>Ga0209958_1000205_pt1 | contig 168886 bp, 161 predicted proteins | sample ThiBio_inoc_plan_FD_183942 | JGI IMG/M metagenome (GOLD analysis project Ga0209958, IMG submission 183942) | Wastewater bioreactor microbial communities from Cape Town, South Africa - Thiocy_inoc_plan (SPAdes) | ecosystem: Engineered > Bioremediation > Thiocyanate > Unclassified | place: South... | reverse complement strand
GCCCGCCAATGCAGGAAGACTGCCCGCGACCAGCGCTGGGCGATGACCGGCCGACCCGGCAGCGGCGGAGGGTGGCTCGACGAGACCATGACCCTATTCTTCCGTTGTGCCAGAGGCCACGGGGCCGGGTGTCGAGCCAGCCGGGCGCCCCTCAGCCGCCCGGGCAGTCGCAGTCGCCCCGAAACCGGGCGTGACCAAGAAGGTGCGACTCGTCGTCGCCGCCGACCCCGACTCGCTCTCGGGCAAGGCGCGGAAGGCTCGGGACTACGGCATCCCGATCGTCGGCGAGGAGTGGCTGCTCGCGAACCTCGGGTGAGCGCGCATCAGCCGGTGGTGATCTTGCGGCGCATGCTTCCGACCTCAGGTCTGGGCATTGTGGCTACACTATGCTCATGAAACGCGCCACAATCGGCATCCGGGAGCTGCGCGACGGACTCAGTCGGCACCTGGCCGACGTGCGTGCCGGAACGGAACTGACGGTCACCGACCATGGGCGCCCCGTCGCGATGATCGTGCCCATCGGCGTCGAGTCCGGGCTCGAAGCCCTCGTCCGGGCGGGGCTGGCAACGCTCCCCCGCTCGGGGCGTGCTGAACTCCTCGAGCCGGTCGAAGCATCCGGCACCGTGAGCGATCTCGTGGCCGACCAGCGCCGCTGAGCACCGCACAGCGATGCTCGCGTACTTCGACACCTCCGCACTGATCCCCCTCGTCATCCACGAACCGGCGACAGCGCGCTGTCGCGACGTGTGGGATGCCGCAGCTGTCATCGTCACCAGTGACCTCGCATACGTCGAGGCGCACGCGGCGCTCGCCCAGGCACGCCGGCTCGATCGACTGACGGATGCCTCGCACGAGCGCGCGCTCGCGGCGTTCGAGTCCCTCTGGGCCGGCGTGGCGCGCATCGCCGTTGCGCCGCTCATCATCCGCGAAGCCGCAAAGATCGCTCGCACTCAGGCACTGCGCGGATACGACGCCGTTCATGCGGCAAGTGCGGTAGCAACGGCATCCGATGACTTCGTTGCCGTTTCCGGCGACGAAGCGTTGTTGCACGCCTGGAGCGAACTCGGCATCGCCACCGTCGACAGTCACGGATGACGTTCCCGCGCCGGTCATGCGTCATGGCCGTGAGCGGGCGGCATCCCATTCAGGACTCAACCGCGACGCGAGGCCACGGAGCCCAGCCGCCGGAGAGGGCTCGAAGGATGGGGCGTGCCGCCTCGACGCGGGCGACGGGCAGGTCCTCGCCGATGGGCCCTCGCCCCGACGTCGACCCATTCGGATACTCAAGCGAGTACCCAACCCACGGATCAGGGCCTTCGTCGACGCTCTCGCTGTACCTGCCACCGACGACGGCAAACACATGCCGTTCGAACTCGTCGACCTCCGCCTCCCCGGTCGAGTCGCACGCGTCACACCCGCAGATCGGAAAGTGGAAGTCGTGCAGCAATCCCGCATGCATGACGATGCCTGGATAGTCGGTGTAGACGAGCGTGATCGCGGCGCATCGCGGGTCGATCGGCTCGATGCGCACCGCCCGCGCGAAGGGCCTGCTCTGGCGAAGGAGGTCGGCCGCGGCATCCGGCCCCTCGGTGATCCGGACGTCGTAGGTCTCAGCGACATGCGCCACGAGCGCATCGGCGACGGTGTGGAGCGGAGCGAACCGCTCGGGATGCGTGTCGACCGAATAGGTCTCGGTAGGCGGTGAGTCTTCCCAGCGGCGTCCGTACTCGATGATTTGTCCCGCGGCGTCGCGGAACACCGGCGTCTCGATCGGTGGACGATGGTAGGAGCTCACGCCGCCATTCTTCCCGCGATATCGAAGCGGAGCTCGACGCGGTCCTGAACGGCTCCGCCAGCGCTTGACATCCGCGTGGGGATCTGGCCTCCTGGGGAGGCGCCCGCGCCGACAAGGAGACACGATGCGACTGCTGTTGACCTCCGGCGGAGTGACCAATCCCAGCATCCGGAGGGCACTCGTCGATCTGCTCAGCAAACCCATCGAGGAGTCGACTGCACTGTGCATTCCGACCGCAATGTACGGGCATCCGTGGCTCGGGCCGGGCGTGAAGGCATGGGAGTTCGCCGCAGGCCGAGAACCCGGCAACCCGATGGTGTCGCTCGGCTGGAAGTCCGTCGGGCTCCTCGAACTGACGGCGCTGCCGAGCGTCCCCGACGAGCGCTGGATGCCGCAGGTGCGCGATGCCGATGCGCTGCTCGTCTCGGGCGGCGATGCGATCTACCTGCACCACTGGTTGCGCGAGTCACGGATGCTGGACCTGCTCGACGACCTCGACGACACCGTGTGGGTCGGCATGAGCGCCGGCAGCATGGTCATGGCGCCGCGGATCGGACAGGAGTTCGTCGGCTGGCAATCACCCCTCGGCGACCGCGGGCTCGGCGTCGTCGACTTCGCGATCTGCCCACACCTGGCCGTCGGCGATCGGCCCGGCACCGCGATGGAGGTCGCCGAGAAGTGGGCATCCAAGATCGATGTCCCCGCGTATGTCATGGATGACGACACGGCGATCGTCGTTGACGGCGCCCGGGTCGAGGTCGTCTCCGAAGGCGTCTGGCATCGGCTCAGCGACTGAAGGACTGCCCCGCGTCGGATACCGCGACTACTCGTCGAAGCTCCACCCCTGCACGCGGTGGATCATCGCTGCCTTCGGATAGGCGCCTCGGGGCGGTCCGATCTCGAACAGGTCGATCATCAGGAACAGCGGATAGTCGGGAGCCTGCCCGATCCGACGCACGACGCGCCCCTCGCACCCGATGACGGTCGCACCGCTCCCCCAGGTCACCGTCCACGTATGGGGCCGGCTCGCATCGAACGGCAACGTCACGTCAGCCATATCGGTGTGCATCCGCGGATCATGATGCGCCTTGACACCAGTCCGCGCGACCGTGCTCCCAGCCACGGCATCTGCATCGATCTCGAAGACGCAGATCTCTCCGGAATCCTGTGGCGAAAGATGCTCGGTTCCCACGAGCCAGGCCGCGAGCATGCATCCGTCATCGCGCGTGGCCGAGACGGTGAGGTCGACGCGTCCGCTCGAGGGAGCGAACAGCAGCCGCAGCGGCGTCTGGGTGCGCACGCGCACGTCGTCGCGGTGGCGGTGGGTTCCGGATGCCGACCCCAACGGCCCCGAGAAGGTGCCGGTTTGCAGGTTCGACACTCGCAGCGGGGCATCCTCGGGTCGCCAGTCGAGTTGATCCTCGTCAATGCGCAGCTCGAGCCCTTCGGGCGTGATTCGGTAGCGCGCCTTCGAGCGCTCGGGAGTCGTCCAGTGCGGCAGGTAGTGCGCCACCCATCGCTCAGCTGAGAGCGCACCAGTGAAACGCTCGTCGAGGTCGGGGGCGCGATCCGGCGGCGGAGGCAGGCGTTCGACGGCGGATGGGTCAGAGCTCACGTGCCCAGCATCCCTTCGACATGCGACATCTTGCGCACGACGAGCCGGGCCGCGGCTCAGGTCGCGTTCCACAGGGCCTGGTAGTACTGCATCCGCTCCGGATCGGGGTCGATGCCGTAGGCGGCCACGAGCGCGTCCTCCCACCCGGGGCCATAGTTCCACTGGGTGCTCAGCGCGGCCGAGGCGAGGTCGCCCCACCGATCACCAATGCCGAGCGAGCCGAGGTCGACGTGACCTGACCAGGTGCCGGCATCCGAGATGAGCGTGTTCGGCGCGCACGCGTCGCCGTGACACACGACGAGCCGGTCGGCCGGCGGCGGCTCGTGCAGGGCGGCAGGCACACGGATGCCGCGAGCCGCCGCGTTCGCCAGGCGCGTGGGAACGTCCCACCGAAACGGGCACTCGTCGACAGGCAAGGCGTCGTGCAGCGCCCGCAGCCCCTCGCCGATCGCCCGAACCGCCGTCGCAGGCTCGGAGCGCCACCGCGGCGATACCGCGCTCTCGCCCGCCAACCCCTCGGTCACCAGCCACGCGTGGTTTTCGTCGCGTCCGCACTCGATGACCCGCGGCACCGGCGTGAAGCGCGTCGACCACCGCAACCGTTCGGCTTCGGCCTCGGCTGACCACTCGGGGTTGTGCGGCTCGTATTTGATGAAGCGGATGCCGCCGGCATCCGTCGCCCGGAACGTCAGGCCGCCGAGGTCGTTGATCCAGGCCGGAGTCAAGACTGCACCCCGCGCCAACTCCCGCACCCGCGGCGGGACCGAGATGTCGGGCGCGGGAATGCTCACACGACCACGGTACGGGTGGACCGACCGCGGAGGGAGTCAGGCTTCGACGTAGGTCGCCAGGTGCCCGAGGGTCTGCGCACCGCCTTCGATCGCGTGATACTCCTCGACTGCCGTGTCGCGCAGCTGCTTCGTGGGGAACACGGTCGACAGCGTGATCCGAGTCTGCGCTCCCACCTCGTCGAAGGTGAACACCGAGTCGAACGCATTCGGATCGCCCGCATACTCCCCGTGCAGCAGCACAATGCGCTCGGGTGCAACGATCTCACGCCACCGGATCCACTCCGCATAGTCAGTGCCATCGGGTCCGTGCATCGTGAAGATCCACTCCCCGCCCTCGCGGAACTCGAACTCTCGCGTCGATGTCGTGAAGCCGTCGGGCCCCCACCACGCCGAGAGATGATCGACGCTCGTGAAAGCCTCGAACACGACCTCGCGAGGCGCGCTGACGAGCCGTTCGACCACGACGGTTCGGTCTGCCTCGGGCTCGGACCCCGTGGCGGGTATGTGCTGGTCAGTCATCCGTGTCTCCTCTGTCTGTCGTTGACGGATGCTGCGCCAGCCGCTGCACGTAGGCATCCAGTCGGTCGAAGCTGCCGTTCCAGAACTGCTCGAAGCCTCCCGTCCACTCGTGAATGGGCCGCAGGCCCTCGGCATCCAGTCCGTACAACCGCTGCTTGCCGGCACCACGAACCCGGACGAGTCCCACCTCTCGCAGCACGCGCAGGTGCTTGGAAGTCTGGGGCTGCGTCATCTCGAGGTTGTCGGCCAGCTCGGCTACCGCTCGCTCTCCGTCGCGCAGCAGCATCAGGATGTCGCGCCGCCGCGGTTCGGCAATCGCGTTGAACGCGTCGGAGGTGGTTGCGGCTCGGGCCATATCTCAATCATATGCCTATATAGGCAAGTTAAGCGATACCGAACGGGACCTCAGCCATCCGTCCGCTCGTCCGGGACGATGACCACCATCGCGATCTCGCTCTCGGACCACCCGCGTGACTCGAGTTCTGCAGACAGCGCCTGGCTGAAGACCTGATGCGACCGCCTTCTGGCGAGCACCGTCGCCTCGGGCGCACCGTCAGCGCTGATCACCTCGCATGCCTCGCGAAGGTCGGCCCGAAGTCGAGACACCGTGGAGCTCCCGAACGCGGCGCGCAGATCATCGACCGCGGGCAGACCCACCGACCAGCCGTCCACGCTGTATCCGGACTCGGGCCCGTCTGGCGACATCCGCCCGCCCACGCTTCGCGCCACTGCCATCCGTACGACCGCGACTCCGGTTCCAGCGACAGCCACGATTCCGACAGCTGTCGTCGGATAAATCGAGAACGCCGCCCGGTAGAGAGGCGAATCCATCCCCAGCGTGAGAGCAACGGCGATGCGTCCGAACGAGAAGGCGGCGTACCCCGCGTTCACCAGTAGAAGCGTCAGCGCGCCGGCCTCGCCGACGATCGGCGCGACGCGGGTCTCACACGCCGTGAGCACGCACAGCAGCAGGAGTGCAGAGACCTTCACGAGCGCCGAGACGGGGAGTCCGATGAGCGCCGTGGTCGCCGCCACAGCCAACACGGCACAGGACACCACGATCGTGGCACTGCGCAGCCGACCCGACAGCGCACGAAGCGCCAACAGAATCCCGCCCGGACCGAGCACCATGAACGTGTCACCGACCGCGAGCGCCAGAACGGTGGCTGTCGTTTCGTAGATCGCGTACATCAAGGTCGAGCCCACGGCGGCGATGCCCGCAATGATGCAGAACCGCACGAACAGCTGCCCTCGTCCGGGCGAACCGATGATGGGAAGCGCGAAGGCGATGATGGCGCCCGCGACCGCGATGCTGATCACGAGGAGGCCGCCGATCCACGCCATGCCGCACCGCCCCCTTGCTGGTTTCGTCAGAAGTACCCAGGCCGCCCGAGCCCATCCTAGGGAACTGTCGGGTGACGACGGCAGACAGGATGGGGCGGCGATAGGTAGTTCATACTCATTGCCGCCGTCGAGGGCGCACGCGACCATGTGAATGTCCCTGTCCGCTCCCCTGGAGACATCCATGCCCCACCCCCGCGCAACCCTTCTCGTTCCGGCCCTCGCAGTGGGTACGGTGCTGCTTCTCAGCGGCTGCATGCCTTCGGTCACCGACATCGTCGAAGACGCCACCGGCATCTCCGTCGACGAGAACGGCGCCTCGATCGAAACCGACGAAGGAACCATCGAGGTCGGCACGACGACGGAGGTTCCCGCCGATTTCCCCGCCGAGCTGCCTCAACCAACTGGCCAGCTCGTGAGCGTCGTCACGGCTCCTGGATCGTGGAACCTCACCTACGAAGGGGTCGAGGCGGACTCTGTCGAGCAGATCATCGCCACTCTCGCCGGCTCGGGGTACGAACTGGTCACCGACGGCACGACCGCCGACGGGCGCATCGCCTCCTACCAGAACGACACGTGGGTTGCCACCGTGATCTGGGATGGCGCCGAAGGCGGAAGCAAAGCTCTCATCTACGGGGTGACATCCCGATGACGCCGCGCCGTCACCCGCGTGCCGCGTTCGCCGCGCTCGCTGTCATTCCGGCTCTGCTCCTGGTCGGTTGCGCGGCACCAGATGCCGCCCCCACCCCCACGGATGTCGCTCTCGACGTTGCCGCAGAGGAATCCGCCGACACCGATGCCACGACTGAGCCCGCCGCGACCGGTGGCGCCGCCGTCGAGGGCGAGCCCATCCCCGTGCCCGAGGGAATGCCCGAGGTCGCCCTCTACGGGTGTGAGGAGCAGCTGGACTACTCAGTCAACGAGACAGAGTTCGACACCCAGTGGGTGTGGGAGTTTGAGTGCCGCACGCCCGACCCGTTCTGGCGAACCGTCGATGGACTCTCGGCGGATCCTGGGTGGACCAACACCAGCGACCAGCGCAGCGGAAACGACGACTTCCTCACCGAGACGCTGCACTACATCGCCGACATCGGCGGAGTAGCGGGAGACGTCGACCTCAAAGCGTTCGGCGATGCGGCAGAACTCGAGGTGACCTACACGGTCACGCTCGCCAAGCCGTAGCGACCCGAACGGTCGGGGCGGGGAGCAGGCAGCGATCGGGAAGCGCCTGCGAGCCATGGGGAGTCCCCCGCCCCGACATACTCGACGTGCGAGATGACGACTAATCGGCGCTCCGAGCCAAGAGGCCCGTCTCATGAAGCGCGGCACGCAATTCGTCGCGTGATGAGACACCGAGCTTCCGGTACACCGACTGCAGTTGGTTGTCGATCGTCCGTGATGAGACACCGAAGCGTTCGGCGATCTCGCGGCTGCGGGCACGACTCGCGGCGGCTATCGCCACCTCGCGCTCTCGCTGCGAGATCACGGGGCTATCGCGGCGCTGCAACAGCGGCGCATCCACCCCGTCGGCTGCCATCAGGGCAACGCGATCGAGGCGGTGCCGGGTTTCGGCGTCCTGCCGCATCCGGCGAGCCAGCTCGATCGCGTCGAGGGCCGTCGGCGCCATCCCGCCCGCGACGAGAGCCGATGCTGCGGTGGGCATGCGCCCCGGTGTGCGATCACGCAGCGCAACGGCGACATCGCGCAGCGCCGTGAACAGGCGCATCTCGGCAGGCACCTGTTCGCAGATCGCCTCGAGCATCGCTGCGGCTCGGTCGACCTTCCCAACACGGATGCAGACACCGAGTGAAATCGCGGCGACGAGCTGGAAGCCCACCCCCATCGCTTGCTCGGCTGCTGCCTCAATCAGCGCAGCCGCGCGAGCCGAGTCGCCTGCCGCGTGGGCAAGCCAGGCTTCGCACTCCGCAGCCATCAGTAACGCCTTCGGCTCCGACCGCTGGGCGGGATCCATCGCGTCGAGCAGATCTCGTGCGCCGACGAGATCCCCCGACTTCGCCGTCAGGTCAGCGCGGATGGCCAGAGCTAGCGGCATGATCGCAAAGGGGTCCCGCCAGCGGAGCTGATCGACGGCAAGAGCTGAGAGCCGGCGAGCCTCGCTGAGACGACCGTTGTAGCTGCGGTGTTCGGCGACCGTGCTCGTCCAGATGCCGGCACCCTCGCCGGCTGTCGCGCGTCGCTGTTCAGCGAACTCGACGGCGCGCTCATGCTCTCCGCGCGAGAGGAACCCGAAGTAGGTCTCGAATCCGATCATGGCCGCAGCGAACGGGTCCAGTACCCCGAACCTCGCCTGCGCGTCTGACAGAAGTGAGGCGGCCTCGACGGCGGCCGCGGTGCGCCCGTTCATCGACTCGGTCATGATCGATGCGACAGCGCCACGAACGAGCATTTCAGGAGACTCATCGGCTTCGGTCTCGCTTGTTCGCTCATGCATCTGCCCGACCAGTCCCCGCCACAACCGCAGTTCCGGCTCCAAAGTGGCTCCGACGGTCGGCGGTGCCGACGCCTGCAGGTCTTCGGCGGCCTGGATGGCAGCGGCAACGTCGAACCGACGGAAGGCGAGATGCTCGCCACGTCGGCTGGCGAGCAAGGCGCGGTCGCGCCAGGGGATCTCATCCTCTGAAGCTTCCGCAACCTCACCCGAACCACTCGTCGATGAACCGGCCCGCATCGAGCCCGTCTCGGTGAGAGCGATCGCCGCATCGAAGGCAGCGTCTGCGGCATCCAGATCGCCCAGGCTCGATCTCGCGCACGCCAGAACGAGATACGCACGGAAACGCTGTGCTGGGACGGATGCCGCGCCAGTAGCCCGCTGCGCGAACGCGGCGGCATGTTCGAAGTCAGCCGATCGAAACGCATGATCTGCTGCCCACACGAGATCGACGGCATCCACGGCGGCGCTTTCAGACTGCAACACGATGGCCTTGAATCGGCTCGTGGGATCGGCCAGCGAGCGAAGGTGCGCGATCGCGTAGGTCCGCGCGGGGGCCGCGTCGTCGCCGAGAAGGTCGAGCCCTTCCGACAGCAGTGGGTGAGCCACGCGCACCGACCGCGTTCCGGCGTCTCTCACCAGAAGACCGCGCGCCAGCAGAGCATCGAACATTCGTCGCGGCCACGGAGAGGACCGATCCAGGCTGTCGAGATCAAGCGGCTGCGTCACCGCGGCGAATCTGAGCGCGGCGCGGTCGTCCTCGTTGAGAGCAGCGATCGCGGCGTCGACGGTCTGCAGGAGGTCAGGTGGCGTTGCACCGTCCTCGATCTCGACGACGCCGTCCGAGACCCGCACGGCGCCCTCACGGTGGGCAGCCTCCACGAGCATCCGCAGGTAGAGCGGATTTCCGTCGGTCCGTCCCGCCAGGCGCGAGGCATCGGCACGACGCCCGACCGCGCCGAACCGATGGTGAAGAAGCTCCTGAACGTCGTCGACGGCCAACCCCCTGACCCGTCGTTCCTCGGCGAAACCCTCGAGAAGCAACTTGGCCAGGGGCGCCGGAAGGGTCTCGCCCAGCCGTGCCGTTGCGATCATCGGCACACCGAATCCGCGGACGAGCTGATAGACGACGGCGGCCGAAACATCATCCAGACGCGGCGCATCATCCACAACGAAGATGAAATCGCCCGGGTTTCGTCCGATACGTGAGATCAGCGCGGGCACAGCCTCGGCAGGGTCGACGGGCAGCCCCAGTACCGTAAGCGCCGGCGAGAACGCGGCAAGCGGTACTGCCGCGAGCTCAGAGAGCCCGATGATCGATACCGCAGCGCGCTCCGGCATCCGTTCTGCCACAAGACCCGCGAGCGCAGTCTTACCGATGCCCGGGGGTCCCGTCAGGATCTGAGCGCGAACGGGCAGCTTCCCGAGCGCTGAGACCAAGCTCTCGGCATCCGTGTCTCGGCCCACCACGGGCCAAGAACCCGGATGCGGCGTCGCACTGCTCATGACAACCAATAGTGGCATCGGCTACTGGCATCGGCGCGATGATGCGCGCGCTTCGTCGGTGCCGCTACTGTGATCCCGTGCGAAAGCTGATGGCGGCTGTTGCTGCGACGACCGGTCTCGTTTTGATGCTCGTGACGGGAGCACCCGCGATCGCCAATGGGGGCTCAGGCCCGCTCGATGGACTCGACTACGTGTCACTCGGCGATTCGTATCAAGCGGGCTACGGGCTCAACCCCTTCAGCAACACGAGTCCGTTCGCCGGTGACCCCAACGGGTGCTACCAGGCAGACGGCAACTACCCCCACATCCTGGCCGCGTACTTCGGCCTGACGATCAACGATCAGACGTGCTCCGGGGCGATCACGGCAAACATCGGCTACGGGTCGGCTACGGTTTCGCCAACCGATCCGAACGTCATCCTGCCGACCCTTCCCGACGTCTCCACGCTGCAGGTGACCCTGTCGGGTATGACCGCGCCGCAGCTGCAGTCCGCCGGGCTCAGCGCCGACACCGATGTGGTCACCGTCGGGATCGGCGGCAACGACCTCGGCTTTTCGTCGATCGCGACAGCGTGTATGCGCCTCTCCGTCGACTCCGACCCGCTTTACCTCGCCGACAAGGTCGGCGCGTTCGACAACTGCAAGGATTACTTCGACGACCCGGTGAACTACCCGTCCGCGTACCTGTTCGGACGCATCACCGACTCGGTGGCCCCGCGTCTCGCGACGACATTCGCTGCGATCCGCGCAGTCGCACCCAACGCGCAGGTCTTCGTGGTCGGCTACCCGCAGGTAGCTCCCAATAATGCGACTGACGCCTGTTTCACCGATCCGCTGACCGCGAACTCGGTGCCCTACAACGGTGTCGACCTGCAGTTCCTGCACGACATCGAGCAGCAGCTCGACGACACGATCGAAGCTGCGGCGACAGCCGCGAACTTCACTTTCATTCCCACGTGGGACCAGACGGCCGGCAATACTCTGTGTACGCCCGATCCGTGGATCAACGGCATCACGCTCTACCTCAACAGCGGTTCGACGTGTGATCCGGACTACCTGCCCGCAGACGGCAACACCGACATCTGCGTGAAGATCGGCGCACTGCACCCGGACGAGGGCGGGGTGCTCGAGATCGCGAACATCGTGCAGGAGTCGATCGGGGGCTGGGCCGCAACCCGCGGAATAACTGCAAGCGCCAGCGACGTCACGCAAGGCGGGCAGGTCGTGCTCTCGGGCGGCGGCTTCGGGCCGAACGAGACAGTTCAGATCGAGCTGCACTCAACCCCGGTCGTTCTCGCGTCGATCCCCGCCAGCGCGACGGGCACTTTCTCTACGACGCTGACGATCCCGACGGGCACGGTCCCCGGCTCTCACACTCTTGTGGCCCGAGGCCTCTCCTCCGATCGCGAGTTCTCGACGCCGATCACGGTCACGGCATCCGGGTCATCGAGCGGCGGCGGTGCGTCAGTCCTCGCCGAAGGCGGGATGGATGCCAGCGCCCTGCAGTTGGTAGGCCTCATCGCGCTCCTCGGGACAACGCTCCTCGCCGGTGGCGCCGTGCTCGTGTTGCGCCGCCGCCAGACGGGCACGAGCCAGTCCGCGACCGCGAGGCGCTGAGTTCGGCATCCGGGATCTCGGTTCGCGTCATTCCACCGAGGGCCGAGGCCTACGACCCGTAGTCCACGACCCACCGGCCGACGGGGCAGGTATCACCGGACCAGTGGGACGCTGAGGATCCGGAACCCGACCCCGGCTCCCCAGCGCCACCGCCCTCCCCCGAACCGCCCGAGCAGCACGCCCCCACGTGCGCCTTACGGGGTCGCGACGACGCTGACGTTCAGCGCGCCGTCAGAAGACCGATCCCAGACGAGACTCACCGTCCACGCTCCGTTATCCCACGTCGATTGCGCGTAGTCGCCAGCTGTCATGTCGTACGTTCGGGTGAACCCCGCCCCCTCCAAGGCGCCGACGACGCTGTCCAGCGTCGACTCATCGACACCGCTATAGGTGAGGTTCCAGGTGCCCGACATCGCCAGCGACGACTCGAGCGTGCCCGTCGCGGGCAGCGGAACCTCACCGGGGAAGTCGTCGGGAACTTCGGTTCCCGCCGTGATCGTCATCTCGCCGTCTTCGCTTTCCACGGTGACGTTGCCATCGCCGTCGCTATCGATCGAGACGCCCGTTTGGTCTTCGATGAACTGCTCGACGGGGTTCGCACACGACGAGAGCGCAAGCGAAGCTGCGAAGAGTGTCACGATGGTTGCTGAAGCAGCGATTGTGCGGCTGCGGCGGAACATGGAGATCTCCTTAGATCGGGCAGGGACCCACTCAGCATCGAGTCATGCCCCGCCCTGAGCAATGAGTAAGAACTACTCACGGCTAGGTACCGTGGTTGCCCACGATCAGGAGAAGACGGAGGCGGCGATCAGCTCGACCTGATCGATCACGACATGCAAGAGGATGTCGAACACGGTCACTGCGGCAAGAAGCACGGCCAAGACCAGGACAACGCGAGATCGGGTGTGCGCCTCTGAGGCTCTCATCGTCGATCACCTTCCGCCGCTGAGACAACGGTCGAACAGGAGAGGATGGATGCCGTGAAACTGGCGATCATCGGCGTCGCACTCCTTCTGGCCGCAGCCACTGCGATCGCGACAGGGCTTGCCCGCCCCGATGACGCGATGGTCGTCGCGGATCGGGTGTGGCCGATCCTTCTGTTCATCGTTGCCGTGACGATCGTCGCCGAACTCGCAGCAGCGGCCGGGGTCTTCGACGCCGCAGCACACCGACTCTCGCGCCTGGGGAAAGGACGAACCGTCGCACTTTGGGCGCTGGTGGTCGTTCTCGCTGTCGCGGCCACCGCCTTCCTGTCCCTCGACACCACCGCGGTGCTTCTGACTCCGGTGATCGTCGCCGTCGTGCGGGCGCGGCGCCTCGACCCGCTCCCGTTCGTGTTCGCAACCGTCTGGCTCGCGAACACGGCATCACTCGTGCTGCCGGTCTCGAACCTCACCAACCTGCTCGCCGCCGATCTCTTGCACGTGGGCCCGTGGGAGTTCATCGCCCTCCTCGGCCCGTCGGCCGGGATCGCTATCATGGCAACGGTCGGCCTTCTGGTGCTGTTCTTCCATCGCCGTCTGCGCGGAACATATCCGTCAGTAGCAGCACCGGAGACAGCCGATCCGGTCCTGCTTCGCATCGCAGCGGTCGTCGTGGTGGTGCTGTTGCCACTTCTCGTATCGGGGATGCCTCCCTGGATCCCCGCATCCGCAGCGGCGCTCGTTCTGCTCGGCGTCTTCGTCTGGCGGCATCCACGAGCCCTGGCATGGCGACTGGTCCCCGTCTCGCTCGTGATCTTCGCGGCAGGGCTCTTCTTCGCCGTCGGCATTCTCGAGACGCTCGGCTCAGGCGCCCTGATCAGCTCGATCGCAGGCTCCGGCACGGACCTGCTGTCGCTGTGGCGCCTCACCGGGACGGGCCTCGTCTCGGCCAACCTCATCAACAACCTGCCAGCCTACCTGCTCGTCGAGCCGATAGCAGCCTCACCGGAGCGCCTCGCGGCTTTGCTGATCGGGGTGAACGCCGGATCACTCATCACGCCATGGGCCTCGCTCGCGACCCTGCTGTGGCATCAGCGGTTGCGCGCCGACGGCGTCGAGGTCAGCTGGACCCGATTCGTCCTCATGGGCCTGGTCGCCGCGCCGGTCGTTTCACTTCTGGCCGTCATCCCGCTCGCCCGCTGATCCAGATGGCGCAGGCGGCCGCTGTCTACGGCAGGAGGTTGGGGATCGCGAGCTCACGCATCTGATCCCACGGCTCGGTCCACCCAAGGCGATCGAACAGGCCGTCCAGTAGCATCGCGGTGAAGCCCCAGACCAGGTGCTCGCCCGTGTCGGTGCGCACCTGGAACGCCGGTGCGCGGTGAGCGCGTGGACCGCGATCGATGACGGTGCATCCACGATTGGCGGGGTCGAGCAGGTCGGCCACGGGCGCCCGGAAGACGGCCGACGACTCGCCTACGTCGACAGCTCGCACCGGCGACGGCTCACGCCACCATGCGAGGACCGGCGTGACGCGATGCGACGAGTACGGCAGCGGGACCTCTGCGAGGGTGCCCAGAACATCGACGCCGTCCGGGTTGACACCGGTCTCTTCCTGAGCCTCCCGCAGTGCGGCGGCGACGGGACCGGAGTCAGCGGGCTCGAGCCTGCCCCCGGGAAAGGCAACCTGTCCCGCGTGCGAACGCAGCGTCGTCGCCCGCGCCAGCAGAAGCACGTCGAGGTCGCGGGATACAGCCGCAGCGCTCGCGCGGTGAGCGCTCGGCGCGTCATCGAGCACCCCGAACAGGATGAGGACCGCAGCCCGCCTCGCGTCGGGGTCATCCGGGAAGCCGAGGAGCGCCGCCAGGCTGTCGCGGGGCGCGACCGTCGGATCTGTCGACACGAGATCGAGCAGCTGCCGACGGGCGCCCTGAAGGTCAGCGGATGCCGCTGCACCGGTCTTCGTCGAGGCGGCAGTGACCGGGCCCGCTGCGTCACGGGAGTCGCCTGTCATCCGTCCAGGCTACGACCGCCGACCCCTGACCGGCCCACGGCTGGCACATTTCAGGGCACGGCACGGCCCGCCTGGAGGGACCACCGATGCGCGGTGTCGCGTCAGCATCCCCACCGAGGCGGCGCGCGGGGACGCCGACGCGGCGTTGGCTACCCGCGCAGGTGGCGCGATCATCGCGGCTTCGCTCATCAGTGCCGCGACGATCGGAATACGCTCCTGTGGAGGCGCTAGACCGCCGCCTCAAGACCTTCGCGGTGCGTGACCGGATCCGTTTCGTCCCATCCGTAACGCGAGCGCACCACAGCAGCGGCAACGCGAGGCCATGACGCCCAGCCCGAGAACGTGCGCTCGGCCAGCGTCAGGAGCGAGCGCGCAGCATCCTCGACGCTCTGTGCCGTTGCGGTGGCAAGTTCCCGGGCGAGCGTGGGGTCGACCTGCTCAAATCGCCGGCGCGGGTCGAAGTGGTCTGGACTGGGTCGATCCGGATACCGAACAGCGAAGACGAGGTCCAGAAACGACTCGACTGCCTCGGACCGGATCACATCACCCGCACTGACGAGCTCGCCACGCCGCGCGCGCCCGACGCCGATGAGAATGTGGAAGAGGAAGGACACAGCAACGACCTCAGCACGGGATCTCTGCCGCGCTGGAGTTGCTGAAGCGGCCCGCTCGATCGCGGCGCTGAGTCCCCCTTCGTCGTGCAGGATGCGTGCCGCATGCAGGGGAAACTCAGCGAGGGCGTTGAGGTCTACGACCGCGAACTCGATGGCGCGCCCATCACGGAAGATCCCGACGAAGCCGTCGTGCCATTCGCGCTCGAGCGCCACGAGCTCGTTCGCATCGGGCAGCCAATCAGCGGATTTCCGCAGCGGCTCTACGGCGTCGGGGCGCGCGACAACAATGACATCGTGATCGGACCACTCATCGGCCCGGTCCGGGTCCGCTCCCGAGCCGACGAGCGCCGCTCCGAGGATCTGCGGATGAGCCTGTGCAACGCACGCGATCCTGGCTGCGTATGCTTCGAACGCTTCGTTTGTCACCGGATGCCGCCGAACAGCGCGATCAGATCTGCCGCAGCCTCGGATTCTGCGCGAACGAAGACGGGAACCTGATCGATCGAAGCACGCGCGATGATCGACTGGGAGCCGGCGTGCTCAGCACCGGTCCAGGCGTCACGCCAACGACCCTCGGGCAGGTACACCGACCAGGATTCGACGCCCGGCTCAAGCACGGGAGCGACCAAGAGGTCAGAGCCCAGCATCCATTGCGTTCCGCTCCACACACGCTCGTCGGTCGGCCAGTCGAAGAACAGCGGGCGCATGAGTGGGCGGTCCGTCGCAATCGTCTGTCGAGCAGCCTCCGCGAGATACGGAACGAGGGCCTCGCGAAGCTTGACGAAACGCCGCGTCAGCGGGATGACCCGTTCGTCACCGGACCGCTCTGCGACGTTCCAGGGGGTGCGGTCGCGCGACGGGAGCCGGTGGTGGTTGAACTCGGAGTGGTACTGCATGATCGGCACGAAGACCGACGCACTCATCGCCCGGAGGTACAGTTCGGCATCCGGCACGTCTCCCGAGAACCCGGCGATATCCCACCCCCAGTAGACGATGCCGCTGGCAGCTGCCGACAGCCCAGCGTTCATCGACCAGCGGAACGCCTCCCAGGTGCTGTTCTCGTCGCCGGCCCAGAACGCGCCGTGCGCCTGCGAACCCGAGAATCCCGCACGGCTGAACGTCACCGGTGCTTTGCCTGCCGACTTCAGCAACTCGCCGTACGACGCGGCGTAAGCGACCGGGAAGGTGTTGTTCTTCTCGTCGCCGGTTCGCCCGTCGAGGTAAACGAGTTCACTCCCCCACGCGTGTTCGCCGCCGTCGGTCTTGAACCCGTCGATGCCGACATCCTCGACGAGGTAACGGCGCTTATCGGTCCACCAGCGCGCCGCCCGCTCGTCGGTGAGATCCGGCATGAGGCCGAGCGGGAACCACCATCCCCGGTTGCGATACGGTCGCAGTCCGCCACGCGGGTCAGGCTCCCGGATGAGCACGTTCTCTGCGATCGCGGCGCGGGCATCGGCTGCCGCCTGCCCGACCGGATGCGGACGCATCTTGATCAGCGGAATCTGCCACAGGTGAACCGTGACGTCGCGACGGTGAAGTTCGTCGACCATGCCTTTCGGATCTGGCCACGCCCCCTCAGCCGGGAAGGTGAAATCCGAGAGTCGGTGAGGCGCACCATCAGCGGTGGGTTCGTATTGGGAATCGCGGAACGCGGTGAACGTCGACTCATCGCTCCACGCCTCGATCACGACCGATCCGACCGGGATGTCGTGCTCGCGGTGCAGATCCATCTGCCGCATGACCTCGGCTTGCGTGTTCCACTCGTTGCCACTGGCCCACAGGCGGAACACCCACGACGGCAACTCCGTCGCTCGTCCGACACCGTCGAGGAACCCGTGCAGCACCTCGACGGGCGTGCCGGCGAACAGGCGAAGCGGCACGGTCCCGTCGGGCCCTGTCTCGGCCTCGACAAGGATGCGGTCAGCCGCGGAAGCGCCGACGTCGAACCACACGCGCCGCGACGTGTCGACGTGGAATCCCCAGCCCGAGTCACCGACGACATGCGCGAAAGGCATCGGCATGTACGTCTTGCGTTCGGCGCCCTGCGACTTGTACTGCTCGAAGACCACAGAGTCCAGCCGGGTGCCGGTCTGGTCGAGAGCGTCGTATCGCTCCCCGAAGCCGACGACGCGCTCGCCCACCCGCAACGGCAACGCGAAGCGCACGCGCCACGCCCGGTCTCCGTCGTGGAGCACCTCGATACTTCCGGGAACGACTGTTGACAATCCGTTGACCGCCACAGCCTCGGGACGCGATTGCCACTGCGCTGCGCGGAATGAGAACCACCGGGTCTGCTCGTTCGCTCCGTTCTCCCGGATTGCTGAAAAGCGGTACCGGTATGACCCACCACTGCGCAGAGCGGGCGTCGTCACCTGCCATCCACCCGCCGAGCGCGCGAGGCGTGCGGCAGCTGAGGCGAGATGACCGCCATCTTCAACACGTCCGCGCGAGGCTCGCTGGACCCGCTCGAGCGGCAGTTCGGCGGTCTCGACCGTGCCATCGTCGCCGTGCCACTCCAGAACGCAGGTGACGGACATGGCCGCGGCATCCGTTCTGACGCCGAGCGTCGCTGTCGAACCCACGAGCGGGACGATCGGAGACCGCTGCTCAGTGTCGACAGCGTACGGGTGCCCCGAGCCTTTCGGGCGGTGACGGATCATCGTGAGCCTTCCTGAGCGTTGGAGTTCTGTGCGACGAGCGCGAGCGGTGTCGGGTCAATGGCGCCGAGTTCGATACCCAGTCGAAGGAACATCGCATGGCTCCACAGCAGGGGGGTGGCAACCGGGCCCCAGCGGTCGATCCATTCCTGACGCATTCCGGGAGCGATCAGGTGACCCCCCACTTGCTCGGGCAGGTCTCCAGCCGCGGTCGCAGTGTGGGCGGCCCATGCGAGCAGCTCCAGCGCACGGCCGCGATCGCCCGCGGCGAGATGGGCGAGACCGAGGAAGCAGCTGAGCAGGGGCCATTGCCCGCCACCGAAGAAGGTGTCGCCGAGGTAGCGGTGCACTCCGCCATCGACGGTGAGATGAGATTCGAGTACCTCGATCGTGCGCCGCCCCACGGCCGAGCGCGCATCGATCACGCCCAGGGGCGCGAGCGCCGCGGCGAGGCTGCCATCGACGGCACTCGATCCCACCCACTTCACGAGGTGGCCGTCCGATACTCCACGCTCCGCTATGAACTCCGCGATCGCGCGGGCCGCGGCGTCAGCAGCAACCCGGCGGTCGCCCGAGATGAGATCGGCGTCGGATGCTGCTCGCAATCCCGCCTGCACGCACGCGAGGGTCGAAATGTGTACGTGCTGAGAGTGCTCCTCCCACCAGTCGTAACAGGGCCGCTGCCAGGAGGCGACGAGATAGTCGACAGTGAGCTCAACGGCGCCGACGAACCGGTCGCCGGGCAGCCCGTGGCGGGCAAGATGAGCCGTCAGCGCCCAGACCCAGGTGCCATAGCCGTCGAGCTGGAAGTCCCACCACTCGTCGGAACCGTCGTCGCCGCTGAACGTGAACCGTGCCGGAAGCATGTGTGTCGCGGGCACAGGGCGGCCCTCGGCAGCCTGCGCGACGATCCCCTGAATCGCGTGGCGGCGCCTCTCGAGCGTGCTCGCACACCATTCGAAGAATGCTGTTGCCGACTGCGCCGCTCCCGACACCGATGCGGCATCGGCGATGAAGGAACCATCGCGCAGCCAGCTGTATCCGACATACGCCGAAAACGTGGGGCTCGCAGGATACGCCCCTTCGGGGGTCTGCAGGCTCGTGATGAGGCGGATGCTGTGCTCAGCAAGAGCAGCGAACGAGTCGGGACGGCTTGGCGTATTGGCCACGGGATCCTTCTATCTGTGAACGGGGCAGGTCGTGCGCCGGACACGGGTGCCGCACCTGGTCAAGGCAACCAGGCGCGGCACCGCGTGGTGTGGCTGCTACTCGAGGAGGCCGGTCACCTGATCGGCAAGCGCAGGAATGGCATCGTCGGCCGACGCGCGTCCAGCGGCGATCTCGCCGAGGGTGTTGGTGACGTCATCCTGGATCTCGGTCGCATTCGTACCGAGCTGCGGTGCCACTGCGATGTTCTCGAGCGCCTCGAAGACCGCTGCACGGTTCTCGGGCGGGGTGAGCTCGAGGTACGGCGCCAGGAGGGCGTCATCGCTGATTGCGGGCAGTTCCCACCCGCTGCTCAGGCGAACATCGACCATCGTCTGCGACGAGGTGAGGAATTCCGCCCACTTCTGAGCGGCCTCCTTGTGCTCCGAGTTCGCCGAGACCACAGCGGCGTTCGAGAACACCGCGCTGGCCTTCTGCACGTCACCCGGCTCGACGGCGATGTCCCAAGCGAAGGGAAGGTCACCGACGAGGCTGATCATCCAGATCCCGGTGTGCCACATGGCCAGCTTGCCGTCCTTGAACAGGTTGGAGTCGAAGTCGGGGGTGCCGGCTCCGTCCTCAGCGGTCGGCATCACCGTTCCGGACTTCCCGGCGAGCCAGTTCGCCGCGCGCAGACCAGCCTCCGAGTCGAACGCGGCAGCGCTGTTGTCGGCGTTGAGGAAGTCACCACCGGCCTGCTGCACGGTCTTGTAGTACTCGTAGTAGCTGATCGGCTGGTAGTCACCCCAGACACCGGCGGCGGTGTCGGTGAGGGCCTCGGCCGCGGCCATCTCGTCGTCCCAGGTCCAGTCGGCAGTGGGATACTCGAGGCCCGCAGCGTCGAACAGATCCTTGTTGTAGAACAGCACGACATCCGAGAACGACGTGGGAAGCCCGTACTGCGCCCCATCAACGGCGTAGGTCTCGAGCACAGAGGTCCGGTATGCCGATGCGTCGACATCCGTCAGTTCTGCCAGCGCCCCGCTGGCCTGGATGTTCGGGAAGCTCCCTGCATCGACGTCGAACACGTCGGCCTGCGTACCAGCAGCAAGGTCAGTCTGCAGCTGCGTGAAGTAGTCCGAATACGGAGCAGTCGTGACCTCGACGGTGATGTCGGGGTTCTCGGCCTCGAACGCGTCGACGATCGTCTGAAGGTTCTCTTCGTTCCCGCCGTTGGAGATGAAGTTCGAGTAGGTGATGGTGACGGGACCGCTGTCGGTTCCGCCGTCGCCGGATGCCGAGCATCCTGCCAGCGCGAGTGCACCGACGGCTGCCATCGCCGTCGTCGCTACGAGTGTCTTTTTCATGTGATCGGGATCTCCTTCGATTCGGATGGGTGGTGAGGGGTTCGGGTGGCCTATTTCAGGCCGGTCCCGGCAACGCCCTGAACGATGTATTTCTGGGCGAAGACGTAGAGAGCGAACATCGGGATGATGCTGATGACGGATCCCGCCATGAGCACGTCCCACTGCGTGGAGTACTGACCCTGGAGGCTGGACAGCGCGACGGGCAGGGTCTGCAGCAGGGGGTCGCGCAGGATGATGAGCGGCCACAGGAAGCTGTTCCAGGTGTTCAGGAAAGCGAACACCGCGAGGGTCGCGAGGGCCGGTCGGATGAGGGGCAGCATGATCTGGAAGAAGATGCGGAAGTGGCCAGCACCGTCGAGGGTCGCAGCCTGGTCGAGGTCGTAGGGCACCGTGCTCATCGCCTGGCGCAAGAGGAACACCCCGAAGGCTGACGCGATCGTCGGGAGGATCGCCCCGAGATACGTGTTGATCAGTCCAAGCGTGCGCATCTCCGCGAACAGCGGCACGATGAGCACCTGGAACGGGATCATCATGGTCGCCAGGTACAGCAAGAAGACGAGGTTTCGGCCGGGGAACGGCATCCGGGCGAACACGTACGCCGCCATGGAACTGGTCACCAGCTGCAGGAGCGTGCTCACGACCGCGATGAGGATCGAGTTGACGATCACGCGGGCGAACGGAACGGAGCTGAACAGCTGGAAGTAGGGCTCGAACGACGGGTTCTCGGGGATGAGCTGCGGAGTCACCGTGAGGCTCGCACCAGGAGTGATCGAGGTCACGACTGTCCACAGGAACGGGAAGAGCATGACCAGCCCACCCGCGATGAGCAGCACGTAAACAGACGTCGTGCGAATCGCCTTAGTCATAGTTCACCCACTTCCGCTGTCCGTAGAACTGGATGAGGGTGACCACGAGGATCACGATGAACAGAAGCCACGAAAGCGCGGATGCCATCCCCGCCTGTCCGTAGCGGAATGTCAGGTCGTACACTTCGAGCACGACGACTTGTGTGGCATTGTTGGGGCCGCCAGCGGTCATGACATAGACCTGATCGAAAACCTGAAAGCCGTTGATCAGCGAGAGCACGATGACGAAGAAGGTGGATGGCGAGAGCATCGGCATCGTCACGTGAACCAGTCGCTGCCACCAGTTCGCTCCATCGAGCTCGGCAGCCTCGTAGAGGTCGGCGTTGATCGATTGAAGTCCCGCCAGCAGGATCACCATGACGAACCCGAGATCCTTCCACGCCGACGCGAGGATGATCGAGGGCATCGCCCAGGCGGGGTCTGCCCACCATCCGGGCCCGTCGATGCCGAACCAGGCAAGCACGGTATTGACCACACCCGTGCTGGGGTTCAGCAGCCACCGCCACACGAGCGCGACCACGACCCAGCTGGTGATGACCGGCAGAAAGTACACACCGCGCAGCAGAGAGCGACCCTTGAGCTTGCTGTTGAGAGCGAGCGCGAGGGCAAGGCCGCCGACGTAGACCAGCGGCAGGTAACCGACGATGTAGTAGAGGGTGTGCAAGAACGCTGCGCCGGTGGCGGGGTCGGTGAGCAGGTCGGCATAGTTGTCGAGGCCTACCCACTCCATCGGACCGATGAGGTTCCAGGAGTGAAGACTTGTCCACCCGGCGGAGATCATGGGGCCGAAGACGAAAGCCAGCAGCGGGATGAGGCTCGGCAGCAGGAATACGAGCACCGTCAGGGTGTACTTCGCCCGCTTCCCCCGCGGTGGGGTTCGCCTCTGCGTCCCACCACCCCGCACGCGCAGAGCGTCTGCGGCATCGGTCGATGCCGAGCGCAACGGAACAGTCGTCACCGATTCACCTCGAGGGACGTGACGAAACGTTCGCGAACGAGACGGCCCTGCTCACCCGAGACGCCGTGCGCGTCAAACGGCGTCGCGAGGACGAGCGCGGCAGCACCCTGTGCCCACCGGTCATCCAGCCACCGCTCCACGGCGACAGGAGTGCCGCGCTTGCCTGGAACGAGCGCTCCGCGCAGCGCCTTCTCGAACGAATCCGACCAGTAGTGCCACGCCTCAACTCCCTCACCGGACAGCACGACCACATCCGGATCAAAGAGGTTCACCGCACCGGCCAGAGCGCGGCCGAAGGTGTGACCCGCGTGCGCGAAGATCTCTCGGGCGTCAGCATTGCCGGAATCGGCAAGCGCGCGCAGCTCATCGATTCCCTCGTGCGCCCCCAGTAGCCGGATCGAACGAGCGTCATTGACCAGTGCGCCCTGACCGACGATCGCCTCGAGGCATCCGCGATTTCCGCACTGACAGAGCGGGCCGTCCTCGCGAACGGGCATGTGACCGAGATCGCCCGCGCCGCCTGCTCTGCCGCGCACGATGGCGCCGTCGGCGATGATTCCCGCACCGACACCGTTTCCGACGGTGACGACGAGCACGTTGTCTGATCCGCGACCTTGGCCGAAGAGGTGCTCAGCCACACACAGGGCGTTGACGTTGTTCTCGACGACCACGGGCAGGTCCAAACCCCGCCGCAACAGGTCTCCGAGGGGCACCTGGTGCCATCCCAACTGGGTCGAGTCGACAATGCCGACTCCCTGCTCTGCAACCGTTCCAGGCAGACCCACGCCGACGCCGAGGATCGAGGCGGCGCTGCCCTTCGCGATGAAGGCACGGATCAGGTCGATGAGCGTGGATGTCGCTACCGGAGACACCGCATCGAATTCGGCAGTTTCAGAGCGAGCGACGACACCATCGATGCCCACCTCGACGATCGCGACGTGGTCTGGCGCGACCTTGACGCCGAGCGCCGTCAGCCCACGGGCCACGATGCCGAGTCGACGTGCGGGGCGTCCACCGCTACTAGCGACTTCCAGCTCTTCGACCAGGCCCTCGGTCAGGAGGTCTCGCGTGAGCTGGGTGACAAGGGCCGGAGACACGTCGAGTGCCCGGGCAAGCTCGGCACGGGATGCGGGGCCCTGGCCGCCGAGATGCGCAAGGATCGCCGTCCGGTTGACATCCGCCGTGGATCGATTGACCTTCGCCACGTCACTCCCTTGTGATTACCCAGTTCCGTCACAACTTTGTTAAGTCGTGAATTAACCATAGAAGTAAGCACACTCGACTGTCAACTGGTCACACAGCCGCCGCGCAACGGCGCGCGAGGATCGACGTCTCGGGCGACGACCGAGCCACCCTCCTGCCTCCGAGGGCCCGAACGCACCTCTCAGGAATGCACGCTGATCGAGCTCCACCCGGAGAGTCGGCGCTGTTCGAACGCGTCGATCAGGATGTCCAGGGCGAAGCCGAATTCGGCATCCGCATCGCACTGCCCTGCAGCGCCCGGTGCCGTCATCGCCATGCGCACGATGTTGGGAAACGATGCCGCAAACGACACCAACGCTGCTTCCTCAGACAGGAGCGTTCCCCCCGATTCGGCCGCAGCATCGGATGCCGAGGGCGTCGGGAGCACGTCTTGCGTGAACCCCCACATGCGGGTGCTGAGCGTGTGCATGGCGTGATGAACGAGATCCGCCGACAGGCCCCCGCGGAACATGATCCCCATGAGCCGGTCCATGTACGCGAGCACGATCGGGGTCGCGAGGGTGCGTGTCTGAATCGCCTCGACCGACCACGGGTGCGACATCATCGTCGCTCGCGCGGCAAGGATCTGCTCACGCAGCGCGTCACGCCAATCGGCGCTCACATCGGGGTCGTTCGCGCCAGGCGCAGCAGAAGCCGGGTCATGCTCTCCGAGCTCAGGCGCCATTTCGAGGACGAGCTGATCGACCATGAGGTCGATCAGCTTCTCGCGATTGTCGACGTGCTTGTAGAGCGCCATCGGTGTCACCCCGAGCGCCTGCGCAAGGCGCCGCATCGTCATCGCCTCGAGCCCCACCTCATCTGCGAGCTCGACAGCAGCCGCTGTCACGCTCGGCGTCGTGAGCACACCACGCGAACTCGCTGCCGTCATGATGCACCCGCTGTCCGCACGACAACGCCGCGTTCTCTTCGGGAACTTGACACGTATACAACGTACACCTACAGTCGTCGATAGTCGTGTATACGTCGTATACCAACCCGCCGACCAACCCCGAAATGAGACAGCAATGCCCCGAATCCGCGCCCTCGCCCTCTGGGCCGGCTCCCTCTACCTCGTCACCCATGTCACCTCGGTCGCCGCAGCATTCGCCTACGCCGGGGGCATCGCCGAGTCATCCGTGGGACTGCTTCGCACGGGGATCGCGCTCGAGCTCATCCTTGCGATCGCGTGTGTTGCCAATGGCACCGTGCTCCTGGCCGCCCTCCGCCCGTCTGGGCCGGCAGCTGCCTACACCTTCGCCGGCCTGCGCACGCTCGAAGGCGCGATCATCGGCGCCGGCATCCTGCCGATACTCGCGCTCGTCTCCGTGCTCTCCGGAGCGATTCCGGGCGCCGACATCGCGATCGCAACCTCTCCCGACCCGACGATCGTCGCGAGCCTGGTGGGGATGCACGCCGCATCGTTCCTGGTCGGACAGGGCCTCGTCATCGGCGTGAACACCCTCGTGCTGTCGTGGCTCCTGTGGCGCTCACGCGCCGTCGTGCGCGGGATTCCGGTTCTCGGCGCCGTCGGAGCAACCCTCGTCTTGGTTTCCGACCTTGCACAACTGTTCGGTTTCATGGATCAGACGAACGTGCTTGCGGGCCTCGCCGCGGCGCCGATCTTCGCCTTCGAGCTGTGGTTCGCGGGCTATCTGCTCTTCGTCGGGTTCCGCCCGAGCGTCGAGCGTGCGCAGCTGGGCTAGGACGACTGCTCCCGGTCGACCATGGCACCAGCGTGCTCGGCGACCCAGTCCATGAGCGGACCGAGGCGCAGCATCAGGTCGCACCCGAGCTCTGTGAGCGAGTACTCGACTCGTGGAGGAACCTCGGGGTACGACGTACGTTGCACAAGACCGTCACCCTCGAGGGTCTTGAGCGTCGTCGCAAGCATCTTCTCGCTGATGCCGTCGATGCTGCGGCGCAGCTCTCCCCACCGGGCTGTGCCGTCGCCAAGCGTGAGCAACACCAGGACTCCCCACTTCGACATCACGTGGTCGAGCACGACCCGTGTGGGGCAGGCCGCAGAGAAAGCCCGCTCCCGAACATCCCGAATTTCCGCAAGACTTACTGACACGTGGGTACCTTACGAAAAAGTGGGTACCGTACGCAAGGAATGTGCGATCGCGGGTCCCGGTTTCGGCTCAGGAGCGCCGATGCGGCGTCACGATCGAAAGGATTCACCATGGCCATTCTCGTTACGGGCGCCTCCGGACATCTCGGCGGCCACGTCGTCAACGCACTCCTTGAGCGCGGCGTTGTGGCATCCGACATCGTCGCCGGCGTGCGCACGCCCGACAAGGCAGCCCCCCTCGTCGACCTCGGTGTTCACATCGCACACCTGAACTACGCAGAGCCCGCCACCATCGATGCAGCCCTCCAGGGTGTTGACCGTGTCCTGCTGATCTCGGGTTCCGAGGTCGGATCCCGGTTCGCGGGTCACCTCAACGTCATCGAGGCAGCGCAGAAGGCGGGCGTCGAGAAGTTCGTGTACACCAGCGCACCCAAGGCGACCTCCGCCGACTACGCGCTCGCCGCCGAACACCGCGCGACGGAGGAGGCGATTGCTGCCGCGGGCCTTCCCGCCGTCATCCTGCGCAACAACTGGTACCACGAGAACTACACGCAGGACGTTCTCGGAGCGGCCGAATCCGGCGTCATGGCCGCAGCGGCCGGCGAGGGGCGCGTCGCTAGCGCGAGCCGCCGCGACTACGCCGAGGCTGCGGCCGTCGCTCTGACCGAGGACGGGCACGTTGGTCGGGTCTATGAGCTCGCGGGCGACGTGGCATGGACCTACGACGAGCTCGCCGCCGCGGCCAGCGAGGTTCTGGACCGGGATGTGGCGTACGTTTCGCTGTCTGCCGCCGACAAGCAGGCACAGCTCGAGCAGTTCGGCCTCCCCACCGACGTCGCGCAGTTTGTCGTGGGAATCGACCTCGCGATCGCCGACGGGGTTCTCGCCGATACCGATGGAACGCTCGCGCGACTCATCGGTCGGCCGACGACGCCGCTCATCGAGGGCCTTCGCGCGGCGGTCGCCGAGGCGCAGCCCGCCGCATGAGGGCTCGCGGGTCCGGCAGCTCTCCTGCCGGACCTGCGTCCTCACTCGATCTCTCGCACCGGTTGACGAAGGATCGTCTTCAGCTTCTCGGGGGCCACGCGACGCGGATCGCTGAGGTAGATCTCGTGGTGCGGACCATTGAATGTCAGACCCTGCGCCGGCATGAGCTCGGCGTGCAGGCGATGCAGCGTCGGGGCTTCCGCGTCGTATGACCCCACGTGCAGGATCTGAAGCGACACCCCCTCGTCGATCGTGACCGCACTCACCAGGCCGATCGGAAGCTCAGGCTTCTTGCGTGCTGCCGTCTCGAGTCCGGCACGGATGTCGGCATCCGTCACCGCCGGCGGCAGCGGAATCAGCATCGTCCAATCCCAGGCGTCCTTGCGGCGGGCGGTGAAGCTCGACGGGTCATTGCTGGACCACAGCCCTTCGAGCGGCCCGACGACAAAGTCGTCACCCGAGCGGCCCCGGAAGGCGAACTTGATGGCATACCCCGACGCGTAGAGGGCACTGACGGCATCCGTGTACGCCGGTGCCGTGTTGGGGTCGCCGTGACCGTCGATCGCGAGATAGGTCATCGGCGGAACCGTCACGCGCGTGAAGTCATGAGTCGTGGGCGCGTAGAGGTCTTTCCGATCCTTCTTGAGGTCGTACTTCACGCGCGCTCCCCCACGCCCGCGGCCGACCGCGCCGCAGCACGGCGGACCACCAGGGCTCCGACGAACCCGAGCAGCAGGAACACCGTCGCCACCAGCAGCGACCAGCGGGTGGCATCCGCGAAGCCGTTCGACAGCGCCGTCACCGCTGCCGTGGTCTGCTCGCCCAGCGGGCTACTAGCCCCCTCGGCGCGCAACTGACTGATCGTCGTTCCGGCGGACTGCCGTGTGGTGTCAGCGAGCTGGGTGGCGGTGGATCCGGTGATGCCGGCATCCGTCAGGGCAGCCGGGAGCGTGAGCGCGAGGGCGACCGCCAGCGCAGCTCCCGCGAAAGCAGTTCCGAGAGCCGACCCCACCTGCCGCACGGTGCTCTGGGTGGCAGATCCCTGACCGGAAACATCGACCGGCACATCCTGCAACACCGTGCCGGTCAACTGAGCGGATGCCAGTCCCAGACCTAGGCCATAGACGACCAGCGGGATCGCGACAATCCACCCGGAGCTGTCACCGGTGATCAGAAGCGCGAGCACAGCAACGCCGGCGACCTCGAGCGCGAGGCCGATCAGCACCGTTCCGGGCGAGCCGAAACGTGCGGCGAGGTGCCGGGCCGACGCACCCGAGAAGAACGCGCCCAGGGCCATCGCGGCCAGGACCAGGCCCGCGCCCATGACATCGAGGCCGAGCGCGTTGACGAGGTACAGCGGCAGCACGAAGATGATCGCGAACTCCCCCACGGCGACCATTGCTGCCGTCACGTTCCCCCAGGTGAAGGTGGGCAGGCGGAAGAGGTTGAGGTCAAGGATCGCCGATCGGCGCACCTTTTCGCGGTGACGCTCCCACAGCACGAACAGCACGAGCGCCACGATCGCGATCGCGAAGGCGATCGGGACAACCGAGACCGGAGCGTCAGCCGGCCACTGCCATCCGAAGATCGAGAACTCACCGGTCGGTGCCCACCAGCCGAGCTGCGGGCCCTCGATGACAGCGAACACCAGCGCCCCGAAGCCGATGGCGCTCAGCAGTGCACCGTCGACATCCGCTCCCGGTCGCCCCTTGGCCCCCTTGGTCTCGGGCACCGTGAGCAGGCCCGCGATGAACACCGCAGCCCCGAGGGGGATGTTCACGAGGAAGATCCAGTGCCACGAGGCCCACTGGGTCAGGGCGCCGCCCGCGAGCGGTCCGACAGCTGCAGCCCCCGAGATCACTGCGCCCCACACGCCGAACGCCGCGCCTCGGTACTTGCCGCGGAACACCGCGTTCACGGTCGAAAGCGTCGAAGGCATGATCAGCGCCGCGCCGATCGCCTGCACGGCACGCGCCGCGATCAGCGGACCCGCGGCATCCGCCATCGCGGCCAGGATGCTGCCGCCGACGAAGACGACAAGACCCACCTGGAACAGGAGCTTGCGTCCCCATCTGTCGGCGAGCTTGCCCGTCGAGAGCAGGAGCGCGGCCAGCAGCACTGCGTAAAGGCTGTTGACCCACTGCGCATCGGTGAGATCGAGGCCGATATCGGCAATGATCACCGGGAGCGCGACGCCGACGATCGTGCCGTCGAGCACGATCATGCCGAGCCCCGTGGATAGCACCGCGAGGGCGAGCCATTCGCGGCGGGTAGGTGGTGTCACGCGAAGGTCGGCGTTGGTGCTCACGATCCGAGCCTGGCACAGCGGGCGCACCCCGACAACGCGCGCCCGGCGATCGCTGGGCACTTCTTCCGACCTACCGAGATACAGCGGTTTCGGGTCGTGCCGTTGATCCGGGGACCTGACGGTTACCCCTGGGCACGTCGTTGTGGGTCGAGAAATGTAACACCCGCCGGATGCCCCGCGCAAGGCGAGAAGAAGGACAGGTCAGCTGGTGAAGGGTGGAACCTCCACCGGCGCGGCAAGACCGACGAAGGCGACGATCTGGTGGCCACCGGGGTTCGTCTGCAGCGGCACCGTCTCCCAGTTGTTGGCGATCCAGAGATTCCCCGACGGATCGACGATCAGCCCGGTGTTGCGGACCAGTCCGTCGAATGCGTAGCCCGCATCCGGTGAGATCGGGTCCCCCGTCGACAGATCACCCGGGCAGGTCTCGGTCGAGGTGCCGCAGAACGCCGACACTCGCTGGTCGGAGAAGTTCGCGACGAAGACGTTGCCGTTGCCGTCGGTCGTGATACCCCACGGCCGGGTGATCCCTCCGCCGGCGAAGGGGCCTGACACCGTCTGGCCGTCGCCGTCGATCAGCGCGATCGAACCCGCCGGTCCCGACGAGATCGGCCGGGTCGGGCACGGGAGGGTCGTGGAGCCGGAGTTGGCGACCCAGACGTTGCCGTGCGGGTCGGCTGCGACTCCCATCGGCAGCACAAACTCGTCGCCCGAGAGCGGAGCGCCACCCACGAGCGTCCCGTCGTAGTTGAAGACCGCCACAGAGCTGCTCGCGATACCGCTTACGACAACGTGCGTGCCCGTGTCGACGACACCGAACGCCTGGTCAAGGCCGGCATCCAGCGTCATCGCCTTCTCGGGGTCGCCGCCGGGATACACGGTGACAGTGCCGGTCTGGCAGTTCGCGTTCCAGACATCGCCCGCGGCCGTGATGTCCATGCCCTGCGGCCACGCGAGCTCACCGGCGGTGAATCCGGTGCCCGCCGGCGAGAGCGGCTCCCCCTCGATCGAGAAGAGCGACACACTGTTGTGCGTGGGCTGCTCGGTGCATCCTTCACCGGCGAAGCCGAAGTTGCTCACCCACAGCTGCCCGGACGGATCGAACGCGATGCCGAATCCCGAACCGCTCAGGCCACCCCCCGTATACTTTCCGACCATCTCGCCGTTGGGTGCGAACTTCATCAGCAGATCGCTGCCACAGGTCGGGTCCTGCGGGTCGGCACCGTACTCATAATTGTTGTTGACCCAGATGTTGCCGTCGGGGTCGATCGCGAAGTTGCCGGGGCCGTCGAGAGTCTGGCCGTCGCCATCGAAACGAAGTGCGAGAGTCCAGGCCGCCGGGGCCGCCATCAGGCCGGGGCGATCCCCGGCAACGCTCAGCGACAGGTCGTAGAGCGCCGAGGCCGCAGCACTCGGGTCGCGGGCGATCTGCGCGAACGCGCGGAACGTGTCAACGGGCCGCTCGTCCGAGCGGGCGCTCGCTGCGTCGGCCAGGGCGCGGCACGCGTCGGTGTCGAGGACGCAAGCACTGAGGATGTTGGTGAGCGAGGTGAATGTCGGAAGCGCCTCGGTCTGCGTGCCATTGGGCGCTGACGTCAGCACGGCGCCATAGTCGCCGGTTTCGGCATCCACGAGATTCGCGTACATCGCTGCAGCGTTGGGTAGACCCGGCGCAGACCCCTCGACCCCGTTCCGCCCGGTGAACTGGGCGAGCGCATAACCGGCTGCAATGGTCGTTCGTTCATTGAGGACAACCCCCGTGGCATCCGCGGGGACGATGGCGGCAAAAGTCGCGGACATCGTTGCGTCATCTCCGCCGGGAGCTGTAGCGAGGACGTAGACGAGTTCGTCGTCCCGCGAGACAGAACCGAGGTCGACGACGAAGTCACCATCGCGGTCGGATGACGCAGAACCGATCTGCGACGCCGGCTCGCCCTCAGCACCGGCTGACCAGGCCGACACGTCCCACCCAGAGACGGCCGCACCGTCGACGACGGGGACGACCGAACCACTCACCGCCGAGCCCTCACCATCGGGATCTGCGGGCGCCCAGCAGCCGGCCAGAGCGAGCACGGATGCCATCACGACTGCGACCGCGCCGATAACGCGCCGACCCGCAGTGTGGGCGCCCTCGCTATCGGTCGATGCGGTCGGGTGGGGCTGGACGTGGCGCACGACGTTCCGCATAAGAGTCACTCCGTCAGGTGTCTGGGCCCCATCATCGGGTCGATCCCACGCGGCAGATTAGCAGCGCCCGCCTTCGGCGTCGGCGCCAGCCGGGTCGAGATTCGGTCACGAAATCCCCTGTGCTTTCTGTGTCCACCACCGTGTGCGTGCCTGCGTATCGAGCAGGAATCAAGAAGCGCGCGACTGCATGATCCCCGTATGTTCGGTGTCACCGGCACCAGAAAGGAACCACGATGGCCGACAAGCGTGACACCTCATCGGAGAGCTTCAGCGACGCCGAACGCGAGGCGATGAAGCAGCGCGCCGCGGAGCTGCGCGAGCAAGCGGCGGGCGGAACGGGCTCGGCAAAGAAGAAGAAGGAAGCGCAGGCGTGCATCGATGCCATCGCCGCACTCACCGGAACCGACAAGGCCGTCGCCGAACTGCTCCACCGGATCGTTCAGGATGAGGCGCCCCACCTTGACCCGAAAACCTGGTACGGGTTCCCCTCGTATGCGCGCGACGGCAAGGTCGTCGTGTTCTACCAGCCCGCATCGAAATTCGACACGCGATACGGCAGCATCGGGTTCAACGAGGACGCTCTGCTCGATGACGGCGCGATGTGGGCGACGGCGTTCGCCGTTGTCGCAGTCACCGACGAGGTGGAAGCCACCCTGCGCGATCTCGTTCACCGCGCCGCTGGCTGACGCGCGTTTCGCCGCGCCGCCGCGGGAGAAGGGCACTACGGTCAATGCCATGGCCGCCCCACGCACCCGTCGTGCCCGCGTTGCACGCCGCCGCGCCAGGCGTGTCGCCGCATCGGGAAGCGACCTCACCGAAGCCGAATGGGTACTCATCCGCGATGCGTGGGGACGCTGCGCCTACTGCGGACGCGCTGGTCTCGCCCTGCAGAAGGAGTGTGTGCTGCCGATTTCGCGCGGCGGCCGCTACACCATCGACAACGTGGTTCCGGCCTGCGGCAGCTGCAACGCAAGCAAGTGCAACGAAGAGGTCACGAGCTGGATGCGACGACGACGGCTCGACGAACCGGCGTTCCTTCTAGCCTGGGCTCTCATTCTGCGCGAGCTTCGCGGGCGGCACGAGCCGCGCGACGCTGACGCCACCACTGCCAGAACCGGTCCAGCATCCGCTTGACCCAGCCAGACAGTCGGCGTGCCCAATGGAACTCGGTGCCGAGCACCGCGAGCCCAAGAAACACGATCAGCCATCCCGGCCCCGGCAGCGGAACCAGGACGAGGCCGCCGAGGGTCATGACTGCCCCGACGAGAGCGACGCCGACACGGTAGGCGATCTCGATACGCGGATGCCGCGCGACCCAGCCGCGCGCCCGGCGCAGCATCCGCCTGATCGGGCGGTCCGCGCGCTCGGCGTCAGCGATCTCGGCACGGATCTCGCGCTCGAGCGAGCCGGACGGTGCGGAGTGGGAGCTGGGAGACACAGCCTCGGGGCCTGTCGAGGACATGCCCGGACGCTAACACGCGCGGCGGCAAGATCGCTGGGAAACCAGCCACTGCAGCGCTTGACCTTGTCACTGTGACAAGCTTTTGGATGGGTGCAGGAGGTGTCTTATGAGCACGCAATCCCCGAGCATTGACCACCTGGACCTGCTGTTGCGGAATACGTCAGCGCCGACGCGGATGCAGGCGGCGCTGACGGCTGGCACACATCCCGACCCGGGCTTCGTCGAACTTCTGATCGGTCGGTGCGCGATCGAGCCCGACTTCAGTGTGCGCGACACCCTGACCTGGGCGATCACGCGTCACGACCGTGCGCAGACGGTGCCGCGGCTTCTCGTCGAGGCGCGCAGCGCGAACCCTCAGGCTCGCAGTCAGGCGCTGCACACCCTGTCGAAGGTGGGCGCGGCAGACGGATGGCAGGCGATCACACCGGAGGTGCTCGGCGACCCAGATGACGAGGTCGCGCGGTCAGCCTGGCGCGCGGCGGCCGTCCTCGTCCCGGCCGGACTCGAGCCCGAGCTCGCCGACGCGCTCACCGGTCAGCTCGGTCGAGGCGACATGGAGGTGCAGCGCAGTCTCAGCCGCGCCATCGTGGCCCTGGGCGACGCGGGATCGGCCGCGGTCGATCGGATCCTTGCGGGTAAGCCCAGCGAGGCAGCCCGGATGCATGCCCTCGCGACCCAGCGGCTGCTCGCCGACCCGGACGAGGGCTTCGAAGCAGCCGTGTTCGCGGCGAAGCGTGTCGTTTCGCTGCGCAACGCGCCAACGGTCGCCGGCGGCTCGGCGGCGGGAACGGTCGAATGAGAATCGGCGAGCTCTCCCGACTGTCGGGGGTGAGCGCACGGATGCTGCGGCACTACGACCGCATCGGCCTGGTGCAACCGAGCGAGCGCACCAGCGCGGGGTACCGAGACTACGGCGATGACGATCTGCGTCGCTTGCTGCAGGTCGAGGCTCTGCGCTCGCTCGGACTGCCGCTCCGTGAGGTCGGGCACGCTCTGGCCGATGCCGATGCGGCGCCGTCCGACATCCTGGATCGCGTCATCGCGAGAACCGTTGAGACGATCACCCGGGAGCAAGAACTGCTCGGGCGACTCCGTCGGCTGCGGGAGCAACAACCCGAGGACTGGAGCGACGTCCTGCACACGGTCGCGCTGCTGCAGCGGCTGGGATCAGACGATGCCTCTCACCGACAACGCGCAGCGCTCGCACACCCCACGCAGCCGATGGCAGCGGCACTCACCGACGCGGTGCTCGCCGAGAATGACCCGAACGTCGCCGGGGCGCTGCAGTGGGCGCTCGCGCGAACGGCCGACGAGACCGTCGTCGCAACGCTGCGCAGCGCGTTCGATTCACCCGATGGCGCGGTCCGACAGCGAGCGATCACGACGCTCGCGAAGATCGCGTCGCCAGCGCGGACGGATGTCGTTTCTGTCCTGCTCGACGCTCTCGCCCACGCCGATCCGGTCATCCGCAGCGCTGCTGCGCTGAGCCTCGGCCCACGCGGCGCGCCGGAGGCGGCAGACGAACTCATCGCGATGATTGTGCGGGGCACGAGCGATGTCGAGGCAGCCGAATCGCTCGGGCACATCGCACGCTCCCATCCGGGCGAGATCGAGCGGAGACTGGATGCCGCGCTGACGCCCCGCGCCGACGCCGATGCCCGACTTCGGCTGACCCAGGCTCTCGGCGAGATCGAGAGCGACGAGGCGACCGGCATTCTCGAGCGCCTGATCCACGATCCTGACCGTCGCGTTCAGATGACCGCCCAGTACCTGACCGGCATGCGCAGCCACTGACCGCGCAGCCGAAATGGCGCGCAGCGCTACTGTGGGCGCTGAGACCGCGCGAGGATCGCCGCGGGAAAGGATGCCGCCCGCCCGTGGTCGATTCACTCCCCCGTTCTCGGCTCGCGATCGCCGTACTCCTCGCGGTGCTGGCGGGTTACATCGACGGCGTCGCGTTCATCTATCTGGGCGGCTATTTCGTGTCGTTCATGAGCGGCAACACGACCCAGTCCGGCGTCGAGCTTGCCGGGGGCGATCTTGCGGCCGCAGGTTTCGGTTTCGCCGTGATCGTCGCCTTCGTCGTCGGGGTCATGGCCGGGACGGTGGTCCGAACACCGCGGCGCGACCGGGGATGGATTGTTCTGCTCGGCGTGGCAGTGCTGGTCGCGGTCGGTGCGGCTGTGGCATCCGCTCCCCCGATCGACGCCAACGCGGTGACTGGCGCGGCGCTGCTGGCCGTCACGCCCACCGCGCTCTGCCTCTCGCTCGCGATGGGAGCCGTGAACACCGTCTTCAGTGGCAGCGGCGGGCCTTCTTTCGGCATCACCTATATGACCGGCGCGCTCGTGAAGATCGGCGAAGGAATCGTCGGTGCACTGCGCGGCGGCGACCGCACCGGATGGCTGCGCTACCTTGCACTCTGGCTCGCCATCGCAGTGGGCGCGGTCTGCGGCGCGGCCGTCTATGCAGTGACCGGAACGGCAGCGCTCTGGTACGGCGCATTGTTCGCGGGAGTCGTCGCCGCTGTCAGTTCCACAGTGAGAGCTTCTCGGGGTTCAAGACCAGCCTGACCTCGCGCACACTCCCCTCGCCCACCTCGAGCGTCACGACCCCGATGATCCGCGCATCCAACCACATGACGAAGCCGAGTCCGTCGGGCGTCTGCTGAGGTCGCAGCTGAACCTCGGGGCGCTTGCTCGCGGTACCCAGGAGGAAGCGAGCAACGCGGTCGGCGCCCACGACCGGCCTGCGGGCAGCGCTGACATGACCGCCGCCGTCCGAGCGCAGCACGACCTCCGGGTCGAGCACGGCCACCAGCTCATCGAGGCGACCCGACTGGGCGGCCGCCGCGAAAGCCCAGACCACCCTGTCGTGTTCCTCCCGTGAGACGCGACGCGCCCCGGCGCTCTGTACCCGACGGCGAGCGGATGCCGCGAGCTGGCGACACGCGGCATCCGTTCGCCCGACCACCTCAGCGACCTCGCGGAAGGGCACCGCGAAGACCTCGTGCAGCACAAACACGACACGCTCCGCCGGTGTCATCGACTCCAGCACCGTCAGCAGCGCACTGGAGACCGAGTCGTCGAGACTCACGCGGTCAAGCGGGTCTAGGCCATCGGATTCCTGCGGAGCAGCGAACGCCGAGACCGGCACCGGCTCCGGGAGCCACTCCCCGACGTAGCTCTCGCGCCGCGCCCGCGCGCTCCCGAGCATGTCCAGACAGATTCTGCTCGCCGCCCGAGTGAGCCAGGCGCGCGGTGACACGATCGACGCCCGCTCCTGGTCGCTGAGGCGATACCAGCGCACATATGTCTCTTGCACGGCATCCTCGGCCTCGGCGACGGTGCCCAGCATCCGGAACGCGAGCGATACGAGGTGCCGACGTTCGGCGATCGCCTCGTCGTCGAGAGTCTCATCGGTCATCGGTTCTCCCGGAGCCACCGCGCTGAGCAAGCCAGTCATCGAACGTCTGCGACCCGAGGCGGGCGCCCGGCCCAGGCAGCAGTCCGCCATTCGCAATCTCGGCACCCAGCGCACCGGGGAGCCGCACCTCGAGCACCCGCGCGGTGGATCCCGTCCGACGCAGATAGCTCCGGGCGAGGTCTGCCATCCGTTCTTCGCGCGGGCCCGCGAGGTCGGGCGCGTTGCCGTGTGCGCCGCTTTCGACGATCTGAATCAGCGCAGCGGCAACCTCGGACGCGGCCACGGGTTGTGACCGCATCCGCGGCACGAGGTGCGCGCCGAGGACCTTCGCCTGCGCGAGCACCTGGACGGCGAACTCATGGAACTGCGTCGCCCGCAGAATCGACCAGTGCCCGGCGGATGCCGCCACCCGCTGCTCCTGCAGGAACTTGCCCGCGTAGTAGCCGTGGGGAGCCTGCGCCGCACCCACGATCGACAGCGCGACGTGGTGAACGTCGGCGCCGCGGGCAGCCGCGAGCAGGTTCTCAGTCACCGCCCCGAAGAACTCGCGAGATGCTCGGGCCGACAGCGTCTGGATCGATGCGACGTCGATGACAGCATCCGCTCCTTCGATAGCGGCTCGCACGCCGTCGCCTGCCACCAGATCGACGCCGTTCGAGCGCGAGAGCACGACGACCTCGTGCCCGGCTCTCGTCGCTTGCTCGACGATGTGGTGACCCACCGTTCCGGTTCCACCTGCAACGGCGATGCGCATGATTCCTCCTCGTCCGCGTCGTCACGACCAGGACGCACGCTCTCATCATTCAGGACGACGTGGCTCCCCAGAGTGTGAGGTCGCTCCCGATCCAGATCTCGAATCCGGAGGATTGTCTGACTATAGTCAGAGATATGAGTTCGAGCCCGCCCGACCCCGTTCACGCGCGCGCGGAGCTGCGCGCTTTCAACAGAAGGGTCACCGAGCGGATCGGGGTTCTCGAAGACCAGTACCTCGACCGGGGCCGGTCACTGGCCCTGGACCGGCTGCTCTGGGAGATCGGCACCGACGGGGCGGAGGTACGGGATCTGCGAACTGGTCTGGGTCTTGACTCGGGCTATCTCAGCCGCATGCTCCGCGCTCTCGAGCACGAGGGACTCATCGTGACGGTCGCATCCGGCGATGACAGCCGCGTGCGTCGAGCAGAGATCACGGATGCCGGACGCGCTGAGGTCGACATCCTGGATCGCCTGTCTGATGATCTTGCCGACGCGATCCTCGAGCCGCTCACGCCGAGTCAACGCGAAGAGTTGCTCTCGGCCGCTGCAACAACGCGCAAACTTCTGACCGCTTCAGCAATTGAGATCTCACCCACCGACCCCGACGAACCCGCAGCCCGCGAAGCGATCACGCAGTACTACGCCGTGCTCGCGGAGCGCTTCGAGCTGGGATTCGATCCCGCCACGACCCGCCCCGCCCCCGCAGACGCGCTCCGCCCCCCGGCGGGCCGCTTTCTGATCGCAACACTCAAGGGCACCGTCGTCGGATGCGTGGGCGTCAAGCTTCACCCCGACGGCGTCGGAGAGATCAAACGCCTCTGGGTAGCCCCCGAGACACGCGGCATGGGCCTGGGCAGGCGCCTGCTCACCGCCATCGAGGATGCCGCGAGGGATGCCGGCTCAACGGTGGTGCGGCTCGATACCAACCGCACACTCACCGAGGCCATTCGGCTATACCGGTCAGCGGGCTATGTCGAGATTCCCGCATTCAACGACGAGCCCTACGCGCATCACTGGTTCGAGAAGCGCCTCGCCAGCTAAGGCGCTCTTCTCGACCTACGGTGCCGCCTCGACGAGCGGAACCGAAAGCAGCCGGTCATCGTCACCCGCTGGCGTGCCGCGCCCGTCGGTGTTGCTGGTCAGCAACAGCAGTTCGTCGTCGTCGACCGCAGCGTCACGGATGCGACCGAACTCCCCGATCCACAGGGGTTGCGGATCGCCGATCATCCCCTCGGGGCCGACATCGAGCATCCACACCCGCTCACCGCGCAGCGCCGCGACAAACAGGGTGTTCCCGACAGCCGCCAGACCGCTGGGGCTTGCCTGATCGGTCGGCCAGGTGACGATCGGATCGATGTATGCGGGATCCCCCGCGGCCCCCTCGTGGATCGGCCAGCCGTAGTTACCGCCCGGCACGATGCGGTTGATCTCATCCACCTGGTCTTGACCGAACTCGGTGGCCCACAGAGCGCCATCGTCGGTCCACGCCAAGCCCTGCACGTTGCGGTGCCCGAGGGAGTAGACGGCAGTGCCGAACGGGTTACCCGGCGCCGGTGAGCCCTCAGCGTCGATCCGCAGGATCTTGCCCGCGAGCGAACCGGGATCTTGCGATGCATCCCGGTTTCCGGCATCCCCTGTCGCGACGTACAGGTACCCGTCCGGACCAAAAGCGATACGTCCGCCGTTGTGCGTGTTCGCCTTCGGGATGCCCTCGAGGATGATCTGCTCACCGCCGAGACCACGTTCACCAGGAGCGCCCAGAAGCGGCATCCGGATGACGCGGTTCCCGTCCCAGCTCGTGAGATAGGCGTAAAGCCACGCTTCGGCATCCTTCTCGAGCAGAGCGAGCCCGAGAAGGCCACCCTCACCGGTGGCGCTCACGCCGGAGATCCCGCCGATCGTACGTACCGAACCGCTCGCGTCGATCTCGACGATCTCGCCGCCGCGCGTGCTGACGATGCGCGTCCCATCGGCGAAGGGCACGACCGACCACGGCACGCTCAGGTTCGCCGCCACGGCGGTCGGCGCACCGGCCGAGCGCCACATCGCGGGAATCGATGACGTACTCGGAGTGGTGTTGCCGCCGGCGTCGTCGCCTCCGCGCTCGGGGTCTGCACGCGCTCGGATGCCGATTCCACGCACGCGGTCAGGGTCAGCGCCGCAGCGAGGAGCGCTGCGCCAGCTGTGCCCCGAACCGTGCGCGTGTTCATTCAGACGAGGACCGCGAGAAGACTGCGCGCAGCAGGAAGAAAACGAAGAGGGCGACGACCGCCACGACCACAAGTTTCACGATGAGCAGCGCAACGCCCCAAAGGAGTTCCACGAGAATCCACGCGATCACGATCGCCGCGATGACTCCGAGGATCGTCCAGAGAGTGCCTTTGTTCATGCCTCCAGCCTACGGACGACCCGCCCACTGCGGGCGATCCGTCCAGGATCGCCCGTTCCGTTCGATGCGATGTTCTGGGATCCTCGTGCCGAGGGGTCGAGTCCCACACGTCGATCCAGCAAGGAGAGTTCATGCCGACGTTCACAGTGGAACTGCTTCGCACCGGCGGCAACAATGTCGGCATCCCGCTCTCTGACGAGCAGATCGCCGAGATCGGCGGCGGCAAGCGCCCGCCCGTTCGCGTCATACTCAACGGCTACGAGTACCGCACGACGGTCGGGGTCATGCGCGGGCTCTCGCTCATCCCGGTCAACGCGGCAACCTGGTCTGCTGCCGGAGTCTCGGGCGGGGAACAACACCGGGTCACCGTCGAACTCGACACCGCTCCTCGCGAGATCGAGGTACCCGAGGACCTCACGCTTGCTCTGGATGCCGCCGGCGTGCGCGCAGCTTTCGACGCCCTGGCGCCGTCGCGCCGCAAAGAGCATGCCCGATCCGTCGAGGAAGCGAATGCCGCCGACACCCGCGCGCGTCGGATTACGAAGGTCGTGGAACAGCTTCAGGGCTGAACCGCGTCGCGGTGCGCCAACGAACTCCCCGCTCTCCTGCGCACACAGGCCCGGTCACCACCCGACGATCGCGAGCCCCACCACGCCCGCGGTCACACCCAGGAAGACGAGCAGGTCGGTCCACGTGGCCACCTGCTCGGCGGTGTTCTTGCCCGGTTTGGACACGTGCCGCAGGCCGGCAAGCAGCAGGAAGATCGCTCCTGGTACCGCCAAGAGCACACCCCACGCCGGCAGGAAAGGAATCGCGAGTGCTGTCACCCCCATCCCGAGGTTGGCATAGCCGAGCTCCTGGACGACCTGGTTGGCATCCGTCGAATCGACTCCCAGGATCTTGCGCGTGCGGTCGGGTTTCATCACCTGACTGAGGCCGGCCAGTGTCAGACGGATACCAACGCCCCAGAACCCCCACCACAGACCGAAGACGAGGAGGGGGTGTCCTCCTGACACCAGGAGCTGGATCCCACCTGAGACGACAGGCAAGATCAGCGTTTGCAGCAGGACGATGAATGCGTACACGGGCACACTCCCAGATCGGGCCGCGACGATGCGGCTCTCATGCCAAAGCTAGCGGCGCGAACGGCAGAATGGATGCCGTGATCCGTCGTGCCGCCCCGGAAGATGCCGCAGCGCTGCATGAGCTCGCCGCGGAGACGTTCCCCTTGGCGTGCCCGCCGGAGTCGACGGCTCTCGACCAGAGCGCGTTCATCGATGCACACCTGAGCGAGGCATCCTTCCTCGGCTACCTCGTCGACCCCGACCGCGTCGTGCTCGTCGATGAGATCGAGGGCAGGCTCGTCGGCTACACGATGCTCGTGCTCGGCGAACCGACGGACACCGACGTCCACGTCGCGCTCGGTGACGACCGTACGCGCCCGGTTGCCGAACTGTCGAAGTGCTACGCCCTCCCTTCCTCTCACGGATCGGGGGTCGCCGCACGCCTTCTCGAGCGCACGATCGACGAGGCACGTGCGAGTGGCATCCGTCATGTGTGGCTCGGCGTGAATCAACAGAACGTCCGCGCGCAGCGGTTCTATGCGAAACACGGATTCACCGCCGTCGGCGAGAAACGCTTCCGCGTCGGCGAGCGCCTCGAGCACGACTTCGTTCTCGCCCGGCCGGTGTGATCGCCGCCTACTACCCCAGCATCCATTCACCGGAATAGATTGACCCCCTTGGAGGTTGAATCAGATATGCAGCGATTCGGAACCCTATCGTTCGGCCACTACGGTCCCCTCGGCGGCGGACACATCCTGACGGCGCAGGACTCCATGCTCCAGGCGATCGATCTGGCGCAGGGCATGGATGACCTTGGCGTGAACGGCGCCTACTTCCGGGTGCACCACTTCGCGAGGCAGCAGTCCTCTCCCATGCCGCTACTTGCCGCTATCGCAGCCAAGACCCAGCGCATCGAGGTCGGCACCGGCGTCATCGACATGCGCTATGAAAACCCTCTGTACCTTGCTGAGGAAGCGGCATCCGTCGATCTCATCAGCGAGGGACGACTCGCCCTCGGCGTCAGCCGTGGTTCACCCGAGACCGTCGTTCGCGGCTATGAGGCGTTCGGCTACACCGGCTCGACCGACCCGCGCGGCGCCGACATCGCCCGCGAACACTTCGACCTGTTCCTTCGCGCAGTCGAAGGAGAGGGCCTGGCCGAGCGCGACGCGATGAGCCCCTTCGGCGGCGGTTCTGGGCTGCAGCGCATCGAACCGCACTCCCCCGGGCTTCGCTCGCGCATCTGGTGGGGTGCCGGAAACCGCGACTCCGCCGAGTGGGCGGGACGGATGGGCGTCAACCTGATGTCGTCGACCCTCTTGACCGAGGATCGCGGCCTGCCCTTCGATGAGCTTCAGGCCCAGCAGATCGACGCGTTCCGCGCGGCATGGCGTGCGGCCGGTCACGCGGGCGAACCGCGAGTGTCGGTCAGTCGCAGCATCTTCCCGATCACGACCGCCGAAGATGAGATGTACTTCGGTGGCCGCCAGGACGGCGACGGCGTCGGCTACATCGACGGCATGCGTTCGACCTTCGGGAAGACCTATGCGGGAGCCCCTGATGCCCTCGTCGAGCAGCTGCTGGCGGATGCCGCCGTGCAGTCGGCTGACACGCTGATGCTCACGATCCCCAGCCAGTTGGGTGTGGCCTTCAACCTGCGAATCGTGGAGGCGTTCGCGAAGCACGTCGCACCCGCGCTGGGCTGGAAGTCGACCCGGGACGCGGTGACGGCCTAGCGCTGATCGTCAGCCCGCAGCGAACCGGGAAGCGCCGATAGGCGGGCGTCTGGTTGGCTGAACGCGTGACGCGGGTGCTGGTGCTGGGCGGAACCGCCTGGTTGGGAGGGCGCGTTGCCCGAGCATGGCGCGAGCGCGGTGCCGAGGTCGTGTGCCTGGCCCGAGGGAGCGCGGGATCAGCTCCCCCAGGCGTGCGACTCATCCGCGCCGACCGCACCCTGCCCTCCGCCTACGACGAGGTGTCCGGTCCGTGGGACGAGGTGATCGAGCTCTCGTACGCGCCCGACCTCGTGACCGGCGCGCTCCGAGCGCTCTCGCACAACGCCGCCCATTGGACGCTGGTATCCAGCGTCTCGGTCTATGAGCGAAATGACGAGCCGGATGCCGGAGAGTCCGCGGATCTCGTGGAGCCACAGGACCTCTCGCAGTATCCGGATGCAAAGGTCGCTGCGGAACGCGCCGCGACCGCCGCGGTCGGTGACCGGCTGTTCGTCGCACGACCAGGATTGATCGTGGGCCCGGGCGACCCCTCGGACCGGTTCGGGTATTGGATGGCGCGCTTCCTGCAGCCGGGTCCCGCACTCGTCCCAACGGCCGCTGGACGCCACGTGCAGGTCATCGACGTCGACGACCTCGCGGCCTGGCTCCTTCTCGTCGGCGTCGACGGTGCAACCGGCGTAGCCAACGCCGTCGGGCCGCCGCATGCGTTCACCGACGTCCTCGAGCAGACGCGGCGCGCTACCGGCTTCCGCGGAGAAGTGATCGCGGCAACGGATGACGAGCTTCTCGCTCACGACGTCGCCTACTGGGCCGGCCCCCGGTCGCTCCCCCTCTGGCTTCCAGCCGACTACACCGGATTCGCCCGGCGTCGCGCCGACGCCTTTCTCGCCTCGGGCGGCGCTACCCGCTCACTCGCCGTGACGATAGCCCGGACTCTCGAAGACGAGCGAGCGCGCGGCATCCATCGTCCGCGACGGGCGGGACTCACTCGAACCGACGAGGGCTATGTTGTTCGCGACATTGCGGGCAGACGAAGGAGAACGAGCGAACCGGAACCCTGAGGCCCCTCCCCGGGCAGGCCTACGACAACTGCCGTAATTCCGAGAGATCCCGACCACACGACGTGTCGCGACGGTAGATTCTCTGCATGGCGGCGGGGGATGATCGGCGAGCCGTGACGGATGCCGCGGCATTCACGCGACCGTCATGGTGGGCCTGGCTCCTGGCCGCCGCAGCGATCTTCGCACTCTCGCTGATCAGCGTGAACATGACACCGCCCGGTGGCTCCGTCGCCGCCTGGTGGCCCGCCGCTGGAGTCTCGGCACTGTTCATCCTGATGGTTCCGCGATCTCGATGGTGGGCGGTTCTGGTCATGGTGGCCGTCGTCACCATGGCGGCGAACATTCTGGGTGGGCGGGATGTCCCGATCGCGGGCGCCTTCGGCGTCGCCAATGCGGTGGAAGTGGGCATCTTCGCGACCATTCTCTTGTGGCGCCACCCCCGGGGCTTTCGGATTCGATCGGTGAGCGCTGCCTGGCGGTTCGCCCTGTCGACGATCGCCGCATCCAGCGTCTTCGGTCTTCTGATCGGCGTCATCGTCGCCGGTACTGCGGCGAGCCCTCTTCAGACTGCCGCGCACGTCGCTGCCTCGCACGCTGCGGCGATCCTGATGATCGCTCCGTTCGCCGTCCTTCCGCCCCACCTCGGACAACCCATTCGGTGGGTCGAGATCACCCTCCAGGTCATCATCCCCCCTCGGCGGCATCCTCACTTTCCTCATCGTCGCCGGCGCCACCATGCCCCTCACGTTCCTTCCCATCGGGATCCTCGCGTGGGCGGCGTTTCGCTTTCCCATTCGCGCGGCGCACACGGAGTCGCTGATCGCGAACACGGTCATCCTCGGCACCACCGTGGCCGGGTTCGGTCCGTTCAACGACGACGCTCTCACTCCCACCACAGCGGCGCTCCTGGTCACGCTCTTCCTGTTCATGGCCGCGAGCACGAACCTGTTCCTCACTGCGGCCAGTTACGAACTGCGCGCAGCCACCCTGTCCGCCCGGAACGTGGCTGACCTCGTCACCAATGGGATCGTCGATTCTCGTGTCGGACTCCTCGTCGCCGAGTGCCGCGGCGATGGATGGGCGGTGCTCCTCGTAAACACGGCCGCCCGCCGCATCCTCAGCGAGGATCTCGACGCACACAGGCGCTGGCGTCCCGGTCCGCTCCGGGATGCCGCGCAGCAGAGCCTGGAGCTCCAGCGCCTCGTCACGCTCGAGGCCAACGAGCGCATCCTGAACATCGACGCCTCCGAGACCAGCGGCGCCACACCGCGGATCTCTGTGCAACTCGTTGACATCACCGATAGCGTGCGTACGACGCAGGACCGCTTGGCGGCCGAGACCGAGCGGGCAAGGACGCTGGCGGCACGACTCGAACTCGAACGCAGGCAGGTCGACTTCATCGCGACAGCGAGCCACGAGCTGCGCACACCGATCGCGAACGTGAGTGGATACCTCGAGTTGCTCGACGATGCAGAGGAGCTGACCGGGCCGTCACGGGAGTGGGTGTCGGTCGCACGACGAAACACCGCCCGGCTGGCGGACCTCACCGACGATCTGCTCTTCCTGGCACGAGCAAAGGATCACGCGAGCGCACCAAGCTTGCACGTCTCGATCCCGGTGGCGGCTCTCATCGAGGAGGCGCTCACGCCGTTCCGCGACACCGCAGCCGAACGACGAACCGAGCTCGTCGTCGGTGGGACCGAGGGGACGGTTTGCGGTGTGCATCACGAACTCGTGCGCGCACTGGGAAGCCTCATCTCGAATGCGCTGAAGTTCGCACCGCAGGCAAGCACGGTGCGGATACACGCCGAAACAGTCGACGATGCTCTCACAAACTCGGATGGGCAAGACATAGCTGCCGTGCGGATCGCGGTCAGCGACACCGGCCCCGGCATTGCGCCAGACGAGCTTCCCTTCGTGTTCGACAGGTTCTATCGCACACCAGATGCCGAGGTGGCGCAGACGCCCGGCGTCGGACTCGGACTCGCGATCGCCCGCGAGTTGATCGAAGCGAACAACGGCCGGGTCGAGATCTCATCTCCCGAGCGGCAGGGCGTGATCGTGACGCTCATCCTTCCGACGGCACGCACCGAATCGAGCATGGTCTAGGACGCCCCCGATATTGCGCTCAGCGCCGGTTCCGGTCGGCAGCCGACCGAGGCGGGTCGGTCGAAACGTCGAGCGGGTCAAGCCCCCGCAGTGACGTCCACACGAGAGCCTCGCCTTTCGCCGCATGCTCGGACGCGCGCACGGCACGCTCGTCGGCCCAACTGTTGAGGCGATGACCGCTGTGCCCGCGCACATGTTCGAGCACGACATCCGGCATTCCCGCCGCGCGGCGGGCGTCGCGGGCGGCGATGAGACGCTCGAGGATGTCTCGATTGGCCACCGGCTTTTTCGCACTGGTCACCCATCCACGACGGCGGTGGCCGTCCATCCACGACGAGTACGTGTCGATCGCATACTTCGAGTCGGCCTGGATGACGAGTTCGGTCACATCGGCATGATCAGTGATCGCATAGAGCAACCCCAGCAACTCGCCGATGTTGTTGGTGCCCTCCGGCAGCGACCCCGCCGCCCAATTGCCGTCCTCCCCGACCCACGCCCATCCGGTCGGCCCCGGGTTTCCCTTGCAGGCACCGTCGGTGGCGACGATGTACCGGTCGGTCGGATGCGGGGAGATCGGATCTGGCACGCCTTCTAGTCTTCCAGCCAGCAGCGCCCAGCAGAGCACGCGGGACAGATCTGACACACTGTCGCTCATGCGCTTTTCACCCCTCGTCGCCGCTGTCAGTGCCGCGCTCGTCGTCGCCGCGCTCACCGGATGCACCGCGCCGACTCCGGATGCCTCAGCGACTCCGGATGCCTCAGCAACTGCCACGAGCACCGAGGCCGCCCTGATCGAGACGACGGTGCAGAACTTCATCGCCACGCAGCCAGTCCGGGCCGCGATCGTCAAAGTCAGCCGCGACGGACAGACGATCTTTCGTGAAGCATTCGGGGAGTCGATCACCGGGGTACCCGCAACACCCGAGATGCACTTCCGCAACGGCGCCGTAGCGATCAGCTACGTCGCGATGGTGCTTCTCCAGCTTGCCGATGAAGGAGTGCTCCATCTTGATGATCGCCTCTCGGTGTGGGAGCCCGAGATCCCGCATGCCGACGAGGTGACCCTGCTGCAGCTAGCGCAGATGACCTCCGGCATCCAGGACTTCGTCCCCAATCCCGCGTTCGTCGAGGGCAGCTACAGCGACCCGTACCGCATGTGGACCGCCGACGAGCTCATCGCCTTTGGCGCCGATCAGCCCCTGTGGTTTGAGCCCGGCACGAACTGGGGGTACTCCCACACCGGGTACGTCATCCTCGGCAAGGCGCTGGAAGCTGCGACCGGCACGCCCCTGGATCAGCTCATCCAGCAGCGCATCCTTGATCCGCTGGGCCTGACCGGCACTCACGCGAGCCTCACCGGCGAGATTCCCGAGCCCGCCCTGCACGCCTTCACCTCGGAGCGGCGCCCGTTCTTCGACATCACCGATGGTCGGGTCTTCACCGAAGAGAGCACCTACTGGAACCCGTCGTGGACGCTCCCCCACGGCGCCGTCCAGACCTCGACGATCGACGACCTCGACACCACGATCCGTGCCATCGGCACCGGTGAGCTCCTCTCCCCCGAAGCCCATGACGCCATGACCTCCACGGAGCTGCGCGGATTTGGCTCACCGGTCGACGGGTGCCCGTCCTGCTTCACCCAGATCGAGCCGTACACCTACGGCATCGGTCTGGTCACCTCTGGGGACTGGATCCTGCAAAACCCGCTCTTCAGCGGGTATGCCGCGGTGGCCGCGTACCTCGCCGACGAGGACCTCTCGATCTCGGTGGCCGTCACGTTCTTGCCCGAGGCTTTCGACGCCGAAGGTCTCTACCCGAACCTGGCCGACAGCCTCTTCCGCGAGCTGGGTGGCGTGCTCGCCGCCGAGCAGGCCCCGCCCACCCACCACTCCACCCACCACTGAGGGGCAGCCTCCCCTACGGAAGGATGCCCCGCACCGTCTTAGCGGCGGTGAGTGCGGTAGTACTCCAGCAGAGCCTGGGTGGAAGCATCCTGCGCCGCGACAGCGGCAGCGTCACCCTCGATAGCCGGAGCGATCTGCAAAGCCAACTGCTTGCCGAGCTCGACTCCCCACTGGTCGAAGGAGTTGATGCCCCAGATCGTCCCCTGCGTGAACACGATGTGCTCGTACAGCGCGATGAGCTGACCGAGCGCCGACGGAGTGAGTGCGGGCGCGAAGATCGACGTGGTGGGGCGGTTGCCCGGGAAGGTGCGCGCGGCCACGAGCGCCCCGGTTGACCCTTCGGCCTCGACCTCCTCGGCGGTCTTGCCAAACGCCAGCGCCTTGGTCTGGGCGAGGAAGTTCGCCAGGAACAGTCCGTGCACGTCACGGCCGCCATCCTCGAGCGGGTAGGCGGGGTTGACGAAGGCGATGAAATCGGCAGGGATCAACCGGGTGCCCTGATGGATGAGCTGATAGAACGCGTGCTGCCCGTTCGTGCCGGGCTCACCCCAGAACACTTCACCGGTGTCGGTCACAACCGGCGAACCGTCCCAGCGGACGCGCTTGCCATTGGATTCCATCGTGAGCTGCTGCAGATATGCCGGGAACCGGTGCAGCTGCTGCGCGTACGGCAGCACCGCGTGGGTCTGTGCGCCGAGGAAGTTCGTGTACCAGACGTTGAGCAGGCCCATGAGCACCGGCACATTCCGCTCGAGCGGGGTCGTCGCAACGTGCACATCGACGGCGTGGAATCCGGCGAGCAGGTCACGGAAGGCATCCGGACCGAGCGCAATGGTGAGCGAGAGCCCGATCGCCGAATCGACCGAATAGCGGCCGCCCACCCAGTCCCAGAAGCCGAATGCGTTGTCGGTGTCGATGCCGAACGCGGCGACCTTGTCGAGCGCGGTCGAGACAGCCGCAAAGTGGTGAGCGACGGCACCAGTCTTGGCGGCTTCCGTCCCGTCGATGGCACCGGATGCCGTGAGCCCAGCCCACAGCCAGTCTCGCGCAAGCCGGGCATTGGTGAGGGTCTCGAGCGTCGTAAAGGTCTTCGAGGCGACGATAAACAGCGTCGTCTCGGGGTCGAGGTCCGCGGTCTTCTGCGCCATGTCGGTCGGGTCGATGTTCGAGACGAACCGCGCCTCGATCCCGGCGTTCGCATAGGGCCGCAGGGCCTCGTAGACCATGACGGGGCCGAGGTCCGACCCGCCGATGCCGATGTTGACGACGTGCGTGACCTTCTTGCCGGTCACGCCGAGCCACTCCCCCGACCGCACCCGGTTGGCGAAGGCATCCATCGCATCAAGCACCGCGTGCACATCGGTGTCGACATCCTGGCCGTCGACGACGAGCGCGGGGCTCTCCCCTGCCGGGCGACGCAGCGCCGTGTGCAGCACCGCGCGGTCCTCGGAGGTATTCAGGTGCACGCCAGCGAGCATCTGCGCGAAACGCTCCTGCACCCCGGTCTGCTCAGCCAGCTGCACGAGCGAGGCGAGGATCTCATCGGTGACGAGGTTCTTCGACAGGTCGACGTGCAGGTCGGCAAGCGGATGACTCATCCGCTCGACCCGGCCGGGGTCGGCGGCGAACCAGGCACGCAGATCCGGGGCGAACCCGGATGCGGCGTCGGTGAGGGCGGACCAGGCAGGCGTGGTTGTCGGATCGACGGGTGCGTTCACTCGTCACACGCTACCGAACCGCAGCACCCACGTCAGGAGCGGCAGCCGTGAGTTAGCCCCGCGCCGCGCATCCATTACCCGAGCGCGTCAAGGAAGCCGTTCGTGTACGACAGCGAGGCGGTGCCGCTGGTCACCGAGTTGCAGGTGATCGAGACCCACGGGGTCGGCGGCGAACAGGGCACGTCTCGATCGAGGGACCAGAAGTGGATGCCGGCGAGCCCTGAGGTCTTCGCGTAAGCGGCGACGGTCTGAACATCCGCGAGGGTGAAGATCTCATCGCGCACGTCGTTCATCCCGATCATCGGGGTCAGCTCGATCCTGTTCGCCGGGATCGCATAGGTGTGTTGGAGATTCTTTGTCGCCTGGATCGCCGAGGCTCCCATGTCACATAGTCCGCCGCGGACAACGCACACGCCCGAACCCGCGGCGCCGTAATCCATCACCATGAGGTTGACGGTGTAGTTGCGCAGTCCCGATGCCAGAATCGCGCGCACTGTCGTGTCGCCGGTCGCGTTGAGGCCGCCGTAACTGCCGTCGCTGGCGGCGAGAGTTGCGAGGGTGAACGAGAACCGCAGGTCCGGGTAGGCCTGCTGGACGCCGACAGCAGACGCAACAAGATCACGGATGTCGGCCGCAGACTGCCCGGATTCGATATCGAAGTCGATGCCGATCAAGTGATCTGACGCGTACCTCTCGATGAACGTGGTCATTCCCGCAGCCGAGGAGCAGTGGAAGGCTCCCGCCGCCCCTCCCGTGGAAACGATGTAGTCGACGCCTGCCACCTCAAGCGCGGGAATGTTGGCGTCGGCGAAAGCCTGGGCAGCGACACCACCCCAGTTCTCGCTCCCGCATGTTCCGGTCGCGAAAGCCAAGGTGACGGCATCCAGATCTGTGGTGCTGCTGCCGAGCAGCCCGCCGGCACCCACGAGCGGCCGGGATGAGCCGCCGACGGCGGTTCCCATCGCGTAGGTATTCCAGTTCATGCCGACGGTGACGTCCTTGTACGGGCTGAAGACGAACTCCGGCGGGAGTCCCGGGGTTCCCGAAGGGCTCGGCGTCGGCGTTGGTGAGGGCGTAGCGGTGCGCGTCGGCGTGGGCGTGGGTGTCGGAGTCAGCGTTGGCGTAGCGGTCGGAGTGGGGGTGGGCGTCGCACCGCACGAACCGAGCGACGTCCACGGCTGGCCCGTCCCGGTGACGCCGTTGTGCGTAGTCGGGTCATCACCGCGCGTCCACCAATTCGCTCGATAAAGGATGCCGCTGCGCGTTGCCGTGTTTCCTGCGACGTAGATCGTCCCTGCGCTCCAGGTTGCAACTGTGCAGGAAGCTGTCGGCGTCGGGCTCGGGGATGGGGTCGTCGGAGCGGGGGTTACCGTCGGTGTGGGGGTTACCGTCGGTGTGGGGGTTACCGTCGGTGTGGGGGTTACCGTCGGTGCGGGTGGCACGGCACCGCACGCGCCCAGGGAGGTCCACGGCTGGCCTGTTCCCGTGACGCCGTTGTGGGTGACCGGGTCATCCCCTCGCGTCCACCAGTTCGCGCGGTACTGGATGCCGTTCTTGCTGGCCGTGTCACCCCCGACGTACGTGGCCCTCGACGACCACGTGGGAGCGCAGGAGACGGCATCCGATCGTGTCGCCGGGACGAGTGCCAGCCAGACCCCCAGCACCATCCCCGCGGCGGCGAGAATCGCAAGTCCCGGGCGGGCGAATCGAACGATCATGGGGTCCTCTCGGGTGCGGACGCTGATGCAGAGATGAATGTCGCGAGCCACACGCTATCGACGGCGCATCGGGGTAGACATCGACGACACGATGAGAATCTCCTCACGTTGTAGCGGTGCGAGGATGGACCCATGACCCGCATCGGAACCAGCGACCTCGACGTCTTCCCCCTCTGCCTCGGTGGCAACGTTTTCGGCTGGACAGCGGACCGCGATGAGAGCTTCGCGATCCTCGACGCCTTCACCGACGGAGGCGGCGACTTCGTCGATACCGCCGATGGATACAGCGCGTGGGTTCCGGGCAACACCGGCGGCGACAGCGAACGGATCATCGGCGCCTGGCTCGCCGCCCGTCCATCCGCACAGCTGACCATCGCAACCAAGGTCAGCCGCCACCCCGACTTCCCGGGCCTGAAGAACATCCGCGGTGCCGCCGAGGCGTCGCTGGAGCGCCTCGGCATCGACACCATCGACCTGTACTACGCGCACTACGACGATCCCGAGGTTCCACTCGCCGAAGCTGTAGCCGCCTTCGGCAAGCTCGTCGATGACGGCCTTGTTCGCACGATCGGGCTGTCGAACTTCACGCCCGAACGCATCCGCGAATGGATGCTGACCGCAGCCGACCTCGGCGTTGCTCGGCCCGTCGCTCTGCAGCCTCACTACAACCTCGTGCACCGCTTCGAGGTCGAGAGCGAGCTGGCTCCGATCGCCGACGAGTTCGAGCTCGGCATCCTGCCGTACTACGCCCTCGCCAGCGGTTTCCTCACGGGCAAGTACCGGTCACCGGATGCCGAGGACGGCGCGTCACCTCGCGCCAAGGGAGCCGCGAAGTACGCGACGCCACAGGGGCTGCAGGTCCTGCACGTCTTGGAGCGGATCGCCGCGGCCCACGCGAGCACGATGGCGGCGGTGTCGCTGGCGTGGCTGCGCGAACAGCCGCACGTTGTCGCCCCGATCGCGAGCGCCTCGCGCGTCGAGCAGGTAGCCGACCTCCTCGCCAGCGCGACGCTGCAGCTCACCGACGACGAGCTCGACGAGCTCAGCGTCGTCTCGGAGTGGACCCCCACCGATATCTGAGCCGAGCTCTCAACGGTCTCAGGTCGCCTCTGCGCCTGAGCACCAAGCACGAGGGGTCGCAACACGCCGTGTCGCGCTGTGCGCGTGCGGCGTGTTGCGACCCCTCGTGTGAGACCTGGTTCCTTACTGGGCGGCGGGGCGCTGACCCGCGCCGCGCCCGCGTGAACCGCGGCGACGTCGGGCGGGCGCACCCTCGGCGCGCTGCGGGTTGCGCTCCGGCGCGGACCCCTGGTCGGCGGCGTGACGCGGGTTGTGAGCGTGGGCGGGCTTGGCCGTGTGCCCGGGCTTCGCTGCGCGTCCCTGCTGGGTACCGCGACCCGAGCCGCTGCGCTGTCCACTGCCGGACCGCTGGCCTCCGCTACCCGACCCGCTTGAACGGGCGGTGCGGGGCGATGACGCCGGCGCGGTGACGGGCAGCATCCGGTGCGCGGCGCGCGGTCCGACCAGCTCATCGACGGCTGCCGACGATGACTTCACAGACTCCGCCTCGACCTGGATGCCTGCCTTCTTGAGAAGCTGGGCGATCTCGCGGCGCTGCGCCTCGAGGCCCACCGTGACAACTGTTCCCTCGGCACCGGCACGTGCGGTACGCCCCGACCGGTGCAGGTAAGCCTTGTGCTCGACGGGAGGATCCACGTGCACGACGAGCTCGACCTGGTCGACATGTACGCCACGGGCTGCGACATCCGTCGCGACCAGCACCCGCACGCCGCCGTCCTCGGGTGCGGCCGAGAACGCGGCAAGGTTCCGGTCCCGGGCGTTCTGAGAGAGGTTTCCGTGCAGGTCGACAGCGGGGATGCCTGCAGCAGTGAGCTGCTTGGCAAGCTTCTTGGCCTGGTGCTTGGTGCGGGTGAAGAGGATGCGGCGCCCCTGGCCCGAAGCGAGCTCGCGAACGAGCGCGGTCTTCTCCTCGGTGCCCGGGATCAAGAACACGCGGTGAGTCATCTCCCCGGCGGGAACACTGGACTCGTCGACCTCGTGGCTGACGGGCGATGACAGGAACCGGCGAGCGAGCACATCGATGCCGCCGTCGAGAGTGGCACTGAACAGGAGGCGCTGACCATCGGCCGGCGTTGCAGCGAGGATGCGTGTGACGCCCGGGAGGAAGCCAAGGTCGGCCATGTGGTCGGCCTCGTCGAGCACGCTCACCTCGACGCGGTCGAGACGGACGACCTGCTGCTTCATGAGGTCTTCGAGGCGACCGGGGCAGGCCACGACAATGTCGACGCCGGCGCGCAACGCCTGCTCCTGCGGACGCTGGCTGACGCCACCGAAGATCGTCGTGACCCGCAGGCCGACGGCGTTTGCGAGCGGCTCGATCGTCGCGGCGATCTGCGTCGCAAGCTCCCGGGTGGGCGCCAAGACCAGGCCGCGCGGGCGACCGGAGGTCAGCGGGGTTGAGGATGCCGCGATACGCGCGACCAGCGGCAGCGCGAACGCGATCGTCTTGCCGCTGCCGGTGCGGCCGCGGCCGAGCACGTCGCGCCCGGCAAGGGAGTCGGGCAGCGTGTCGCGCTGGATCGGAAATGCCTCGGTCTTGCCCGAGGAGCTGAGCACCTCGGCGAGCACTGCGGGCACGCCAAGGTCAAGGAAAGTAGTCATGGGGATGCTTTCGTGATTGTCCGCGCACAGCTGCACAAGCCGCGTGAAGCGGCGAAGGGCTGTGGTGAGCGGAGGATTGGCGACGGCGCGGGTTCGCGCATCGGTTCGCCGTTCGAGAAGAGAGCCGGACCGTCAGGCCGGGATGCGTATCGACGACGCCGGCAGAGATCGAGAACGATGTCCGCCGTGAAAGACACTACCAGTGATACCTGGGAGCTCCGTCCGGACGGTGATCGCGCGCCGAGGGTCGGGGAGGCTCAGGCCCGACGGTACTCCGAAACCATGGGGCAGTCGAACGGGTCGCGGGCGGCCAGCCCGACCCTGTTGAGGTAGTCGATGACGATCGCGTACGAGCGCCAGAGCGAGGTCTCGGTGTAGGGAACGTCGTGGGTGGCGCAGTAGTCGCGCACGATCTCACGGGCCCGCGCCAGGTGCAGGCGCGACATGCTCGGGAACAGGTGGTGCTCGACCTGGTAGTTCAGGCCCCCCATGAGCCAGGTCGCCCACCAACCGCCGGCGACGTTCCGCGAGGTACGGACCTGCTTCGAGAAGAAGTCGAGCTTCGCGTCGGGCGCGATGATCGGCATCCCTTTGTGGTTCGGCGCGAACGACGCCCCCATGTACACCCCGAACACGGCAACCATGACTCCGAAGAACGCGAAGGCCATGCCCAGCGGCAGCAACAGGAAGATCGGCACCAGCACGATGCCAAAACGCAGGGTCAGGATGCCGAGCTCCGTCCATCGGCCCTTGACGGGCCCTCGCGAGAGCAGGTGTCGAAAGCTCAGTGCGTAGAGGTTCATGCCCTCGAGGGTCAGCAGGGGGAAGAAGAGCCACCCCTGCTTGCGGGTGATCATGCGCACGATGCCGCGCGATGCTGCGGCATCCGTCTCGAGGAACGAAATCGTGTCGACCTCGATGTCGGGGTCTTTGCCGACGCGGTTCGGGTTCGCGTGGTGGCGCGAGTGTTTGGAGTCCCACCACGAGTAGCTCATGCCGACGATCCCGCCGAGGACGCGGGCCAGCCGGTCGTTGGCCGGGCCGCTCGCGAGGATCTGGCGGTGCGCGGCCTCGTGCGCGAGGAAGGCGACCTGAGTGAACAGGATGCCGAACGCAGCAGCCATCAGCAGTTGCAGCCAGCTGTCGCCCAGAAGGATGAATCCCGTGATGGCACCGCCGAAGCCGAGGGCAATCGCCGCGCCGACCGCGGCATAGAACCACGGCGTGCGCTGCAACAGCCCGAGTTCACGAACGACCTGCGATACCTGTGTGTACGCACGCGCTACCGGGGGGAACTCAGCGGTCCCGGCGTAGGTCTGGCGAACCGGCCCGAGTCGGGCTGAGTCGGTCACGACGGGAGGGCGAGAAGATACAGAGGATGACGGCACAACGGCACCTGACTTCATTCGTGCGCCGCACGTCGTGCGCGCCGCGGGATGGATGCCAAGGGCAGTTGCCGTTCGCTATGCCCAACACTACGGAGGGCGATATGTCGGCATCCGAATACTCGCGTGTTCACGGCACATCGTCAGGCTGGAGCACGTCGCTGCTGCGACGGATCCTCCGCGAAAACAACGAACGCGCCGACTCCGGCTTCGGAGAGGCGCGTTCGCGAGGATTGTGTCAGAGTGCGCGGATGTTCGCCGCCTGCAGACCCTTGGGGCCCTGCTCGGTGTCGAACTCGACCTTCTGGGCTTCCTCGAGGCTGCGGTAGCCATTGCCGGCGATCGCGCTGAAGTGCGCGAACACATCGGCAGAGCCATCATCGGGGGCGATGAAGCCAAAGCCCTTCTCGGAGTTGAACCATTTGACGGTGCCGGTGGCCATATCGTCTTTTCCTTCTTATACCTCCGGGTCACAGTGCGCGACCCGCACGCCGGAAGCCGGCGCGGGACTCACACTACGGCACGGGACGCCTAAGCCGTAAGGATGTTGTGATCTCGTGACGAACTGTTCCACGAAAGGATGCCTGCGCAGACGATCGCCGCAGCGGCCGACCAGGCCTGTGGCCGGCAGGCCGCGGGGTACGGTGTCGGAACCGGAGACTGTGCCCGGGAGTCTCCCGCGTAGAGCTCCGGTACTCGATAGTCGAATCCCTCTGCAGCGTCGATGAGCTGCTGCGCGACCGCGAGTGCGTCCTCTCTCAACCCCGCTCGCGCCATCCCCCAGGCCGCTATCGCGGTGTCGTGCGCCCACACACTGCCACCGTGGTACGACAGCGGCCAGTACCCGGCAGCGTCGGTGGACATCGTGCGGATGCCGTAGCCGCTGGACAGCGTGTCGCCCCGCAACAGGTCGGCGACCACCATTTCGTCGCGCTGATCAAGGATGCCGGTGCCCAGCAGATGTCCGATGTTGCTCGTCAGCGTGTCGACCGGGTTCTTGTGTCGATCCAGGGCGATCGCCGGGTACCGGCCTTCGACAGTCTCAACCCAGTACGCTTCGGCGAAACGCTCCCGAAGCGCCTGCGCCCACCGCCGCAGCGCTGCCGGCTCTCCCGCGTCATCGGACTGCGCACCATCGAGGCTCTCGAGCAGATCCGCCCCGCCGAGCGCGGCTTCGTAGGCGTAACCCTGTACCTCGCACAGGGCGATGGGGCCTTCGGCCAGCCGCCCGTCGCGCCATTGGATCGAGTCACCGGAGTCCTTCCAGCCCTGGTTGGCAAGGCCGTGGCCGGAACGGTCGATGTAGTCGAGGAAACCGTCCCCGTCCGAGTCGCCTTCCTCGACCATCCAGCGCAGCGCTGCCCGCAGCGCAGGGATCAGGTCCCGCACCTGTGTCTCGGGCATTCCCGACCGCCACGCATCCACGAGCAGGCACACCCAGAGCGGCGTCGAATCGACGCTGCCGTAGTAGAGCGGGGGTAAGGCGACACCCTCGGCCGGCAGCTGCATTCCGGCGGAGCGGAGCTCATGCGGGATCTTCCCCGGTTCCTGGGCCGTCGCAGGATCGTGCCTATCTCCTTGCACCCCTGCCAGCACGCGCAGCGTCGACGCGGCGATCTGGGGGGCAACGGGCAGGGCGAACCTGGCCGCCCACAGCGAGTCCCGACCGAACAGGGTGAAAAACCAGGGTGCGCCGGCCGCGAAGAACTCGTCATCGGGAGACGCGGGAAGCGACATCCGCAGCGCGTCGAGATCGCTGAGCGCCGCTGCCACCCACCTCTGCAGGCGAGGGTCGGCGACGTCGGCCGCAACGGTGGGCGCGTCCCACGGCGCCGCCGATACCGCGCCGCGCACGACGAGGGTTGGATCTGTGATCTCGACCCGGATACCTCGCTCGACGATCGCACCCGGCTCGAGCTCGATCGACCAGGTCACCCGGATGACTCCGTCCAGCGCATCCACTGCCGCGTCAGGCGCCTCCACCGTCACCGTTCCCGAGCCCGCGGTGACCCGCATCCGTTCGGCTGACACCTCTTCGATCGTGAAAGCCTGCGCCACGGGCGCTCCGGCCTTCACGTCGTGAAGCGATGAGAACTCGGGATGGATCTCGACCCGAAGAGTCACACGGATCGCGTGGGCGACATGGGAGTGCACCGTGAACGTCTCGGCCACGGATCCATCGCCGACTCGACGATCACGCAGAATTCGCACCTTGGGGTCTGGCATCGGATCGTCGACCCCGCGTGCGAGCAGCCCGAAGACGACATGGTCGGCGCCGTGCGGGACCGTGGAGATCGTCTCCAGCGTCGATTCGTCGCAGGTGAGGGTCAGCGAGCGAATGACGCGTACGTCACCGTGGAACACGCCGTCGATCGCAGCGTCTCCGATGTCGCCATCGCGACCACCCCAGACTTGCGTCGGGGCGCGGAGGACGATGACGGCGTCACTGAGCAGCGGTTGGCGGGGCGGATGGGGGGCGTCGGTCATTCCTTGACGGCTCCTTCACTGGTGTTCATGATGCGGCGTTGGAAGATGAAGAAGATCACCGCGACGGGCACCGTCATGATGGCCGCTGCTGCGAGCTTGATCGGGTACTGCGAGCCTTGGCTGAGCTGCCCGCTGGCCAGCGATGCGACGCCCTTGGTGAGGGTCGTGAGTTCGGGCGACTGCGTCGAGACGATGAAGTGGCTCAGCTCATTCCACGAGCCTTGGAACGACAGGATGATGATCGTGATCAGCGCGGGGCGAGCCATGGGCAGCACGACTGACCAGAAGATCCGGAACGTCCCGGCACCGTCCACACGCGCTTGCTCTTCGACGGCCACCGGGATCGACTCGAAGAAGTTCTTCATGATGAAGACCCCGGCGGCATCAACCAGCAGCGGCAGGATCATGCCCGTGTACGAGTCGTAGATGCCTAGCTGGTTGATCACGAGGAACTTGGGGATGAGCAGCACGACGGCCGGCACCGCCATCACCCCGATGAGGAGGGCGAACACGACGCCTCTCCCCCGGAACCGCAATCGCGCGAGCGCGTACCCGGCCAGCGAGTCGAAGAACACGCGCCCGAGGGTCACGCTGATGGTGACGACCACCGAGTTGGCGAACCACAGCGGGAACGCCGACTCGAGGAAAAGTCGCTGGTAAGCGGCCCACGTGAAGGGGGCAGGGATGAGGCCGACCGGATCTGCGGCGGCACCCGCATCCGTCTTGAACGACGTGGCGACCTGCACCAGGAACGGATAGATGTAGATGATCGCGAGCACGACGAGCACGGCATACAGCGCGATCTGCCACGTCAGAACCCGACCCCGGAGGCGTCGTCGCCCAGGGGGACGCACCGTCGCGGCCATCGTGGGAGACGACACGGATGCCGCACGGGCCGGCGTTGCAGCGCTCATCGTCCCGCCTCCGCCGAGCTCGAAGCCACGATCGCGGGATTGACCTGGTACTGGCGGATGCGCCGGCGCGAGACCTTGCGCTCCCGCAACACCCACCGCTGCAGAACAGTGAAAGCGACGATGATGACGAAGAGGATGAACGCGATCGCCGCGCCCTCGCCCCACTGCTGGGAGATGAACGCTGACTGGTAGCTCAGGAACGCGGGGGTGAGTGTCGTCTTGCCGGGGGCGCCCTGCGTCCCGGTGTAGATCTGATCGAACACCTGCCAGCACCCGATGAGACCGAGCGTGACGACGGTGAACACGACGGGACGAAGCTGCGGCAGCGTGACGTACCAGAATCGCTGCCACGCGTTGGCGCCGTCGATCATGGCGGCCTCCTGGATGTCGGGACTGACGTTTTGCAGTCCCGCGAGAAAGAGCAGCATGAACGTGCCGCTCGTCGTGAAGATCGCCATGAAGATGAAGGCGCTCATCGCGACAGATGGGCCCGCGAGCCAGTCCCAGAAGGACAGTCCGAGGAACGAATTTGCCGTCAACGTCTCCGGGCCGCTCTGGATGCCGAAAGAGGCGAGTGCGTTATGAATGACCCCGCTCGGGTCGTTGAACCAGTTGGGCCCGTTGATGCCGATCCACGACAGGACGTCGTTGACCACCCCGGATGTCGAGAACAGGAAGAGCCAGAGGACCGTGATCGCGACCGAACTCGTGACGGAGGGGAAGTAGAAGGCCGTGCGGAAGAATCCACGGCCCCTCAGAATCGCCCGGTTCACGAGTAGAGCAAGCACGAGTGAGAGCGCCGTCTGCAGGGGCACGACCAGCAGGACGTACCAGGCATTGTTTCGCAGAGAAATGCCGAAGTCGCGTTCTGCAAGCCCTCCCCCTGTGGTCACTGCCGCGTAGTTGTCCAGCCCCACAAAGGAGACATCGGACGACAGCGGACTCCCTCGACCGCTCCAGTCCGAGAACGACACCCACAGGGCCATGAGCACGGGAACGAGCAGGAACACGCCGAGGATGATGAGGGCCGGAGCGGTGAAGAGCCAGCCGGCCGCGGCCTCGCCGCGCCGAATCCCCTTTCCGGAGGATCCGGCGCGGCGAGCCGGGGGTGCGGTGACGCTCATGGATCAGCCGAGCGTCGCCTCGAGGTTGGACTGCACCGAATCGAGGATCGTCTGCGAGTCGCCCGATGAGAGCCCCTCGAGCTGCGCATTGAAGTCCGCGATCACGTCACTGGCTCCCTGCTGGTTCGGCGGGAACTGGGCATAGTCAGCCCCATCGAGGAAGGCAACCAGTTCGGGGTTGTCGCTGCGCCACTGATCTGCGGCCGACTGGATCGAGGGCATCGGGCCGAACGCCGCTGAGAACGCGAGCTGCTGTTCGGTGCTGGTGAGGTACTCCACGAGGCTCAGTGCTGCTTGCTGGTTCGGGCTGTCTGCGGCCATTCCCCAGCAGTTCGTGAACTGCAACGTGCCCTGACCGCCCGGGCCGGCGGGAAGCTGAGCGACGACATAGTCGACATCCGGGTAGTCGTTCGACATGGCGCCGGTGATCCAGTTGCCCTCGATGACCATGGCGGCCTTCTGGGTGCCGAACGCCTCGCCGCCCCATCCGGTGCCGATGTCGGCGGCGTACGCGAACGTGCCGTCATCCAGGTGGCCCTTCACGTAGTCGAGGGCTTCGACGTTCTCAGGACTGTCGGCGACCGCCTGGCCGTCTTCGACGAGTCCGCCGCCTGCCTGGGCCATGAAGGTGCCGATGCGCTGATACTCGGCGCCGAAGGCGAGACCGACATGATCTGCGGTGGTCAGCTGCGCTGCGACCGCGTCGAGTTCTTCCCACGTAGTCGGGATGTCGGCATCCGTGAGACCCGCTTCTTCCCACATCGCCGTGTTGATGATCAGCGCGAGTGTCGAGAAGTCTTTGGGTGCGCAGTAGAACGTGTCGTCCACGGTGAAGTTCTCGACGAGCGACGGGTAGAAGTCATCCTTGTTGGCCAACATGTCACCGTAGGCCTGGAGGGATCCGTTCGCGGCGAAACCCGCGATCGCGTCGGTCGACAGGTAAAAGAGGTCAGCGGGTGTGCCCGCCGCAAAACCCTGTGAGAGCTGCTGGGCGAGGTCGTTGGCCACCTGCACGGATGCCTCGATCCCCGAGTCCGCCGACCACGCTGCGACAGCCTCTTCGACAGCGGTGGTCTCGGCGTCTCCAGAGGAACCGATGAGAACTGTGATCCCGTCCTCCGAGCTGGTCAGTTCACCGTCGGCGGTTCCGCCGCCGTCGGAGAATCCCGACCCGCAGGCCGAGAGGGTGAGAGCCGCAACGACGCCGAGCGCTCCTGCGCCGACCGCCGTTCGGATGTGGTGTCGTGCCATGTGCGTGTCTCCTTCGATGAACCGGCTTCCGTGCCGGATGTGACGCAAAGGGTTCGGCAGAATCGTCTCGCTCGGGAAATTTGAACGATCAAACTTCTGCTTACGCCCTACGTTAGGAACACCGTCGCCGCCGTGTCAAGGCCGCGCGCGGCGCGGGTACGATTCAGATCGCCGAGGAGGTGCGATGAAAGCCCCGACCGTCGAAGACGTCGCGCGTGTCGCCGGCGTCTCCCGACAAACCGTGTCGAACGTCATCAACACGCCCGCGATCGTTCGCGAGTCGACGCGCGAGCGCGTCGAAGACGCGATCACCCAGCTCGGGTATCGTCCGCACGCGGCAGCGCGCTCATTGCGAACACGCCGAAGCTCGACAATCGGCATCCACCTCGACCCCTACGTCGGGGGCATCTCGGGAGTCGTGCTCGACCGCTTCGTGCATGCCCTCACTGAACGCGCCGACGAACGAGGAATGCGCATCCTGCTGTATGCCGCGCGTTCAGCGCCTGACGAGATCTCGCGGATGAGCGAGCTGCTCGATGGCGGTGAGATCGACGCAATCGTGCTCAGCGGCACATTCCACGACGACCCGCGAACCGCGTGGCTCTCGGACAGGGACGTACCCTTCGTGGCGTTCGGCCGACCCTGGGCCGACGACGACGATACTGCACCGCACCGGTGGGTCGACGTCGACGGCGCCGCGGGGACTCGTCAGGCAACCGCGCACGCGCAGCACCGCGCAGGCCGGCAGATCGGGTTTCTCGGATGGCCATCGGGCTCAGGCACCGGTGACGACCGCGAACGGGGCTGGCTCGAGTCGCTGGGCGACGCTCGCGGGCCCCGGATCGTGGCCGAAGATCGGGTCACTGCTGCCCGAACAGCCGCGTCGGACGCGCTGGAGCGCCACCCCGACCTTTCAGCGTTGGTATGCGCGAGCGACACCCTTGCCATCGGCGCCCACCTTGCGGCCATCGATTCCGGGCGCCCCGACCTCGTGGTCTACGGCTTCGACAACACTCCAGCTGCCGAAGCGCTGGAGATCAGCAGCGTCGAACAGCGCCCCGAGCACGTCGCGGATGCCACGCTGCAGCTGCTGATGGGCGACGGCGGCTCCGTTGTCATGGAACTGCCTCCCGCGTTCGAGCGTCACATGCTCATCGAGCCTTCGCTCGTCGTGCGAGGCGCCGCCGCGGGCGGATAGCCGGGGCGAGCGAATCAGCCCGAGACCAGCGACGCAGCGCCGTGGCGGGTGCACCGGGCGGATGCCGCATCCGCGCATCCCTCACACTGCACAACGCGCACCCGACAGTCCGCATCGCCACAGTTGACCATGCGCGAGGTCGCCGCACCGCAGACCGTGCATGCTCCGATCGTCGCGGCGTCCGTCCCGAACGTGACTGACTCCCGCCCGTCGAAAACGTAGAGCGCACCCTCCCAGAGCCCCGTATTCCCGAAGCTCTCGCCGTAGCGCACGATTCCGCCATCCATCTGGTACACCTCTGAGAACCCGCGCGAGACCATGAGGCTGGAGAGCACTTCGCAGCGGATGCCACCCGTGCAGTACGTCACGACGGGCTTGTCTTTGAGGTGGTCGTACCTGCCCGAGTCCAGTTCCGCGACGAAGTCGCGCGTCGTGGCGACATCCGGTACGACGGCGTTCTTGAAGCGCCCGATCTCTGCCTCAAACGCGTTGCGACCGTCGAAGAAGACGACGTCGTCGCCGCGTTCCTGGACGAGCTTGTGCACGGCACCCGGAGACAGGTGGGTGCCACCACCGACGACGCCCGCCGTGTCGACGCGCAACTCATCGGGGGCACCGAAGCTCACGATCTCGTCGCGCACCTTCACCGACAGACGCGGAAAGTCCAGGCTCTGCCCAGTGGCGTCGAGCCCGCTCCCCTCCGACCATTTGAAGTCGATGTCGCCGAAGCCGGGGTGCTCGCGGGTCTTGCGCCAGTACGTCTTCATGGCGTCGAGTTCACCACCGACAGTGGCATTGATCCCGTCCTTCGAGATCAGGATGCGTCCGCGAAGCCCGAGCAACTCGCACAGGTCCCGCTGCCACAGCCGCACCGCGTTCGGGTCGGTGATCGGCGTGAACCGGTAGAAGAGAAGAATCTTCGAGAGTGCCACCGCACAAGGTTAGCTCGCCAACAGTGCACAGCCAGGCAGACTGGAGGCATGAGCACAGCCCCGGAACCCGACCGCCCCTCCCCCGTGCTGCCCGCGCCCCGCACCGTCGCGATCGCCCTCGCGACCGACGTCGTGCTCGTGATCATCTTTGCGGCGATCGGGCGTGCGAGCCACGGCGAAGAGGTCATCGGCCCCGACGGTCTCGGCCTCGCGCAGACCACCTGGCCCTTCCTCGTTGCGCTTCTTGTCGGCTGGCTCACGATGCGGCTCTGGCGCTTTCCGCTGGCAGTCCTGAACGCTGGGGTCGCCGTCTGGCTCTATACGGTGATCGGGGGCATGCTCCTGCGCGCCATCAGCGGCCAGGGTGTGCAGACCGCGTTCGTGATCGTGGCCTCGATCGTGCTGGCGGTCTTCCTCGTCGGGTGGCGCGCCATCGCGGCGATCATCAGGCGTCGCGCGTCGCGCTCGGCTCCGCCTGAGGTGACTCCAGACCACGCGGAGTAGGGCTGACGCGCACCCTCATTCCCGCCAGCGCTGCCCCGAGGCTGCGCGTCGTCGGCGCGAGCCACACGAAGATGATCTGCACCCCGATCAGTCCGAGAGCGACCCACCCACCGAACTCGGGAATCACGTTCAGGGCGATGATCACGCCGCCGAGTCCGCCAACCGCTCGCACCAGGCGCGACACGAGCATCGGCCGCCATCCGCCTTCTACCCGGATGAGAACGGCACGCTCACCCCAGGTCGCTCCCGTCACGAGAATCGGGGCGAGGTACAGCGCTGACGAGACGACGATCCCGAGCGCCGTCTCCCACGGATCGGTCTGCCGCCCCATCGACAATGCGAGCACCCCGACGACGGCTCCGACACCGATGGCGACGGTGACGTAGAGCACGAGATCGGCGCAGGCTGCCAGCATCCGTCGCCCGGCAGTCACGGGACCCGACGCTCGATCTGATGCGGGCGCGGCGGATGCCGAAACTCGCGACCCACGGCGGACGATCAGCAGAGCCAGCAGCGAACCGAGAACCGCACCGAGCGTGTTGTGAAGAAGATCCGCAACCGAGAACAGGCGGTAAGAGCACGGATAGATGCCCCACAGGCCGGTGAGCTGTGTCACCTCGACGGCCAGCGAGAGCGCGAACCCGGCCAGCATCGCACGCACGACACCCCATCCGAACATGACGCGCAGCAAGAAGCCGATCGGGAGGAAGAACAGGACGTTCAGCAGTGCGACCTGGAGCGCAGCGTTGGCGATGAGGCTCGAACCTGCCTCCTGGATGCGGATGATGTCTTTCAGGTCGTACAGGATGTCGAGATTCGGCGTCGTGCACCGGTAGTAGTCGGTGGGAAGGGGCGCGGGAAAGATCGTGTAGGACCAGAGGGCCAAAAACGCGATGAGCAGGGCAATCCACAGCAGAGTCCGCGCAAACGTGACGCGGCCGCGAACACGAAAACTCGCGGCAAGGAACGGAACGAACAGCGCGACCGAGAGAACCAAGCCGACGATGACAGCGACGATGCCGGGGCGAGGCGATGCACGACCGCTATTCTCCCGCCCCGGAAGGCGCGACTGCGTCACACTGATGCTTCGGCGATGGGCCGGGCGCTCGCAATCGCTGGTTGACTGGGGGCATGGCGGATGTCGCGATGTTCCCGCTCGGCACGGTGCTGTTCCCCCACACCCCGCTCGCGCTGCGGATCTTCGAGCAGCGCTACCTCATGATGCTCGGCCGTGTCCTCGACGACGACGAGCCGTCGTTCGGCGTGGTGCTCATCGAACGGGGTAGTGAGGCGGGCGGCGGCGACCAGCGGTTCTCCGTCGGCACGATGGCCCGGATCCTGCAGGTGGACCCGCGCGCCGACGATGTGCACATCATCGCCGTGGGTGGAACCCGGGTTGCGGTAGACCGATGGCTCGAGGATGACCCGTACCCCGCGGCATCCGTGACCCCGCTGCCGGAGTTCGAGTGGAATGACGAGCTCACGCCGCTGCACGCGCAGGCCGAGCAGATCGTTCGTCGGGTGCTGGCCCGAGCTGCCGGGTTCAGTGACGTGCGCTGGGATCCGAACGTCGAGTTGTCTGAGGACCCGGTCGAGTCGGCGTGGCAGCTCGCCGCCATCACACCGCTGGGGCAAATGGATCAGTTGCGGCTCCTGCACGCGACCACGCTCGGTGGCCTGTTGCGCGACATCATCGATCTGACGCTCGATGCCGAGGTGCTCCTGACCGCCGGCCCCGAGACCGACGATGTCGGCGACATCGACGTCAGCGGCTACTAACTGAGCGGCAACCGAGTCGGCGACGCCGAACCTCCGTCGGGCTACCACCCTCCCGAACCGGGCACACCCTTGAAGGGACCGCGGATGTCGCTCGTGATCCACCCGCCGTAGAAGTTGCCGGGCTGCGGCGTGACGATCTCACCGTCTACCGTGCAGCGATCCATCGGGCCGGGATAGAGCGCTACGCGCCCGGCAAGATCCTCGAAGCCGCGGGAAGGCTCAGGATAAGTCCACCCGACGCGCGGCGCGATCCGCCCGTGCAGAGCAACATCGAAGTACGCCGCCTGTCCCTTGAACTCGCAGAACGATGTCCCTTCTCCGCGGCGCAGAACTCCGGGAGCGAACGCGTCAATCGGGAGATAGTAGGCGGGGGGATGGCTCGTCTCGAGCACACGGACGACATCCGTCGTGTCGACGATCACAGACCCGGCGAACTCGACGACGATGCGTCGATCGATGTGCTCCAGACGCGGTGGACGCGGGTAGTCCCACACCGACTCCTGGCCGGCGCCGACGGGTTCTGGTCTCGGTGGACGCATAGTGCCAGCGTACGGTCGCCGAGCCGGAAAACCTTCAGGTACGCGAAACGTCGTATGGCCGGATCCGGATCGCCCTCGTAGCGTCGAAGGCGGAGGGGAGCTTTGCTGCATCCGGGATCGTCGTGGGTCCCTCGCAGCGAGGCTCAGGAACTGCACCGGCGGCTCAGCCATCGATATCGGCATCCCAAGCCAGCGATGATCCGCCGGTGCAGTGTCCCAGGGGACTCCGTCGACGTCAGCGCGAGAGCAGCGGCTGACCGAGGATGCCTGCCGCCTCGGGATGGACGAGGCGCATGACCGTCGCAGCAACAGCGGCGCGGCTGGACACACCCAGTGTCGCGTGCACCGCTTCGAGGTGTTTGCGCACGGTTCCTGTGGAGATCTGCAGCGTGGTGGCAATCTGCGACGTCGCTGCACCGCTCGCGACCAAGAGAGCGATCTCGGCCTGCCGAGCGGTCAAGCCTGCCGATCGCAACGCCTGATGCGCACGTAGCTGCGCGTCATCGATCGTGAGTTTCTCCGGGCTCTCACCGAGCGGCGCCAATGGCTCCTGGCGAGCAAGCGGTGTGAGGTCTGCTTTCACCGCTCCCGGGGCATCCGCGAAGGGCCAGACAAGGTTTCCCTCTGCTCGACTGACCAGGCGATAGCTCGTCTCGAGCAACGGTGCGATCGTCGAGAGCATTGCGGCCTCCCTCCCCCCACAGGGGTGTGCGGCAGCGCAGTCGATCGAGATGACGATCGATGTGCCGTGAGAGGTGGGGAAGATCAAGACGATCTGGCGACGAACGCCGTTGGGCTCGTAGAAAGAGCGGTACAGCTCGGTGCGCGCAAACGAACTCTCTGCTCCATCGATGCTCCACGAGGTCGGCCCGACCCGTTCACCGGAGATGAACGTTCCGAACAGCGGATGCTGCCACGCGAACTTCTCGAACGCGGGTCCGTACTGCGCGATCCAGCCCGACGGAAACGGGGGTGCCGGTTCGGAGACCACGCGACGTCCCGTGACATCGATCTCGGTGCACGAAGCCCCCTGGCACGGGAACAGTCGGAAGAGCCCGGCGCTCACCCGCGCGGCATAGTCGCGTGTGTCATGTGAGCCGGCGACCGACTCGAGGACGTCGAGGATCGCCGCGTAGTCGGCCGCCTCGAGCTGCATCCGAACATTGTTACAGACAACGTCCGACAAGACGCCCGACGAAGGTCCCCCACATGAGCCGGATGGCGAGATCGGTGATTACGGCCGCAACAGCACTTTCGTGGCGCGGCGCTCGTCCATTGCCGCGTACGCTTCAGCGACCTCACTCAACGGAAGCTCGAGATCGAAGACCTTGCCCGGCGTGATCGACCCTGACCGCACGTCTGGTAGCAGCTCTTCTATGTATCCCCGCACCGGCGCGACGCCGCCCACGACACCGACGTTCCGGTTGAACATGTCGCGAACAGGCAGCTCCGGGCCGCCTGCCGGCACGCCGACGAACCCGACCCGTCCTCCCGGCCGCGCCGAGGCCAGGGCCTGTGCCATCGACTCCTTCGTTCCGACGCACTCGAGAACGCGATCGGCGCCGATGCCCTGAGTGAGCTGCCGCACGGCAGCAACGCCCTCGTCACCGCGCTCGGCGACGACGTGTGTTGCGCCGAACTCCCAGGCAAGCGCCTGGCGCTGCGGATTGCGAGACATCGCGATGATCTCGGTGGCACCCAGCCGCTTCGCTGCGATCACGCCGCACAGACCCACCGCGCCGTCACCGACAACGACTACCGTGTCTCCAGGTCGCACTCCGGCGCTCACCGCGGCGTGATGCCCGGTACCCATGACATCGGCCAGCGACAGCAACCCCGGGATCTCGTCGTCGGTAACCGGTCCCGGCACGACCACGAGCGTCCCGTCGGCCAGGGGCACGCGAACCCTCTCGCCCTGACCGCCGTCGGCGAAGCCGCCGAGCCGGTCGTCCTGCCCCCACCATCCGCCGGTAAGGCACGACGTGCTCACGCCGTTGCGGCAGTTCAGGCAGGTGTTGTCGCACACGTAGAAGGGCGCGATCACGAAGTCGCCGGGTCGCACCAGCTCAACCTGGTTACCGACGGATTCGACGACACCGATGAACTCATGCCCGATTCGGTGCGGCTCTTCGGTGGGCGCGATCCCGCGGTACGACCACAGGTCCGATCCGCACACGCACGCCGCGACGACACGAACTAGCGCATCGCCACCGGTCGACAGCACCGGATCGGCAACGGTTTCCAGTCGGACGTCTCGGGCACCATGAATGACGGTTGCACGCATGGTTCGAGACTATGCCCCGCGAATGATTCGCGGGGCATCCGTCACTTCTTTTCGGTGACCTCGACAGTGAAGGTGACGTCCTGAATGCCGCCGTCACTGTTGGACAGCACCACTTCAGTGCTCCCGACGCTCAGCGCGGTGACACCCGGGTTGAACGTCGCGGTGTCGTCGGTGTGACCGGGGACGAACTCGGCGACAGCAGGATCGGCAACCTCGCCGCTGTAGCTGTCGACCGGCAAATCACCGGTATTGATGTTCAGCACCTGACCGACGATCAGCTCGACGGTCTCCCCCTGCAGGTCACCGGCGTCCATCGTCACCGGGGCGATGACGTTGTTCTGCGAGCAACCGCTCAGCGCGATAGACACAGCGAAGACCCCGGCGACAACTGCACTCAATGCTCTGGTTCTCATAGCTGTGAGTCTGGCAGGCGCACCACTGGAGCAGTAGTGGGAAACGCCAGAACCGCGCTACAACTGTTATCAAGCGTCGCGGCGACGACCCGGGGCCGTCGCCGCAGGGAGGGATCGATGCGCGCGACCGACACGCTCTCCATTCGCGGACTGGTCGGTCTGGCCAAGGCCGAAGCCAAGCGATGGGGCTCCGACCACGCGACCGTCACGCACGCGGCATCCGCGTTCGCGCAGAACTGGACCGCTGAGTTCCGCGAGGCGTTCGGCTCCGACGGCGAGGCTCTGCTTCACCGTCTTCTCGCTGCCGGCCAGACGATCGGCAATGAAGCCGAGGTGCGAAACATGATCACGGCCTCGCCGGATGCCGCGGCCCTGGCAATGCGGCTGCACGCTGCCCTCCGGGGAGATCTCGCGGTCGCCGACCTGCTGCCCGAGGAAAGCTCTCCGAGTCGCCACCGCGTCGATGACTCCGAACAGGTCGGGGCGTCCGACGGCGCCGCGCCCGCGACACGCACAGACCCTCTGGCGGGTCTTCTTCGAGGACGCGAAGCCCTGGATGTCGCGGCGTACCTCCTCAGCGATCAGCCACTGATCCCCGCCCTCGTGGGCCGACGCGGCTGCGGCAAGACGAGCCTCGCAGCCGAGATCGCGCGCCTTCTGCTCGACCTCGAGGATCCGCTGCCGACGCTCTTCTTCGACCCCGGAACGACCGTGGACGGCGAGCCGGCGATGCTGCTGCGCGACACACTGTCGGCGCTGACTCGGCGCACCGTCGTCGTTGTCGAAGACGTCGATGAGCTGGCGCGACTGGGCACCACCGAGCCCGACGTGTCCATCCTCCGCGAGATCTGGCAGTCAGAGCGATTCCCGCTCGCGCGCCTGGTGATCACGGTGACCGCTCCGTATGAGAAGCGGATTGCGCAGTTTTATGGCGCTCTCTCGGATCGCCTGGTCATCGTCGAGCTGCAACCGTGGGACGAGAACGTGGTGCGGGGACTGGTCGTGCCGGTGGCGACGCATTTGGCCGAGCAGTATGGCGTCGTCATCGATCACGCTGCCATCGAGGCGGCCCTCCAGCCACCGACGGAGGCTGACACCTTCGATCACCCAGGGCTCGCCATCGCGCGTCTGGATGTCGCCTGCGCCCGCGCGATGATTGCGGGAGGGCGCACCGTGACCGTCTCCGATGTGACTCTCGCCTGAGCAGCCTCCCGGCCGGATATTCACGTCCCTTCCCCTGACGCCGCGCACGGCGGAGAGCTAACGTCAGAGGTGGAGGTCGGACGATGCTCGATACTGCTCGCTCTCAACGACTCGACTCTCTTCGCGCCGAACTGCTGACCCTCCGCTCTGCAGCTCAGGATGCCGAGCGAGCGGCATCCGCTCCCCTGTCCCGCGTGCATCCCGTCCATGCGGCCGGCGCCGCCAATCTCGTTCGCTATGTCGCCCTGCGATCGCGAGACCTGCGGGACGTGCAGGATCGCCTCACCGCGGAGGGGCTCTCGTCACTCGGACGGATGGAAGCCGACGTCCTGCGCAACCTCGATGCGGTACTCGGCACGATCGATGCAGCGCTGGGCCACGCAGCACCGCACGAGCACGCCACCGCGGACGCGGACACCCGGTTCGCCCCGGCCACTCCCCTGAGCGTGCACGCGGCAGCGCTGCTCGGCGGCACAGCAGACGACCGCCAGACCCGCATCATGGTCACGTTGCCGAGCGAAGCCGCTGACGATCCCGCACTGGTCACCCGATTCGCGCGAGCAGGCATGGATGTCGCCCGCATCAACTGCGCACACGACGACTCCGCGGCGTGGGAGCGAATGGCCAGGCACGTCCGAGACGCCGGCGCGAGCATCCGGATCGCCACCGACCTCGCAGGGCCGAAGCTGCGCACCGGTCCTCTCGAACCTGGACCGCGGGTCGTGAAGGTGTCGCCCACGCGCGACGCTCTGGGGCGGGTGACCGAGCCCGCGTCGGTCTGGCTCGTCGCACCACGCGCTGACGGGTCGGCTGCGCCCGCTGGGGAAATCCCCATCACGGATGACATGTGGCTTGCTCGCCTGCGGATCGATGACACCGTCGAGTTCACCGATACTCGTGGCCGATCGCGCTACATGACGGTCGTCGCGCTGCGCGGCGGCGGGGCACAGATCGAAGGAGACCGGACGGCGTATCTCGGGACCGGGACGCTGCTGGATGTCGATGGCCGCGAGACCCGGGTCGGCCCGCTGCCACCGGTCGATCAAGCGCTGCGGGTCCGCCGGGGCGAGATCATCGAACTTCGTCCGGATGAGGAACCGGGATTCACGCATGAGGGCCGACACCGTGTCGGCTGCACGGTGCCCGAAGCACTCGAGGTGATCCGCGTCGGTGATCGCGTGCTCTTCGATGACGGCAAGATCGAGGGCTTCGTGCGCGCCGTGGGTGTCGCTGACGGCCAGCGCGTCGCGGAGGTCGAGGTGACCCTCGCCTCACCGCGGGGAACGAAGCTCCGCGCCGAGAAGGGCATCAACCTCCCCGACACCGACCTGCCCATCTCGGCGCTCGCCGACGAGGACCTGCGCGCACTTGATGCCGTCGCCGGATTCACCGACATCGTGCAGCTGTCGTTCGCGCGCTCTCCCGGCGACGTCGCGCGCCTGTTCACCGAGCTTGACGCGCGGGGCGCCGGGCACCTGGGCGTCGTCGTGAAGGTCGAGACGGTGCGCGCTTTCCGAGCGCTGCCCGAAATTCTCCTCGAGCTCATGCAACGGCCCCGGGTGGGCATCATGATTGCCCGAGGCGATCTCGGTGTCGAGGCCGGCTGGGAACGGCTCGCAGAAGTGCAGGAAGAGATCCTGTGGCTGTGCGAAGCCGCGCACGTCCCGGTGATCTGGGCAACGCAGGTGCTCGACTCGCTCGCCGGTAGCGGTGTTCCCACCCGCGCCGAGGTGACGGATGCCGCCGCGGGGGAAAGGGCTGAGTGCGTCATGCTCAACAAGGGTCCGCACATCGAGGAGGCGATCGAAGCGCTCGATGACATCCTGCGGCGGATGCACGGCCACCTCGAGAAAAAGCGCCCGCTGCTGCGACGGCTGCGCGCCTGGTCTCACGAAGGCTGAGCAGCCGCAGCACGGCCGCCCGTCACAGACGGTCATACAGCGCACGCGGCGCTTTGCGACACCTAGCGTGGTGATGCCAGGCCATCCACCCGAGGAGTGTCATGTCAGTTCTGTCCGAGGTGCTCGACGCGAACGAGTCCTACGCATCCGCGTTCGACAAGGGCGGTCTCGCTCTGCCGCCCGCCCGCGGCTTCGCCATCCTCACGTGCATGGACGCGCGTCTCGACCCAGCGAAGTACGCGGGCCTGAGCGAAGGGGATGCCCACGTCATCCGTAACGCCGGCGGTCGTGCGTCCGACGACGCCATCCGATCCCTCGTGATCTCGTACAAGCTGCTCGGCACGAAGGAGTGGTTCGTCATCCACCACACCGACTGCGGCATGGAGTTCTTCACCGACGAGGTGATCCGCGGCCTGCTTGCGAACTCCCTCGAGACCGCCGAGCTACGCGCCGAGGGCTTCGTGGATGTCGGCACCGGCCCCGGCTCCGCCGAGGCCGCCTACATCGACTGGCTCACGATCAGCGACCAGGCGCAGGCCGTCGTCGACGATGTGGCGCGCATCAAGGCTCACCCGCTCGTCCCGGCCCGCATCCCCGTGTACGGCTACGTGTACGACGTCCGAACCGGTCGCCTCGTCGAGGTGCCGGCAGCGACCGCAGCAGGCGCCGCCGCCTGATCGCACCCCGAGCGGCCGGTTTCGGCATCCGTCACAGGATGTCGGAACCGGCCGTTTCGGCGTCCAGGTACCACCAGCGTCCCGCGGCGAGGCGGAACCGACTGCGCTCGTGCTGCTCCCCGGCCTCTGCGCCGTGGCGCCAGCGCGCCCGGAACTCGACGATGCCGGTGGTCTCGCCCCCGGCCGCGGGAGCGTCGATGACGCGCAGCCCCACCCAGCGCACGTCAGGGTCGAGGTCAATCCGCTCGGGTCTGGTGCGCGGGTGCCAGGTATCGGCGAGGTAGCGCGCGTTGCCGAGCGCGAACGCGCAGTACCGCGAGCGCATCAGCCGTTCCGGGCTCGGGGCCGCCTCCCCTCGGTGGAGCGGTCCGCAGCACCGGCCGTACGTGTTTCCGCTGCCGCAAACACACGGATCCTGGTCGGCCGGTCGACGGATGCCGGGCTGCGCAGCAGATCCGAAACTCATGTGAGGATTCTATGAACCGCGAGCACGGTGGCTTTCCTTAGAGCAGTCTCAGAGACCCGCCGCCACGCTTGCCTCATGACCACAGCGACACCGTCTCGCACCACCGTCACGGCACCGCCTCCCGTCCCGCGGCGTCCGCAGCATCGTGCTCCGGCCGTGGCGAGCGCCGCCGTACCCGGGAGGAGCCGTGCTCGCTCGACCCGCCGGGCGTGGAATCTCGCCGCGACGAGCGTGATCTGGCTGACAAGCCTGTTCGTTCTCGCCCTCTGGGTGGCCGGCGGCGGCATCCAGGACCTGTGGGGCCTCGATGCCGCCGCGCTGAACAGCCTGGGCCGCTTGACGGGCCTGATCGCCTCAAACCTCCTGCTCTACCAGGTGATCCTTCTTGCGCGTATCCCCCTGTTCGAGCGGGGGTTCGGACGCGACGGGCTGACCCGGATGCACCGACTCGTCGGGTTCTGGTCGTTCTCACTGATGCTCGCCCACATCGCACTTCTGGTTCTGGGCTACGCCGCTGCCGCGGATGTGAACGTGTTCGTCCAGCTCTGGGAGTTCGTGTGGGACTACCCCGGGATGCTGCTGGCCACCGCCGGCACGATTCTCATCATCCTCGTCGCCGTCACCTCGATGCGCCGCGCACGAGCGAAGCTGCGCTACGAGTCATGGCACCTGCTGCACCTGTACGCGTACCTCGGCGTCGGGCTCGCGCTGCCCCACCAGCTGTGGACCGGCGCCGACTTCCTCTTCTCGCCCGTCGCCACCGCCTATTGGTGGGGACTGTGGGCGATCAGCGCCGCAGCTATCGTCGTGTTTCGCATCCTGGTGCCCCTCGCACGCTCGCTGCGACACCGGGTGCGCGTCGCCGACGTTCGTCCCGACGGCGTGGGCGGCGTTGCGGTCACCATGACCGGGCACCGTCTGGATCGCCTGGGAGCCCGCGCAGGCCAGTTCTTCATCTGGCGTTTCCTGGATGGCCCCGGAGCCTCACGGGCGAATCCGTTCTCGTTGGCCGCAGCCCCCGATGGCCGCAGCCTGACGATCTCTGCCCGCATCGTCGGTGACGGCACCGCCCGCCTGGCACGGCTCGCTCCCGGCACCCCTGTCCTTATCGAGGGACCGTACGGCACGATGACAGGAGATGCCCGCACCGGCTCGAAGCTTCTGATGATCGGTGCCGGCGCCGGGGTAGCACCGTTGGTCGCCCTGCTTCAAGCCGAGGGTTACGCACCGGGCCAGGCCATTCTGGTCACCCGCGACCACTCACCCGAGGCCGCGCTCCGCAAGGATGCCATCGGCGCCCTTGTCGCGAACCGAGGTCTGCGACACATCCCGCTTCCGGGTCCCCGGGCCCGCACAGCGTCCTCGTGGCTGCCGGCCTCGCACGCCGCCTGGACCGCCTCCGATGCGCTGCGCCATCTCGCGCCCGACCTCGAGGACTACGACGTGTTCCTCTGCGGACCCGCGCCCTGGATGAAGGCCCTCGAGCACGACCTGCGTGCCGCGGGCGTTCACCGCAGCCGCATCCATTCCGAGTCATTCACCGTCTGACCCTTCACACCACGGAGCCTCCGATGAAGCGCATCGTTTACGGACTTCTCGCCACCCTGAGCGGCGTCGTCCTCCTGTTCAGCTACCGCACCTCGCTCGAGGCGGTCATGCCGGTTGCCGCCGACGACACGGCGGGCACGACGAGCAGCACGACGACCGCCCCGGCACCCGCGTCGACGCCGTCGAGTTCGGCGGGCGCTCCGGATACAGCCGGGACTACCACGCCCTCGGCATCCCCATCTCCATCTCCATCGACGTCCACTGCACAGACCACGAGCGGCCTCGCCGACGGCACCTACACCGGGGATGCGGTGCGCACCCGATACGGAAACGTCCAGGTTCAGATCACCGTCAGTGGTGGTGCGATCACCGACGTGCAGGTGCCGCAGTATCCGAGCAGCAACCGCGAGGATCAGCAGATCAATGCGCGCGCACTGCCCGTCCTGATCTCCGAGACGACAAGCGCTCAGAGTGCATCGATCCGCATGGTGTCGGGCGCCACCTACACCAGCCAGGGGTACACGCAATCACTTCAGAGCGCGCTGGATCAGGCGCAGCAATGAGCTCGAGCGAGCCTCGCGTCTGGGTCGAGACGATCATGGGAACTGTCGTCTCGGTACACGCCTATGGCACCACGGCTTTCGTTCAGGATGCCGAGACCGCGGCATCCGTGGCTTGCGCCTTCGACGAGCTCCGCGAAGCCGACCGAATCTTCTCGACCTATCGCGAGGACTCGGAGATCAGCCGTCTACACCGCGGGAAGATCACGCTCGACGAGGCGCATCCGCTCGTTGCCGAGGTCGCCGCCGCATGTCTTGACGCCGAGCAGCGCTCCGGCGGCCGGTTCTCGGCTACCTGGCGTGGCTGGTTCGACCCCACTGGCTACGTCAAGGGCTGGGCGGTCGAACGCGCGGCACGGATGCATCTTCTGCCGCTTCTGGCCGCGACCGGCGCGACAGCGATCGGCATCAACGCGGGCGGTGACATGCAGGTGGGGACGGCGCCGGGAAGCGACTGGGTGTGGCGCGTCGGCATCGCCGACCCGCACCGCGCCGGTGAGGTTCTCGCGATCATGGATGTCGTCGACGGCGCGGTAGCGACCTCGGGAACCGCTGAGCGAGGTGCGCACATCCTGGACCCGCGCTCCGGCGAGCCGGCGACCGGCGTTCGCAGCGCGACAGTCGTCGCCGACTCCCTGGCCGAAGCCGACCTGTGGGCAACCGTCGCGATTGTCGCCGGCGACGACCTCTCGTGGGTGTCAGCGGCTGACTCCCGGTCGGGCATGACGGTATCCGATGACGGACGCGTGCGGCGATGGATGGGCGCGACCGAGGTATCGGTCGTCACACACGCGGACTCGGCAGCGCGATAAGGAACGTCGTGCCCCCGGATGAGGTCGATTCGACCTCGATCCGGCCCGCGTAGCGGGTCAGCACGTCTCGCACCAGCGCGAGCCCGAGTCCGGACCCGCGCCGCCTGCCCGTCTCTGATCCGCGGGCGAACCTTTCGAAGATGCGCTCCGCGTCGGCCGGGTCGATTCCGCTGCCCTGATCGCTGACGCGGATCTCCACATCGTCACGGGTCGCTGCCGCCGCGATCGTCACCGCGGCGCCCCCGGGACTGTGCTGGATCGCATTGTCGACGACGGCCATCAGGATGCGGGTGAGCGTCGGAAGCGGCATCCGCACCGCCCGGTCGGTGGAGAAGACCTCCAGCGTCACCCCGCTTTCGTCGGCGAGTGGCTGGAGGCGGGAGACCGCGGCATCCATCGCCTCACCGACCGGCGCAAGAGCCGTCGTATCCGCTTTGCCTTCGGCAGCCATCAACAGATCGGTGAGCATGTCGTTCATTGCGTCAGCGTCGGAGCGCAGCTGGTCGAGAGCCTCGGCGACGTCTCCCCCGCGTTCCAGGCGACGCTGGGCGATCTGGATGCGACTGGTCAGGGTCGTCAGCGGCGTGCGCAGTTCGTGACTGGCGTCAGCGACGAAGTTCCGCTGCAGTCGCAGCGCCTCGCCGAGCGGCCGTACCGCACGGCGAGCGGCGAACCATGCGATCAGCGACAGCACCACCACGCCCAGGATGCCGAGCCCGATCACCCACGGCAGCACCCGGTCGACGTCGACCACGAGATCATCCCCCGACCCGCGATGGTCACCGGGGAAACCTGTTCCGTGCTCGTCATTCTCGACACGCGCGCGCAGCAGGATGACGGCGACCAAGACCGACACCCCGAGCGCGATGACGATCGCCGACGCCGCGGCAACCCACACCCCGACAGAGAAAGCAGCCCGCTGCACGCGGCGCCGGTCGGCAGCTTCCGGACTCGTCATGACGGTTGCCCGACCCGGTAGCCGCGAGCGCGCACCGTCTCGATCATCTCGGGAACCGATTTACGTCGGATGTAGTGGACGTACGTATCGACCGAGCCCGGGGTGTCGCCCTCGTGAAACACCGCACCCAGGATCTCTTCTCGACTGAACACATGCTCGGGGCTGGCGCTGAGCACATCCAGCAGCGCGGTCTCGGTCGTCGTGAGCGCGACCCGTGCTCCAGAGGGCCCGTAGAGCGCCTGGGACTCGGGAACGAAGACCCACTCGCCGAGCGTGCGTCGGTGCTGTTCTGCGCGGTAGCCGCGCACGAGAGCCCGGATGCGAGCAAGCAACTCGCCGTAGTCGAACGGTTTCACGAGGTAGTCATTGGCGCCGGCATCCAGTCCCTCGACGCGGTCATCCACGGCGCCGAGGGCCGTCAGCAGCAGGATGGGCGTCGTGATGCGAGCGGTGCGGATCGCGCGCACCAGGTCGATTCCATCGCCGCCGGGAAGCCGCCTGTCGATGACCATCACATCGAATCGCTGCTGCAGGGCGCGGGCCCTCGCCGATGCAACGTCTGCCGCATGGACGACGGCATGGAACTCCGAGAGGACCTCGATCGTCATCTGGGCGACGTCCTGATCGTCTTCGACGTACAGCACGTCGGCGTGCGTTCCGCTGTCGTACGGCATGATGCCTCCCGGGCCAACGCTAGCGCGCAGACCTATCCGCGAGCTGGAGCGCAGGGATCCTCCCCACCTCCGGGTCCGTTGTTCGAACTGTGGATAGTGCAGCCGAGACGGATGCCGCGGGCTACCGTGGTCGACATGACCCGCCGCCGTCCGTTTCGAGCCGCGTCGATCGTGATCGCCGCGATGCTCGGTGTCGGTGCGCTCTCCGGGTGCGGGCCGACGGCTCCCACCCCGACCCCGACGCCCACAGGGTTCGCCTCCGAGGAGGAAGCCTTCGCTGCCGCAGAGGCCACGTACCGCGCATATGTGGACGCCCTCAACCAGGTCGACCTCAGCGACCCCTCGACCTTCGAGGAGGTCTACCGCTGGACCACCGGCGATGCGAATGCAGCCGAGCGGGAATCGCTCAGCGGAATGCATGCGAACGGCTGGACTGTGTCGGGAATGAGCGAAGTCACAGGTTTCAGCCCGACCTCCTGGGATGCAGGTGCTGGCACGATCGATGGCATTGCGTGCCTTCGCGTCGCAGATGTCGCACTGACTGATCGCGACGGCAACTCAGTCGTGAGTACGGATCGTCCAGACACTCAGTCGGTAATGATTGTGGCGACAACGTCCGCCGACTCGCCGACGGGTGCGCTGCTGTCAGTCGTCGATGGATCGAATAGCGAACAATGCGGCTAGCCAGCCTGGTGGTGCTCGCCGCGTTGAGCGCGGCCTCTCTAGCACCGACCACAGTCGGAGGATCCGGATGCGCGAGCAACTCCGCATGGTCGGGTAATTGCAGCGTCTCCAACAACGGGAGCCAGGTCGACGTCGGCGGCTCCGCGAACCAGCCGGGCTCCGGCGGAGGATCCGGAACCGGCGGCGCGGGCAGCTCCCCGGGCCGCGGCGGCTCCAACGGCAACTCCGGTACCGGCTCGACCGGTAACGCAGCCCCGGCCACTGAGGAGTGCCCCATCGTCGGATGCCGAGGCAACTACTCCGTCGTCACGTATCCGGATGTGACGATCGACGATCTCGCGAGCTTCGTCCCGGCGCGTCCGAGCCTCGGTGGCGAGCCCGCAGGTTTCGGGGTCGTGGGGACGCCCACCAACATCATCGCTGCAGCATCCACGCACACCCTTACGGGGCCGCTGCTCGGATGGGACGTGACAGTCAGGTTCCGACCGGCCGGCTACGTGTTCGACTACGGCGACGGTTCGAACACGCGCACGACGACTGGCGGTGCGACCTGGGCTTCCCTCGGACTCCCCCAGTTCAGCCCGACGTCAACGAGTCATGTCTACCGCGAGCGCGGCACGTACACCGTCTCCCTCACGTTGCAGTACTCGGCGGATGTCGACTTCGGCAGCGGATGGCGCCCGGTTCCCGGCTACGTCAACGCCCCGGCACCGCCCTACACGCTCGAGGTTCTCGAGGTTCGCACGGCCCTGGTCGATCGCACCTGCGCCGAGAACCCCAGCGGCCCCGGCTGCTGAGGGCCGTCCGCACCGCCACGCCATCGTCGGGGGCGCATGCCAGGATGGGCGCGTGACCGAACGTTTGATGCTGCTCGACTCCGCGTCGCTGTACTTCCGCGCGTTCTACGGCGTACCGGACACCGTCAAGGCTCCGAGTGGGATGCCGGTCAACGCGGTGCGCGGATTCCTCGACATGATCGCGAAACTCGTCACCACCTACGAGCCGACGCATCTCGTGGCCTGCTGGGACGACGACTGGCGTCCGCAATGGCGCGTCGACCTCATCCCGTCGTACAAAACCCACCGGGTCGTCGAGGTCGTCGCGGGAGCCCCGGATGTCGAGGAGGTCCCGGATCCCCTCGAGGTGCAAGTGCCGCTGATCCGCGAGGCACTCGCCGCCCTCGGGATCACGATCATCGGCGCCGCCGAACACGAGGCCGACGATGTCATCGGCACCCTCGCCACGGTGGCAACGATGCCCGTCGACATCGTCACGGGTGACCGCGACCTCTTCCAGCTCGTCGACGACGAGCGCAGCATCCGTGTCATCTACACCGCCCGCGGCATGAGCAACCTCGAGCTGGTCACCGACCGCACTGTCGTCACCAAGTACGGCGTACTGCCAAGCCAATATGCCGACTTCGCGACCCTTCGCGGCGACAGCTCCGACGGGCTACCCGGAGTTGCCGGCATCGGCGAGAAGACGGCGGCTACGCTCCTGGCCGCGCACGGCGACCTTGCCGGCATCATCGCCGCCGCCGAGCGAGGCGAGGGAATGTCGGCTGGTGTTCGAGCGAAGATCGCCGCGGGGCTCGACTACCTGGAGGTGGCTCCCACCGTCGTCGAGGTGGTGCGCACGCTCGATCTTCCCCAGCCTGACACGCAACTGCGTCCGCTCGAGAACGATCAGCGCGTGGCCGCGGTCACCCTCGCTGAAACGTGGTCGCTCGGAGCGTCGGTTTCACGGGTCATCGAGGCGCTCGCCACGACACGATGACAGCCGCGACCAGCAGCACGCAGTAGGCGAGCACGACGACAAGGGATGCCAGCAGCACGGCATCCCACCCGCCTGTCGCCTCGTGCAGCGCACCCATGGCTGGGGCGGCGAGGGCCGCGGCCGCGTAGCCGCCGCCCTGCACGAGCGCCGACATCCCGGCAGCCTCTGCGTCGGAGCGAGCGATCGCGACGATCGTGCTGAAGATCACCACGAACCCGCCAGCGTGTCCGATGGCCCCGAAGCTCAGCCAAAGCGCTGCCCACTCGGGCGCGATGATCATGCCGAGCGTCAGCAAGATCCACGACGCGCCAATGGCAATCGCAGGCACGATCCGCGGTGTGAACCGGGCGAGCAGCGGAACAATGAACGCCCCCACCACGGCAACACCGTGGAAGAACGCCGTCAAGCCTCCCGCTGCTGCTGCGGTGACCCCGAGATCGTCGGCGATGAGTGTGGGCAACCAGGTGGCGAACCCGTAGTACACGGCGGCCTGCCCTGCGAACGCGAGCAGAAGCATCCACGGCACCGGGTTCCGAAACATCGAATCGCCGCGCGTCGCCCGTCTCCCGAGCGGCACGGGCACCGGGCCGGTGAGGGTGTCGGCCTCGCGATCGGCGACGGATGCCGCCCCCGGGCGCTGCGCACCCGAGAACCGCTCGCCCCACAGCTCCCCGCGCGCGGCGGCCCGGCGCAGATGCAGGCCCCATAGCAGCATCCCGGCGATCGTGATCACCGACCACGCGACCAGGGCGAGGTTCCACCCGATCACCGAGGCGATCGGCACCGTCAGCAGCGAGGTCAGCAGCGATCCGGCGTTGAGCATCGCGACGTAGCCGGCGGTGACCAGGGCCACCCGCTCCGGCGCGACATCACGGCGAATGATGACCGGGATGACCACGTTTCCGATCGTGATGGATGCGCCGATCACGATCATCCCGGCGAGCATCCACCCGAAGCCCGGAACGGCGCGCAGGAAGGTGCCCAGCAGAACGCCCGTGAGGGTGATCATGAGCGCGAGCTCTGCTCCGGCGCGACGGATGACGAGAGCCGCCACCGGCGTGAGCAACGCGAACATCAGGACGGGCGCAGTTGTGAGCAGACCCGCGGTGGCCGCTCCAATGCCGAGATCGGTCTCGATCTGCCGCAGCACAGGTGTCGGTGAGACGATGGGTCCGCGAAGACTCAGCGCGGCGACGAGGATGCCGGCGATGACCAGCCCGGCGGCGCTTCCGGCGGCACCAGGATTGATGCGTCGGTCGGAAGCCACCCGTCGAGTCTAGGGTTGCGTCACCGCCTGCCTGCCGCGCTCAGGTTGCGCTCCTTATACCCCCAGGGGTATCGTAGTCATCGAACATCACCGACCAGAACCCGGAAGGATATCCCCATGTGCTCTCAGATTCGTTGCTCCTCGTGCGGCAAGATCACCTGGACCGGCTGCGGCATGCACGTTGAGCAGGCCCTCGCCGGTGTTCCCAAAGACCAGCTCTGCACCTGCAACTGACGTCGCCCTCGCTCACCGCCGCGTCGCGGTCCATTCCCGAAGGCGCGCCAGCGGCCACGTCGTGACGATGCGGTCAGCCGGAACCCCGACACGCTCTGCCCGCTCGGCACCGTAGTCCAGCAGCGACAGATGACCCGGCGCGTGCGCGTCGGAGTCGATCGAGAACAGACATCCCTTCGTGAGGGCGAGCGCGATCAGTTCATCGGGCGGGTCCTCGCGTTCCGGCCGCGAGTTGATCTCGACAGCGACACTGGCTTCCGCGCAGGCCTCGAACACCCGATCCGCGTCGAAATCAGATGGGGGCCTCGTCCCCCGCTGACCGGAGACGAGTCGCCCTGTGACGTGACCGAGCACATCGATCCTGCCGCTTCGCACGGCGCGCAGCATCCTCGCCGTCATGGGGCCGCGCTCCATCCGCAGCTTCGAGTGAACGGATGCCACGACGATCTCCAGCGAGCGCAGCAGTTCATCCTGCTGATCGAGCCCGCCGTCTTCGAGGATGTCGACCTCGATGCCCGTGAGCAGGGTGAACCGGTCGTCGCGAAAGCTCTCCACGATCGGGATCTGATCGCGAAGCCGCTGCGCCGACAGGCCGTTTGCCACGCGCAGCCGCGGCGAGTGGTCGGTGAGCGCGAGATACTCCCGTCCGAGTTCGCGCGCAGCCTTCACCATCGCCGCGATCGGCGTCGTGCCGTCCGACCAGTCCGAATGGCTGTGAAGGTCGCCGCGCAGCAGCGCGCCAAGCGCAGACGGTCGGATGCCGGCCCGCTCCCGCAGTTCCGCGAGGTAGTCCGGCACGCGCCCCTCCCGGGCCTGAACGATCACCGCCAGGGTCGACTCACCGATCCCCTTCCGGCGCCGCAACCCCGCCGTATCGGCCAGCTGCGCGGCATCCAGCCCCTCGATCGCTGCCGCGGCAGTACGAAACGCCCTCGCCTTGTAGCGGATCGCCCGCTCGCGCTCCAGCAGCAGCGCGATCTCGATCAGCGCGTCGTACGGCTGCAGCTCCGGCTCGCTCATGTCGCCCAGCCTGACACGCCCCACCGACGCGCGCATCGCCTTCTGCAGGTAGGCAAAATCCCGGGCGTAGGTCGATTGCAGTTGCGATCGACCTACGCCCGGGAGAAGTCCTACCTCCGCGAGGAGGGTCGGCGGGACGTCAGCGCGTCAGGGTGTGACTCCCGCGCGCTTGACGACGACGGGGGCACTGGCGAGGCGGTGGAGAGCCCAGCCGAACAGGATCGAGAGCACACCGATCCCCATCGCGAAAGCGGAGACACCAAAGCTGACCACCGAGGTGAACAGGGATGCCCGCAGGAACGATGCGTTCATCATTGTCGCGCGCACCGGGTCCTCGCGGTCGAGCTCGGCGTAGGTGGCACCGCCGGATGCCTCGAGGGCGTGGTGCTGAATGATGTCGGCCTGCACGTAGGCGGTGAAGGGGCCGGCGACGGTCTGGCCCTGGAAGGCGATCGCGTCCTCGGGGATGGTGATGTTCTCGGCGCGCAGCTGGCTCGAGACGGTAGCCCACACGACGATGCCCACGATGATGAGCAGGGCGCCGCCGACGATGCCGAGGATCCCCACCACCTTCACGAGACCGAGGTTGCGGGCGGGCGCCTGAACGGTGTCGGTGGCGCTGGCTGTGTCGGTGGCGGACATGGCGATTTCTCCTTCAGGGACATGCATCGTCGGGGGGATTCGACGGTGTCTCTCACCGTCGACATCCACGGTACGAAGCCGGCCAGCCTACGGAAAGTGACGTAGGTCCCCCGACGAGAAATTCGGTGAATGACCCAGGTCAGGGCGCGAGCGCAGCGGTCGCCTCGGCCCACGCGTCCAGCTTTGCCGCAGCAGCACCCGAGTCGATAGCCGCAGCGGCGTCCACTTGCGCCTCCCGCAGGCGCTCAACAATGGGCACCTGCGCCTGCGCGGCATCCTGCGACAGCCGGAACGCCACGATCCCCGCTGCCGCGTTCAGCAGCACGATGTCACGCACCGGCCCCGTCTCGCCCGCCAGCACACGCCGGACGATCTCGGCGTTGTGCTCGGGCGCGCCACCGCGAAGATCGTCGAGCATCGCAAGCGGGATGCCGAGATCCCGCGGATCGAGATCGTGCTCGTGGATGTCGCCGCGCGACACTTCCCAGATCCGGCTGTGTCCGGTGGTGGTCAGTTCATCGAGCCCGTCGTCGCCGCGGAACACCAGCGCTGTTGCGCCGCGTGTGCGGAACACGCCGGTGATCAGAGGAACGCGGTCCAGCTGCGCGACGCCCACCGCGTTCGCCTCGGCACGGGCGGGGTTGCACAGCGGGCCGAGGAAATTGAAGACGGTCGGAACCCCGAGCTCGGCGCGCGTGGGCCCGGCGTGCCGGAATCCGGGGTGGAATGCGGCAGCGAAGGCGAAGGTGATGCCGGCGCGGTCGAGGACCTCGGCGACGGCATCCGGCGAGAGGCGAAGATCAATGCCGAGCGCCGAGAGGACGTCGGAAGACCCGGATGCAGAACTCGCCGCCTTGTTCCCGTGCTTGACGACCGGGATGCCGGCGGCAGCGGCGACGATCGATGCTGTCGTAGACACATTGACGGTGCGATGACGGTCTCCACCGGTTCCGACGATGTCCAGGACGTGAGGATCCACGGGAAGCGGGAGCGCAGCCTCGAGGATTGCGTCGCGGAAACCCACGATCTCATCGACGGTCTCGCCCTTCGCACGGAGGGCGATGAGGAATCCGGCCAACTGCGAGGCAGTCGCCTCCCCAGCCATGATCTGGCGCATTGCCCACGTCGACTCCGACACGCTGAGGTCCTTACCCTCGAGGAGGGCGCTGATGATCGAGGACCATGACGACTGCTGGGTCATGGCTCCGAGCGTAGCGGGGCGGGCAACTGAGGTGCACCTAAGTCGCAAACCACCTCACATCAGTGGTGGCTCATGCGAAACCCCAGGCAAATCTTCAGCCATAATGAAGAATGTGACCACCAGCTCAGCGACGTACTCCCAGGCCATGCGGTCGGTCAAGCGACCCGACCCGGTCGCAGTTGGAACCATCGTGTGGCTCGGCAGCGAAGTCATGTTCTTCGCCGGCCTTTTCGCGATCTATTTCACACTGCGAAGCACCTCCCCCGACCTGTGGGCCCAAGAGACCCAGCTGTTGAACGTCCCGTTCGCTGCGGTCAACACCACGATCCTGGTGCTCTCATCCGTCACCTGTCAGATGGGTGTGTTCGCCGCTGAGCGTTTCCAGCCGTACACGGTCAAGACCAACCGGTTCCGCGACCGCTGGGGCATGGTCGAGTGGTTCTGGCTGACCTTTGCTCTCGGCGCCATCTTCGTGTCGGGCCAGGTGTGGGAGTACGCCCAGCTCGTCGCCGAAGGGATGCCAATCCAGGCGAACGCGTACGCCTCGGCGTTCTACCTGACGACCGGCTTCCACGCCCTGCACGTGACCGGTGGCCTCATCGCCTTCCTCCTCGTGATCGGACGCGCCTTTGCGGTCAAGAACTTCGGCCGCAAGGAGATGACCTCGTCGATCGTCGTGTCGTACTACTGGCACTTCGTCGACGTGGTCTGGATCGCCCTGTTCTTCGTCATCTACTTCCTCAAGTAACCCGAGCGGAGCTGAATCACCCTCATGGCACGACAGACCAAGCGCCGCTCGACCGGCCGCCGGAGCCCCTGGGCAGCGACCGCACTGATCGGCATCGGACTGCTCATCACCGGCGGCGTCTACGCGGGCGCCTCCGGTGCGATGGCAGCCACCGAACCCGACACCGCCACGGCGACCAGCCTGACGATCGAGGACGGCAAGAAGCTGTTCCAGGCCAACTGCGCCACCTGCCACGGCCTTGACCTGCAGGGCACCGAGAACGGCCCCTCGCTCTATGGTGTCGGCGCCGTCGCCGTCGACTTCCAGGTCGGCACGGGCCGGATGCCGCTGCAGATGCAGGGTCCCCAGGCCCCCCAGAAGCCGGTGCAGTTCACCGACGAGCAGATCCTCGCGATGGCCAACTACGTGCAGTCCGTCGCTCCCGGTCCCGACTTCCCGGACCCCGAGATCCTCGACGGTGAAGGCGACGTCGCACGCGGAGCTGAGCTGTTCCGCATCAACTGCGCAATGTGTCACAACGTCGCCGGCGCCGGTGGCGCCCTGACCGAGGGCAAGTACGCTCCCGCCCTGACCGAGGTCAGCGCTCTGCACATTTACGCCGCGATGGTCACCGGCCCCCAGAACATGCCGGTGTTCAACGACATGTACCTGACCGACGAGGACAAGCGAGACATCATCTCGTCGCTGCTGTACATCCAGCAGACCGAGTCCCCCGGTGGATTCAAGCTCGGGTCGCTCGGACCGGTCGCTGAGGGTCTGTTCATCTGGATCTTCGGGATCAGCACCCTGATCGGCATCACCGTGTGGATCACGGCGAAATCCAACTGACCCCGCATACCGAATACGTAGCAAGACGCTAGAGGAGCACCATGGCACACGAGGACGACCCGCACGGCCTCGACAGGGCGTCGTACCAGCCCTCGTCGGGAACGGCCGTCGCCGTCACCGACCCCGTGCGTAACCCCGAGCTTCCGCCGCACCGTGAGCGGATGACCGACAAGGACCCGGCGGCGATGAAGCGCGCCGTCCGCACGATCTACACGCTCTTCTACATCTCGGTAGCCGGGTCGCTGTGGGCAGTTGCCGCCTACATGATCTTCCCGATCGAGAGCGGCGAGATCCCGGCGATCCGCGACAACAACCTCTTCATCGGCCTCGGCATCGCCCTCGCGCTGCTGGCTATTGGTGTCGCCGCGATCCACTGGTCCAAGGCGGTGATGTCCGACAAGGAGCACACCGAGGCCCGCCACCCCACTCGTGGCACCGACGCGACGCGTGCCGGCGCCGTAGCCGTCTTCGAAGCCGCCAACGAGGAGTCAGGATTCGGACGACGCACCGTCATCCGCGGCGGCCTCTTCGCGGCCCTGATCGCCTCGATCCTTCCGGCGATCACCCTCTTCCGTGGTCTTGCCCCCGAGAACACTCCCGAGCGCCCCAACGCGGGCAACCCGGTGTACCTCCTCAGCCACACCATGTGGAAGCCCGGCATGCGTCTGGCCAAGGACCCCGAGGGCACGCCGATCAAGGCATCCGAGGTCACTCTCGGCTCGGCGGTGCACGTGATCCCCGAGCCGCTCGCCGAACTCAGCCACGAAGAGGGCTACCTCGAAGAGAAGGCCAAGGCGATCGTGCTGCTGGTGCGCATGCTGCCCGAGCAGATCACCGAAACACCTGAGCGGGCGACCTGGTCGTACGACGGCATCGTCGCTTACTCCAAGGTCTGCACCCACGTCGGCTGCCCCGTGGCTCTCTACGAGCAGCAGACACACCACCTGCTCTGCCCCTGCCACCAGTCGCAGTTCGACGTCTCGGACGGCGCGAAGGTCATCTTCGGGCCCGCAGCACGTCCGCTGCCGCAGCTGCCCATTGAGGTGGATGACGAGGGTTACCTCGTCGCGCAGAGCGACTTCACCGAACCCGTCGGCCCGAGCTTCTGGGAGCGCCATTGAGCACCGCCACCGCTACTGACGAGACGGCCGTCGGTACCACCAGAGAAAAGCCGCTCGGCGGCCGATTCGTCGGCGCCACCGCCAACTACCTCGACGAGCGCACCAGCCTCTCGGGACTGGTCAAAGAGCTCGGTCGCAAGATCTTCCCCGACCACTGGTCGTTCATGCTCGGTGAGATCGCGCTGTGGAGCTTCGTCGTCGTCCTGCTCTCGGGAACGTTCCTGACGTTCTTCTTCCAGGCCTCGATGGTTCCCACCCACTACACGGGCGCCTACATCCCGATGCGTGGCGTGGAGATGTCGGCGGCGCTGGACTCGACCCTGCGGATCTCGTTCGACATCCGCGGCGGTCTGCTGGTGCGCCAGATCCACCACTGGGCAGCGCTCGTGTTCATCGCCGGTATCGGTGTGCACATGCTGCGAGTGTTCTTCACCGGCGCGTTCCGCAAGCCGCGTGAACTGAACTGGCTGATCGGCTTCGTGCTGTTCGTCCTCGCGATGGGTGAGGGCTTCACCGGCTACTCGCTCCCCGACGACCTGCTCTCGGGCAATGGCCTCCGAATCATCGACGGCATGATCAAGGGCATCCCGCTGATCGGCACCTGGACCTCGTTCCTGCTGTTCGGCGGCGAGTTCCCCGGCATGCAGATCGTCGGACGCCTGTACACACTGCACATCCTGCTGCTGCCGGCGATCCTGGTCGCGCTGCTCGCGGCACACCTGATCCTCATGATCATCAACAAGCACACGCAGTTCGCCGGCCCCGGCCGGTCGAACGACAACGTCGTGGGCTACCCGATGCTCCCGGTGTACGCCTCGAAGATGGGTGGATTCTTCTTCATCGTCTTCGGTGTGATCGTGCTGATCGCATCCCTCTTCACGATCAACCCGGTCTGGAACTACGGTCCCTATGACCCCTCGCCGGTGTCTGCGGGTACCCAGCCTGACTGGTACATCGGATTCGCCGACGGTGCGCTACGTCTCGTGCCGCCGCACCTCGAGACGGTCTTCTGGGATCACACCTGGTCGTGGAACATCATCCTGCCGATCACGGTGCTGGTGCTCTTCATCGCCCTGGTCGCGTTCTACCCCTTCATCGAGGCGTGGATCACCGGCGACAAGCGCGAGCACCACATCGCGCAGCGTCCGCGCAACGCCCCGACCCGCACCGCCATCGGCGCCGCCGGCGTCACCTTCTACGCGGTGCTGTGGGCAGCGGCATCCTCCGACATCATCGCCACCCACTTCTGGGTGACGATGGAGGGTGTCATCCACACGCTGCAGGCTCTGCTGTTCGTGGGTCCGGTCATCGCCTACTTCGTCACGAAGCGCATCGCTATCGCGCTCCAGAAGAAGGACCGCGAGATCGCCCTTCACGGCTACGAGTCGGGCCGCATCGTCCGCCTCCCCGGTGGTGAGTACATCGAGGTTCACCAGCCCGTCGACGAGTACGAGCGCTGGAAGCTCGTGGACTTCGAGATCTACGAGCCGCTGGTCGTTCGTCCGAACTCGGGTGGGCAGATTCCGTGGCACCAGAACTTCCGTGCCTCGCTGTCGCGCTGGTTCTTCGAAGACCGCCTCGCTCCTGTCACGCAGGCCGAGGTCGACGAGGCGCTCTCGCACCAGCACCACGAGCTCGACCACATCGCCGAGCAGGAGGATGCCGAGATCCAGGCGATGCACGAGCGCGCCGGGGTTCCGGATGCTCCGCACCACCCGATCACCGACGGCAAGCAGTCCGAGACGGCTGTTCGCCCGACGAACGTGATCGTCACTGACGAGGTCGTGGAGAACACGGCTGCCGATAAGGGCACGTCGAACACGGATGTCGATCCTGACGACGACGTTCACCCCAGCGGCGACACGAAGTAGTCCCGAATCAACCAGTGCGCGGGCCCGGCATCCACGGATGTCGGGCCCGCGCCGTTGCCCGCATCTCACTGCAGCGGGCAATGGCAGGATCCGGCCGAAACGTGGCCGCAGGAGGGTGCCTGCGGCGCTCTCAATGTCATGACTTGCCTCTAGTGTCGGCATCATGAGCAGCGCAGACTTCTTCGCCACCCGCCTCGCCCACGAGACCGATCCGTCGGACGTGTACGCCGCTCAGAAGGCCGGAGAAGACATCGTGCTCGTCGATGTGCGCGGCGTCGACGCCTGGCGCCAGGGACGCATCACCGGCGCGATCCATATGCCCTACCGCGAGATCGCGGAGCGCGCCCCGCGCGAGATTGCCCCGGACGCCACTGTCGTCGTGTACTGCTGGAGCCCGGGCTGCAACGCCGGCGTCAAGGGAGCGCTCGAGTTCGCAAAGCTCGGCTACGCGGTCAAGGAGATGATCGGGGGGTTCGAATACTGGGCACGGGAAGGCCAGCCGACCGAGAACGATGACGGTCCGCTCCCCCGCGAGTTCGACCCGCTCGTGATGGTCGTGCGCCGGTGAACGAGGGGTCCGATTCCCGCCAGTGCCCTGGCCGCCCCGGCGAGTAGCGTGACCGTCGTGTCCTCGTCGCCGACTCTCGCGCCAGCGCGCTCCAGCACCGTGGTCCTCATGTTCGCGGCGCTGTCGCTGGTGTGGGGAGCGAGTTTCCTCTTCATGAAGGTTGCGGTTGACTCCTTCGACCCTGCTCAGGTGGCTCTGGGACGCATCATCCTGGGCTCTGTCACGCTCGCCACGATCATGGCACTCACGCGTCGACGGTGGCCGCGCGAAGGCCGCCTGTGGGTGCACATGATCGTCGTGGCGGTCTTCTTCTGCCTTCTGCCGTTTCTGCTCTTCGCCTGGGCTGCTCAGAGCCTGCCATCCGGGCTGTCGGCCATCCTGAACGCGACAACGCCACTGTGGACGACACTGGTGGCCGTCGTCGTGCTCCCCAGCGAACGGATGACGGCACGACGCCTGGTCGGGGTGATCATCGGAGCTATCGGTGTCGCGATCGTCATGGGCGTGTGGGATGTCGTCTCCTCCGCAGAGTTCGCCGCATCTCTTCCCGCGCAGCTCGCTTGTCTGGGTGCCACCGCCTCGTACGGCATCGCTCTCGGCTGGATGCGGCGCTTCATCACGGGGACCCACACCCACGACAGCGTGACGATCGCGTCGACACAGATGGCGGTGGCAGGGGTGCTCGCCCTGGCTCTGCTCCCCGTCATCGGTCTCTCGCCGGTAGCCTGGGCCCCGGCCCCGGTCCTCGCGCTCGTCGCCCTCGGATGTCTGGGAACCGGGATCGTCTACGTCTGGAACACGCGCGTTGTCACCGAGTGGGGCGCCGTCGGTGCGTCGACCGTCACGTATGTGATTCCGGTGGTCGGAGTGGCGCTCGGCATCATCGTGCTCGGCGAACGGTTCACGCTGAACGAGCTCATCGGCGCGTTCATCGTGATCGGCGGCGTGCTCCTCGTCCAACGCTCCCGCTAATCAGGGCTCTCAACGGAGAGCGCGCAGCGAGGGGACGGACGCAGGGCCTAGCCGGCGAAGCGGGAACCTAGCGGGCGAAGTAGCCGCGGTAGTACTCGTAGACCCAGCCGATGATCGCGACGACGAAGATACCGAGGCCGATGGGCACCATCCACGCGCCGACCGCGAGCCCGATGATGGCGACAGCGGCCGAAGATGCGAGGACGAGGGGCCACCAGGACCAGGGACTGAACTCACCGATCTCGGGGTCACCGTCGTCGATGTCCGCTGTGAGAACGTCCTCCGGCAGTTCACCACCCTGCGCGCGGTGAACGGCGCCGGTGTAGAACCCGATGAGTGCACCCATCAGAGCGGTGAAGAACAGGGCGACGGTGCCAACCCACTCGAGGTTGCCATACCAGATGACGCTCCAGACGGTGTACGCGATCGCAACGAGAGCGAAGAAGCCCGTGAGGATCCACCACAGCGACACATTGGTGCGCATGGACTACTTCACCTTCCCATCGGCAAGATCGACAACCGGTGTGTGTGGAGCATCCTTGGCCGGGCCGACACCGACCGTCATCGGCGCAGCCTCGGGGTGGTTCAGGTCGAATGCCGGACGCTCGCTACGGATGCGCGGGATCGATGTGAAGTTGTGTCGCGGCGGCGGGCACGACGTAGCCCACTCGAGCGAACCACCATAGCCCCACGGATCGTTGACCGTGACCTTTGGCGCCTTGCGAGCGGTGATCCACACGTTCAAGAGGAACGGAATCATCGAGACAGCGAGAATCATCGACCCGACGGTAGAGAGCTGGTTCTGCCAGGTGAATCCGTCGGCTTCCGCGTAGTCGGCGTATCGGCGGACCATGCCCTCGACGCCCAACCAGTGCTGGACGAGGAACGTCATGTGGAAACCGATGAACAGCAACCAGAAGTGAACGTAACCGAGGCGCTCGTTGAGCATCCGACCGGTCCACTTGGGCCACCAGAAGTAGAAGCCCGCGAACATCGCGAACACGACGGTTCCGAAGATCACGTAGTGGAAGTGCGCGACCACGAAGTACGAGTCAGACAGTGCGAAGTCCAGCGGCGGCGACGCGAGGATGACACCGGTCAGCCCACCGAAGACGAACGAGACGAGGAAGCCGAGCGCGAAGGTCATCGGTGTCTCGAAGGTCACCGACCCTCGCCACATCGTTCCGATCCAGTTGAAGATCTTCACGCCCGTCGGGACGGCGATGAGCATGGTCATCAGGGCGAAGAACGGCAGCAGCACTCCGCCGGTGACGTACATGTGGTGTGCCCACACCGCCACCGAGAGTGCGGCGATCGAGATCGTCGCGTAGACCAGCGTCTTGTAGCCGAAGACCGGCTTGCGGCTGAACACCGCGAAGATCTCGGTCACGATGCCGAAGAACGGCAGTGCGATGATGTAGACCTCAGGGTGACCGAAGAACCAGAACAGGTGCTGCCACAGCAGCACGCCACCGTTCTCGGGGTTGTAGATCTGTGCACCGAGCACGCGGTCTGCCGCCGCGGCGAGGATCGCCGCAGCCAGCACCGGGAAGGCCATGAGGATCAGGATGCTGGTCACCAGCGTGTTCCAGCTGAAGATCGGCATCCGCCACATCGTCATGCCGGGGGCGCGCATCGTGATCACGGTCGTGATGAAGTTGACGGCTCCGAGGATCGTGCCGAAACCGCTCATGCCGAGGCCGAGCATCCAGAGATTGCCGCCGACCCCCGGTGAGAAGCTCGCGTTCGCCAGCGGTTGGTAGGCGAACCACCCGAACGCGGCCGCACCCTGCGGGGTGAGGAAGCCGGAGATCGCGATGATCGAGCCGAACAGGAAGAGCCAGAACGCGAAGGCGTTCAGGCGGGGGAACGCGACGTCGGGGGCACCGAGCTGCAGGGGAAGAATGGCGTTCGCAAACCCGGCGAACAGCGGAGTCGCGAACATCAGCAGCATGATCGTGCCGTGCATCGTGAACAACTGGTTGTACTGCTCCTTCGTGGGCAGCACCTGCATGCCGGGTTCGAACAGCTCCGCACGGATGATGAGCGCCATCACACCGCCGAGCAGGAAGAACAGGAACGAAGCGATCAGGTACATGTACCCGATCGTCTTGTGGTCAGTGGAGGTGATCCACTTGACGACGATGTTGCCCTTCTGCTCGACACGCGACGACGACATCAGCGCCGCCTGCCGTGCCGGGAGAGTGCGCGGGCGCGACGAGTCCGCGTCCTGAAGCGGCAGCGTGGTGGCCATCACTCGTTCCCCTCATCTGACTGCTGGACCGAGGGATCCGTGGGATCGTTCGGCGTGTTCTGCAGGCGGTCGTATGCGTCGTTGATGTCGCCGGTCTGACCCTTTGCCTCGAGACTTGCGAGGTAGTCCTCGTACTCGTCGGCGCTCACGACCTGGACGGTGAAGAGCATCATCGAGTGGTACTCACCGCACAGTTCCGCACAGCGGCCTGCGTAGGTGCCCTCACGGGTCGGAGTGAAGGACCAGTAGTTGTCCTTCCCGATGTACATGTCCTTCTTGTAGAGGAAGTCGACGACCCAGAACGAGTGGATGACATCCCGCGACTGCAGTTTGATCTGCACGGTCTGGTCGACCGGCAGGTACAGCGTCGGCAGCGCCTCCTGGTCGATGTTGCCGGCCTTGTCGGGCTGGGCCTGAATACCCATCGTCCAGACGGCGTCGGAGTTGTCTTCCTCGTCACCGTTGTACTGGAAGTCCCACGCCCACTGCTTGCCGATCGCGGTGATCGACACGTCCGGGTCTTCGTACTGCGTCTCGATGATCGCCTGGTCCCGCGCCGTGAAGGCGAAGAAACCGATCACGAGGATGAACGGCACGATCGTGTAGAAGATCTCGATCGGCATGTTGTACCGCAGCTGCACGGGCAGGCCGGTCTGGCCCTTACGGCGACGGTAGGCGATCGCGGCCCACCCCATGAGCGCCCACGTGATGACGCCGACAGCCAGCAGCACGATCCACGAGTTGACCCACAGTCCCGAGATCATCTCGGTGTGGTTGGTCGCAGGAGTTCCGTCTTCGACGAAGCCGGGAAGGAATCCGTTCAGCTCCGTCGGCGTACATCCTGCGAGCACCAGGGCCGCGGCGGCACCAACCGGAAGAAGAACCCAGCGGAGTCGGCGTTTGGATGGCACAGGCGCACCTTTCCACGTTGCGAAGTGTGACTGTGGTCAGTCTAGGGCAAGCTCACACCTGCTTGAGGCCAACCACTCAGCATCCACGCACTTTCGGGATACTGAAGGTCGGCCTTCTCGCAGGCTGAAGCTTCTGGGTCAGTGGAAGCTGTCACCGCACGCGCAGCTGCCCTGCGCGTTCGGGTTGTCGATCGTGAAGCCCTGCTCCGAGATCGTGTCCTTGAAGTCGATGGTTGCGCCGTCCAGGTACGGGACGCTCATGTCGTCGACGATGACTTCCACGCCCTCGAAGTCGACGGTCTTGTCTCCGTCGAGATACCGCTCGTCGAAGTACAGCTGGTAGATGAGTCCGCTGCATCCGCCGGGCTGGACAGCCACGCGGAGACGGAGGTCATCGCGGCCCTCCTGGTCGAGCAGGTTCTTGACTTTTGCGGCGGCGGCGTCGGTGAGCGCGACGCCGTGCTCGCGGGCGGTCTGGTCCGTGGTCAGTGCGGTGTCGGTCATGACTCTCCTTATCGGCTGAAGCCGTCGGGGCGGATGCTGAAATTCTACGCCCGCTCTCGGCGAGGACGGCGGAAATGCGGGCGGGTCAGAGCGTGCGCGCGTCCAGCTTCTCCAGCAGCAGCGCCTCGGAGATCAGCGCATGCCGGAAGGTCTCGAGGTGGAGTGACTCGTTGGGACTGTGCGCCCGGGAGTGCGGATCCTCCACACCCGTGACCAGGATCTGCGCGCCCGGGAACTCGCGGACCAGGTCCGCGATGAACGGGATCGATCCGCCCACCCCGATATCGACCGGATCGACGCCGTACCCCTCGGTGAGTGCCTCGCGGGCATCCTGGACCGCCCATCCTGTCGTGTCGACGAGGAACGGGTTGCCGAGGTCGACATCGAAGAACTCCAGCCGAGCCCCGAACGGTGAGTGGGCACGCAGGTGGGCCGCCATCGCCGCGTACGCATCCGCTGCCGACTGTCCCGGCGCGACGCGGGCGCTGATGACGACTGTCACCTCGGGTGCGAGGGTGTTGGATGCCGAGGCCACGTCCGTCGCATCAATACCGATCACGGTGACCGACGGCTTGTTCCAGATCCTCCCGATGATCGAGCCGTCGCCGATCGGGCTCACCCCATCGAGCAGGCCCGTCTCCGAACGCAGCGTGGTTTCGGTGTACTCGGGGGTCTCGGCCTCTCGCGAGGTCAGTCCCGCGACCGCGACCGATCCATCCGCGTCCCACAGCGTCGCGAGCAGCGTGATGGTCGCCATCATGGCATCGGGCACTGCTCCCCCGAACATGCCCGAGTGGGACGCATGCTCGAGCGTGCGCACCCGCATCGAGAAGCGGGCATTGCCGCGCAGCGAGACCGTGAGCCCGGGGGTCCGGTCGTCCCAGTTGCCGGAGTCCGCGACCACGATCACATCGGCACGCAGGGCATCCGCGTTATCACTCAGGAACTGCGCGAAAGAGCGGGAGCCATACTCTTCTTCGCCCTCGATGAACAGCGCGAGTCCGAGATCGAAGTCGGGACCCAGCGCCTCGACCAGGGCACGGATCGCACCGATGTGCGCCATGATGCCGGCCTTGTCGTCGGCAGCACCACGCCCGTAGAGCCGCCCCTCCCGAACTGTGGGCTGGAACGGCGGGGTCTCCCACAGGGCCTCGTCGCCGATCGGCTGGACGTCGTGGTGGGCGTACAGCAGCACCGTCGGGCGACCGTTGCGCGCGGCACGCGTTGCGAGCACGGCTGGCTGTCCGAACTCTTCGGTTCCAGGAATCGCAGCCCGCTTGATGGTCACCGAATCGAACACTCCCGTGCCTTCGACCAGGGCTGCAACGGCCTCTGCGCTGCGCACGAGCTGCTGCTGATCCATCGACGGCCAGGCGATCGAGGGAATCCGCACCAGATCGCCCAGATCCGCCAGTGCACGGGGAATGCCGGTCTCGGCGGAGTCGCGGACAGCATCGGAACGGGAGGCGATATCACTCATGCGGGTAATCTTAAGGACAACCCGTAACGCGACAGCGAGGATCACCGTGGCCAAGACCCCCGCCCCCGAGGCACCGAAGGACGCGTCGACGTCGACCGTCGGCAAGGGAAAGGCGACTCCGAGCCGCGCCGAACAGGAGGCTGCACGCAAGCGTCCGCTCGTTCCCGACACGAAGGAAGCGAAGGCGCAGCGCAAGGCTGAGCTCGCGTCGGCCCGGGAGCGCGCCCGCATCGGCATGGCCAACGGCGAGCAGAAGTACCTCCCCGCGCGCGATCAGGGGCCGCAGCGCAAGTTCGCGCGCGACTTCGTCGACGCCGGCTGGCACCTCGGCGAGGCTGTGATGCCGGCGATGGTCGTCGTCATCGTCGCGACCTTCATCCCGCTCCAGTTCATCCAGTACTGGGCGTTCGTCGCTCTGTGGGTGTTCATCTTCTTCGTGATCGGCGACATGATCATCACGTCGATCCGCGTGAAGCGCGCCGTGCGCGACAAGTTCGGCGAGAGCAAGGTCGAAAAGGGGCTCGGCTGGTACGCGTCGATGCGCAGCGTCCAGATGCGCTTCATGCGCCTGCCCAAGGCCCAGGTCCGCCGGGGTCAGTACCCGAGCTGAGCTGCGCGGCGCTTACAGCGCCCCCTTACTGCGCTCCGCTGCGCGGGGGTGCGGGATGCCGAGACATGCCCCCGGCCGCTGCGCGGCCTCCCGCCAGACCCGATGCCAGCTCGGCATCCCGCACCCCCGCTCCGCTGCGCTCACCGCGCGACACTGGTTAGACGTAGATGCGCGGGACGAGCGGTGAGACGCGGACGATGATCTCTTCGCCGACGGTACCGATCGCCTCGGCGAGGGTCGTCACACTTGACTCGCCGCGCGTCCCGGGGCCGAAGAGGTAGACCTCGTCGCCGATGGCGGCACCCGGCCATGGGTCGATCAGCATCGATACCGGGCCGATCTCGCGGACAAGGCGCGGACCTGCGGCTGTACCCACCGACATCCGGCCCGAGAGCGTCGACGGAAGACCGTCGAGGTACCCGTAGGAGACCTCGAGGGCGGAGTCTCCGACGGCGCTCACGGTGGCGATTAGCGTAGCCGCTGGCGCGATACCGTCGAGCTCGGGGCCGCCGGTCGAACGGATGCCGTAGCTGAACGCTCCGAAGCGGACAAGGTCGAACCGGAACTCCGGCCGCGCGAAAGCCGCAGCACTGGCGGCCAGATGCCGCACCTGCGGGCTCAGGCCTGCGTCCTCGGCGATTCTGATGGCGTCGATGAAGGCGGCACGGGACCGGTCGTCGTCTTCGTCGCTGGTTTCAGCGATGTGGCTCCAGATTCCCACGACCCGGATGTCACCGCTTGCCTCGAGTTCGGCGGCTCGCGCCACGAATGCGGGCCAGTCTTCCGGCCTGACGCCGTTGCGGTGAAGCCCGGTGTCGATCTTGATGTGCACGGGAGTGGCTCGCCCCGCAGAAACTGCCGCGATGTCTTCGAGGTAGGACGCATCGCCGACACCGAGCTCGATGGCGGCATCCAGCGCGACAGCGATCTCGGGCGGGGTGATCGTGACCCACGAGAACACCCGCGCTTCCGGGCCTGCCGCGGCGCGTGCCCTCACGCCCATCGGCACATCGAAGGCGCCGAACCAGCGGACGCCGTGAGCTGCCGCAGCCGCGACGACACGATCGACGCCGTGACCGTACGCGTCGTTCTTGACGACGAGCATGTAATCGGCCGGCGCGATGCGCTCCCGCAGCACGTCGATATCGGCAAGGATCCGACCGAGGTCGATGACCATGCGCGCGCTCACGCGACCACCTCGCGCGGTAGCCGCAGACCCAACGCACAGACGAGCTCGGCAGCTGTCAGTCCGGATGCCGCCTCCCACGTGGTCAGCGCCGGTCCAGCCGGGCCCTCACCGCCGAAGTAGATGACCTCGTCACCACGCGCGAGGTCGGCCCCACCGATGTCGACGACGCAGACATCCATCGCGACGCGGCCGACGACGGGGTACAGCGCGCCGCGGATCTCGACGGAGGCATGGTTGCCAAGCGAGCGGGCCACCCCCTGGCCGAACCCGCCCGAAACCAACGCGATGCGCGTGTCCTGCGAGGCGATGTGGGTGTAGTTGTACGAGACTCCCTCGCCGGCGCGGAGCGCCTTGATCGAGAGCACAGAGCCGACGAGGCTCATCACCGGCCGCGGCGTGTCTCCGGCCTCACTGTGCGCCTCGGGGAAGCCGAAGATCGCGCCGGGGTTCAGCGTGGGGGCGTCCGGGGCCGCGGCGATCCCGACGCCCTGCGCTACCTCGACGGATTCGGGATCGAGCACCGCGGCACGGATGCCGACCTGCGCGAGAGTCTCAGCAACGAACAACACCCCGTGGCCGTAGGCGTCGCGGCGAAGGTCGGCGACGGCATCCGCTCCCCGGGCCTCGATCGCCTGGCCGACGCCGGCGACGAGCGCCGAGCGGCTCAGCCGAACGCGCGGCCCGGTCGGACTGATCAAAAGCCCATCGCCTTCTGGTACCGCGGGCGGTGTCCGGTGCGGATGCCGAGCACGCTCGGCTTGTTCTCGTAGACGCCCGTGGCCCAGTTGCCCTCGATGAGCACGGGCCCGTCGGGTGTCACGGCGATGTCCCAGCCGACGTACTTCACCTGCGGGACGTGACGCGCCACCTTGTCGACGAAGGCGATGACCTCATCGAACATCGGCAGCTGGAAATCGGCGATCGGGTAGCCCGAATCGGGGTGGAGCTTGTGGACGTGTCCGTGCGAGTCGTAGCCGTCGCCGAGCGAAGCTCCTGTCTCGGGATTGAGCATCGTGTAGAAGCCGCCGAAATCCATCTGGTCTGCCACCTGACCGCGACCGAACTTCTGCGCGATTGCCAGGATGTGGGTCTTTTGGCCGTCGAAGAAGGCGGCAACACGGGTCGAGTTGACCGTACCTGCACAGACGGCGGCGACGTCCGGATGCTGCACGATGTTCTCTTCGATCAGCAGTTCACCGCGCTCGCGCAGCTGCGCGTGGAAGTCTGCCCAGTCATCGATCTCGGTGGCGTAGTACCGGTTGATGGCTGCCCCCGAGCGGCCGGCTTGCTTCTTGGTGATGAGCACCGGGTGTGCCTCACCGAAAGCGCGCAGTTCGTCGACGTTGTCGTCGGTGACCATCATCCAGTCACGACCGAGAAACTCCGAGAAGACGCGGTCGAACTCCCACTTGTCATAGAAGATCCCGCGGTACTCGGGGTCGTCGAACGTGTACGAGTACTTGTTCGAGTGCGGATGCGTCATCATCGTGCGCCGCTCGCGCCGGTTCAAGATCGCAAAGTCATAGTCCACGTAGTCCTGAAAGCCGACCTGGTGGAAGGTCGCCTGCCAGAACATGTCAACGACCACCGCCGGGGTCCACTTGTGGAACTGCGTTGATACTTCCCGGGCCCGCTCGATGACCGAGGGGAGGTCGATGACCTTCAACCGGGCCACCATGTATCCGAAGCGCGAACCGAGTCCTCGCGATGCCATCGATCTCTCTTTCCGAAGGGTGCTGCTCTCACACGTCGGCCGGCACCCTCGGGGGCGCCGGCCGCGTGCGATCAACGAATGTCAGGCGCTTACCAGCTCGTTTTCGACCACACGGTGGTGGTGGATGCGGCGGTCGGCCGAACGGCCGAGATCATCGGTGATGATGACCCGCTGCAACCAGCGGTCGGTGCCGTCATAGCGGGGCTCGAAGGGCGTGCGAGCGTGCATGACGCGGCGGTTGTCGAACAGCAGGACGTCGCCGGCACCGAGGGTCACGTAGATCCCCTCCTTGTCAGCGCCGTCGTGGAACGCCTTCAGCGCGGCGGCAGCCTCGTCATCGCCGGCGACGGCGGCGGCGCAGTCCATGTCGATGCGCACGAAACGCTTGCCATCCTCGCCGTACAGCGCTGCGCCCTGGACGCCGTCTTCGGGGCGACCCGTTCCGCCGGATGCCTTGTCGATGCCGTGCATGAAGCGCGGCTGACGCAGGACCGCCTCATCTTCGGCCGACAGGTCAATGCGGTCAACCGGCGCCAGCGCCGTCTGCACCCGCTCGTCCCCTCGGACGCAGAAAAGGCCGACAAACTGCGGGTGCGCGTCATCGAAGGCATCCTCGGAGTGCCAGTCGAGCAAGCTCCGGCTCCCCGTGCCCACGGCGTCGTACTCGTGGCCGGGGATCGGCGTGACGTTCTGAATCAGCGCACCGCGGTGCTGCCGCGCGAACGAGAAGACCTCGCCGGCCACCGACGCGAAGGCCAACAGCGCGGCCTCCGTCACAGGGTCACGATCCTTGCCCTCGAAGGCCACCGGGTCGCGCGGGCTCTCACCCATGTCGTCCTGATCGACGGTGAGTCCGTGGAAGAGCACTCCCCCGTCCGGAACCTCGGCCCGCGCGAACTGGCGGATGATCTCGACGGTCTCGGGGTCGGCTGCCTCGAAAGCCGCCTTGGCATCGGCGAGCAGTTCCTCGAAGGCTGCGTCATCGGAGTAGATTCCCCGACGGCCACGGGCTACATCGATGAAGATGGCGGCGACTTCGGGCTTGATGTGACGTTCGATCACAGAGGTTCCTTCCCATGGCGCGACTGCCGCGCTGAAGCACTCGACGACGCGAATGCCGGTGTTGTGCTGTCGGGAGTATATCCGAGGAGGGTCCTCGGATCCCGGATCAAGTTAGGGTTTCCTAAGTCTTTTCGGCGTGGTGGACGACTGGCCTCATGCGCGCACAAGACCGCGATTGATCTGTCGCGCCCAGAGCGGCCCCCGGTACAGAAAGCCGGTGTATCCCTGCACCAGGGTTGCGCCGGCATCCAGTCTCTCGCGCACATCGGCAGCGGTCTCGACCCCGCCGGCGGAGATGACGCAGAACGTGTCGGGCACGAGCGAACGAACGAGCCGCAGCACCTCCAGGGCCCGGGGAGCCAGCGGCTTGCCCGAGAGCCCGCCGGCGCCTGCGGCCGCGATGACCGCCTCGTCAGTGACCAAACCCAGCCCGTCGCGCGCGATCGTCGTGTTCGTCGCGACGATCCCCTGCAAGCCCAGCTCGAGAGCGAGGCCCGTGATGTCGCGGATGTCGTCGTCTGAGAGATCGGGCGCGATCTTCACGAGCAACGGGGTCTCTTCGGCAGCGTCCTTCACGGCGCTCAGCAGGGGTCGCAGCGACTCCACGGCCTGCAGGCTCCGCAGCCCCGGGGTGTTCGGCGACGACACGTTGACGACGAGGTAGTCGGCGACAGGCGCGAGCAGGCGCGTGCTCGTGACGTAGTCGACGACGGCGTTCTCGACATCCACGATGCGACTCTTGCCGATGTTGACACCCAGAACCGTGCGGTGACGCCGACGACGGGCACGCTCGAGCCGAGCGGCGGCCGCGTACGAGCCGCGATTGTTGAAACCCATACGGTTGATGACGGCCCGATCGGGAATGAGGCGGAACAGGCGCGGCTTCGGGTTTCCCGTTTGCGGGATCGCGGTCAACGTTCCGACTTCGACATGGCCGAATCCGAGGGCGTGCAGACCGTCGACGCCCACGGCATCCTTGTCGAACCCGGCTGCCACGCCGAACGGTGCGTCGAAGGTCAATCCGAGCGTCTGCACGCGCAGCGACGGATCAGGCTTCGTGAGGGCTCTGGCCGCCCACGAGAACGGCGGGAAACCGAGCAGCCGGATGACGAGCATCGCCGAATGGTGCGCTGCCTCGGGGTCCATCTTCGAGAGGAACGTGCGAAACAGCCACGGGTACATGCTTACTCCTCGAGATCGGATGCCAGGCGATGATGATCCGCGCGCAACTGTGCGATCGCCGATTCAAAATCCTCCAACGTATCGAATGCCTGGTATACGCTCGCGAACCGGAGATAAGCGATCTGGTCGAGTTCCCGGAGTGGACCGAGGATTGCCAGGCCGATCTCGTTGGTGTCGACCTGCGACGAACCAGTCTGCCGGACCGCCTCTTCGACCGTCTGCGCCAGGACGGCAAGATCACCCTCGGTCACCGGGCGCCCCTGGCACGCCTTGCGCACACCCGACATGACCTTTTCCCGGCTGAACGGTTCGATCACACCCGACCGCTTGATGACGTTGAGGCTCGCCGTCTCGATGGTCGAGAATCGACCACCGCATTCTGGACACTGGCGGCGACGACGGATGCTGAGACCGTCGTCGCTGGTGCGGGAATCGATCACGCGTGAGTCGGAATGACGGCAGAAGGGGCAGTGCATAGCAGCCCCAGACTACGCGGTGAAGCGCGCGCGGACGGCTTCGCCGTGCGCGGGGAGTACCTCGGCGGTCGCAAGCGCCACGATCGCGTCGGAAACCTCCGCCAGGGCATCCCGGTCGTACTCGATGACCTGCTGCGGTCGCAGGAACGTCGAGGCAGAGAGCCCCGCAGCGTACCGCGCCTGTCCGCCCGTGGGGAGCACGTGATTGCTCCCCGCGAGGTAGTCGCCCAGGCTCACCGGCGAATACGGGCCGACGAAGACGGCCCCGGCGTGCACGAACCGGTGCGGCACGGGATCGGCGAGGTGCAGCTCGAGGTGTTCAGGAGCGTACGCGTTGGAGAAGTCGACCGCGGCGTCGAGGTCGTCGACGAGCACGATCGCGGACTGCGGGCCCGTGAGCGCCACCTCGATGCGCGCGGCGTGGAGAGTCTGTGCAGCCAGCGCGGCCACCGCGGTCTGCACAGCATCGGCAAGCTCCGCCGACGCCGTGACAAGAACCGCGGACGCCTGCTCGTCGTGCTCGGCCTGACTGATGAGGTCAGCTGCCACCAGCCGAGGGTCCGCCGTGTCGTCGGCGACGATGAGGATCTCGGTGGCACCTGCCTCCGAGTCGGTGCCCACGCGACCGGCCACCGCGCGCTTTGCGGCAGCGACGAAATTATTCCCCGGCCCTGTCACGACATCCACCGGATCCAGGCTCAGGCTTGCTGCCCCGTATGCGAAAGCGCCGATCGCACCAGCGCCTCCCATCGCGTAGACCTCGGTGACCCCGAGGAGTTTCGCGGCGGCGAGAATCACGGGGTGGACTCGCCCACCCTCCGCCCGCTGGGGCGGGGATGCGAGGGCGATCTGTTCGACACCGGCTGCCTGAGCCGGCACGACGTTCATCACGACGCTCGAGGGGTACACGGCCTTGCCGCCGGGCACATAGACCCCGACGCGGCGCACGGGCTGCCACCGCTGGTGCACGAAGGCTCCCGGGGCAAGCGTCGTGGTGGTCGGCGGCGGAACCTGCACGGCAGAGGCCGCCCGCACACGATCGATAGCGCGCTCGAGGGCCTCCCGAACCGCAGGATCGAGAGCATCGAGCGCCTCATCGAGGTGCGCGGCGGGCACGCGGATGTCGTGACCGGTCACCCCGTCGAACTGTTCGGCCTGCTCGCGCAGCGCCGTTTCGCCGCGAGCGGCGACGTCATCGACAAGGCGCGCGGCGGTGGCGAGCGCCTCGGAACGGGCGGCGGTCGCGCGGGGAACGGCGGCGAGCAGCTCTGCGGGCGTCAGGGATTGCCCGCGCAGATCGAGGGTGCGAAGCATCCATCTACGCTATCGCCCGCGCGGGGTGTGGATCGCCGGGGCGCGGTGCAGCGGCGGCACCGAGGCTACCCGAGGCACTGCGGCCCGAGCAGGCCCTTGAGTTCGCCGTACAGGTCCGCGGTGACGGTCACCGGGTGCGGCACCTCGAAAACCTTCGCCACGCCGCCCTTGTGAAGCTTGATCGTGACCTCTGTCTCGCCACGATGGCGGCGCAGGCAATCGGCAAGATCGCCGATGACTGCTTCGGTTGCACGCTGCTCCGGGATCATGAGCACGAGCGGTCCGGATGCGTCGACGGAGCCGAGGTCGGGTGAGAACGCGGCCTGCGCGTGGAGGTTCATGCCGTCGTCGCGCCGCGACACGCGTCCTCGAACAACGAGGATCGAGTCAGCCTGCAGCATCGGCTGGAACTCCGCGTAGGTCTTTCCCATGAACATGACGGTGATCTCACCGTCGAAGTCCTCGACCGTGATCATGCCGTAGGGATTGCCGCTGGATTTGGCGACGCGGTGCTGCACGCTCGTTACCAAGCCCGCGATGGTCACCTGATCGCCATCCGCCAGGTCTTCGGAGGCCAGAAGGTCATGGATGTTGATCGACGCATGCTTGGCAAGCGGTACCTCGAGGCCCGCAAGTGGATGGTCCGAGACGTAGAGCCCCAGCATTTCGCGTTCGAACGCCAGCTTGTCTTTCTTGGTCCACTCCGGACGCTCGGGAACCTTGTTGACCTGCTGCGGCTCGTCCTCCCCCCACAGCGAATCGAAATCGAACCCGACCTCGCCGTTGGCCTCGCGGCGCTTGTCAAGCACAGCCTGCTCGGTCGCGTCCTCGTGGATCTCCAGGAGTGCGCGGCGGGTCGCACCGAGGGTGTCGAACGCGCCGGCCTTGATCAGTGACTCCACCGTTCGCTTGTTCGCGACCGACACCGGCACGCGAGCGAGGAAGTCGTGGAACGACACGAAAGGCTCATCCGCGCGCGCCTGCACAATCGCTTCGACGACATTCGCACCGACATTGCGCACGGCACCGAGCCCGAAACGAATGTCGTCGCCGACTGCCGCGAAGTAGCGGATCGACTCGTTCACGTCCGGCGGCAGCACCCGGATACCCATCCGTCGACACTCGTTGAGGTAGACGGCCATCTTGTCTTTCGAGTCGCCGACGCTCGTGAGCAGCGCCGCCATGTACTCCGCGGGGTAGTGGGCCTTGAGGTACGCGGTCCAATACGACACGAGCCCGTAGGCGGCGGTATGAGCCTTGTTGAACGCGTAATCGGCGAACGACTCGAGAACCTTCCACAGTGTCTGCTGGGCGGCATCCGAGAATCCGCGCTCGGTCATGCCGCCGAAGAAGACCTCCTGCTGCTTGTCGAGCTCGGACTTCTTCTTTTTTCCCATCGCGCGGCGAAGGAGGTCAGCCTGACCGAGTGTGTAGCCGGCGACGCGCTGGGCGACGGCCATGACCTGCTCCTGATAGACGATGAGGCCGTAGGTCGTGTCGAGGATGTCGGCGAGGGGTTCTTCGAGCTCTTTGTGGATCGGCTCGATCTCTTGCTGCTTGTTCTTCCGCAGCGCGTAATTGATGTGCGAGTTCACGCCCATGGGGCCCGGGCGGTAGAGCGCGAGGACCGCCGAGATGTCCTCGAAGTTGTCGGGCTTCATCAGGCGAAGCAGCGATCGCATGGGGCCGCCGTCGAGCTGGAAGACTCCGAGGGTGTCTCCCCGAGCGAGCAACTCGTACGATGCTCGGTCGTCGAGGTCGAGCTCCTCGAGGATGAGCGGCTCGCCGCGGTTGGCTTCGATGTTGTCGAGCGCGTCGTTGATGATCGTGAGGTTGCGAAGCCCCAGGAAGTCCATCTTGATCAGGCCGAGCGACTCACACGACGGGTAGTCGAACTGGGTGACGATCTGGCCGTCCTGCTCGCGGCGCATGATCGGAATGATGTCGATCAGCGGTTCGCTGGACATGATGACGCCGGCGGCGTGCACACCCCATTGGCGCTTCAGATTCTCAAGACCCACCGCCGTATCGAAGACCGTCTTGGCTTCCGGGTCGGTCTCGATGAGCGTGCGGAACTCCCCCGCCTCCTTGTAGCGGGGGTGATCCTTGTTGAACATGTCGGTCAGGGGGACGTCCTTGCCCATGACCGCCGGAGGCATCGCCTTGGTCAGGCGCTCCCCCATGCTGAACGGGAAGCCCAGCACACGGCCGGCATCCTTCAGCGCCTGCTTGGCCTTGATCGTGCCGTACGTCACGATCTGTGCCACCCGGTCGTCGCCGTACTTCTCGGTGACGTACTGGATCACCTCGCCGCGGCGACGGTCGTCGAAGTCGACGTCGAAGTCGGGCATCGAAACGCGGTCGGGGTTGAGGAACCGCTCGAAGATCAGGCCGTGCTGCAGCGGATCAAGATCGGTGATGCGCATGGCGTAGGCAGCCATGGAACCGGCTCCCGACCCACGGCCCGGACCGACGCGGATGCCGTTGCGCTTTGCCCAGTTGATGAAGTCGGCGACGACGAGGAAGTAGCCGGGGAACCCCATCTGCACGATGACGCCGACCTCGTACTCGGCCTGCTTGCGAACCTCGTCGGGGATTCCTGCCGGGTAGCGCTCCTCGAGCCCCGCCTCGACCTCTTTGACGAACCAGCTCTCCTCGGTCTCGCCGTCGGGCACGGGAAAGCGGGGCATGTAGTTGGCGCTGGTGTTGAACTCGACCTCGCAGCGCTCGGCGATCAGCAGCGTGTTGTCGCACGCGTCGGGATGCTGACGGAAGATCTGGCGCATCTCGGCTGGGGTACGGATGTAGTAGCCGTCGCCGTCGAACTTGAACCGCTTCGGGTCATCCAGTGTCGACCCGGACTGAACGCAGAGCAGGGCCGCGTGACTGTTCGAATCGTGCTGGTGGGTGTAGTGGGAGTCGTTGGTCGCGAGAAGCGGGATGTCGAGGTCTTTCGCGATCCGCAGCAGATCGGTCATGACCCGGCGCTCGATATCGAGGCCGTGATCCATGATCTCGGCAAAGTAGTTCTCTTTACCGAAGATGTCTTGGAACTCCGCAGCGGCCGCGCGCGCCGCGTCGTACTGTCCGAGGCGCAACCGGGTCTGCACTTCGCCGGAGGGGCATCCGGTGGTCGCGATCAGACCCTTCGAGTAGGTCTCCAGAAGCTCGCGGTCCATGCGGGGCTTGAAGTAGTACCCCTCCATCGACGCCTTCGACGAGAGCCGGAAGAGATTGTGCATCCCCGCCGTCGTCTCCGACAGCAGCGTCATGTGCGTGTATGCGCCCGATCCGGACACATCATCGTCGCTCTGTTCGGGAGACCCCCACCGCACCCGTGACTTCTCGGACCGGTGCGTACCCGGGGTCACATAGGCCTCGATGCCGATGATCGGCTTGATGCCGGCATCCTTCGCCGCCTTATAGAACTCGAACGCCGCGAACGTGTTTCCATGGTCGGTGACGGCGATCGCCGGCGACCCTTGAGCTGCAGCCTCCTGCACCATCGCCCCGATGCGGGCGGCTCCGTCGAGCATCGAATACTCGCTGTGCACGTGCAGGTGGACGAAGGAGTCGGACGCCATGCCGAGAGTCTACGTTCGGGCTCGGACGCCGGCTCAGCCGGCCCGCCGAGACGGCTACGGTTACCGTGTGCCAACTCCCGACTTCATCCTCGAACTGCGCCAATTCGTCGGAACTCGCCCGCTCCCGCTCGTGGGCGTTACCGCTGTCATCATCCGCGATGACGAGGTCCTCCTCGGTCGACGCTCCGACAACCACGCCCTCACCCCGATCACTGGCATCGTCGATCCCGGCGAGGAGCCGGCCGACGCCGCGGTGCGAGAGGCTGCCGAAGAGGCAGGTGTCGTCATCCGTGCCGATCGCCTCTCGTGGGTGCATCAGATCCCGCGAATCACGTACGCCAACGGTGACCAGAGCGACTACCTCGACCTGACCTTCCGGTGCACGTGGATCTCGGGCGACCCGGTTCCTGTCGATGGCGAGATGACAGAGGTCGACTGGTACCCGCTCGATGCGCTGGGCGACGTGGATGCCGACATGCGGGCCCGCATCGATGCGGCGATCCCCGAGCGCGGCGAGGCGCGGTTCGTATCCGGGGGCAGCGACGAGCAGTCGTCCTCCGCCTGAATAAGTCCGGCCCGACCACTTACGCGCCGCCCTGGACCGTGCCGAGAATGGGCAGGTGGCCCTGCACCGACCCACCGTCGCCCTCGCCGTCTTCTGGATCGTCGGCGGGATCCTCGGCGCCATCGTCGCGTTCCTCCTGTACCTGGAGTACATCGGCCAGCTCACCGGCGCGGATGCGATCATCTCGTGTCAGTGGGGCGTGCTCGTCACCTGCGGACCCAACCTGCTCTCCCCCGGCGGCAACCTCCTCGGATTCAGCAACTCGATAGCGGGCATGGTGCTGTTCCTCGGACCCGTCTACGCCGGCGTCAGCGGCCTGGCATCACCATCCGGTCTTCGTCGCTGGTACTGGCGGACGTACGGCATCTTCGTGGCCGGGGCCTTCGTTCTCGTGCACTACTTCGCGTTCCAGAGCATCTTCGTCTACGGCTCGCTCTGCCCCTGGTGCATGATCATCTGGCTGGTCACGATTCCACTCTTCTGGTTCACGACAGGCTGGATGCTGCGCGACGGCGTATGGAGTGAAGCGGTCGGGGCGCGGCGCGTGGGAAGCGTGATCTTCTCGTGGGCGTTGCTTGCCACCGTGCTCGACTACGCGCTCATCGCCATCACGGCCCAGCTTCGGCTCGATCTGCTCGGCAGCTTCTGAGCCCTCAGGACCTGAGTTCGCTCACGCGAGATCCTCGCCGCGGAGGATTGCCAGCGCATGAGCCAGATCGGGAGCATACGGCGAATCGAACGAGACCCACTCGCGGGTTGACGGGTGGGCGAAGGCGAGCGTGTGCGCATGCAGCCACTGGCGCGTGAGGCCCAGTCGCTCAGACATCGTGGGGTCGGCGCCGTAGAGGGGATCACCGACACACGGATGCCGGTGTGCTGCCATATGCACACGGATCTGGTGGGTACGCCCGGTCTCCAGGTGGATCTCCAGCAGTGAGGCGCCCGGAAATGCCTCGATGGTCTCGTAGTGGGTGATCGAGGGCTTGCCGTCGGGGGTGACCGCGAACTTCCAGGAGTGCGAGGGATGACGCCCGATCGGCGCATCGATCGTGCCCGCGAGCGGATCGGGGTGCCCCTGAACCACCGCATGATAGATCTTCTCGACAGTGCGGTCCTTGAAGGCCGCCTTCAAGACGCCATAGGCGTGCTCTGATTTGGCGACGACCATGAGCCCGCTGGTGCCGACATCCAGGCGGTGAACGACCCCTTGCCGCTCGGGTGCACCACTGGTCGCGATCTGGAATCCCGCAGCTGCGAGTGCGCCAAGGACCGTGGGGCCTTCCCAGCCCACCGACGGGTGTGCGGCCACACCCGCGGGCTTGTCGACGACCACGATGTCGTCATCGTCGTACACGATGCCGAAACCGGGCACGACGACGGGGATGACTTCGGGCTCACGACGATCGGTCCACTCGACCTCGAGAACCGTTCCTGCCGTCAGGCGGTCGGACTTCCCGAGGATCCTTCCGCTTTCGCTGACTCCCCCGGCCTCGGCGACCTCGGCGGCGAAGGAGCGCGAGAATCCCAGCATCTTGGCCACTCCCGCATCGACACGGGCTCCATCGAGGCCGTCAGGCACCGGCAACATCCGCGCCGGCACGTCAGCCGCCGTCTCGAGCGCGCCGAGGGTCCGGGACAGCAACTGCTCGCCACGCGAAGCGGCTCACGAGTCGCGGCGGGATTCCTCGTCGGCGATCCGGTCGGCCTCCCGTGCCACAGCCTCCTGCTCGGCCTCCGTGAGCGGCGGGAGCCCGATCTCGTCGCGGGGCACGCCCGCGTACGGGTCGGCGACGGGGAACTCGGAGTCGAACCCCCCGGCAACTCCGCCACCGGGAGGGAATTCGTCTCCGGCGGCGCCGAGGATGGTTTCCTCCTCGGCGGGATTCGTTTCATGGTGATGGTGTCGCTTGCCGTCCATCTGTACTCCTACGATCACGAGCAGGGCCACGCCGATCATCATCGACACGATGAAGATGTCGGCCACGTTGTAGATGGCGGGGCTCATCCAGAACCACATCCACGGTGTGTTGATGAAGTCTACGACGTGCCCCACGGGGAATCCGGGCTCTCGGAAGAGGCGGTCGGTGAGGTTTCCCAGCACACCGCCGAGCAGCAGTCCCAGCACGATCGCCCACAGGCGTGACTGCACGCGCGTGATGGCGAGCCATACGATCACTCCGGCGACCACCGCGAGGGCAATCGTGAAGATCCAGGTGTACCCCTCGCCGAGCGAGAAGGCAGCACCCGGGTTTTTGACGAGATAGAACTGGAGGAACTCCCCCAGCACGGGAACGGATTGCTGCAGCGGGAGATTGGTCAGCGCGAGGTACTTGGTGAACTGGTCGACGGCCAGCACCAGGATTGCGAGCAGCGCAATCGTGATGCCGGCCGCCGCGTGACACAGGGGTGGCCGGGACGCCAAGAGCGTCCTCAGTTCGTGATGTTCGCGACCGACGCACTGTCGGTCGAGGAGGAGTCGAGGTCCTTCAGGTGGCCCTCGATGAAGCCGCGCAGCTGCGAACGATAGTCGCGTTCGAACTGGCGCAGCTCGCCGATGCGGGCATCCAGTTCGGCCTTCTTGGTCTCCAGGCGAGCGATCTCGTCGCGACCGCGAGTCTCGGCCTCGGAGATGATCGAGGCCGCCTGGGCCTGTGCATCGGCGATCAGCTGGTCGTGGCGCGCCTGGCCTTCGGCGACGTGCTCGTCGTGCAGACGCTGGGCAAGTTCGAGCAGGCCGGCGCTTGCCACGGTGGGAAGCGGGGTGCCCGCAGGAGCTGCGGGGGCGGGCGCGGGAGCGGCCTCTTCGACCGGGGCCTCTACCGGTGCGGAGGGGGCAGCGGAAGCGCCCGACTCGAGCTCGGCGATGCGAGCCTTGAGCTCTTCGTTCTCGGCCAGGGCCTTGCGCCACTCGACCACGATCTCGTCGAGGAAGTCATCGACCTCGTCGGGGTCGAACCCTTCCTTGAACCGGACGTGCTGGAACTGCTTGGTGACGACGTCATCCGGAGTCAGTGGCATTTCTTCCCTCTTTCGTTCGCCCGACCACTGGCCGATCGTGCGTTCCGGCACGCGGTTGTGGACGGTTGATAACAGCAAAGCATAGTCGTGGGTGGATTCATCCTGCGAAGGCGCGTGTCACCGACAGCAGGATGAAGCACGAGAGCATCGTGAGGGCGAACGCGAAGTCGATGGCGACGCTTCCGATGCGCAACGGGGGAATGAAACGACGGAGGAAACGGATCGGAGGATCCGTCGCCGTGTACACACCTTCGGCGACGACCAGCATCGCGCCACGGGGACGCCACTCACGGTCGAAGACGGGGATCCACTCGAAAATGAGTCGAGCCAGCAGCACGAGAATGTAGATCAGGACTGCCGCGTTGAGGATTCCGGCGACGATCTGGATGACGTTCACGTATCAAGTCTGCGGGAAAGGAACCGCCTCCGGGTCCGCCTGCGCGACGGCACCCTCACCTGACACCGCAACGTTCTCGGGCGAGAGCAGGAAGACCTTGCTCGTCACGCGCTCGATGCGGCCATACAGACCGAGCGACAGGCCGCTCGCGAAGTCGATGAGACGGCGTGCGTCGGCGTCTGACATCTGCGAGAGGTTGATGATCACGGGAACGCCCTCACGGAAGCTCTCGGCGATGACCTGCGCGTCGCGATACTGCTTGGGGTGCACCGTGACGATCTCGTTGAGAGCGCCCACTGCCGGCTGACGAACAACCGCCGGACGGTGGATCGGCGTGACTGGAGCGGCCTTCTCGACGGATGCCGCAGCAGACTTGCGCGTCGGCGCGGCTGCCGGCGTTTCGTCGTAGACCTCTTCCTCATCGGCGAGGCCCAGGTAGACCATGGTCTTCTTCAAGGGGTTCGACATCGCATCCTCCGTTTGCTCGTCTGCTCCGAGGTTAACCGCGCACAGGGCGCGGACCCGTGATTGCCGTGCCGATGCGCAGGTGTGTCGCGCCGGCATGGATGGCCGCTTCGAAATCGCCGGTCATCCCGGCCGAAATCCAGGTGGCGTGCGGGAAGACACGACGCACGAGGTGCGCGTGGCCGGCAAGCCGTTCGAACGCCGCGGCGGGTTCCTCATCCAGCGGAGCAACCGCCATGACGCCTCGGACGCGCAGTCCCGCGCAACCCGCTGCGTGCTCCGCGAGCGCCGAGAGATTTTCTGGAGCGACTCCCCCGCGGCCGGGGTCAGCGGTGAGGTTCACCTGGATCAGCACGTCGAGGGGCGGCTCACCCTCGACACCCAGCGCGTCAGCGAGCTTCGCTCGGTCGAGCGAATGGATCACCGACACCGCGCGTCGAACCGCTCGTGCCTTGTTCGTTTGCAGTTGTCCGACGAAATGCCATCGCAGGTCGGGCAGATCTCCGACCTCGGCGACCTTCTCCAGGACTTCCTGGACGCGGTTCTCACCGACGTCCCGTACGCCGAGCCCGTAGAGGTCGTCAACCAGCGCTGCCGGATGGAACTTCGTCACCACGATGCGGGTGATGTCTTCGGCAGAGCGTCCCGCAGCTCGTGCGGCAGTCGCGATACGGTCATCGATCGACGCCAGACGATCCGCGAGCGGCACCTCCGGCCCGCTCACGACTGTCGCCCCGAGTCACGCACCCTCGCTGGCGCGGATGCGGTCACTTCAGGAAGTCGGGGATGTCGAGGTCGTCGTCCCCGAACGCCGAATCGTAGGCTGCATCCGAGATCGAGGGCACCGGAGCCAGCTGCTCGGGACGCTGCGGCTCGTCTTCGGAGCTTGCGGCGACCTGCTGCTCGACGGGCTCCCGACGGATCACCGGCGTGGCATCCGGCCGCGTCAGCGGCTCGCCACCGTCGAACCCGGCGGCGATCACCGTGACGCGCACCTCGTCGCCGAGTGTGTCATCGATCACGGTACCGAAGATGATGTTGGCCTCGGGGTGGGCAGCTTCTTTGACGAGCTGGGCGGCGTCGTTGATCTCGAAGATGCCGAGATTGGAGCCGCCCTGGATCGACAGCAGCACGCCGTGCGCACCCTCGATGGATGCCTCGAGCAGCGGCGACTCGACGGCAAGCTCTGCGGCCTTGATCGCGCGGTCTGCACCGCGCGCCGAGCCGATTCCCATGAGGGCCGAGCCCGCGCCCTGCATGACCGATTTGACGTCGGCGAAGTCCAGGTTGATGAGCCCAGGTGTCGTGATGAGGTCGGTGATGCCCTGGACACCGGCCAGCAGCACCTGGTCAGCGGTGGCGAAAGCTTCGATCATCGAGATGCCACGGTCGCTGATCTCGAGCAGACGGTCGTTGGGCACCACGATGAGGGTGTCGACCTCTTCCTTCAGCCGCGACACGCCCGACTCGGCCTGGCTCTGGCGGCGGCGGCCCTCGAACGAGAAGGGCTTGGTGACGACACCGATCGTGAGCGCGCCGATCGACTTCGCGATCTTGGCGACGACAGGCGCACCGCCCGTGCCGGTTCCGCCACCTTCACCGGCGGTGACGAAGACCATGTCGGCGCCGCGGAGCGCCTCCTCGATCTCTTCGGTGTGGTCCTCGGCGGCACGGCGACCCACCTCGGGGTCGGCGCCGGCTCCCAGCCCTCGGGTGAGTTCACGTCCGACGTCGAGTTTGACGTCGGCATCGCTCATCAGCAGTGCCTGAGCGTCAGTGTTGACGGCGATGAACTCGACCCCGCGCAGGCCGAGCTCGATCATCCGGTTCACGGCGTTGACGCCTCCGCCACCGACGCCGACCACCTTGATGACTGCAAGGTAGTTCTGGTTCTGGCTCATGCCGACTCCTGTGCTCGTGTCCTGCAACCTTCAACCTCAACTGGAGGTATAAAGTATTGCTGGGTATGTATTTCCTAGACACGAAGCTAAGCGTCGACTCGCCCGATTCCGCGCGCTTGCGGGGGCGTGTCGCACATCCCGTTCGTTCGTGCGCCCGCTCGGGCCAGCGAGATCAGCAGATCACTGGATGACGACCGCTGACGGCGACGAGACGTCGTAGCGCGACACCGTGTCGGGCGGGCGCGACGTCATCGCCGCGGCCAGCGCGACCGCCTTGTTCGAGGATTCGTCAGTGTTGCCCCAGACGATCTGGGTGCCGGTTCCGCCGAGGGTGAGCGTCACGTCGTTCGGTGTCGTTGCCGAGGCCTCCGTCACCTGAGACATGATCGTGTCGGGCAGCGATCGCAGCACGTGGCCGACTGCTGCGAAGGCCTCGGATGCCGTTCCACCCGTGACCTGCAGCATAGGCCGTCCGGGCGCCGGGGTCTGTGTGGTCGAGAGCGCGACGCCTGCGGCATCCACGAGGGTGTACCCGGCGGGCGACGCGATCACCCCGATCGGGGTGCGTTCAACGACCCGCACGACCAGATCATGCGGCGGCCGAGCTTCGACAGTGTAGGACTCGACGAGCGGGAACGCGACCAGCGCCGCCTTGATGGCACTCTCGTCCACGAGCGGCAAGGGGGTACCGAGCTGCGACGAGAGCGCGTCGGACACTGCCGCGGCATCCAGTTGCTGAGCCCCCGCTACCGTGATCGTCTCGACGGCGAAGAGGGGGCTGTACGCCGCGGCGACACTGCCCAGGGCGACAAGCACGACAGCAGCGATGGAGCCCAGCCAGATGGCACGTCGCCGACGAGCGCGGACGGTGAATCGCCGCACCTCGGACTTGAGTGCACGCCGCCGAGCGCGCGCAGCCCGCCACACGTCGCGCATACCAACCGCTTCGGGCCCGGCCGCTTCCGTCGCGTCCGACTCTCCGGGGAGCGGCTCGGCAGCTCCGGGCGCTCCATCTCCGGCACCCCCTGCAGGCAGACCGGGCGAGACGGATGCTGCGCCCGAGGCCAGGATGCCGGTGTCGGCATCCGATGCAGGGGGCCAGATCGGTGCGGGACCGGCGACTCCCCGGAGGTCGATCGGCTCCGTCACAGCGCTCTCGACAGGAACGGATACCGGTTCACCCGCAAGCTCAGCGCCGGCAGGTACATCTGCATCGAGCGAGTTGCGGCGCCTCCCCCGCGTGCCGGATTGCGGGGGCGAGGAGGCATTGTCGTCAGCGCCCGATGGGGGCCCGGAGGGCGGGAGCGGGGTCGGCCGGCGCACGGCTACTCCGCCGGTGCGCCCTGCCGGCCGAGCGCGGCGAGCACATCGGGAATGATGAGGTAGACGTTGCCGCAGCCGAGCGTGATGATGTAGTCCCCATCCCGCGCTACCGAGGCCGTGTAGGCAGCCGCAGTAGCCCAATCCGGTTCGAAATGGACGCGATCGGCATCCGTGAACCGACTCGACACGAGTTCGCCGGTCACTCCCGGGATCGGGTCCTCTCGCGCGCCGTACACATCGAGCACCACGGTGTGATCCGCGTAGGTCTCGAGCACCTCGGCGAACTCCGCGGCCATCTGTTGCGTTCGCGAATAGGTGTGGGGCTGGTGCAGCGCAATGATGCGTCCATCACCGACGACAGTGCGGGCTGCAGCGAGGGCCGCAGCGACCTCGGTCGGATGATGGGCGTAGTCGTCGTAGACGCTCACGCCGCGCTCGATCCCGTGGAGTTCGAAGCGGCGCACCGTTCCGCCGAAGCTCTCGACGGCCTTCACGGCGGCGGAGAAGTCATGCCCGAGGGTCAGGAGCGCAGCCACGGCTCCCGCCGCGTTTACCGCGTTGTGCTCTCCGGGAATCGCCAGCGCGCCCGAGACCGTCTGCCCGTCATGGGTCAGCTCGAACGACACCGGTCCGTCGGTACGGATAACGTGCACGCGCACGTCGGCATCCTCGGCCTTACCGAAGGTGACGACCCGCGGGTGGGTGAGGTGGGGAAGGATGCGACGCGCACCCTCATCATCCGATGAGAGCACAACGGCTTCGCGCGCCTTGTTCGCAAAGCTCGCGAACGCGGCATCGAAGGCCTCCCGACTCCCCCAGTGATCCAGGTGGTCGGGGTCGATGTTCGTGATGAGCGCGATCGCGGTGTCGTAGAGCAGGAACGTGCCGTCGGACTCATCGGCTTCGATGACGAACAGATCGTCAGCACCGGTGCCGCTGGAGACGCCGAGATCGGCGATGACTCCCCCGTTGACGAAGCTCGGATCGGCACCCAGCGCACGCAACGCCGTGACGATCATCCCTGTCGAGGTGGTCTTACCGTGCGCACCCGCGACAGAGACCAGCGGCCGGCGGCCGATCAGCCAGTAGAGCGCCTGCGAGCGATGGATGACGGGCAGCCCGCGTTCCTTCGCCGTGACGAACTCAGGGTTCTCAGGCCAGATTGCCCCGGTGTGGATGACGGTGTCGGCATCCTGCAGGTGCGCGGCATCGTGGCCGACGTGGACGCGGGCTCCGCGGGCAGCGAGGGCCTGGAGCGCCGCACTGTCGGCGCGGTCCGAGCCCGAGACCCGGATGCCGCGATCCAGGAACATTCCCGCAAGACCCGACATCCCCGAGCCGCCGATACCGATGAAATGCGCTGCCTCGATGGACTCGGGAATCGGGAGGCTGAGGTCGGGTCTGATCATGACCCGACAATCCTAGGTCGGACCCGCTGTGGATCTCCCTCGGCGCGCTGTGCGGCTCGGTCGCGGTACTTGGCATATTCCTCCATCGAGAATATGCTCGCTGACATGAGCACCTCCCGACCTGACACTGCCTTCTGGATCCTGACGGCGCTCGCGAGCGGTCCGCAGCACGGCTACGGCATCCTTCGAGGTGTGTCCGAGGCTTCGCAGGGTACGGCCTCACTCAAGACAGCGACCCTCTATGCGACCCTCGATCGACTGACTGCCAGCGGCGCCGTGGCGGAATCGGGGGAAGAGATCGTGGATGGCCGGGCTCGCCGCTACTTTCGCCTCACACCCCAGGGTCGGGCTCGTCTCGAGAGCGAGACCGCCCAGCTCGAGCAGCGGGTCGCCGCCGCACGCAGGGCGCTCGACGCTCCAGCGGGCGGAGGCGCGAGAGCGCGCCCCGCTCATCCGCGGAGCGCTCTGGCATGAGACTCGACACAGACCGCTTCGAGCGCCTCGTGCGCTGGTACCCGCGCTGGTGGCGCGCCGAGAACGCGGCAGCGTTCGTGGGCACCGCGATGGATGCCGCCGACGCGGCCGGTCTGCGCGCGCCATCGCGCGGTGAGCGCGTGGCGGCAGCGCTGGCGGGCCTGGGCACCCGCCTCGACGCAACCACCGCGCGCGTTGCCGGCGTTGCTGCCCTGGTCTTGTCGGCGCTCGTCGCAACGGCAAGCCAGTTCGGGTTCACCTACGCGGTCCCCTCGCTGCTCACAGCGAACCTCGCAGTTCAGGTCGGCCTGGTTCCGGCTTTGTGGTGGACAGTCGCTCTCGCCTGCGCGCGGCACCGCCTCCATCTCGATCCGACACGCACGCTGTTCGCGCTCGGCATCGCGATGATCGCAGCGACCGGCGCCGCACTCGCCTTCGCGTCCTGGAGCGTCGGGTTTGATGAGGCCGACGCCGGCGACCCACGCTCTCTCTTCGCGGCGCTGTTTCCCGCCTTCCTTGCGATCGGATCGGCAGCAGCCGCCTGTGCGGTGGTCGTCGCGGTCAGCGACCGGCTCCCGCGTCGCCGTGGGATGCGGGTACTGATCGTCGTCACGAGCATGATGGGTGCTGCGTTGTCGCTTCCCCTCGTGGCCGTCATGCTCATGTCACCGATCACGACACTCCTCCTCTCCGGGGCCGCGGTCGTGATCGTCGCGCTCGCCTGGCCCGACCACCGCGAGCCCACCAGTGCGCCGGCCTCGACGGGCGAGCGCGACGCGGACGTCGGCGGACGGCGCCGCGCAGCGCGGGCGCTCGCTGTTGCCGCCAGCGTCACGTCGCTCCTGGCGATCGCCTTCGCGGTGTCGGGGTCGCTGTACACGACCCTTGACAGCACCGAGGCGATGATCGTCGGCATGCGCGCCGCGGCCGGGTGCGGCATCCTCGTCGTCCTCGCTCTCGCCCTTCGCGCTCCGCGGCGGACCGCGAGGCAGCAGCGGGCAGTGTGGGGGGCTGCGACGCTGGGTGCACTCACCCTTGTGCTCGTCGTGACCGGATGGGGAACAATGCTTCCGTCTGGCAACCCTCGCCCGATCGGCGCCGTGGTCTGGCTTCTTCCGGCGGCAGCGATCGTCTGGCTCGTGTGGGCCTCGACGTGGCGAAACCGATCTCTCGCCGTAGCCATCAGCCTCATCGTTGCGGTGTCGTTACCGATCATCGGGCAAATCCTTGCCGCTGTTCTCGGGATCCTGACGCCGATCGTCGCGATCGTGGTGGTGTTCATGCGTGAGGGCACCGACGCCGCCGCGAATGCAGGTCGAGCTCGCCTGAACCTGTCATGAAAATGTATCGACACATTGTGACAATGTTGATACAAAAGAGACATGCCTTTCGAGTTCGACATGATCTGGTTCAGCGTGGCGATCCTGTGCGCGCTCACCCTCATCCCGATCGTCTACCTCATCATCAGTCGGCGACCCGAGCTGAGTGCAGGGCAAGCAGCGAGATACGCCCAGTCCTCCAAGCTCCCGTTCGGCACTGAGGAGAACCACGCGCGGGTGCGCGAGCGGCTCAGCCGCCGTGGCCGCGCATCGATGTGGGGCGTCCTGATCGCGCTCTTGGTGTGGAGCCCTTTTGTGCTCTGGGGCGCCTCGTGGGGTGGTTCACCACTGTTCCTGTGGCTGATCACGCTCTCGATCATGATCGGGGTACTGACAGTCTCCTCGGTGATCGAGACCGTGCGCGAGCAGCTGCGGCAACCGAGGACGGACATCCCCCGTGTCGCACACTCGCGGCAACTCGCGACACGGGACTATCTGCAGCCCTGGCGCCGCGTGCTGGCCCCCGTCGCTCTGATTGCTGCAGCGGCGACAGTGGCAGCGGTGCTCGCGTGGCGGATCGCAGCGCCGGACCGCATCGCGACCGACACTGTGCTGTGGTGCGGCGGTTTTCTCGTCTTCGCCGTGAGCGTGTTCGTCGTGACGCGAGTCATGGAGCGGATCGTCCTGGCAAAGCCGCAGCTTGCCAGCGATGACCTTCAGCTGGCGTGGAATGACCTGTTCCGCGCCGATACGCTGTGGACTCTCCGGAGCGCGGCAACGATGGCCGCGGCACTGCCCCTCGGGATGGCTGCGGCAACGCTCACCCTGACGCCGATAGCCGTCAGACCACCCGAGCTGTCGACGCTCATGAGTACCTGGACTCCGCTCCTGATCTGCGCGGCTCAGGTGACCTACTCCTTCGGCCTCGGCAAGATGGCGGCATCGCGTTACCCCGCCGCACTCCGACCGCAGGATCAGCGCTCGACGGGCCTGTCCGTCGCGCTCGCCCAGGGAGATGGCGCATGATCATCATCGACCCCACCTCACCCACACCGCCGTTCGAACAGCTGCGCACACAGTACGTTGCGGCGATAGCGAGCGGCGAGCTGCCGCCGGGGTCGCGGCTCCCGACGGTGCGTCGGCTCGCAGGTGACCTGGGCCTTGCACCGGGCACCGTGGCGCGGGCGTATCGGGAGCTCGAGACCACTGGCCTCATCGAGACGCGCGGCCGCCACGGCACGTTCGTGTCCGTTGATGAGAACGCCGCGCTCGGCCAGGTTCAGCGCGCTGCCGCCGCGTTCGCCGAGCAGGTTCGCGGCCTGCGCGTGGACACCGACCAGGCCCTCGCAGCTGTCATCGCGGCGCTGAAGACTACCGAACCCGACGAGCTCCCCGTCTGAGGCAGCAACCGTGCGCGGCGATAGTCAGGCGAGGGCCTCGTCGATCATCGCGATGAGGTTCTCGGTGCCGGTGCGGATGCCGATCTCCGCCGCGTTCTCGGCCATCCGCGACCGCTCGTCGGCATCCGTCAGCAGGGGCAGGATGCGGCCCGGGACGGCATCCGGGGTGAATTCGGCATCCGGGATCAGGATTGCAGCCCCGTGCGCGACCGCCGAGGCGGCGTTCAGCGCCTGCTCACCGTTACCGACGGCGTACGGCACGTAGACGGCAGGGATACCCAGAGCGCTGATTTCACTCACCGTGGCAGCGCCCGAGCGCGACACGATGAAGTCGCACGCAGCGAAGGCAAGGTCCATCCGGTCGACGTAGCGGCGCAGGGCGTAGCCGGGCTCCCCCGGATCCTCGAGGTCAGAGCGTTCACCGGTGACGTGGAGCAACTGCCAGCCGGCATCCAGCACCTCACGCCACGCACCCGCGAAGGCCGTGTTCAGCCGCAGCGCTCCGAGGGAGCCGCCGAAGACCAGGAGCGTCGGACGGCCGGGGTCGAGTCCGAAGTGCGCGGCACCCTCTGCGCGCAGGGCAGACCGATCGAGATCCTCGATCTCGCGGCGCAGGGGCATCCCGACCAGGCGTGCGCGCGGGAGGGGCGTTCCTTCGAAGGCCACGCCGACACCGGCGGCCCGCCGCGCGCCGAGTCTGTTCGCCAAACCGGGCCGCGCATTGGCCTCATGGACGACGAACGGGATGCCGGCGCCCCGGGCAGCGACGTACGCGGGGGCCGATGCGTAACCGCCGAACCCGACGATGACGTCTACCGCGTGCTCCGCAATGTGCTGCCGCACCTGAGCGACCGCACGCCGGAACCGGCCCGGAAACGCGGCTGCGGCACGATCGGGACGCCGCGGGAACGGGACCTTGTCGACGATCAGCAGCTCGTAGCCCCGCTGCGGCACCAGCCGAGATTCCAGCCCCTCTGCGGTTCCGAGGACACGCACGTCGGCATCAGCATCGCGCGCGCGGAGACCGTCGGCAACGGCCAGCAAAGGGTTCACGTGCCCGGCGGTCCCGCCACCGGCCAGCAGGTAGGTCGTCACCGTCCGACCCTATCTCGCCTCAACGCAGGGCCGCGGGCAGCGGACCTCAGCGGCGAGCTGCGGCCCGGGGCGCCGGGCGCGCCGTCACCGGAATCGTCCGGGCGAAGGCAAGCAGCACACCCGTGGCAATGAGCACCGACACCAACGACGTGCCGCCCTGCGACATGAACGGTAAGGGAACGCCGAGCGGCGGGAACAGCCGCAGCACGACGCCGATGTTGATCAGCGCCTGACCGACGATCCACACCGTGATGGCGCCGGCAACGATCCGCACGAAGGTGTCGTCGGTCTTGCGGACGATGTGGAAGGCGCCGATCGCGTAGATCGCGAACAGCCCGAGCACGACGATCGCGCCGATGAGGCCGAGTTCTTCACCGACGATGGCGAAGATGTAGTCGCTGGATGCCGCCGGCAGCCACTCGTACTTCTCTTTCGAGTTCCCAAGGCCCAGGCCGAAGATGCCCCCGCCCGCGAGCCCCCAGATACCGTGCAGCGGCTGGTAGCAGGTGCTGAGGTAATCGGCTGTGCAGTCGGTGTTGAAGACGCTGAGGATGCGCTCCATGCGGTTCGGGCTCGTCACAGCCAGCGCCGCGACTGCGACGACTGCCAGCAGCAGCGGGATGACGAAAACCCGCAGCTTCACGCCCGAGAAGAACAGTGCGCCGAGCGAGAGGAGGAACAGCACCATCGCTGTCCCGAGATCGTGGCCCGCCAGGACCGTCGCGATCACGGCGGCGGCTACCGGGACCACCGGAATGAACACGTGCCGCCAGTCCCCCAGCAGCGTGCGCTTCCGGAACAGGATGAACCCGAGCCACAGCGCCAGCGCGAGCTTCAGGAACTCCGAGGGTTGCGCCTGAATCCCAGCGATAAGGATCCAGTTGCGGTTTCCGCCGTCCTCAACGCCAAGGGGCGTGAACACGAGGAGTTGGAAGGCGGTCGTGACGATGAGGGCCGGCCACGCGATCCGCTTCCAGAAGCTCACCGGCAGCCGACTCGCGATGAACATGAGCGGCAGGCCGATCGCGGCGAACACCGCCTGCTTGATGACGGCGTCGTACGGTGCCTGACCTGCGGCAGTCGCCGTCGCGCTGGTGGCCGAGAGCACCATCACGAGGCCGAAGATCGTCAGCAGAACGGCGCTGGACGAGATGAGCAGGAACTCACCGGCGACCGGGCGAAAGAGCGACCCGAGGGAGACGCGGGCGGCGAGCCCGCGCTTAGGTGTCGGCTCGTCAGGCTCCGGCGGAAGCGGACGGATCGGCGTCGGTGTCGCCATGCTCGCCCCTTCCCACTCGGTGCCTTACCGCCGCAGCGAACTTCTCACCGCGGTCTGCGTAGGAGGCGAACTGGTCGAAGGATGCCGCAGCCGGTGCGAGGAGGACGACATCCCCCTCGGCCACGAGTCCGATCGCCAGGTCCACGACCTGCGCCATGACGTCCCCAGTCTCATCGGCAATGACCTCGTGCAGCGGAACGTCGGGCGCGTGTCGCTCGAACGCCGTCCGAACGGCATCACGCTGGTCACCGATCACGATCGCCGCCTTTGCCAGGCGACCCCGGGTCGAGACGAGCGTGGTGATGTCGACACCCTTCAGAAGGCCCCCGACGATCCACACGGCACCGGGGTAGGCGGCAAGCGAGGATGCCGCGGCGTGCGGGTTCGTCGCCTTCGAGTCATCCACCCACGTGACACCGGCGGCGGTCGCGACGATCTCCATCCGATGGGGGTCGAGGCGGAACTCACGAAGGGCGTTGGCGATCGCCTCCGGCGGTACGTCGAGCGAGCGGGCAAGCGCGCTTGCGGCGAGGATGTTGGCAACGACGTGGGGCGCAGCGAGGCCGAGTTCCCGCAGCTCGTCGATCGTCGTGAGTTCGAGGGCGCTGGTGCGCCGCTCGGCCAGGAACGCGCGGTCGACGACGATCCCGTCGACGACGCCGAGGTCGCTCGGGCCAGGAACGCCCAGGTCGAAACCGATGGCGCGCGCTCCCTCGATGACGTCGGCTTGTTCGACCATCTCGCGTGTCGCGAGATCGGCCTTGTTGTAGATGCAGGCGACGCGGGTGTGGTCGTACACCTGCGCCTTTGCGTCGCGGTACGCCTCGAAGGACCCGTGCCACTCGAGGTGATCATCGGCGAGGTTCAGGCACACTGCCGCGTGGGGCGACACCGGGTCCGGCGAGGACTGCAGGCTGAGATACCAGAGCTGGTGGCTGGAGAGCTCCACGACCAGCACATCGAAGCCCGACGGATCGCGGACGGCATCCAGGATCGGCGTGCCGATGTTCCCGCACGGAACTGCCCGGAGTCCCCCGGCCACCATCATCGTGGCGGCAAGGCCGGTGGTTGTGGTCTTTCCGTTGGTACCGGTGATCAGCACCCAGTCGGCGGGAGCGCCGCCGGGGCGGACGACCTTGTCACGCACACGCCACGCGAGCTCGATGTCGCCCCACAGCGGGATGCCGCTCTCGAGCGTCCAGGGCACGAGCGGATGCGTCGGGCTGAAGCCGGGCGAGGCGATGACGACCTCGGGAACAAAGTCCACGAGCTCGGCGGGAGGCGTGCTGAGCGACCCGATCCATGACCGGACCCCGATCACAGGCAGCAGGCGCTCGTACGCGGGGTCAGCCGATTCGGTGAGAACGAGGACGTCAGCGCCGAGCTCCGCAAGGGTATCGGCTACCGAGAAGCCGGTGACAGACAAACCGAGGACGGCAACCCGCAGACCGCGCCAGTCGGCGTGCCAGCTGGTCAGCCCATCGAGGCGGGAGGATTCTCCGGTCATGTGCGCGCGAGCCATTCGACATAGAAGAAGCCCACACCGGTGACGGCCAGGCCCGCGGCGATGATCCACATCCGGATGACGATGTTGGTCTCCGACCACCCGCGCATCTCGAGATGGTGGTGGAAGGGGCTCATGAGGAAGAGGCGCTTGCCGCGGGTGAGTTTGAAGTACACCCGCTGCAAGATGACCGACCCCGGTCCGATGATGAACGCCCCGGCGGTGAGGACGGTGAGGATCTCGGTGTGAGAGAGGATCGAGACCGCAGCGATGACGCCACCGATCGCCATGGATCCGACATCGCCCATGAAGACCTGGGCCTTGGGCGCGTTCCACCACAGGAATCCGACGAGCGACGCAGCGAAGGTCGCCGCGATGATCGTGAGGTCGAGCGGATCCCTCGTCTGGTAGCACGCCTGCTGGTAGGCGGCGACGAGGTCCTCGCCGACGCAACGCTGCTGGAACTGCCAGAACGTCGTAAGGCTCATGGCGCCGACCGTGAACACACCGACACCGGTGGCAAGTCCGTCGAGGCCGTCGGTGACGTTCGTGCTGTTGGACCAGGCGACGCCGATGAAGCTGATCCAGCCGATGTAGAGCAGGATGCCGATCGCAACCGGCAACGCCAGGAAGTTCAGCACGGAGATGTCACGGAAGACCGAAACGTACGCCGTGGCGGGAGTCTGACCCTGGGCATCCGGAAACTGCAGAGCCACGATCGCCCACGGCACGATGACGACGACCTGACCGACGATCTTGCGCCACCCCGAGAGGCCGAGGCTTCGCTGGCTACGCAACTTCATGTAGTCGTCGATGAAGCCGACCAGGGCGAAGCCGACCATCATCCAGAGCACGAGGAAGCCCGAGATCGTCGGCGGGTTTCCGCCCGCGTACGTGCCGATCAGGTACGCAATCGTGGTCCCGCCCACGAAGATGACGCCACCCATCGTGGGGGTGCCCCGCTTGAAACCGTGCTGAGGGTTGTTGCCGGCCTCGGGGGTGCGGATGACCTGACCCCAGCCCCACCGGCGGAACAGGCGCAGGAACACCGGTGTGAGAAAGAGCGAGAACGACAGGGCGATCGCCGACGCCATCAACAGGGATCTCACGAGAAGGATTCTCCCAGACGGTCGCCGAGGTGCCGCAGGCCCGCGGAATTGGAGGATTTCACCAGCACCCGGTCGCCGTCACGCAGCTCGGTCATCAGGTAGTCGTACGCTTCGTCGGCTGTCTCGAAGAAGACCGCCTCACCATCCCACGACCCCTCGCTGATGGCTGAGAGGTAGAGCCGTCGTGCGGCGGAGCCGATGACGACGATCCGTTGGATGCGTAGCCGCACCGCGAGCAGGCCGACCCGGTCGTGCTCCTCCCCCGCGTACTCACCGAGTTCACTCATGGCGCCGAGCACCGCGACGGTGCGCTGGTCCGGTCCTGTGATCTGCGCGAGAGTGCGAAGCGCTGCGGCCATCGAGTCGGGGCTTGCGTTGTAGGCGTCGTTGATGATGCGTACGCGGTCCGAGCCCATCGGCTGCATCCGCCACCGCTCTGCCAACTCCATCGCTTCGAGCCGCTCGATGCAGGCTTCGGCACTGATGCCGAGGCTTGTCGCGGTAGCGATCGCGGCCAGCGCGTTCATGACGTGGTGCTCGCCGAGCACGCGGAGCACGACGGGGAACTCCTCACCGTCGACGACAGCACGCAATCGCGTCCCTTCGGGCGTGACCTCCACGTCCTCGGCACGGACCTCCGCTGCCGAGGAGCGCCCGAACCAGCGCACGCTCGCGCCGCGCTCGGCGGCGATCCCAGCCATTGCGGCAACGCGCGGATCATCGGCGTTCAGAATCGCGACGCCCCCGGGCCGGACGGCGTGGATCAACTGCGACTTCTCGACGAAGGTCGACTCGATACCGCCGAACCCGCCGGCGTGCGCCATACCGACCATGAGGACGACCCCGATGTCGGGGTGCACGAGGCCGGCAAGACGCGCGATCTCTCCCGGGGCGCTCGCCCCGAACTCGCTGACGAGGTAGCGGGTGCGCTCAGTGATGCGCAGCATCGTCAGGGGAGCGCCGACCTCGTTGTTGAAGGATGCCTGTGGCGCGACGGTTTCGTCCTCGGCCTCGAGGATGCGCGCCACCATGTTCTTCGTCGTCGTCTTGCCGTTCGATCCGGTGATTCCGACAATCTGCAGAGCGCCGCGATCGCGTACCTCGCCGACGACGAACCGGGCGAGATCTGCCAGAGCGTGGACCGCGCCGGGCACGACAATCTGCGTGATCGCGGCATCCAGCGGACGCTCGACGATAGCGAGCACCGCTCCCCGCTCGATCGCGGCGGGAACGAAGTCGTGACCGTCAGCGTGCTCGCCGGGTTTGGCGACGAAGATGTCGCCGGGTCCGATGAGCCGAGAGTCGGTGTCGACGGTGCCCGAAACCACCGTGTCAGCGGAGTCGGCGCCGCGAAGGACGAGGTTTCCGCCGAGGACATCGGCGATTCGGGACAGAGTCAGACTGATCATGCGCGGGATGCGTGCCGTCGGGATCAGCCGAAGGTCGGAAGATCGGGTGAGGCGGAGTTCGAAGGCATGATCCGGTAGGTCTTGAGCACCTGGGTCATCGCCTCACGGAACGCCGGAGCGTTGGCACTAGACGACTTTACCGTGGTCGGCTCGTCGAGCGTCACCACGACGACGTACTGGGGATCGTCGGCCGGCGCAAAACCCGCAATCGTCGTGAAGTAGGAACCGACCTTGTAGGTCCCGGCGCCGGGATCGACCTTCTCTGCCGTTCCGGTCTTGAGCGCGAGCCGGTATCCGGCGATGCCGACCTTCTCGGAGACCGAGCCTTTCGTGGCGACGTTCTCGAGCATGTCGGTGACCTGGCGGGCCGCCTCAGGACTGATCACCTGCGTCGGCTCGCCATTGTCGGGGGCCGTGACCGTGCCGTCGGCAGCCGTGCAGGACTCGACCAGTCGCAACGGCAGCTTCAGCCCACCGTTCGCGATCGCCTGATACGCGTTCGCGAGCTCGGGCACGGTCGTCGTCAGGCCCTGACCGTAGGAGGTGTTGTACTTCGTCTGGTTGTCCCACTGACTCGGGTCACGAACGAGGCCGTTCGCCTCGCCGAGGAAGTCGACGTCCGTCCCCTGACCGATTCCGAACTTCGTGAGGTAGTCGTAGCGAGCCTGGTCGCTCATCATTCCGGCGAACGTGGAGATACCGACGTTCGAGGAGTTCACGAGCACACCATTGAGGGTGTAGTCGTAGTCGGGGTGCTGCAGATCGTCTCTCACGCTCGCACCGTTGTCGAAGGTCTGCCGGAAGGGCACGTGAACGACCGAGAACGGGTTGGCGGTACCGGAATCGACGAGCATCGCCGCCGAGAGCGCCTTGAACGTGGAGCCGGGTTCGAAGGTGTTGCGGAAGATGCGGCTCGCTCGATCGGATTCGTCAACGGCAGTCGGAGCGTTCGGATCGACGGTCGGGTACTCGGCTGCTGCACGGATCGCCCCCGTCTTGACCTCGACGACGAAGATCGAACCAGCCTTGGCCCCCGTGTTCTGCGTCTGCTCGGCGATCAGCTGCTGCAGGTACCAGTTGAGATCACGGTTGATCGTCAGCTGCAGCGTCCCGCCGTCGACGGCGGGCTTCTCGGTCATCGTCCCCGGGATGATGACACCGTCGCCGCCGCGCTGATAGCTGACCTCGCCGTCGGTCGAGGCGAGACATCCGTCCTGGGAGACCTCGAGTCCCGCCAGCGGTGTGCCGTCCGACCCGACGAAGCCGACCAGGTTACCCGCGACCGCGCCATCGGGGTACGTGCGAGCAGGATGCGCCACAAACGCGAGGTACGGGATCTTCATGTCCGCGAGTTCCCGGTACTGCGCTGTCGTGAGACCGCGCGTGAGCATCGCGTACCGGCTCTCCGGATTCTCAGCGAGTGCCGCGGCGACGATTGCCTGGATCTCTTCCGCAGTCTGGCCCGTCACGGCGCCGATCTCAGCCGAGATCGTCTCCCACGGAACCTTCACCTGCTCACCGTCGATCTCGCGGTCAATGGCCCCCACGAGCTTCGGGTCCAGCTGTGCGTCGTAGAGCACGATGCTGCCGGCCAGGGTCGCACCGTTCTCGTCGACGATGGTGCCGCGGGTTCCGTAGGTCTTCTGCGAACCCGACAGCCCGAGCTCGAGAGACTGCTCGATGTGATCGTTGGCGTTGACGACCTGGATGTCGACAAGACGGATGACGAACGCGCCGATGACTGCCAGAACGACGAACATGGCGACGACGGTGCGACGCCGAGGGCTGCGGGTGCTGCGTCCGGTCATCGCGTCGTGGGGGTCGGTAGGCCGTCGGTGAGTGCTGGCGGAATGACCGACTGCCCGGTCTCATCCGTGACCTCGACAGGAGTCCCCTCGATGGTCGCGGCGGGGTCGGTCACCAGCGGCGTCTGGGTGATGAGGGCGTTTGCCACTGCTCCCCTTCCAACAGCGTCGATGGATGACTGCCAGCCCGCGGCTTGCGAGGCTCCGACCAGGGCTCCGTCTGACAGACGGAGGAAGGTGGGCGCTTCGCTGATGACCATACCGAGGGCCGACGCGTTTGCCGCGAGGTACTGCGGCGAGCTGAGACCTGCCACTTCGTCGTAAAGGATCTGCCGGTCCCAGGTGAGCTGTCGCTGCTGCGCCGTCAGGGTCGAGATCGCGTAGGTATCCTGCGTGGTCAGAATCGACACGACCATTTGCGCGGCGACGATCGCCGCAGCTCCGAGGACCGCGACGATGCCGTAAGCAAGACGCGGACGGCGTCGCGCTGTGGCCTGCTCGACCGGGCGAAGGCGCGGCGCACGGGTATCGGTCGGCCGCGTACTGGGGGCGAACTCATCGAGGGCTGCCAGCAGATCCGCGCTCATGCGGCATCCTTCACTCGTTCGGCCGCGCGCAGGCGCACTGGGGTGGCACGGGGGTTACGAAGCTTCTCGTCGTCCGAGGCCATCTCGGCGCCCTTGACGATGAGCCGGAACTGCGGGGCATGTTCGGGGAGCTCCACGGGCAGTCCCGCGGGCGCGGTCGAGCGCACCGCCTGGGCGAGCACGCGCTTGACCAGGCGATCCTCGAGGGACTGATACGACATGACAACGAGGCGCCCACCGACCGCCAGCGCGTCCAGTGCGGCGGGCAGCGCGGTCTCGAGCGCCGCTAGCTCCGCATTCACCTCGATGCGCAGCGCCTGGAACACACGCTTGGCGGGGTGACCGGCGTTCTTCAGCGCCGCGGGAGTCGCGTTCTGCAGGATGTCGACGAGCTGACCCGACCGCTCGATGGGCTGCTCGCCGCGCGCGTGGATGATGGCGCGGGCGTAACGCCCAGCGAGTTTCTCTTCGCCGTACCGCTCGAAGATCCGGCGCAGGTCGCCTTCGCCGTAAGTCGCGAGCACGGTTGCGGCTGTCACTCCCCCGGACTGGTCCATCCGCATGTCCAGCGGCGCGTCCTGGGCGTAGGCGAATCCGCGGTCCGCGACATCCAGCTGCAGCGACGAGACACCGAGGTCGAACAGGATGCCGTCCACGCGGGTGAAGCCGGAGCGTTCGATCGCGCCGGCGATTCCGTCGTACACGGTGTGCACCGGACGCAGCCGGTCACCGAACCGCGCGAGCCGCTCCGAGGCAATGCGCAGGGCGTCGGTGTCGCGGTCGAGCCCGATCACCGTGAGCGCGGGGAAGCGCTCCAGGAGCGCCTCGGTGTGGCCGCCCATGCCGAGGGTGGCATCGACCACGACCGGGCTCTGGCCGCCGAGCGCGGGAGCGAGCAACTCGATGCAGCGCTCGAGCAGGACGGGGGTGTGGATGTCGCGCAGGTCCATGATGTCGGGCCGGACCACTGGGCTCTGATCCCCATCCGCTGAAGACCTGGCGCCGGGGAAGTGCGTCAGGGCCCCGCAGATGGGCATCACAACCGAGGGTCAGAACAGGCCAGGGATCACCTCCTGCTCCATTTCCGAGTAGGCGGCTTCGTTTCCTTCGAGGTAGTCGTTCCAAGCCTGGGCATCCCAGATCTCGGCGTGAGCTCCCACACCCGTGACGACGAGCTCGCGCTCGAGACCGGCGTAGGCGCGCAGCGGAGGCGGGATGGTGATGCGGTTCTGGCTGTCGGGGGTCTCAGCGCTCGCGCCCGAGAGGAACATGCGCAGAAAGTCGCGCGCTTGCTTGTTCGTCAAGGGTGCTTCGCGGATGCGCTCGTGCACGCGCTCGAACTCTTCGGCCGAGAAGACGTAGAGGCAGCGTTCCTGGCCGCGTGTCACGACGATGCCGGCGCCGAGATCGTCGCGGAACTTGGACGGCAAGATGACGCGTCCTTTGTCGTCGAGCTTCGGAGTGTGAGTCCCCAGCAACATCCCGCGTCACCCCCCTTCGTCCGGCCCCTCCAGGTTGCACGCCACTTTACTCCACTTCCCTCCACTTTGTCACCACATTCACGCCATGACGCTCCCCGAGCGCGTCCGGGCGCGCGAAAGGAGGCTGAGTCGGGCCTCGGACGGCGGGGCCGCGCGGATGCCGAAACTGCGCGGTTAACGACGAAACGCCGACCCGCAGGTCGGCGTTCGATGGCCCGTCAGAGGGCGGTGGAGCGGTGTGGAGTCAGGCGGTGGAGCGCAGTGGAGGGCTCAGCGCCAGCCGATCAACGGCCTTCCTGGCGGCGGTCCCATCGCTCGTTCATGCGGTCCATGAAGCTGGCGCTCGTGCGGGTCGTGGCGGGACGCTGGTCAGCGCGCTCGGGCTCTGGGCCCACGCGCTTGGCGGGCGTGACGGCGACGATGACGCCGGCGATCATCGCAAGGAATCCGAGAACACCGACGACAATCAGCTGCATTGCGACACCGACGATGAGGGCACCGATGCCCGCGAGGACGAGGATCGTGCCGTACACGACATTGCGATACGAGAGACCACCGCCGCTGGACGCCGAAACGACATCGGCGTCGTTGCGCATGAGATGGCGCTCCATCTCGTCGAGCAGACGCTGCTCCTGTTCGGAGAGTGGCATGAGATCCCCCTCGGGCTGGATCGGTGGCACGATTCTACGCGCGCCGTCGATTACTAGGCTAGGCCCGTGTCAGTAGGTAGTGATCCCGTCGCGGCAGTTTCTCAGCGAGTCGAGGACTTCTTGGCAGCACGGGAGGCCGAGGCTGAGCTCTTCGGTGATGAGGCGGTCCTCCTCTACGGCGCTGCCGCCGAGTCCCTTCGCGGCGGAAAGCGGCTGCGCGCGCGGTTCTGCTTTGCCGGATGGCGTGCGGTTCGGGAGCACTCTGGCTCCGACCTGGAACCGACCGAAGACGTGCTGGCCGTCGCGGCGGCGCTGGAGGTTTTCCACGCAGCGGCTCTCGTGCACGACGACATCGTCGACAACTCCGACACGCGACGTGGCCGCCCGGCATCCCACCGCGCGCTCGAAGCCGCCCACCGCGAGCGCGGCTGGGTCGGCGATCCTGTTCGATTCGGCCGTTCGGGCGCGATCTTGCTCGGCGACCTTCTGGTCGCGTGGAGCGACGACCTCCTCGAGGAGGGCCTTGCCCTGGCAACTCCGACAGCCGCAGCTGCCGGTCGCCGGGAGTTCGCGCTGATGCGACGCGAGGTGACGATCGGGCAGTTCCTGGACGTCGCAGAGGAGTCGGCGTACGTGACGGATGCCGACGATCGCCACGCCGAACGCGCGCTGCGAGTCGCATCGCTGAAGTCAGCGAGGTACAGCATCCAGCAGCCCCTGGTGATCGGCGCGGCGATAGCCGGAGCTGACGCAGCACAGCAGGCCGCCCTCGTCGCGTTCGGGCACCCGGTCGGGATGGCCTTCCAACTGCGCGATGACGTCCTGGGTGTCTTCGGCGACGCCGAATCGACAGGCAAACCATCCGGTGATGACCTGCGCGAGGGCAAGCGGACCGTCCTGGTCGCCTACACGCGCGAAGGGCTCGCACCCGGATCGCGGCGTCTGTTCGATGAGATGCTCGGCGATCCGGCTCTCGAACCCGACCAGATCGCGGCGATGCAGCAGACGATCCGAGAAACCGGAGCGCTGGAGCGGGTCGAAGACCTCATCCTCGACTACACCCGTACGGCCGAACGCGCATTGTCGGGCGCACCGCTGGGTAACCGCTCCGTGAGCGAGCTACGGGAGCTTGCCCGCGCAGCGACGGTGCGCACGACCTGAGCGCGGAGCCTCGGCCTGACGCCTAGGCGAGCGTCTGGGCTACCCGCCGCACCTCGCTCTTGCGTCCTGCCCGCAGCGCCTCGATGGGTGCCACGCCGATCGATTCCTCGGGCGCGAGCATCCAGTCGATCGCTTCGTCGTCGCTGAACCCGGCGTCGTGGAGCACGATGATCGTGCCGCGCAGCGACGGCAGCGGATGGCCGTCCATGATGAACACGGCGGGCACCGCGAAGGCGCCATGGCGCTTGGATCCGATCAGTTGCGACTCGTCCAGAAGCCGACGCACGCGGCCGAGCGGTTCGCCGAGAACCTCGACGAGGTCGGGCATCGTGAGCCAGGCGGTTTCGATTGCAGGAGATGGGGTGGTCACGACAGCCATGATCTCACCACGAGCCGCGTCCCGACCGCTGCGCCGACCGATCGGCGCCCGATACTGCTCATCCGCTTCTGTGAGCCGCTCCCAGGCCGGGCGGCTCGGGCTCCGTAGACTCGGTGCGTGAGCACCAGCGCGCAAACCGATCCGCTGATCGGCCGTCTCGTCGACGGCCGATACCGGGTGCGCGCCCGGATCGCTCGTGGCGGCATGGCTACTGTCTACGTCGCGACCGACCTGCGCCTTGAGCGCCGCGTCGCGCTCAAGGTCATGCACGGGCACTTGAGCGATGACACCGTCTTCCAGAGCCGGTTCATCCAAGAAGCCCGGGCCGCCGCGCGGCTCGCAGACCCGCACGTCGTGAACGTGTTCGATCAGGGCAGCGATGGTGAGATCGCGTATCTCGTGATGGAGTACCTGCCGGGCATCACGCTGCGCGAGCTGCTGCGGGAGGAGAAGCGGCTGACAGTGCCGCAGACGATTTCGATCATGGATGCCGTGCTCTCCGGTCTTGCCGCGGCGCACCGTGCCGCCATCATCCATCGCGACGTCAAGCCCGAGAACGTCCTGCTGGCAGAAGACGGCCGCATCAAGATCGGGGACTTCGGTCTGGCGCGCGCGACGAGCGCGAACACCGCGACCGGCGCGCAGTTGATGGGCACGATCGCCTACCTTGCCCCTGAGCTGGTGACCCGGGGAACCGCGGATGCCCGCAGCGACATCTACAGCCTCGGGATCATGCTCTACGAGATGCTCACGGGCGAGCAGCCGTATCGCGGTGAACAACCGATGCAGATCGCGTTCCAGCATGCGACCGATTCGGTTCCTCGGCCGAGCGTGAAGAACCCGGGAGTTCCCGAGCAACTCGACGAGTTGGTGCTGTGGTCGACCGAGAAGAAGCCCGACGATCGCCCCGCCGACGCGATGGAGATGCTGCAGCGGCTACGGGAGATCGAGCGCAGCCTCGGCATCTCACCGCAGGTCGTCACGGCAGCAACCTCCGGGATGATCGATCGCGACGATCCCAGCGAGCTGACCAAGGTCCTTCCCGCTACCACCGGTGCGACGACTGTGCATGCCGAGGTCGACAACGCGGCACGCCTGCGGCGATCCGCGAACCGTCAGGGTGCGCGCACAGCCTGGATCGTCACCGTCGTCATCCTTGTGGCTGCCCTCGCCGCGGGAATCGGGTGGTGGTTCGGGTCGGGGCCCGGATCCCAGGTTTCCGTGCCCGCCGTCGCGGGACTGGACTACGAGGCCGCGGCTGCGGCGATACAAGCCCAGAACCTCGTTCCCGAGCAGGCAGGCGAGAACAGTCTCGAGGTCGACGAGGGTATGGTCATCCGTACCGATCCCCCGGCCGGCGACCGCGTCGACAAGGAGTCGACAGTGCGAGTGATCGTGTCGCTCGGACCAGCTCGGCATGACCTTCCCTCGGTCGTGGGCCAGCCCGCCTCGGATGCCCGCACCATGCTGTCCGGCTATCAGCTGATCATCACCGAACCAGACGCCGAGGTGTTCACCGACGCCACGGCTGGGACGGTTGTCGCGCTTTCTGTCACCCCACGCCTGGGCGGAGACCCGCAGGACTGCACGAACGGATGCACCGTCTTCGAGGGCGATACCGTCACGCTGACCATCTCGCTGGGCCCCGTTCCCGACGTGAGCGGCATGAGCATCACCGAGGCAACGGCGGCGCTCTCAGACGTCGGCCTGTCGGTGGCCGCCGACTCGCAGGAAGAGTACAGCGAGACGATCCAGGAGGGACGCGTCATCGGCATTGCGCCCCACCCCGACGGTGGATCATGGCGACCCAGCGACACCGTCACACTCATCGTCTCGAAGGGTCGACCGGTCTTCCCCATCCCCGACGTGGTCGGCATGACGCGGGATGCCGCCAAGCGGGCGATCGAGGCCGCGGGATTCACGGTGTCGTACGACGAGCGGTGGGATGAGTTCCCCGACGCGTTCACAAAGGTCGAGTCACAGTCACCGAAGTCCGACAAACAGGCCCCGAAGGGCACTGAGGTGTCGATCCGGATCGCGGCGTCGCTCTAGGGTCACGCTCCCCTGACCTCCCTAGGAGCTACTGACGCCGCAGGGACGTCCGAGCGCGCTTTGGCGCTTCTCGCGTTCCTTAGCGCTTCTCGAGTTCCTCGGCCACGAGGAAGGCCAACTCGAGCGACTGCATGTGGTTCAGTCGCGGGTCGCACAGTGACTCGTAGCGCGTGGCAAGGCCCGCTTCGTCGATCATCTCGGAGCCACCGAGGCACTCGGTGACATCATCCCCGGTCAGTTCGACATGGATGCCTCCCGGGTGCGTCCCGACGGCACGGTGAGCCTCGAAGAAGCCGCGCACCTCGTCGACCACGTCATCGAAGCGGCGGGTCTTGTAGCCCGTCTGCGACGTGATGCCGTTGCCGTGCATGGGATCGGTGACCCACAGGGGTGTCGCACCGGATGCCTTGATGGCCTCCAGCAGCGGCGGAAGAGCATCGCGGATCTTGCCGGCACCCATGCGAGTGATGAAGGTCAAGCGACCGGGCTCGCGCTCCGGATCGAGCTTGTCGATCAGTGCCAGCGCGGTCTCGGGCGTCGTGGTGGGGCCGAGCTTGACCCCGATGGGGTTGCGGATGCGCGAGAAGTAATCGACGTGCGCGCCGTCGAGCTCGCGGGTACGCTCCCCGATCCACAGGAAGTGGCTCGATGTGTTGTACGGCGTTCCGGTGCGGGAGTCGATCCGGGTCATGGGGCGCTCGTAGTCCATGAGCAGGCCCTCGTGGCCGGTGTAGAACTCGACGCGTCGCAGCTCGTCGAAGTCGGCGCCGGCAGCTTCCATGAACTTGATGGCGCGGTCGATCTCGGTTGCCAGGCGTTCGTAGCGCTGGTTCGCGGGGTTCTGCGCGAAGCCCTTGTTCCAGCTGTGCACCTCGCGAAGGTCGGCGAACCCACCCTGCGTGAACGCGCGAATGAGGTTCAGCGTCGATGCCGACGTGTGGTACGCCTTCAGCATCCGTGCGGGGTCTGCTCGCCGCGACGCCTCGGTGAAGTCGTAGCCGTTGACGATGTCACCGCGGTACGCGGGAAGTGTCACCTCACCGCGAGTCTCGGTGTCGGACGAGCGGGGCTTTGCGAACTGCCCGGCCATGCGTCCCATCTTGACGACCGGCATCGATGCGCCATAGGTCAGGACGACTGCCATCTGCAGCACGGTCTTGATGCGATTGCGGATCTGTTCGGCGGTCGCACCGGCGAAGGTCTCGGCGCAGTCACCGCCTTGCAGCAGGAATGCCTGACCCGCGGCGGCACGGCCGAGCTTCTCGCGAAGGATGTCGACCTCGCCGGCGAAGACCAGCGGCGGAAGCGTCGCGAGTTCAGCCGACACCTCGGCAGCGGCCTCCGGCGCATACCACGACGGCTGCTGCTTGATGGGGAGCGTGCGCCAGTGGTCGAGCGGGTCGGTCTTGAGGAGCATCCGCTCAGTCTATCGGGGCGAGAACCTGCTCAGACCGCGTCGGCAAAGCACGGTCCTTGACCGTCGATGCGTACACATCGTCGTACTTCTGCTCCCCCAGACGCTGCAACGCAACCATGATCTCGTCGGTGATGGAACGGAGGATGTAGCGATCCCCCTCCATCCCGTGGAAGCGGGAGAAATCGAGGGGCTCACCGATGACGACGCCGACGCGGACGACGTTCGGGACCCGCTGGCCGATCGGCATCATCGTGTCAGTGTCGACCATGACGCACGGTACGACCGGTACGCGCGCTTCGAGCGCCATCCGGGCGATTCCGGTCCGTCCCCTATAGAGCTGCCCGTCGGGGCTGCGGGTGCCCTCCGGATAGATTCCGAGAAGGTCTCCCCTGCCGAGGACCTGAAGTCCCGTATTGAGGGATGCCTCGGATGCCTTCCCGCCGGAGCGGTCGATCGGCAACTGTCCGGTTGCTTTGAAGAAGACCCGGGTCGCCCAGCCTTTGATGCCCTTGCCGGTGAAGTAGTCACTCTTGGCGAGAAAGGTGACGGGCCGGTCGATCATCAGCGGAAGGAAGATCGAGTCCGCGAATGAGAGGTGGTTGCTCGCGAGGATCGCGGCCCCTGTCTTGGGGATGTTGCGACGACCCACGATCCAGGGGCGGAAGATCGCCTTGACGATGGGGCCGATGACCACGTACTTCATGAGCCAGTAGAACACCGCTCGCACGCTCCTTTCCCCGTCGCCGACGCCACTGAAGTCTAGTCACGCCCTACTCTCGTCCCGAGACCATGGTGACCCGGGAATGAACCGGCAGGATCCGGGGTGGAACGTGGTGTCATCCGACCTGAGATCGAGTCTCATCCGGTAGCATTGGCGGTCAACCGATCCGCTTTTCACCGGTACCGAAGGAGTTGCCGTGGTTCAGTTCGATACCCCCGCGGTCGTGGCCCCCGATCCGCAGGCCAACGTCACCGATCTGCTCGTGGAGCGGGTGAAGAAGACGCCGCAATTGGCGCTGTTCGCCGTTCCCGACGGCAGCGGATGGCGAGACATCACCGCATCCGACTTCCTGAACCAGGTGGTCGCACTCGCGAAAGGTCTGGTTGCCGGTGGCATCGAGCCCGGCGACAAGGTGGGCTTCATCGCCCGCACGACGTACGAGTGGACCCTGGTGGACTTCGCGATCTTCTTCGCGGGCGCCGTCATGGTCCCGATCTACGAGACCAGCTCCCCGACGCAGATCGCGTGGAACCTCTCGGATTCGGGCGCCGTTGCCTGCATCTGCGAGTCCGCCGACCACGAGGCCCGTCTGCAGGAGGCGCTCGCTGAGCTGCCCACCGTGCGATCGACGTGGGCGATGCACAAGGGCGACCTCGACGCTCTCGTCGAGCAGGGCAAGACCGTCACGGATGACGAGATCGAGCGACGCCGGTCGCTTGCCGTGGGCGCCGACATCGCGACGCTGATCTACACGTCGGGCTCGACCGGACGCCCCAAGGGCTGTGTGCTGACCCACAGCAACTTCGTCGAGCTTTCTCGCAACTCGGCTGAGGCGCTGAAGGAGGTCGTCGCCAAGCCTGGCGCGTCCACACTCCTGTTCATCACGACGGCGCACATTTTCGCGCGGTTCATCTCCATGCTGAATGTCCACGCGGGCGTCAAGACCGGCCACCAGCCCGACACGAAGCAGCTGCTTCCGGCGCTCGGATCGTTCAAGCCCAGCTACCTGCTGGCGGTGCCTCGCGTGTTCGAGAAGGTCTACAACTCCGCGGAGCAGAAGGCCGAGGCAGGCGGTAAGGGAAAGATCTTCCGCTCCGCAGCGCACACCGCGATCGAGCACTCCAAGTACGTGCAGGAAGGACGCAAGGTCCCGTTCATGATGGGCCTGAAGTTCCGCCTCTTCGACAAGCTCGTCTACTCCAAGCTCCGTGAAGCGATGGGCGGCCGCGTCGAGTACGCGGTGTCGGGTTCCGCGCCGCTGGGTGAGCGCCTCGGCCACTTCTTCCACAGCCTCGGCGTCGACATCCTCGAGGGCTACGGCTTGACCGAGACCACGGCCCCCGCGACGGTGAACCTACCCGGAAAGTCCCGGATCGGAACTGTCGGTCCGGTGCTCCCCGGTGTGGGCGTGCGAACCGCTGACGACGGCGAGATCGAGGTGCGGGGCATCAACGTCTTCCAGGAGTACTGGCGCAACCCCGAGGCGACAGCTGCTGCATTCGACGGCGAGTGGTTCAAGACCGGTGACATCGGGGCCTTCGACAAGGACGGCTTCCTGCGAATCACCGGCCGCAAGAAGGAGATCATCGTCACGGCAGGCGGCAAGAATGTGGCTCCGGCAGCGCTGGAAGATCCGATTCGGGCGAACCCGATCGTCGGGCAGGTGGTCGTGGTCGGCGACCAGAAGCCGTTCATCTCGGCCCTGGTGACCCTCGACCCCGAGATGCTGCCGACGTGGCTGTCCAACAACGGACTCCCGGGCGACATCTCTCTCGAGGAAGCGGCAACCAACGACGCGGTCCGCGCCGAGGTGCAGAAGGCCATCGACCGCGCCAACGCGTTCGTCTCCCGCGCCGAGTCGATCCGCAAGTTCGTCATCCTGCCCACGGAGTGGACCGAGGCAAGCGGTCACCTTACTCCGAAGATGAGCATCAAGCGCAATGTGATCATGGCCGACTTCGGCGACCACATCGAGGAGCTGTACTCGGTGCCGGTCTCGACCTCGAACCTGTCGCTGTCCTGACCGACACCACCCTCTGGCGGGACTAGAACCAGTCCGACTCGCGGACCTCGCGCATCGCTTGCTTGCGACGCGCGGGGTCCAGCCGGTCGAGGTAGAGCGTCCCGTCGAGGTGATCGGTCTCGTGCTGCAGCGCCTGAGCCATGAGTCCCTCACCCTTGAGCACCACGGGATTGCCATCGAGATCGATGCCGTGAACGACAGCGTGCGGATAGCGCAGCGTGTCGTGCCACAGGCCCGGCACCGAAAGGCATCCCTCACCCACGAACTCGGGCTCCCCCGACACCGAGACGAGCACGGGATTCAGGACATACCCGATCTCGCCGTCCACGTTGTAGCTGAACGCCCGCACGCCCACGCCGATCTGGGGGGCGGCCACACCCGCGCGCCCCGGCAGGGCGACAGTGTCGAGCAGGTCGACGACCAGAGCCTTGGTGCCCTCGTCGATCTGCTCGATCGGGGCGCTCGGGGACTTCAGAACGGGGTCACCGAACACCCGGATGGGACGAACTGCCATACGAGCCTCAGACCGTCGCCGGAACGCGCAGCGACTCAACGACCGCTGCGGCCAGCTGACGGGCAGCTTCCCGGGTCGCCGGGTGGATCTCGTGGAAGCCGATCGCGGCTCCCGACGCGATGTGGGAGTCGTACGGCATGCGGATGACGGAGCGAACGCGCGTGCGGAAGTGGGCCTCGACCTCGTCGGCCCGCACGAGCGGCGAACCGGGTCGCGTCGTGTTGAGCACGACGACGGCGTTACGCACGCGATCGCCGTAACCGTTGGTCTCGAGCCATGTCAGAGTCTCGGACGCCAGGCGCGCCTCGTCGATGCTGAGACCTGCAACCACCACCAGCGAGTCGGCACGTTCGAGGGTTGCTGACATCACGGAGTGGACGATGCCGGTTCCGGTGTCGGTGAGCACGACCGAGTAGTAGTGCGCGGCCACCTCGGCAGCGGCGCGGTAGTCGTCGTCACCGAAAGCCTCCGAGACGCGCGGGTCGGCATCCGAGGCGAGGACGTCAAGGCGCGTCTCGTCGCGCGCGACGATCGTCGAAAGGTCGTTGTAACCGACGACCTCGTCCTTGATGCGCACCAGATCGCGGATCGTCTTGCCGCTGGTGCGGGCGATGCGCTCAGCGAGCGTGCCGCGGTCGGGGTTCGCATCCACAGCCACGACGCGGTCGTCGCGTGCATCAGCGAGCGCCATCCCGAGAAGCGTCGTCACGGTGGTCTTGCCGACTCCGCCCTTGCGGCTGAGGACGGGCACGAAGCGTGCGCCGCCCGGCAGCGGCGCAGCGATGCGCCGAGTCAGTTCCTTGCGCTCACGGGCCTTCTTGCTGTCGCCGACGTTGATCAAAGAGCCCGATGCCCGGTACAACACGCTCTGCCAGAATCCTTCGGGTTCGACCTTCGCGACGTGGTGCGGATCCAGAAGCCGGTCGGCGGTGAGCACATCTGCCCCCTCCCGACTGACCTCCAGTTCGCCCAGCCGCTTCGAGGCGAGCGTCACATCGAAGGCCACCGGCGACTGCTCCACCGCGCGAACGGGCTGAGCCACGGGAACGGCGATCCGGTTGGTGGGGGCTGCGGGCTCGGATTCGTGGGCTGCCACGGCGTCCTCCAGTGCGTCCTCCACGGCATCCTCGATACCTGCGTCGTGGGTGTCGGTATCGGTCTGCTCCGCCGCGGTTTCCTCGACGTCGTCGATGATCTCGGCTTCCGCTGTGTCGGTGTGGACGGCGGTGCCGAGGGCTGCCGCGATGCGCCCCTGCCCCGCCGTCTCGTCGAAGTCCTCGTCGATGGCGTCGTCGTCATCTGCGGGCACCGGAAGGGTCACATCGACCTGCGCGGTCGACCCGCCGAGGAAGATTCCGGAGGTGTCGACGCGCTCCTCGTCGAGGATGCCGTGCTCTTCGGTCTCCGCCCGTTCCGGGTCCGATCGATCTGCCACGTGCTCTCCCTGCCGTCGTTGTGGCGGCGATGCGCCACCCCTCAGGCTATCCGGCGGGTCGCACGACGAGCAAAAGATCCCCAGCGTCGACCTGCTGCGGCGACCCGATCACGACGCGTTCGACGACGCCGTCGACCGGCGAAGTGATGGCTGCCTCCATCTTCATCGCCTCGATCGACGCCACCGGCTGACCCGCGGAAACCCGGTCGCCCTCGGCGATCTTCAGGGTCACGACACCCGCGAACGGTGCAGCAACCTGGCCGGGCTTCGAGGTGTCGGCTTTCTCGGCCTGACGGGCCTCGACCGCGATGCTGCGGTCGCGCACGAAGACGGGGCGAAGCTGGCCGTTGAGCGTGGTCATGACCGTTCGCATGCCCTTCTCGTCGGCCTCACCGATCGCTTCCAGCCCCACGAACAGCTGCACGCCGCGCTCGATCTCGACGACGTGTTCTGCCCCGTGCTCGAGCCCGTAGAGATAGTCGACGGTGTCGAGCACGCTGAGATCGCCGAACGTGTCGCGAATGCGCTCGAACTCCTTGGTCGGCGCCGGGAACAGCAGCCGATTGAGTGTCGTGCGGCGCTCGGTGGATGACCCGGCGAGCTTCTCGGCATCCTCGGCGCCCAGCGACGCCGATCCGACGTGGTGCTCACGCCCCTGCAGCACCTTCGAGCGGAACGGCTCGGGCCAGCCACCCGGAAGATCCCCAAGTTCACCGGCCATGAAGCCGACGACCGAGTCCGGGATGTCGTAGCGTTCGGGGTTCGCCGCGAAGTCGGCGGGGTCGGCCTTGACGGCGGCGAGGTGAAGCGCCAGATCGCCGACCACCTTCGACGACGGGGTCACCTTGGGAACGCGCCCCAGGATGTCGTTGGCTGCTGCGTACAGGTCTTCGATGAGTTCGAAGTCCTCGGCAAGTCCCAGCGCGATCGCCTGCTGGCGCAGGTTCGAGAGCTGCCCGCCAGGGATCTCGTGCCGATAGACCCGGCCGGTCGGGCCCGGAAGACCGGACTCGAACGGGCGGTACAGGTGCCGCACGGCCTCCCAGTACGGTTCCAGATCGGATGCCGCCGCCAGGTCGATTCCGGTGTCCCGGTCGGTGTTGGCAAGGGCAGCCACGAGCGCCGACAGGGACGGCTGGCTCGTGGTTCCCGCCATCGGTGCGGCTGCGGCATCGACGGCATCCGCACCTGCAGCCGATGCCGCCAGCAGCGTCGCGAGCTGCCCACCGGCGGTGTCGTGCGTGTGGACATGGACGGGCAGGTCGAAGCGGTCGCGCAGCGCCGTGACGAGCCGGGATGCCGCAGCAGGCCGCAACAGCCCGGCCATGTCTTTGATCGCGAGGATATGAGCACCGGAGGCGACGATCTGATCGGCGAGCCGCAGGTAGTAGTCGAGGGTGTAGAGGTCCTCGGTGGGGCTCAGCAGATCGCCGGTGTAACACATGGCGACTTCAGCGACAGCCGTGCCGGTGGCCAGCACACTGTCGATCGCGGGACGCATCTGCGAGACGTCGTTGAGCGCGTCGAAGATACGGAAGATGTCGACACCGCTGGCGGCTGCCTCGGCGACGAAGGCGTCGGTGACCTCGGTCGGGTACGGCGTGTAGCCCACCGTGTTGCGCCCGCGCAGCAGCATCTGGATCGCGACGTTCGGCAGGGCCTCGCGAAGGCGATCCAGGCGTTCCCACGGGTCCTCGCCGAGAAAGCGCAGCGCCACGTCGTAGGTGGCGCCGCCCCACGCTTCGACCGAGAACAGCCCGGGCGTGAGGCGGGCGACGTAGGGCGCTACGGCGACGAGGTCCTTCGTGCGCACCCGCGTGGCAAGCAGCGACTGGTGGGCATCGCGGAAGGTCGTCTCGGTGACGGCGAGCGGCGTTTGTTCGCGCAGCGCGCGGGCAAACCGCTCGGGGCCCAGCTCGAGCAGTCGCTGGCGCGAGCCGGCGGGCGGCTCCTGGGTCAGGTCGACCGCGGGGAGCTTGAGCGCGGGGGTGACGGTCACCGGGTTTTCGCCGTTGGGACTGTTGACGGTGACGTCAACGAGCCAGTTCAGCATCTTCGAGCCGCGGTCCTTGGACTCGCGCCCGCGTAGCAGCTCGGGCCGCTCATCGATGAACGCCGTCGAGAGGTCTCCGACCAGAAACGCCGGGTCTTCGAGCACAGCCTGCAGGAACGGGATGTTGGTCGAGACGCCCCGGATGCGGAACTCGGCGAGGGCACGCCGGGCCCGCAGCACCGCCGCGCCGAAGTCACGTCCGCGGCAGGTGAGCTTGGCGAGCATCGAGTCGAAGTGCGGGCTGATCTGGGACCCTGCCGCGGTCGTGCCACCGTCAAGACGGATGCCGGCACCGCCCGGCGACCGGTAGGTCGTGATCTTGCCGGTGTCCGGGCGGAAGCCCTGCGTCGGATCCTCGGTCGTGATGCGGCACTGCAGTGCGGCGCCCCGAAGCCGGATGTTCTCCTGGCGCAGTCCCAGTTCCTCCAGGCTCACCCCCGAGGCGATGAGCATCTGCGACTGCACGAGATCGACATCCGTCACCTCTTCGGTGACGGTGTGCTCCACCTGGATGCGGGGGTTCATCTCGATGAAGACGACCTCGCCGGTGCGGGGGCCCGCGGTTTCGAGGAGGAACTCGACGGTGCCCGCGTTCTCGTAACCGATCGATTCGGCAAAGGCGACGGCGTAACGGTGCAGGTCGTCGCGGATCGTCGGGTCGAGGTTCGGCGCCGGCGCGATCTCGATCACCTTCTGGTGGCGCCGCTGCACCGAGCAGTCGCGCTCGAACAGATGGACCGTGTGACCCGCACTGTCGGCGAGGATCTGCACCTCGACGTGCCGCGGGCGCTGCACTGCCTGCTCGAGGAACACCCGCGAGTCACCGAACGCGCTGCCAGCCTCACGCATTGCCTCGGCAAGAGCTGGCGGCAGCTCCTCCGGTGTCTCGACGCGACGCATCCCGCGCCCACCCCCGCCGGCGACGGCCTTCACGAAGATCGGGAAGCCGATCTCGGCCGACTGCGCCACGAGCGCATCGACGTCGTCTGAGGCATCCGTCGACCGCAGCACCGGCACCCCGGCGCTCACAGCATGCTGCTTCGCGGTGACCTTGTTGCCGGCCATCTCGAGGACGGCGGCGGTAGGCCCGATGAAGGTGATGCCGGCGGCCGCTGCTTTCTCGGCGAGCTCCGGGTTTTCGGAGAGAAAACCGTAGCCGGGATAGATCGCGTCGGCGCCGCTCTCTCGGGCGACACGGATGATCTCGTCGACATCCAGGTAGGCGCGCACCGGATGCCCCGGCTCACCGATCTGGTAAGCCTCATCGGCCTTGAGCCGGTGCAGCGAATAGCGATCCTCGTACGGATAGACCGCCACGGTGCGGGCTCCGAGTTCGAACGCTGCTCGGAATGCTCGGATCGCAATCTCGCCGCGGTTTGCTACCAGGATCTTGCGAAACATCACACCTCGCTGTTTGTGACGGGGCTTGCCTGAGTGTGCACCCAGCCTAGGGGACGGTAACGTAGAGCCTCGTGCACGTACTGTCGGTGAGCTCGCTCAAGGGTGGTGTCGGCAAGACCACTGTCACGCTGGGGCTTGCCTCCGCCGCCTTCGCCCGCGGTGTCCGCACCCTCGTGGTGGATCTCGACCCGCAGTCGGATGTCTCCACGGGCATGGACATCCAGGTAGCCGGCAAGCTCAACGTCGCCGACGTTCTCGCCAACCCGAAAGAGAAGGTCGTCCGTCAGGCGATCACCGCCAGCGGCTGGGCGAAGGTCCACCCCGGCACGATCGACGTCATGATCGGGTCGCCCTCGGCGATCAACTTCGACGGCCCGCACCCGAGTGTGCGCGACGTGTGGAAGCTCGAGGAGGCGCTCGCGACGATCGAGGCCGATTACGACCTCGTCCTCATCGACTGCGCACCCTCGCTGAATGCGCTCACGCGCACGGCGTGGGCGGCGAGCGACCGCGTGATCGTCATCACCGAACCGGGTCTGTTCTCGGTTGCGGCAGCCGACCGGGCACTGCGCGCGATCGAGGAGATCCGCCGCGGCCTCTCCCCCCGTCTTCAGCCGCTCGGCATCGTCGTGAACCGGGTACGCCCGCAATCGATCGAGCACCAGTTCCGCATCAAGGAACTGCGTGAGATGTTCGGCCCGCTTGTGCTCTCGCCCCAGCTTCCCGAGCGCACGTCGCTGCAGCAGGCTCAGGGTGCGGCAAAGCCGCTCCACATCTGGCCCGGCGACTCGGCGCAAGAGCTTGCAGCGGATTTCGACGCCATCCTGGACCGCGTCATGCGCACGGGTCGGATTCCCTCCCCCGACGCCGCCGCTTCCTGATCACACCGAAGCACTGCTCCGGCGGAGACCGCTCTCAACGAAACTGCAACGTTCCCGCCAGAGTGCGTCCGAAGCGCGCAGTCTCGCGGGCACGTTGCAGTCTCGCGAATGGCAGAGCGGATGCAGCGGCAAAGGCCGGGACGTCGGCGAACGGTCGCTCAGGCTGAGCGTGCGGCGCGCCGGGCAGAAAGCTCGTCGACGACATCCGGTGCCTGCGGGTCGAACTCGACGAGCGTCGACTCGACCTCACGCCACACCTTGCCGACGGCGATGCCGAACACGCCCTGGCCGCGGCTGACAAGGTCGATGACCTCATCGTTCGACGTGCACAGGTAGACCGAGGCGCCATCGCTCATAAGCGTGGTGCCGGCAAGATCACGGATGCCGGCCGCGCGCAGCTGCTCGACGGCGGTGCGGATCTGCTGCAGCGATATGCCGGTGTCGAGCAGGCGCTTGACGAGCTTGAGCACGAGGATGTCGCGGAAGCCGTAGAGACGCTGCGACCCGGAACCGGATGCTCCCCGCACTGTCGGCTCGACGAGTTCCGTGCGAGCCCAGTAGTCCAGCTGCCGATACGTGATTCCCGCAGCTCGCGCAGCGACGGCTCCGCGGTAGCCCACCTCGTCATCGAGGGCCGGAAGGCCGTCGGTGAACAAGAGGTCTGCCGTCAGGCTGGGCGTCGATTCCGCCTCGCGTGCCGTCATGGCAACCTCCCCAGTTCGATCGGACATGTCAACGCTAGATCAGCCGAGAGGCTCGGGCAACGACATCCGGCCGTCGCGTCTCGGCGTGTCGCACTACGAGAGGAATCGCTCGAGGGCTGAGCGCAGGAAAATCGAGCGTACTTCTTCCAGGCGACGCGCGAGTTCGGGCGCGAGTTCCTCGGCTCTGCCTCGCGAGGTCGCGTCGGTTCGGCGTGCAAGGGGCGCAACCGCAGATTCGACGAGGGCTGCGTCACGCTCGGCGCTCTGGCGGAGAGTACGGATGTGACGCGGCTCGATGCCGTGACGATCGAGGGCCACGAGGCACCGAAGCAGAGCCACTGTCTGCTCGGCGTAGTGCTCCGCGGCGGTGATGATGCCGGTGCTGATCGCGTCATTGAGGAGTTGCGGCGCTGCTCCGGCGGCAGAGAGCAACTCGTCGCGCCGGTAACGCCGCGGGGCAGCAACGATGGAGGTCGGCGGCGCGGGGATCGGGGTGATGGGGTCACGACCGGCATCCACATCATCGAGGTACGCCCGGATGACGTGCAGCGGCAGATAGTGATCGCGCTGCAGCGTGAGAGCAAGCCGCAGCCGCTCGACATCCGCGGGAGCGAACTTGCGGTATCCCGACTCGGTGCGGGTCGGAGTGACGATTCCCTGCACCTCGAGGAAACGCAGCTTGCTCGAACTCAGCCCGGGAAACTCGGGAGAAAGGCGCGCGAGAACTTGACCGATGCTCAAAAGCCCCGGGGACGAGGCGCGATCACGGGCGGGAACGCCCGCCATCACTGATCCGCCGGGGGCTCGAGGTCGGCCGGCGAGACGAAGAAGTTCAACCGGAACTTGCCCACGCGCGCTTCCGAGCCGTTCGTCAAGACAGCACGATCCACGCGCTCGCCGTTGACGTATGTGCCGTTAAGCGAGCGCTGATCGACCAGCTCGAAGGTCGTACCGGAGCGGGTGATCTCGGCGTGACGTCGCGAGACCGTTACGTCATCGAAGAAAATATCCGCCTCGGGGTGGCGGCCGATGGTCGTCACGTCGGCATCCAGCAGGTAGCGGGCACCGGCGGTGGGGCCCGATCGGACGATCATGAGCGCCGATCCCGAGGGCAGCGCGTCGATAGCCTCGAGCTCGATCTCGGTCAGTTCACTGCCGAACGGCACGAAAGACAGGTCGGAATCGTGTCCGAACGAAGCCGTCGTATCCGTCCCTCGACCACCCGGAACCGCAGCTCCGGGGTCGCCGGAGGCACGACGGATCTCGTCGGGTTCAGCGGGCGCATTGTGTTCCACGGGTGCCTCCTCAGGCTCCCCAGGATAGTCGGATTTGGTGGGCGGATGTCGAGTGGATCGCCCTCACTCTCACCCGCGGACGGCGGCGCCATCGGGGTGGTTCCGAGGGATAGGCTGGGATCATGCCTCACTACGACGTCGTCATCCTTGGTGCCGGCCCCGGCGGCTATGTCGCGGCCGTTCGCAGCGCTCAGCTGGGCCTGTCCACAGCGGTTATCGAAGAGAAGTACTGGGGTGGGGTGTGTCTGAACGTGGGATGCATCCCCTCGAAGGCGCTGCTGCGCAACGCCGATCTCGCCCACACGTTCCACGCGAAGGCCGATCTGTTCGGCATTTCCGGCGACGTACACTTCGACTTCGGTGTCGCCTGGGACCGCAGCCGTGAGGTGGCGTCAGGCCACGTCAAGGGCATCCACTACCTGATGAAGAAGAACAAGATCACGGAGTACGACGGCCGTGGCTCGTTCATTGACGACCACACGATCGAGGTCAAGACCTCCGAGGGCGGCACCGAGACCGTCACCTTCGACAACGCGATCATCGCTACCGGTTCCACGGTACGCCTGCTCCCGGGCGTGAGCCTGAGCGAGAACGTCGTGACGTACGAAGAGCAGATCCTGACGCGTGAGCTACCGACCTCAATCGTGATCGTCGGGGCCGGCGCCATCGGCATGGAGTTCGCGTACGTGCTGTCGAACTACGGCGTCAAGGTCACGATCATCGAGTTCCTCGACCGCGCACTTCCCAACGAGGATGTCGAGGTCTCGAAGGAGATCGCACGTCAGTACAAGAAGTACGGCATCGAGATCCTGACCTCGACCAAGGTCGAGAGCGTCACCGACCACGGTGACCGGGTCACGGTTGCCTACACCGGCAACAACGACGGCGCTCAGGGGTCTATCGACGCCGACAAGGTACTCATGTCGATCGGATTCGCACCGCGGGTCGAGGGCTTCGGGCTCGAGAAGACCGGTGTGAAGCTCACCGAGCGCGGCGCGATCGACATCGACGACTACATGCGCACCAGCGTGCCGCACATCTACGCGATCGGGGACGTCACGGCCAAGCTGCAGCTGGCCCACGTCGCTGAGGCCCAGGGCGTTGTCGCCGCCGAGACGATCGGCAAGGCCGAGACCATGCCGCTCGGTGACTACCGGATGATGCCGCGCGCCACCTTCTGCTCGCCGCAGGTCGCGAGCTTCGGCCTCACCGAAGCGCAGGCGCGGGATGCCGGCTACGACGTGAAGGTCGCGAAGTTCCCCTTCAGCGCCAACGGCAAGGCGAACGGCCTGGGCGAAGCTGTCGGCTTCGTGAAGGTCATCGCCGACGGCGAGCACCTCGAACTGCTCGGCGCCCACATGATCGGCCCGGATGTCTCGGAGCTTCTGCCCGAGCTCACCTTGGCTCAGAAGTGGGATCTCACCGCTCTCGAGGCGGCGCGGAACGTCCACACGCACCCGACGCTGTCGGAGGCCGTGCAGGAGGCCTTCCACGGCCTGGCCGGCCACATGATCAACATCTGACCCGCGGGTCAGGCCTCACACGCCCAGGGCGCGTGCGAGCTTCGAGTCACTCGAGGCCTCGCGCGCGCCCGCGGCGTATGCAGCGACAGTGACCGCGTCGAAGAACGAGGTGCGTGCGTCGGCATCGCCGGGAGCTGCTGGTCCGAGTTCGATCTCCCACTCGCGCCACGCCTGTTCGATCCCCCGCTGCTCATCCCGCGTGCGCACCCGGTCGTCGACCATCTCGGCGAGGATGCCACCGTCGGCATCCAGCAACGCATACGCGGTGCGCGTGTTGCGAATGCGGGCGATCACGACCAGTGCATGCGTGGTCAGATCGGCGATGTGCGCGGCGACCTGCGGGGGCACGCCGGGCACGGATGCCGCGTCACCACCGATGTCGAGCGGCCAGCCCGTCTCCATCCGGCCGGGGCCCTGGCGAGGCCCTTTCAGGTGCCAGCCCGCATCCGGCCCACCTTCTCGGCGCCGGAGCGCGTAGCCAGCTCTGCCGAGGATATAGTCCGCGGTGTCGTAGTAGACGGCATCAAGTTCTCGGACTTCCGGCTCGGCGACACTGACGACCAGCGGAACCTGAGTCCAGTCGGGGACGTCGATGTCGGCGTCCACATCGAACGTGATCTCAACCTCGAGGGACTGCGATGGCTCCATCGATGCGAGTGCTGGTTCAGTCGTCGGAGGGCGCGATGTCTTCGGTGGACTCGACGAAGAAGAACTCACCCTCCGTCGGTCCGTCGTGATCGCCCGTGTGCTCAAGAGCACCGCGTCGCTCGTACACGACCTGACCCTCGCCGTAAGGAACAATCATCGTGTCTGCATCCGGGGATTCCAGGGGCAGGACCTGCCCGTCGAGCGGGCCTCCGTGAAGTCGTGCAATGGCCATGCCCCGAGCATAATCCCCGAGGTCCTCTGCCTCGGCGATGGCGGCGGCGCGTGCCTCCAGAAGCTCGGCGGTCGCAGCCCGAGATCCGGCTTGCGCGCGGCGGAGGCGGCGTTGCGCGAAGGTAACCGGAGGCGCCGTCGGCACCACTCCCTGCGACTCCTCGGCCGCCACGACAATGTACGTACAGGCGATGAGGATGACCTGTGCCGAGAAGTTCAGCCACAGCAGCAGCGCGATCAGGGACACCGACGCGCTGAGCAGTGGATTGCTCGAGGCCCCCTGCACGAACAGGCCCGAAAGCTGTTGCAGCACGGTGAGCCCCAGAGCGCCGAGGAGCGAGCCCGCCCAGAGCGCGCGCGCCGGCGGACGGATGCCGCCGAGCACGAGGAAGATCGCGGCGATCAATGCCGCATCCAGGATGAAGACAGCGACGATGACGACGGCGCGCGTCAGCACGCCCACCAGCACGGCTCCCGGGGAAAATCCCAGCCACCCGGCGACGATCGACACCCCGGCGGTACCGAAGTAGGTCACTGCCGCGGTCACGACCAGAGCAAGTCCGACCCCGAGGGCCATCGCGAGGTTCCTGAGCTGAACCCACAGGAAGAAGCCGTCGTCGAAGACCGTCCCACCGAGGACGTGCAGCGCCGCACGCAACGTCCCGATAGCGCCCAGGGATGCGAGCACGAGTCCGACAAATCCAACGACGCCGGCGATCGTGAGTCCGGACTCGAGCGTGTCAAGGCTGATCACCCCGCCTTCGCCGATGAGGCCAGGGATCACGGTGTCGACAGCCTCGACAAGCGCATCCCACGCCTCCGGATTGTCGGCAAGCCACCTGCCCGCGAACCAGAAACCGATGAGCGCGGCCGCGAAGATCGAGAACAGCGCCCGGTAGGTGACGCTGTCAGCCAGGACGGGTCCCCGCCGCTCTCCGTAGAGCAACATGGTGCGGACGATGCGCAACGACAGCGCCCATCTCGTAACCGCGGCGACGAACGTTTTCAGGGCGGCCGGCATGAATCCAGGCTAGCCGCGAAGCTCGCCGTCGAGCCGTGACGGGTCAGGGGCTTGACACGGTCAGCGTGATGGCCACCCAGGCGCCAGCGATCATCCACGGTCCGAACGGGATGGCGGTGCGGCGCTTCGCACGCCGAATGAGGAGCATCGCGGCCGCGCACAGACCACCGAGCACGAACCCGGCCAGTGTCCCTACCAGCACACTCCCCCACCCCAGCCATCCCAGGTACAGCCCGATCACGGCCGCGAGCTTGATATCACCGCCGCCGACGCCCCCGGCCGAGAACATTCGGAGCGCGAGGTACGCGGCGAAGAGAGCCAGCGCCGCAAGCAGCGACCGCAGGAGCGCGTCGATGCCGCCGCCGGTCACCGCAGCACCGGCCAGCAGCACCAGACCCGAGGCGCCGGCGAGCGCGACGAGACGATTCGGGAGACGGTGGCTGCGGATGTCGATGATCGCGAGGGCCGCTCCGATCACCGCGAACGCCGCGAAGGCTGCGACCGTGAGCGTGGTCGAGATCGGCGACATGGGGCCTGAGCCTAGGTGACCGCGACCCCTCGGTTTTCGCCGTCCTCGTCTTCCTGTGGATAGCCGGCTTCGCGGCGGCGCCAGGGAGCGCCCGCCGGCCAGCTGGCGGCGAATGTCGGGACGACGCGCCCGACACGGCGTGCGAGGCCACGTACCGAGGTCAAGGGCCGGGCAGAGACGGGCATCGTCAGCGATCGGTCCCAGCGCACCCCGTCGCTCTCGCGCAGGTGGATCGTGAGATCAAGGTCGTCGTGGATACGCGAGTTCTCGCGGTGGACCACCGTGCGGGCCCGTTTCCAGATCGCGGCGCGCATCGCGAAGTTCGAGCCGAACACCAGCGGGATCCCGAGCCACAGGTTCACCCAGACCCTGCCGCCGCCGATGTACCAGTGCTCGCCGAGATAGCTGATGATCCTGCCTGCGCCGTAGAACTCGGCGCCGCCGGTGAGGACGCCCAGCGCTTCGTCGCTCGTGAACGCCGATTCGATGCGGGCCAGCCAATCCGGATGCGGCCGCGAATCGGCATCCAGGCGCGCGATGATATCGCTCCCATGAAGCGCCGCGTCGTACCCGCGAGCTGCGGCGGGCCAGATTCCCACGAGCGGCTCGTCGATCAGCTCGACCCCGGCATCCCGGGCGACGGCGGCTGACTCGTCGGTGCTGCCGTTGTCGACCACGATGATGCGGTCAGCCGGGCGCTCCTGGTTCTGCAGCGCAAGCAGGCATTCGCGCAGGAAGGCGGCATCATTGCGACACGGGATCACGACCGAGATGCGCAGAGCCGATGTCACCCCCTCACCCTATCGGCGGGGTTCCCGGATGCCGGGAGCGCCGCATCCGGGAACCACTCGCGCGCCCGCGGGCTTACCGTGGAGCTACGGACGAGGGAGTCGGATGAAAACGCACGAGGTCACGAACCAGGCGCCCGAGCGCACCGGGCTCGACGATTACGAAGCGAACATCGCCCTGCGTGACGGCGTCGAGGCCTACGGCGGTGCGGGTGCCGCGGACCGTCTACACGCGATCGGACGCCGGGTCGGTTCCGCCGCCTTCCAGCGCGACGCGGTGCGCGCCAACCGTTTCGAGCCGGTGCTACACACCCACGATCGCTACGGCCGCCAGCTCGACGAGGTCGAGTACGACCCGGCCTATCACCGCATCATCGGCGCAGCGGTGGCCGACGGCGCCCACACTGGCGCGTTCCGACGGCCGGGACCCGGGGCATCCGTCGCGCGGGCCGCCGCCTTCATTCTCTACGCGCAGGTGGAGCCGGGCCACGCATGCCCCATCTCGATGACCCATGCGGCGGTGCCGGTGATCGCACAGCACGACGAACTCGCGCGCGAGTGGATGCCGCGGCTGCTGAGCACCGACTATGAACCCGACCTCGTGCCGGGCAAGCGCAGCGCGCTGTTCGGGATGGCGATGACCGAGAAGCAGGGCGGTTCGGACGTGCGCGCGGGCACGACGGTCGCGAGGCCGATCGGCGGCGACGAGTACGACCTCACCGGACACAAGTGGTTCTGCTCAGCTCCGATGTCGGATGCCTTCCTCGTGCTCGCGCAAGCTCCGGGCGGCCTGTCGTGCTTCCTTCTGCCCCGGCTGCTGCCCGACGGGTCGCGCAATGAGATCCGCATCCGTCGTTTGAAAGAGAAGGTGGGAAACCACGCGAACGCCTCGAGCGAAGTCGAGTACGAGGGCGCATGGGCGCACCTGGTCGGCGACGAAGGTCGCGGGGTGCGCACGATCATCGAGATGGTGACGCGCACGCGGCTCGACAGCGTGCTGGGGTCGACCGCAGGCATGCGGCAGGCGACCGCCGAAGCTGCCTGGCATGTGCGGCATCGTGCCGCCTTCGGAGCGCGCCTGATCGATCAGCCCCTGATGACGCAGGTGATCGCGGATCTGCAGCTCGAAACCGAGGCTGCAACCGCGACCTCGCTGCGGCTGGCCCGCGCGTACGACGACGACGCCGGCGCCGAGGAGGTAGCGTTCCGTCGCCTGGCCACCGCCGTGGCGAAGTACTGGATCTGCAAGCGTGGCCCCGGTCACGCGTACGAGGCCATGGAATGCCTCGGCGGCAACGGGTACACCGAGGCATTCCCGCTCGGGATGCGGTACCGCGAACAGCCCGTCATGGCGATCTGGGAAGGCTCGGGCAACGTCATCGCGCTCGATGTGCTGCGCGCGCTCTCGCGCGATCCGCAGAGCTTCGAGGCCCTCGACGCCGAGCTCGCGCGGTCAGGCGGTGCGGACAGGCGCCTGGACGCGCACGTACGAAAGACGCGCGAGCTCATCAGTGACCTCGTCCGCGACGACGCTCGCGAGGCGCGCGCTCGGGAACTGGTGACGGCACTCGCCCTGGCGCTCCAGGGATCGTTGCTCGTGCGCACAGCGCCCGCGCCGGTCACCGACGCGTTCATCGGTTCCCGACTCGGCGGCGATGGGCACCTGTACGGCATCCTGCCGCCCGGCACTGACGCGGCAGCCATCGCTGCTCGCGCCTGAGGTCTGTCGGGCCTGAGAGGGCTCGGCATCCCGTCGCGGGATTGTGATGGGTCCCTCGTGGGAGCGGGACCAAAGACCCTATGGACGGAGGTGTTCGGTACGGCACTCTGATGTCAGACCACAAAAGTCGTCCGAAGCCCCGCCGAGGATGACAGGTTTCGTCGCTGGACGATGTTCGGCGACGCACGTGAGGAAAGGTATCCGGCGGATAACCCAAACCTGGTGCAGCGGGCCCGCCGTCGATCTGCGAGCCTCCCTCACGTATGCCGTCGCGGCGCCCGACTCGTCACCGGGCGCCGCGACGGCCTCATTGTTTCAGCGCACGAACTGCGGTTACTGGGTCCGCAGCGAGGTGGCGTAGACGGCGGCCTGAGTACGCCGCTCCATGCCGAGCTTGCGCAGTAGACCGGTCACGTAGTTTTTGACCGTCTTTTCCATGAGGTCGAGGCGCTCCCCGATCTGACGGTTGGTGAGACCCTCGGCGATCAGCTCGAGCACCTGACGTTCGCGGTCGGTCAGGTCGACGCCGGGTGTGCTCGACCGGGTCTCGCGTGCCTGTTCACGCACGCGCGTGGCGGCAGCCGATGAGAGCAGGTTCTTGCCCGCGGCGACAGCACGGATGCCGTCAAGAAGACCGTTGGCCTTGATGTCTTTCAGGACGTAGCCGGCAGCGCCGGCCAGCACCGCCGAGTAGGCGGCTTCGTCATCGTCGTAGGCGGTAAGGATGAGGCACGTGACGCTCGGATGCTGGGAGCGGATCTCGCGGCACACGTCGATACCGCTGCCATCGGGAAGCCGCATGTCGAGGACTGCGACATCGGGCATGGTGGCCGCGATGCGCCCGAGAGCCTGGCGGGCGGTGGATGCCTCGCCGATCACTTCCATGTCGCGCTCGGCGTCGATGAGGTCAACGACCCCTCGACGGACGATTTCGTGGTCATCGAGCACGAAGACACGGATCATGTGGTCTCTCCCTGGGCCAAAGGCACCGCCCACCGCAGGCGGGTGCCGCCGCCATCGCGTCCGGTGAGAGCGAACTCTCCGTTCCAGCGCGCGGCGCGATCCTCAAGGTTACCGACCCCGCTGCGGCGTGTCGGCGATTCCGGCACGCCGACGCCGTCATCGAGGATTTCGACGACCAACATCTCATCGGCGATCCCGACGCGCACCGACGTCTCCGTCGCCTGAGCGTGACGGGCGACGTTGCTGACCCCTTCGCGAACGACCGCGACGACATCCTCGGCGACATCCGGCGGTGTGCGCAGATCCAGCGGTCCCTGGAAGACGAGCCGCGGAGACTCCGAGAACGACGGCGCGACTTCGCTGATGACGTCCACAATGCGGTGCCTGACCGATCCGGATGACGCGCGGGGTTGGCGCAGGGCGAAGATGACGGTGCGGATCTCGGTGATCGCGGCATCCAGGGCGTCGACCTGCTCGAGCAGCTCGGTGCGCGCCGCCGCGTCGCCGACCCTGCCGGCGACGGCCTGCAGCGAGAGCCCTGCGCCGAACAAGCGCTGGATGACGTGATCGTGCAGGTCGCGGGCGATACGGCCGCGCTCGTCCATGAGGGCAAGCGCCTGCCGGTCGGACCTGCCGCGCGCGAGCTCGAGCGCGATCGTGGCTTGGGCCGCGAGGTCTGCGGCAAGGTCGACATCCTTGTCTGTGAACCGGGGAGCGCCGACGGGCCGCCCGACGGTGAGCACCATGGGAACGCCGTCTGCGCCGAGCATCGGCACGACCACCGTCGGACCCCACGCCACGAGTTCGTCGCCGAGCTCGACGGTGTCACCGCTGGCCTGCAGCGGCTGCCAGCTGTCGAAGACGCGTCCCGAGAGGGTGCCCGCTTGCGCATGAACGGATCCGGTGAGTTCATCGGCGTGCTCGCCGCGAGCGACCTCGACGCACATCATGGTGTCGCTGATCGACGAGATCACCACGACGGTTGCGGCATCCGTGAGTTGCAGGACCTTGTCTGCCAGAAGCTGCAGCGGTCTGCCGGTCTCGTCCGAGAACATGGCGGCGCTCATCTCGGCTGCAGCGGCGGCCCACCGTTCGCGACGCACCGAGTCTTCGTACAGGCGCGCGTTGTCGATCGCGATACCCGCGGTGGCGGCGAGCGCCTCGAGCAGTTCGGTGTCTTCTTCGGTGAACGCGCCGTCGGGGTGCTCGGTGAGATAGAGGTTTCCGAACACCTCCCCACGGATGCGGATGGGCACCCCGACAAAGCTGTCCATTCTCGGGTGGTTTCGCGGGAAGCCGACCGAGCGGGGGTCGTGACCGATGTGCTCCAGTCGGATCGCGTGAGGATCGTGAATGAGGGCTCCGAGTACGCCACGGCCGCGCGGCGGGGGGCCGATCGCCTCAGCGGTCTCGGCAGTCAACCCCACATGGATGAACTCCTCGAGCATCCCGTCGGGGCCGATCACGCCGAGTGCGCCGTACTTCGCGCCGACCAGTTCGACGGCCGATTCGACGATGCGACGCAACACCCCCGACAGCTCCAGCTGGCTCACGACAGCAGCGTTCGCCGTCAGAAGACTGCGAAGCCGTGCCTCGATATCAGCCACCCGGTGCCCCGTTCTCGTCCCTCGGCTCTCTCGCGAGGATCCTATCGCGGGACCTTCGACCCTGTGCGGGAATCTCCGGGCGCCGGATGCTGGGAGAGACAGGAGGGGCAGACGGATGCGAAACACACTCCACGACTCGCGCGTGGGCCTGTCGGATGGAAGCTCGTTGAGCGCTCCGGCTGACGACGCGATCTGGCGGGTATCGCCCTACGATCGGCTGGTCGTCGGGGTCGACGGGTCTGGTCCGAGCACCGGCGCGCTGGCGTGGGCGATTGCCTACGCGGCCGATCACGGCACCGAGCTGCTGCTCGTCCATGTCGTCGACGACACATGGGGCGTCGCGGGCGCCGACTATATGGCTGATGCGCAGCGCCGCGGCATCCATGTGCTGGATGCGTCGCGTCGCCGCGCGGTGGACGCGGGTGTCGCCCACGTGCAAACCGAACTCGTGCACGGCCGCGCGCCCAGCGTGCTGTCGGGCGCTGCTCGCCCGCACGACCTTCTCGTCGTCGGCTCGCACCGCACGGGGTTTCTGCGGGGGCGCGCGTTCGGCGCGGCATCCGTCTATGTCGTCGCTGCCGCGCGCTCGGCGGTTCTCGTCGTCCCGAATCTGCCGTTCGAGGGTCGGCACGGTGTCGTGGTCGGGGTCAGCGGGTCGCCGGCCTCGGATGCCGCACTGATGCAGGCGGCTCGCGAAGCTGCGCGCACCGATCAGCAGTTGGTCCTCATCCACGCGCGGCCTCCGGTTCCTCACGAGGAGTCGTCGAGTAACGGGGAGTACCGTGCGTCGGCTGCTCGGGATGTGGTCGCTCGCGCCAGCGCGCACGCCCTCATCGACATCCCGCACCTGGACCTGAGTTCCCGGGTCGTCGCCGACAACATCGCGCCGGCGCTGCTGACGGCATCCACCGACGCCGCCATGCTCGTGATCGGGCGCGGGCAGAGCGAAGAGCCCCCGAACATCTCGACCGTGGTGCACGACGTGCTCATGAACCTCAACGCGCCGGTGCTCATCGTTCCCTGACGACACGAGCACGCCTCGCGCGGCTCTAGAGTCGAAGCGTGGATTCGGTGCTGTGGTACATCGTGCCCCTGGGCATTGCGGCGGCGTTGAGTGTCTTCCCGATCCTCGCGGTCGTGCTGCTTCTGCTCTCTCCCAACCCCATCCCTGCCGGTGTCGGCTATCTCGCAGGGTGGTCGGCGGGAGTGCTCGTGCTTGTCACGCTGTTCTCGCTCGGGGCGCGCCTCATTCCCCCGTCGACGACCGATCGGATGCCCCCCTGGGCGCACATCGTCGAGCTGACGCTCGGAGTGCTTCTGGTTGTCGTGGGCATCTGGCGCACGATAGCCGCCCGGCGGCGCCCTGCGCCGACCAGCCCGCCCTCGTGGACGAAGGCGATGGACCATATCGGGCCGCGCCGGGCGTTCGCGTTCGGACTCGCGATGAACGTCAGGCCCAAGAACCTTGCCATCGCGCTGGCCGCGGGCCTTGCCATCGGCTCCGCATCGCTGAGCATTGCCGGCAGCAGCCTCACGGTGCTGATCTTCACGGCCGTTGCCATCTCGACTGTCGCTGCTCTGGTCTTGGCCTACGTCATCGGCAGCCACTCGGTGCGGCCACGGCTTGAGCGCTTCAGCGACTGGCTGGTGGCAAACTCATCCCTCGTTCTCAACCTTTCGGTGGCGCTGATCGGTGCGCTCCTGGTGATTATCGGCATCGCCAATCTGCTCTGAGGCGGGTTCCCTCGGCTGCGTGAGAACCTTCTCAGCCGGGGACGCCACGGCTTGATTCCGTGACACACTCCCCGCATGGTGCGTCGCAGATCGTTCGTCGTTGCAGGCCTCGCGACCATGCTCGCCCTCGGCGGCTGTGCTGCACAGACGAGCGCCGACGAGACCGGCGAGGACGAGGTCGCGGCAGCCGAGCCCTGGACATTCGTGAGCCGGCCCGATCTCACCCCTCCGGTCGTTGCGGTCACGACATCCGAGACCGGCGCGACGCTCGGCCGCGACGGCATGTATGCGTTCCTCGGTCCCAAAGACCGTGATCGCGGTTCGGCGATGCAGGGCGCGCTGATCGTGGATGGCGAGGGCGAGCCCGTGTGGGTTGCCAACACCGGTGACGACGCGGCGTTCGACCTGCGTGTGCAGGAGTACCAGGGCGAGCCGGTGCTGACGTACTGGGTGGGCCAGTCGGGGTTCCATGGGCGCGGCGAGGTCGTCATCCTCGATGACACGTACACGGAGATCACGCGCGTCTCGACCGGGGAGCCGATCGGAGCAGGCGACGCCGACATGCACGAGACGACGATCACCGACCAGGGCACGATGCTGCTTCTCGCGTACGTGACAGCCCCCGCGGATCTGACCGAGATCGGCGGCCCCTCTGATGGCTATGTGCTCGAAGGTCACGTGCAGGAAGTCGATATCGCGACCGGCGAGGTCGTGTTCGGGTGGTCATCGCTCGATGAGGTTCCGGTCACGGAGTCCAGGCAGGCGCTTGACGAGGGGCAGGGCACCCGCGCCGAGCCGTACGACTACATCCACCTGAACGCCGTGTCGCAGGACGGTGACGACGGTTTCCTCGTGTCGGCGCGGAACACGAGCACGGTCTACCGGCTGGACCGCTCGACGGCATCCGTCGACTGGCGCCTGGGTGGGCAGGGCAGCGACTTCACGGTCGATGAGGATGCCCGCTTCGCGTGGCAGCATGACGCGCAGCGCCGCGCCGATGGCACGATCACGCTGTTCGACAATCAGTCCGAGGATGACGCCGGGTGGTCTCGCGGGCTGCGGCTGGACGTCGATGAGGAAGCGATGACGGCATCGCTGGTGACGCAGTACGCGCCCGAGCAGGAGCGGTTGGCGGCAACCCAGGGAAACCTGCAGGAGCTTGCCGGTGGCAACCTCGTGGTCGGGTGGGGGTCGCGGCCGTTCTACTCGGAGTTCGATCGCGACGGCACCCTGCTGTACGAGGCAACCTTCACCGCCGGGACGAGCTACCGGGCCTACGTGATGCCCTGGTCGGCGACGCCCGCCACTCCCCCGGATGCGCAGCAGGTCGAAGACGGTCCGTCGGCGAGCGTGTTCGCCTCGTGGAATGGCGCAACGGGGGTCGCGTCGTGGCAACTCGTGACAGGGCCGGACGAGGCATCCGCTGTCGAGATCACCCGCGCGGCGCGAGACGGGTTCGAAACAGAGCTCCCGATTCCCGGGGGTACGACGCTCGGCGCCTACGTCGGGGTACGTGCGATGGATGCCGCGGGCGACGTCATCGGCGGCGGCGCCGCCCAGATCGCCGCGCCCGAGCCGATGGGCTGAGGCCGCCACCACTGGCGTTTGGCCCAGGGCACGCCGAAGCCCCGCCGGGAAACGCGACCCGGCGGGGCTTCGGTGTGTTGCGTACTACGCGCCGCGCTTGGCGAGCGGGGCTGCGGGGGCCTCTGCCGGAGTTTCTCCCGCAACCGCAACCTCTCCGCGGTGGGCACGGACCTCGTCGAACGAGGTTCCGTAGTACGCCGCCTCCATGAGTGTTTTCATGTCGGCAAGCATGGGCATCCGGGGGTTGGCCGGTGCGCACTGGTCTTCGTAGGCGGCCATCGCGAGCTCGTCGAGGCGGCCGATGAAGGCCTCTTCTGCGACACCCTGCGCCTGGAAGGAGCGCTCGATGCCGACGAGGTCACGCAGCTTCTCCACGGCCCGGGCGTAGGACTCGACGCCCTCTTCGGGGGTCGCGGCCTTCAGGCCCAGGTGCTGAGCGATCTGCTGGAACCGTTCGGGAGCGATGTAGCGCTCGTACTTGGGCCAGCTGGTCAGCTTCGTGGGGATGCGTCCGTTGTAACGGATGACGTGGGGCAGGTAGATCGCGTTGGTGCGTCCGTGGATCAGGTGGAACTTCGATCCGGTGACGTGAGCCATCGCGTGCACGATCCCGAGGAACGCGTTACCGAAAGCCATACCGGCGATGGATGCCGCGTTGTGCATCTTCTCGCGCGCCTGGATGTCGGCGGGGTCCGTGCTGCCGGGACGTGCCTTCGCGCTGCGTTCGATGTTCTCGAAGATCAGCTTGATGGCGTGCAGCGCCAGGCCGTCGGTGTAGTCGTTCGCGTAGACCGACACGTACGCCTCGGTGGCGTGGGTGAGGGCGTCGAATCCGGCATCCGCCACGACCTTGGCCGGCAGAGCCGACGTCAGGACCGGGTCGATGATCGCAACCGACGGGGTCAGCGCGTAGTCGGCGAGCGGGTACTTCATGCCCGTCTCGTCATCCGTGATCACGGCGAACGGCGTCATCTCGGAACCGGTGCCCGAGGTGGTCGGGACGCAGACGAGCTGGGCCTTCTTGCCGAGGTCGGGGAACTTGAACGCGCGCTTGCGAACGTCGAAGAACTTCTCGCGCATGTCAGAGAACTGCACGTCGGGGTTCTCGTAGAGCAGCCACATGACCTTGGCGGCATCCATCGGGGAACCGCCACCGAGCGCGATGATCGTGTCGGGGTTGAACTCCCGCATCTCGGCGGCTCCCGCGACGACGCTCGAGAGCTTCGGCTCGGGCTGGACGCGGTCGATGATCTGCAGGTGCACGCGGTTGCGGCGACGGTTCAGCACATCGATGACCTTGTCGACGAAACCGAGGTTGGTCATCGTCGGGTCGGTGACGATCGTGACCCGCTCGACGTTCTTCATGTCGATGAGGTAGCGGATCGCGTTCGGCTCGAAGTAGGTCTTGGCCGGAACCTTGAACCACTGCAGGTTGTTGTTGCGACGACCGACACGCTTGACGTTCACGAGGTTCACCGCCGAGACGTTGTTGGAGACGGAGTTGCGTCCGTAGGAACCGCAACCGAGGGTCAGGGACGGCATGAACGAGTTGTAGATGTCGCCGATGCCACCGAGGGCCGAGGGGGCGTTCTCGATGATGCGGACGGCACGGACGCGCTTGGCGAACTCGTCGATGACGCTCTGGTCGTTGCTGTGGATCGCGCCGGAGTGGCCGAGGCCGTCGAAGTTGACCATCTGCTCAGAAAGAGAGATGCCTTCTTCGGCGTTCTTGGCGCGGAGCACCGCCAGCACGGGGGCCAGCTTTTCGCGGGTCAGCGGCTCCTCGGGTCCGACGACGGCGCACTCGGCAAGGATCACCGAGGTGTCTTCGGGCACCGTGAAGCCGGCCTGTTCGGCGATCCACACCGGAGACTGGCCGACGACCTTGGCGTTGAGCTTGGCCTCGCCGCAGTTCTTGGCGTTGGCGTGGACGCCGAAGATGAACTCTTCGAGCTTGCGCTTCTCGTCGGCGTTGACCATGTAGGCGTGCAGGCGGGTGAACTCCGCAAGCGCCTCGGTCGCGATCGGCTCGTCGAGGATGACGGCCTGCTCGGACGCACACACCATGCCGTTGTCGAATGCCTTGGACAGCACGACGTCGTTGACGGCGCGGCCGACCTTGGCGGAGCGTTCAATGAAGGCGGGGACGTTTCCGGCGCCGACACCCAGGGCGGGCTTGCCGCAGGAGTAGGCGGCACGAACCATCGCGTTGCCACCGGTCGCGAGGATCAGCGCGACACCGGGGTGGTTCATGAGCTCGCCGGACGCCTCGAGTGAGGGCTCGGCGATCCACTGGATGCAGTTCTTCGGAGCACCGGCCGCGACTGCGGCATCCCGAACGATCTTGGCCGCCGCGACCGAACAGTTCTGAGCTGACGGGTGGAAGGCGAAGACGATGGGGTTGCGGGTCTTCAGCGCGATGAGGGACTTGAAGATCGCGGTGGAGGTCGGGTTGGTCACCGGCGTGATGCCCGCGACGACACCGACCGGGTCGGCGATCTCGGTGATGCCGGTGATCTCGTCGTGAGAGATGACGCCGACGGTGCGCTGCTTGATGATCGAGTGCGTGACGTGCTCACACGCGAACATGTTCTTCACGGCCTTGTCTTCGAACAGGCCACGACCGGTCTCTTCGACGGCGAGCACGGCGAGTTCTCCGTGGTGGTGGAGGGCCGCCACCGACGCTTTGCGCACGATGTGGTCGATCTGCTCTTGCGTGAACGACGCGTACTCGGCGAGGGCTTCTTGGGCCCGCCCGACGAGTGCGTCAATGGTGGTGGACATGGGATCCTCCTCAGCTGCGCGGACCCGGTGTCCGCACCTTTGCCCTACGCACATCCTGACACTGTGGTCAGACCACATACAGGGACTATGGTCCCCGTCTTGCGGGCGCAAGCTTCGGGCATCCCCCGGTCGGTAGTGTCGAGCCATGCAGTCAAAGACCAAATGGCTCGTGACATGGGTGATCGCTGCCGTCGTGATCGCGGTCGGCGCCATCGTGTTGGCCGTGGGGCAGCTTCAGCCCGCCACGTTCGGCTGGTTCGCGTATCAACCGCTCAGCGGCGACGCATTCGTCCCCTTTGACGGCAGCGCATTCGTCTCGCGCACCAGCATCATCGGATGGGTCATCCTGGGGATCGGGCTCATCGCCGTCGCCTTTCTTGCGGGCTGGTCTATCGCGGGCACGCGGCGCGAGGCATCCACGTCCGAATCGACGTCACAGACGGATGTCGACCGACTGGTCCACGAGTATCTCGCCAGTCTCGAAGCCGCCGATGCCGATCGCGTGGTTGCCCTCTTTGCGCCCGGCGGGATGGTCGAGTCTCCCCTGTATGGCACGATGCCCGCGGCGGAGTTCTACCCCGTGCTGTTCGCCGACACCGCCAGTTCACGGCTGACGCTGCGGACCACCACGACCGGATCGACCGAGGGCCGCACGGTGGTGAGCTTCTGGTTCGACTTCGGCTGGATCCTCTCGACCGGGCAACCCGCGCCCTTCACGGTCGTCGACGTCGCCGAACTCGACCAGCACGGCATGATCGAGCGACTGCACATCGTCTACGACACCTTCCCGATTCGGGATGCCTTCAACGACGCCCACGACGGCGAGCACTGAGCTCAGGGCAGCAGGTCGAGCATCTGCGGCCGAGCCTTCATCGCATGGATGACGAGTTCATTGCCGCTGTCGAAGACGAGAACCACGGTCTCGAGCAGTCTCCCCTGCGTATCGAAGCCGAGCCGCAATTGGCGAGCAGGAGAGTCGTCGTCGAGGTCCTCGACCCACAGCGGCCAGGAAGCCGCTTGGCGGATATCGTCGGGTTCGATCCCGTGCCTGAGCGCAGCACCGTGAATCTTCACGCGGCGTATGCGGCGATCGCTTCGCGGATCAGTTCCGATCGCGACTTGTTCTCGCGGGCGGCGCGAGCGTCGAGCGCGGCGAGCTCATCGGTAGTGAGCCGGAGAGCGACCACCTGCGCGGGTTCCGATCCGCGACCGGGACGTCCGCGGCCCCGGCGCTTGAGCGCGTCCACGTCGTAACCCGCGTCGGCCTCCGCCGCCCAAGCTGCGATCTGCTCCTCAGTGACGGGTGCGCCGTTGATGGTCTCACCGCTACTCATGGACGTATCGTAATACGAAAAACCCAGCTTGGTGACGGAAATCCCGGTGTGAGTCCGGATTTTCTGAGTCAGTGGAGCGTCTCCCCCTGTTCGAGCATCCGGACGTACTCGGCGACGCGGGCGGCGCGAGACTCGGGACGCTTGAGGTTGCCGACGCGGAACGACATCGCGAAGCGGATCTGCGCTGACTGAGCGGCAAAGGCGGCGGCGAGCTTCGGGTCGGCATCCAGCACCGCCTGCAACTCGGCCGGGATATCGCCATCACTCTGCCGGTAGGCCGCATCCCACCGACCGTCGGCTTTCGCGCGGTCGATCTCGAGCTGGCCCGCGGGCCGCATCCGTCCTTCGTCGATCAGGCGCGTGACATGCGCGATGTTGACCTTCGACCAGAGGCTGCGCGGCCGGCGCGGAGTGAAGGCCTGGAGAAAGTAGTCGGCATCCAATGACTGCTTCTGCCCGTCGATCCAGCCGAAGCACAGCGCGACATCGAGCGCCTCGGCGTAGGTGATGCCCGGCTTGCGCGTGGCCGTCTTGCGCAGGCGCAGTCGCACGCCGTCGGGGCTGGGATCGGCATCCAGCCACTGCTCCCACTCTTCGACGGTGTCGACCTGCAGCGCGGGCTTGTCGTTGTGGGCGACCATGCTCGAAAGCTACCCCCTCGCACTGACACCGTCCGGCGTGGTGGACTGGGCGCACCGCCGCGACGAGGAGGATACATGGCCAAGGCCCTCCTGGCTTTGAGGGCCATCTCAAGCCCCGACCGTCACACTGCAACCACACCCCGGGCTTTGGACTAGTGATCGGCTTGGCGTAGCGGCTGGAAGGCCGGGCAAGCTGAGCACCTCGGCCTCGGGCGCGGGTGTTGTCGACTACTCGGCCGATCGCTGCTGACTCAAGACGGCGACCGCTTTGACCGGGGTCAGTCTCCGCCCGCCTCCAAATTTCTGACCATATCGGTGACGCGTTCTATCTCCGCTAGGAAAGGACGCTGCGGGTCGGCCCCAAAGGGTGCCTCACTCACGGTTGAGACGGTGCGCGACAGATGGCTTCGTTGCACCGACTCGTAGGCTATGACCCACAAATCGGCGAGCATCATCATGATCTGAGCGGAGCCAGCCCAGTCCGTCACGCCATGCCGAATCACTCCGCGGCCCTTGTCGTCGACATCGAAAATCGTATGATGGCGCGCTATGCCGGCATGGGCGGCACCGCTGAGATAGCTGTAGAGCCGACCAGGGTGGGGATTCTCCACAAGCCGCTTGAGCGCAGAGATAGATCTCTGAGGCTGCTTCAGATCAATCTCGTCGCGCGAGTTGCATCCAGCAACGGCAACCGACCAGGCGATTTGCTCAAGCGCCAACCTTGCAACCGCATCGGCCTCGATTCGTAGCCGCAACTGATATAGCAGGTGTGCTGAGAACATGGTGTGCACCAGACGCTCCATTGCGACCGAGCCAGCGTACATTCCGAGCGTGAGCTCCGCGTCTGGGTTTGTCTTGAGCGCGGCCCTGCATTGATTGATGTGCGCCATCGCGTCCAAGTAGGCGCGGACGTAGGCGGTTCGGCCAGGATCCCCCACGCCCTCGACCTCCGGGAACCGCTTGCGAGCCCGATCAATGCTCTGCAAACCGAGCGTCCTGGCGAGCGCTACCGCCTGCAAGTCTCGGGATAGCTCGTCATCCGCGTTCCTGTCCGAATCGAAAATGATCGTGCCAGTTCCCAACGATGCCACGGCGTCGAAGTTGCTGAGAGTCCGAAACAGAGACTCCGTTCCCAGGGTCTGTTGTAGCGAAGCCAGAATGTCCTCATGCTCCAGTGGGGTCATGGAGCCGAGCTTATGGCCGGCGTGCCACGCGGTTTGGACAGCGAAGAGACGGGCTGGGGTCGGCATCCAGCCACCGCTCCCACTCCTCGACGGAGTCGACGTGCAGCACGGGCTTGTCGTTGTGGGCGACCATCCTCGAAAACTACCCCCTCGCACCGACACCGCCCCGCGTGATGGACTGTGCGCACCGCCGCGACGAGGAGGATGCATGCCCGCACGCTTTGTGTATTGGATGAACGTCTCGCTCGATCTGTTCATCGAGCACGCGCACGACGAGCAGGGCGGCGGCGACTGGATGAGCATCGGCGACGAACTGCACGAGGAGTTCAACGCGCGCGCCAAGGCGCTCACGATGATGGTGCAGGGCCGCAAGGTCTTCGAGACGATGGAGAACTTCTGGCCCGCCGCGCGCGAGAACACCGAGTTCCCGCAGGTGTACCGCGACTACGGCCACATCTGGACCGACAAGCCGAAGATCCTCGTCTCGCGCTCACGCACCGAGGCGCCGTACAACACGACGGTGTTCGGCGGGGACGACGCCATCGAGCGCCTCGGTGAGATGCGCGCCAGCTCGAGCGGTGACATTGGTGTGGGCGGGGCGGATGTCGCGACGCAGCTACTCGCGGCCGGGCTGCTCGATGAGGTGCTGCTCTTCACGCATCCGGTCATCCTCGGGTCGGGACGCCCGCTGTTCGATGAGGTGAGTGCGCCGGTGCGGCTGAAGCTGCTTGAGCAGGCGAGCTACACAGGCGGCGTGACGATGCACCGCTATGCGGTTCAGCATACCCCGGATCCATTTGCGGACGCGGACCCGTCGGCACCATGAATGGACTGCAGATTGGCTCGACGATAGTGCCCATCGCTGGCGAGGGCGTCCGATTGCGACGAGATGCCCCACCCCGACCGGGGCTCGTCGACTCAATCCTCTACATCGATCGCGTGCCCGCCATCAGCAACCGGTGCGGAAACAACGGAGTGAGACGCTCGCGACGGTCCCAGAAAGCGACACGCTCACGGTAGCTGGGCTCAACGGTTGCGCCGTCTACCGGCGTACGGGGAGGCTGGCGTCGTGGACGACCGCTCGGACTCTGAGACCGTCGGGCAGGGCCGCGGCTTGTGATTCGAGGTGGGCTCTGAGCCCGCGCCGGTTTCGATCGGACTGGCTGATGTTCTTCTCGTTCGTCATCTGGTTCGAGTCAAAGTCGACGACTAGGTAGATGCCGTGTGTCTGCGCGCCGGAGGTCAGGTATTCACCAGCGAGCTGTGTCACGAGGTTGCTGCGAACGCCCCGGTTCCAAATACCCTTCACCTCGACAACCACGACCAAATGTTCGCCAGTGTTCAAATCGCGTACCTCAACTCGCAGATCCTGGCGGCTTCCCACCCCCCTGCCTGCGGCGTTGGACACCTCGACCTCACGATTGATGATCAGACCACTGCCCAGCAGCAAACGGAGAGAGTGGCAATACCAGTCGCTGATCTGGTTCTCGTCCTTCGGGTTACTGAAGCCCACCCCCGTGTTCCAGAGTGCGAATGCTTGAGGAGTTTCCCCACGCAACCAGCCTTGCACTTCATCGAGAGCATCCAAGACAATCTGCAGTACGTCATCGCTGGTTCGAGCAAGCCTCGCGGGTCCTTTTCCGATGAGAGTCGAGTACTCCTCGATGGACAGCGGGCTCCAGCCGTTCACTCGAAACGCTTCCCGTGCCGCAACGAGCGCATAATCGAGCTCAACGGTCGAGATACGTTCATTGGCAGCAAGAAGTGCGAGGAGCCCCTCTCGTGTTCCGCCCGCGGCGACGCTGCGAAGGAGCTCAGATCTCCATCGGGCGAGATCCTCCCGTGGCGTCACGGCGTGCACTCCGGGCTCAAACGACTCTGTCTCGGGCGGGAAGAGCGTGGCCAACCGAACGTAGATGGCAACTCTCTTTGCCGGGTCGACCTGGCGAATGCGCTCGCTGGCAAACCGCTCGTGCTGCGCAATCTTGAGCAAGATCGGGCTCGCAAGTTCCGGTCGATTCGTACAGAAAGCTTCGAGCAGGTCGTAACCCAACTCAGCATCGAATGCTGTCAGTGCACTCAGAGTTGCTGCGATTTCTTGTTCGTCCGGGCTATCAAGGACAATCTTGCGAACCCACGCTGTGGCACCGTCGGTATCGACGTGTAGGTAGAGGTCGATCAGCGAAGATCGATCGCTGCCTCCAGCTCGGATCGCTCTACGAAGCGCCATGAATTGAGCTGGGCGGACGAACCCGTCGAGGTCGGCTATCGTTCCAGCGTGAGATGTCCCACGTGCGATCCGAGCAAGGAACGCATCGATGGCGCGCGCAAGATTGCCTGGCGAGGTTGAATCAGACAAAGTGAGCAGTCCTCGACGGACCCGTCTCGCGTCGGCTTCACCGGGGCCCAGCTGTGCTTCGAGCAAGGCAATATTCGCAATGTCCCATTGGACCTCGGAGACAGATTTCAGATCTGTCGAGCGATGAAGGTAAAGCGTATGTAGCGCCCGATACGCAGCTTGGATACCGAAGTAGATTGTGTTGCGTTTCAGCCGCATTGGGAACGGTCGTTCGGGAGTAGTGAGCGCGCCAATGTAGTCTCGGGCGAGGTCGAGGATAAGAGTCCGCTCTCGGTCGCTGAACAGTGCGATGTTCTCGGTTGACAGCAGGTCGGGACCCGGGTCGTGCACGTACCGGCTCAATTCGAGGTCTACATCGAGCCAACGCGCCAATAGCCAGAACCTGGTCGGTTCATTTTGGACGTCGAGCATTATTCGTCGGACCGTCGAGACGTACTCTTCGGGCGACATCGCTCGCGAGTGTACATCCGGTGCGCTCCTGTGATTCATCTCCCAGATCGCTCGAGCGTGTGTGGCTACGTCCGAACCGAGGTCAATGGGGTCGAAGTAGCGGCGCAGCCGCGCCCATAACGGAGTCTCCTGCTGGCCCCACGCCCATGCCATGTCTAGATCGTTCGTTGGGTCCAGCAGCCGGTCGAGGAGGTTCATCCATGCATCCAGTTCCTGAGCTGGGGCTTCCATTGCGCGCTCCTTCAGCCATGGCAGATCAGAGCTGGATACGAGTGGCTCGTTATCAGCGTCGCGCGCACTCAGAACAACGAACCAGAGGGGAAGATCCCCTTCTTCAAGCGCGACGAGTCTCGTTACCAGATCCCGCAGCGCGGTCGGGACGACTTCCGACCTCGAGAATGGAAGCCTGTCGCGACCGCGGCCGAGCCGGTACGCGACGACCCGCGCCACGGCGACCATAGCGTCTGCCGGAAGATCCTCTGCAGACAGCGCGCACGTGACTGCCGCATCGATCGTCCCCCCAAGCGCGTTGAATTCGTCGTCGAATCCATCGTCGGTCTCCGACCTGCGGTCTAAGGATGAGGCCCACCAATCAAGCAAGACGCTTGCCAGATCTAGGCTCACGTTCTGTGAGAGTTGCGAGAGAAACAGGTAGTAGGACCCCACAAAGTGCTCGCGCGGTTCGACCAGTGCGCCGACCAACTCTTTTGGGGTGATGAAGTCTGGCCAAAGTGCAGCCAGAAGCGAACCTCGCAGTTCCTGGTGGTCGTCTCCAGCGAAGAGCTCCGGGTCCCGCAAATTGACGCGACTGAGGACAACAGCGACCCGGTGCGTTCGCACTACCTCAGCGACTCGCTCCCGCACTCGAAGTGCGGTGCTGCAATCTTCTAGAAGCGCCAGAAGGGTCTTCTCGAGTCCAGGCACATACGAGTCTCGCAGTATGCGTAGCGCGACAACCTGCGTCGTTTCTGGGCCTGCCAGGTACTGCTCGAAGTCCGCTGCCATCTCTGGGTAACGAAGACCGGACAGCTCGTCCCTCCAAGCGAGTGCTCGGTCGACCTCTTCGGCACGCTCCAGGAGACGGCCCACCATGTCACGCGCGAGGTGAGGTAAGTCATCCGTGATGCGGTTCCTAACCAGAGTCAGCGGATCCGCATCCAGCAGCCACTTGAAGTCATCAGGCTGCTGCGCCACCAGCCAAGTCGCAACATCTGCCATCTGCGGTGGAATGGCCATGGTTTCCGCGACAGTAAGGACTGATCTCAGCGCCGAATGAGACAGTCCCGCTCGATGGATATGGTTTGCCGCGAGAAAGTCCTTCAGCTGACGATGGGAGAACTGTCTCTCGTTGAAGCCCGTTGTTGCAAAGAGGGAAGTGCGCAGCGCACTCTGCAGATCATGGTTCGTGAGTTCAAGCCGGGTTCCCTCGACACGCTCTGTGCCAAGCAGGCGTTCCGTTTGTAATCCGACCGATGGCTCCCCAACATTGAATAAGGCGAAGGATCCGACCTCGCTGAACGTTGAAAAGGCGGCGAGTCGCTCAACGGCGGCGCGTTGCCGGATGGGGAAGGCTTCTTCGTGCGGGATTGGCGTATACCGGTCAACCGCGTCCTCGCCGGACATCAGGGAAATCGCTCTCTCGAACACGCGTCCCCTTGAGTCGGGAAACCGACCGTCCGCTCGGAAGATCGTGAACAGCAGACTGAGCGTCAAGGGCGTTGCCGCCAGAGACTGGAGGCGATGCCGGCCGACCTCGCGCAGGAATTCTTCGCTGTCCACCCCGAGCGAATCGGCGATCGAGACAACGTTGGCACGCTGCAGCGGGAGGAGCACATGGACCGCTCCCGGGTCTAGCTCCTCAAAGAGTTCGTCTAGCGCTCGGACCGACTCGGCGGTTCGACAGGCAGCGATGATGCGCCAACCGTTTTGCATGAGCGCGCCGAGCCGGCGCTCAAGAAACCTTACAAAGGTTCTGATCAGAACCCGAGTCTCGTCGACGCTATCGAGCAAGAGAATGCGCGACCGGCCCTCCTCGGTGTTCGTCTCCTCGACGCGGTCGAACGCGGACTCGAGGGACGCTTCCGAGTAGCAGTCTCGCAGGTCCAGGAGGCGCACAGCGTCCGTGCCCCGTGTGAGCACGTCGGCAAGATTCCGAAGGGCCGTGGTCTTTCCTGCCCCTGGTTCGCCGAGCACAAGGCTTGCGCGACGTCCTGCAAGGTCGGCGAGTGGGATCGCATATCCGGCGTCGTTCTCCGGAGCGAAGTCCTCCGGGTATGCGTATCCACGAGGCGAAACAAAACGATCTACGGCAAGCACGGCATCAAGCTACGGCACAGCAGTCCCCCTCGACATAGCGCAACACAAGGACTCGCTCGAGTCTCTGCCAGGTGGTCGACCACCGTTGGTGCCGTTGCAGTTGTGATACACGCCTTCCATCGAGGTGCGGGCGGCAACGATGAGGCCTCGGATGGACGCTAGATAGCGTTGTGAACATGACCGACGCGAAGACGCCTCGCATGCTACTCGTGGAGTTCGAACAAGCACTATTGCGTGAGCGCTACGCGAAACGAAACGGGAGGGAAATCCTCCTCCCACCAGATAGGCAGCTTGTAGAGCTACTCCGCGGGCTTGTAAACGCGCTCCCCGATTAGTTCACTCTGCAACGGGCCCTACGGCCCGCTGGGGTCAGTGGGGCTCGCGCCCAGCATCGGCATCACCGAAATCCCCCCCCCCCCCCCC
>Ga0209958_1000196_pt1 | contig 175008 bp, 174 predicted proteins | sample ThiBio_inoc_plan_FD_183942 | JGI IMG/M metagenome (GOLD analysis project Ga0209958, IMG submission 183942) | Wastewater bioreactor microbial communities from Cape Town, South Africa - Thiocy_inoc_plan (SPAdes) | ecosystem: Engineered > Bioremediation > Thiocyanate > Unclassified | place: South... | reverse complement strand
AGATCAATGCCAAAGGCGAAGAGCTCTGGAGCAAGACCGTGGGCAGTGATGGCGAAGACATCCTGAACGGACTGATTGAAACCCGCGACGGCGGTTACCTGCTGGCCGGAACCTCCAAAGGCAAACCGTCCCGCGATAAAAGCAGCGGACATGGCGGAAATGATTTCTGGGTGGTAAAACTCAAAGACCGCTATAAAAAGGAAGTAGAGAAACCGGTTATTGAAGCCTTGCCGAATCCGGCACAAAACTTTACCAATATTGTGGTGGGTTATGAATTTCAAAGCGGTACTGCTTCAGTATTTGACCTGTCCGGGAGACAGCTTCAACAATACAACATTGACAGCCGGACTGTTCCAGTGGATCTGAGTCATTATCCGGAAGGGATTTATATCGTAGAGATCCGTACCAATCTGCAAACGGATTCTGTTAAGGTTATTAAAGGGATTAACCCTGTTAAAAATTAGTCATTACCATGAAAAATATAGTATTCTCCTTATTATTCCTGATGCTTTCAGCAGCTGTTGCGGCACAGGATGGTTCCGGAAAACCACAGGTTCCGGAAATTACGCTTCCATCACCGGAAGCCTATGCGCTGACCAAATACGGCGACATTCCGATCAATGAATTTACCGGGATGGTTAGTGCCAATATTCCTTTATACACCTTAAAATCCGGAAAAATAAGTGTACCGGTCAGCCTGAATTATTCAGGAGCGGGCGTTAAAGTGAACCAGACAGCAACCTGGACCGGGATTAACTGGACCTTAAGTGCCGGCGGGGTGATTACCCGTACCATTAACGATGCCCCGGATGAAAAAGAAACCATACAGGGACGTTTATCGGCTGCAATGATACAATCCATGAATATCGTATATGGAAGTGCCGATACCGAAACCTTAAACAAAATGTGTTTTGAGTTTCGTAAAGAATGGGATTTTAAACCGGATATGTTTAATTTTTCCTTTCCCGGTTATTCCGGATCGTTCTATCTGGATGAAAACTTTATACCGCGTGTTTCCAAACTGGACAGCAATATCAAAGTAGAAATCGTTGGGCCGGAAGCCGATTTAAAAACCCGTTTCCGTAACCATGCCGCTTTTTGCATTACGACTGCCGATGGGGTGAAATACTATTTTGGCGGCGAGGGCGCTACCGAAAATTCTTTTACCGGAACCCATAAAGAAAATCCGAATGCCCCAACAGGCTTCTATCTTACCCAGATTGTCCATCCGGACAATGGTGTGGTTTATTTTGACTATACCACGAGCGTAACAGGAAAAACGGTGACGTTGTCCCGTACCGAAACCGTGAGTAAGATCACCTACGAAGAAGATGCCCTGGGCTGTACCGCACCGGCAGTAAATACTTCGCTGGTAGCCGGGATTACACAAAATACGGTTTTTAACGGAAAAACCCTTTCGAAAATACGGGCCGGAAACAACTATACCGAAGTCGTGTTTAATGTTGCAAACGGTTCGACCGGGCAATATGCCAACATCCTAAACAGTATAGAGGTAAAAGAAGGAACTACCCTGTTGCACAAAGTAAACCTGACGTACCTTTTCCCGAAAGCGCCTACTACTTCCCACCGTTTTTTCCTGACCAAAGTAGAATTTAACAAGGACAAGAACTACGGTACCGGAAGAAAATACGAACAGTACACACTGGAATACAATGACCCGACAGCACTTCCGGATCGTTTGAGCTATGCTCAGGATTTAGCCGGTTATTACAACGGGGTAAATTCCAACACGATGGTACTGCCTAAAAACAATGATGATAACTGGAAGTATTATTCTTCGGCTTTAGCCGACAGGAATTCTTCTTTTGGCTATGCCCAGAAAGGATCGCTGAAAAAAATCACCTACCCTACCGGCGGTTATACGGAGTTTGAATATGAGCCCCGATATGCCAAGGAATACGAAAAGCAAATCATTTCGATGAATATCTGGCGGAATGATCCGGGACGTACGCCCAAATCCAAAACAACGGCTTCGAACAGTATCTTAGGGAATTCAATTGTTAATCCCGACGGTTCCTTCGGATTTTCCGGTGCCTTTATAGACGAACAGATCAAAGTGGACATTACGCTCACGGCTAATGCCCAGATGGGACATACCGACCGTACCTATATAAAACTGACCGACAATACCACCAATACTTCCGAAACGAAATTTGTTGTCATGCCCGACGGCAGCCAGGAAATAGGAACCGGTAATTTTAGTTACAGTACCTCATTAACATTCCCGATCCTTAAAGGCCATGTGTACAAGCTGGAACTGTATAACACCTATGTGTCGCTGGTAAAATTTGATGCCTCGGCAGCTTTTAGCTATACTTCCAATTTCAAACAGATCGAAGATGGCGGTATTCGTGTAAAACGTGCTGTTGATTATACGGCAGCTACGCAAAATGCATTTGTAAAACGTTTTTATTATATGCCGGCAAAGGACCTGTCTAAAGATATTTTTGAGCTGATTCCGTTTAAAACCAATTACCTGGATGCGGTTACCAATCACGTTGTTCTGAAATGTTGCAGCGGTACCGGAGCAATATTGTTTCCTAAAGAAGTAAACTTCAGCACTTTTGCATCCAGCATGCCCAATCTGGATGTCTTTGACCAGAAATATGAATATGTAACCATCAGTTACGGAGGCGATAATTTTGAACTGGGCGGAAAAGAAAAACATTTCCACAACCAGGACATGAGCAGCCAGCAGGATATCAATCCTTTCTACAACAGTCCTTTCCAGCAGGAAAGAAGTACTTATAAAGGAAACCTGGAATCGGTATACAACGGAACGCTGTTAGGAGAAGCGGAGCTGATAAAGCGCAAAGACGTTTTGTATAAAACCAATGAACAGTCGTTTACCTATCGTTATGACAATGTGTATACTTATGGCGGTACGACCGGCGGACTGGCTTTTGCCGTTTGTGAAAACCGCCTGAAAACCGTTCAGAACCTGGATATCGGTATTTACAACCTGTATTCCCGAAAAGCGGAATTGATTAAAAAAGAAAGTAAAAACTTTATTGAACCAATTCCGATTACTACCGGAGGCGTTAACGAAGCCAATTATAAAACCGTGGCTTCCACACAGGAATACCAGTACAGTTTGCTGCCGGGATTACCACTAGCCGTAAAAACAGCTACCAGTGACGATACGGTGTTTACAGAAGTACGCAACGTTTATGCCGACCAGCCGAACCTGCTAACCGGATTAACGGCAGCACAGATCAGTGCCTGTAATAAATTGGTAGCACTGAATAAAGTGAGTACGCCGGTACAGGTAAAAACCTTCCGCTATGCCGACAACAATGCCCTTCCTGTTTTAATGGGAACCCAACGCACGCTGTTTAAAAGCTGGAACAACAACCCGAACCTGATCCTGCCGGAGATTATCCAGGCATCAAAAGGAAGCGAAGCGCTGGTGGATCGTGTGGTTATCGAAGAATATGATACGCATGCCAACATGACCCTTGCGGCGATGGTAAACGGACCGAAAACCAAATATACCTACAATCAGCTGGATCAGGTTATGATCAAGATTGAAAACTATATTGCTCCGTCATCCGGCGGCGGCAGCGATACGTTTCCGGAACCGGATCCGGCAGCTCCCTGCACGCTGCATCAGACCTATCCGGAATCGGTGATTTCCTGGTACCAGTATGACCCGGTTACGCATCTGGTCACTCAGTCCATCAATAATAACTGCCGTAAAACGACTTACGAATATGATGCCCTGCTGCGCCTGAAACGCATCAAGGACCACGACGGCAATGTTATAGAAGAGTATGATACCAATTATGTAACCAATTAATACGATAACACCATGAAAAAACTGGCAATACTATTGCTTTGTGCACCGTTATGGGTTATTGCACAAACCACCACACAGAATTACACAAAAAAAACCGTTTACCGGGAAGCCAATGGCGGCCGTCCGGCAAGTACGGTAACCTATTATGACGGACTGGGTCGCCCGGTACAGCAGGTAGCGAACAAGCAATCGGCTACCGGCAAGGATATCATCACCCATATCGAATATGACATGGGGCGCCAGCTAAAGGATTACCTTCCGTATGCAGCTACTACGGTCGACATGAGCTACCAGAACAATGCCCAGCAGGCTACACTCAACTATTCCCAGTATACCGGGCAATATCCGTTTAGCGAAAAACTGCTGGAAGCCGCACCATCGGCACGGCCTTTACGACAGGGTGCTCCGGGAGCCGACTGGCAGCTTGCCCCAAATGAAGGGGTCGATCACAGCGTTAAAATGGAATACCAGACCAATACCGGCAGTGAGGTAAAATACTATGCCGCAGCGACCACCTGGGATGCCGCACAGGGGTTATATGTCCCGCAGCTGCAGAACAAAGGTTATTATAAAGCGAGCCAGCTGTATAAAAACATCAGCAAAAATGAAAACTGGACCTCCGGTAAAGACAATACCGTGGAAGTGTTTAATGACAAACAGGGAAAACTGATCCTGAAAAGGCTTTATAATGACGAGGTGGCACACGATACCTACTATGTCTATGACGAATACGGCAACCTGACCTATGTAATCCCGCCATTGGCAGCCAATCCGGAAACCCAGCTGAACGATTTGTGCTACCAGTACAAATATGATTCCCGCAACCGGATGGCCGAAAAGAAACTACCCGGCAAACAATGGGAATTTATGGTTTATGACAAACTGGACCGTGTGGTCGCTTCCGGCCCGGTGCTGACACCGTTTGGCGGTACGCAGACCGGATGGATCGTATCCAAATATGACGGACTGGGACGTGTGGTCTATACCGGATGGCTGGCTACTTCCGATACACGAAGTGCTTTACAATCCCAGCGCAATGCGGCCAATACCAATTTTTCGGAAAAAAGAGCTACCGCTACTACGGTGGACGGCATAAGCATCGGCTATACCAATGTGGCCTTCCCGACCAGCGGCATGAAACTGCTTTCGGTATTGTATTATGACGATTATGCCTATCCGAATGCGCCAACTGTACCGTCGCAGGTGGAAGGGCAAAACATCACCACAGCCGTAAAGGGACTGGCTACAGGAGGCTGGACGCGTGTACAGACGAATGCTTCCGAAACCTTCAGCGAACAGGGCTATACGTTCTATGACCTGAAATCCAGACCGGTTCGTACCTATACCACCAATTACTTAGGCGGGTATACGCAAACCGATACCAAACTGGATTTTATGGGGAAAACGCTGTATACCAAAACCTATCACAAGCACAGCAGCAGTGCCACATTGCTAACGCTTACCGATAGCTTTACCTATACCGAGCAGGACCGTTTGCTGCTGCACAAACACCAGATCAATGGTGGTGCCGAACAACTGTTAGCTAAAAATACGTATGACGAACTGGGTAAACTGATCTCCAAAAACGTGGGTGGTTTGGATCCTACCGGTGCCTTCGCCTATCAGAAAGTAGACTACCGTTACAACATCCGCGGCTGGCTGACAGACATTAACAATACCGCTGCCACAGATAGTCCCCGTTTACAAATGGAAGAAACCGATCTGTTCGGGTTTAAGATCAACTATAATGAAGTAACAGAAAGTCAGAACGGCAACGTTACCAAAACAACAAGCAGTATGAGTGGTAAAGTAAAACCGTTGTATAACGGGAATATAGCCGAAACTTTCTGGAAAACCAAAAGCGACTATATCCTGCGCAAATATGGCTATCAGTATGATAATCTCAACCGTCTGAACACTGCTTTCTACCAGAAACCGGAAACCCAGAATCCTACTCCTGGCTCCTATAACGAAACGGTAAGTTATGATAAAAACGGAAATATTACAGCTTTACAACGTACCGGAAACCTTGACAACCCAGTTTTTGCTATTGATATTGACAACCTGAGTTATTTCTATAACGGCAACAAACTGATGCGGGTAAATGATGCGACCAACAACCCGGAAGGCTTTACCGATAACGGTTACGGAAATACTTATGACGATTATGCTTATGATGCAAACGGCAATATGATCAAGGATGAAAATAAAAAGATCACGAATATTGTGTACAATCATCTGAACCTGCCGGTGGAAATAACATTTTCCGGCGGGAATAAAATTAATTATCTTTACAACGCAGCGGGTGTAAAAGTACAGAAGAAAGTTACCGAGGGAGCAGCGGTTAAAACAACCGATTATTTAGGCGGATTTCAGTATGTGAATAGTAAACTCGTGTTTTTCACACATGCCGAAGGCTATGTAAAAGTAACCGACGATGTTTATTTTAATTATGTTTTTCATTTTACCGATCATTTAGGAAACTTCCGTGCCAGCTGGACTCTTAATGAAAAAACAGGTGAACTGCAAATCATGGAGGAAAACCATTATTATCCTTTTGGATTAAAGCATAAGGCATATAATACAGAACAATATACCTATACGATGCCAATGGATGGCACACCGGGATATAATGTACCTGAACTGGCACAGGAAGAAAGTAGAAATCCGAATCCGTATAAATATAAACACAACGGGAAGGAGCTACAAGAGGAATTGGGATTGAATTTATATGATTATGGAGCGCGTAATTATGATGCGGCTATTGGAAGATGGATGAATATTGATCCGCTTGCTGAGCAATCCAGAAGATGGACACCGTATAATTATGCATATAACAATCCGATGTTTTTTGTCGACCCGGATGGTATGCAGGCAGTTAGCACCTCTAATATTTATGATGACCGTATACAAATGACTACAGCGGTAAATAATGAAAAAAATGAAGAAAGAGAAGATGGTGTTATATATAAAAGCGGACATTGGTCTGATACAGTTAGAGAAGATAATAATAATAATAATAATAATAATAATGATGAACCACCTGTTAATCTTTTTAAACCAACAGCTAAACAATCTAATCAAAAAGTGTTTAATGATGTCTTTAATGAGATGAATAAAAAAGAAAATTATGAAGACGGTGATGGAATATTTTCTGTTTACGGTCATGGAGGTTTAGGACATATAGGAAATTTGAAAGGAGATAAAGGTAAAATGATTTTTACAGCCGAGGATTTTGATAAAATGATGTCTGAAAGAAGTGTAGCATATCGAAATCAACTTGAAAAAAATCAACCTTTCACATTATTTTTGTATAGTTGTGAATCTGCAACAGAATATCAGAAAACTGACCAATCAATTGCACGAAAAATATCAGCGGCTCATCCAAAAGCAACTATATTAGGTTTTGATGGATATGTCATATATGGCACAAGAAATGGGAAAGCAACTATTGTCGGTTCAAGTTCTGATTTAAAGCGTAATAATAACCAAGGTTATATAGTTACCTACCAAAATGGGCAGGAAATAAATAGAATATTATATAGTGAATATAAAAAACAAAAAAAATAATATGAAAGGATTTTTTTTTACCACAATTGGAATACTTATTTGTTGCTTTACATCTTGTGAAAAAAGAGAGAGCAAGGAAAAAATAGAAGAAGGTATTTCCCCTGCAAAATCATATTTTGAAGATTTCAATAATGACAAGAAAATACGTGAATTATCAGCCAAAATAGCCGAAAAAGGAGATACATTAGCATATAATGAATTAAAAGAGATATATTTTTTTAGCAGTCACACAAGGGACTTTTTACGTAACTCATTATTAATGGCTAATAATTTTGATTATCCAGAAGCATATTTTGATGTATATTTTATTTTAAAGGACGATTTGATTAATGGCTCAAATGTAAAATCAAATAAGCTAGCTAATTTTTATTTACTAAAATCAAAAGAAAAAGGAGTACAAAGTGCTGAATCAATTGTAAAGGAAAGATTTGGAAGCCTGTCTACTTTACCTAAAGCTGATGATTATTGGTTAGAAATTAATAGATAACAGCTCCGATGGCGCGGATTTATAATCCGCGCTTACCAATATTAAATATGATAATTATTTCTATTGCAATTATTCTATAGAGTTAAATCAGGTTATGGACCGCCAATGTTAAATGGTTCGAACCAAAATGTAAAACCGTCATGGTATAAATAGTAACTACTTGAATAAATAAAAATCATAGAAATGAAAAAAAATTTATATTCTTTTAGTCTTTATAATTTTTTCTTGTGCAACAAGAAAAGACTTTCAAAATGTGAAATATGTGGGTTATAGTAATTCTGCAAAGAAAAATTATACATATAAAGTAAGTATTAAAAAAGGATTTCAGGAAAAGGAAATGAATGGCGGTAATGAATGAAAACAAAAAGAATTCATATACTCTGATAATTCAATTTTTCACATTAGTAATGAAAAAGGGAATACTTCTCGTAACTATGAAAACATAAAAAAGGATAAAATTTCATCAGATAAATCTATGAAAGCCTTTCTCACTAAGGATACGATCACATTAGAAGGAATTGACCAAAATGGTTTATATTGGAAAAATAAGTTTAACGGTGAAGTTAATATTGGATATTTAAATATTCCGAAGGAAAAGAAAGAAGAATTTGACAAAATATTATTATCCATAAAGAAAAAGTAATTTCATTTCCAACAGTATTGAGAATAAAGGGATGGGTGTACTTACTGTCCATCCTTTTTAATACAGAATGTTCTTTTAAGACAACTTTGTGTAGAAGGTATACCTTAGCTTTAGTAGTTTTCAGTATGAAAACAGTATTTTAAAATTTTTCCCGCATGCAGAGGGTTATGTAAATGCCGTTTACGGATTTGGGGATTATTTTTACAATTATGTGTTTCATTATACCGATCATCTGGGGAATATACGCCTGTCCTATACGGAGAATAGTTTTACCGGAGAGGCCACCATTATGGAAGAGAATCATTATTATCCGTTTGGTTTAAAGCATAAGGCCTATAATACACAAGGCTATACTTTTGTATTGCCTATGGATGGAACTCCGGGTTATAATGTACCGCAATTGATGCAGGAAGATGAAATGAATCCTAATCCGTATAATTACAAATATAACGGAAAGGAATTGCAGGAGGAATTGGGATTGAATTTATATGATTATGGGGCACGTAATTATGATGCGGCTATCGGAAGATGAATGAATATTGATCCATTGGCAGAGAAATCCAGACGTTTTTCGCCTTATGTATATGCTTTAAACAATCCGATGTTCTTTATTGATCCGGATGGGATGCAGGCGATTAGTACTTCTAATATTTATGATGACCGTATACAGATGACGACGGCGGTAAATAATGAAGAATATGTAGAGAATGATTCTACCTATGGTGTCGATAGTAAAGGTAATATTAAAGAACTGGACAAAAAGCAATATAAAGACGAAAATGGAAAAACTGTAGATAGGCTATATAAGCTTAGTTCAAATGGAGATAAGAGTAATACATTTGTTAATGTCGCAAATAATGTCTTAAGTAATGTTACAAAAGGAATAACTGGGAGTCGATCTTATGATTATTTTTATACATCCAATGATGCTCAGTCTCAAAAAGTATTTGAATTTTTATCAGAAAATACATCTGTAGAATGGGCAAAGGTTGATGAAAATAATAATAGTTGGATAGCCACCTCACATTCCAAGGATAAAGAATGGGGAGGTAGTGATTTATTATATAACTTTTTATCTCAAGGCACTGGCAATCGAAACAAATATGAGCATACCCATAGTCATCCAAAAGAAGGCGGACTTAATGGATATTCTGGTCCTTCAGGATTTGATAAAAGAGATAAAAATTATGGAAGAGGCGATAAATTACTTGCAAAAGATATAAATGAAAGTTATCCAAAAGAATATGTGAAATTTAGAGTTTATGAAGTAAAATCAAAAGAATATATATTATATGATGAAAAAGGGAGTATTAACAGAAAGAAAAAATAATATCTTATTATTTTTTATACTAATCATTTTTTTTGGTTGTAGTTGTTATGATAAACAGAACTTTACTATTGAAACAATTAATAGGCTATCCTCGACTCATACTATTAACAATAGCTTGATAAAAAATATATTGTATCAAATTGATACAAATAAAGTGGCTTTTGATGATTCAGCAGATATAATCGTTTTACACATTGAAAAAATTAAAAAAAAGGATTATAAACTTAGTCTAACTAAAACAGAGTTTGCTTTTTTTAAGAAATATAAATCTGACTATTACTTTAAAACACTCAAAGGTTATACCGATTATGAAAATAAAAAAGTACTACTTTATGGAGATATTGATGCTAATCTTTTTCAAAAAACAGATGAAACGTTTGTAGATTTTATGAAATATCCTGTTTTAAAAAATAAATCTGAAACTCCAATTATTTACGAGCCTACTTTTATTGATTTTACAATCAATAATAATAAATTAATAGAATAGTCCCATCTTTTAGAATTAATAATACTAATTCAATTATTAGGTTTATTCATATTTTGATAATTTATCAATTATGGAAAAAACAATTGTGAGCAATTTAAAAAGGATGGATTAAATCCCATCCTTTTTAATAAAATAAAAATGAAAAAAATAATTTTGTTAGGAATTACATTCTTCTTTGTCTCTTGTAAAAATGAGACCCAAGAAATTATACAATATGATAAACAAGGAAGAGTAGCTTCAAAAAATTATGTTAGTAATAATACTTCCTTAGATTCTGTAATTAATTTTACAAATGGCATAATAGATTCCAAAATGTTTTTTAGCAAGGACAATGAATCGTCCTGTTATGTTAAATATTATGATAAGCTAGGGATAGCATCAGAAGGAAATACTATTAATAAGGTAAAGGATGGGAGATGGAAGTATTATGATTCTAAAAATAGATTGCGAAAAATAGTTGAATATAAGAATATATGTAATGAAGAATATGCTAATCAGGAGTTTAATTATGATGAAAAAGGAAAATTATTAGCAAATAAAAGTACATACTATACCTATAAATTTAAAACTTCGAAATTAGAATCCAATAAAGAAAATGAGCTAACTATTAATTATGTTCCATTTTTAAAGAAAGGTAGTAACTCATTTTTAGTAATTTCTCGTGAATTTGATTCAAGCTTTTGCAACATCAGAACGGTTAAAAAGGATAGCGCAAGCTTTTTTGCGAATCAAACTTTTAAAGTTGGAGTTACTTTTGAAAAAAAGGGAAAGAATAACTTTAGAGGTTATATTTTAGAGTACTCTTACGAAAGTACTTCTGATAAAAATATTTTAAAAACAAGAGAAAGAAAGACTTTTATTAATATTCCGGTTGTTATTGAATAAACAGTATTAAGAAGAACGTTATAGTACTTAAAACGGATGGAGAATATCCATTCGTTTTAATACACAAATACTATTTATAGAATGTAGACTCTCTGACGAGATCTTCAGGTATTTTAAAGTTTCCCCCCACCCACATGCTGAAGGTTCTGTAAAAGGTGATCGATAATATTTATTTTAATAATGCTTATCGTTACAACAGTTATGTCCTGTAAATATGAGTTTATTAAAAGATATCAAACAGAAAATGGAAATGCTGTTTGTAAAATCCGGAACCAAAAAAAGATACAAAATGAGAATTTTAACGATAATATTAATTTTATTTTTAGTTGGTTGCAATTCAATCAAAAATATTGAACTGCAAAATAGTCCGGCAGGAACCTATATTTTAAGAAGTGATAAGTTATATCAGGCATTATCGGATAATAATTATTCACAACTCGAATTAAATCCTGATGGCACATTCAAATTGTTTAAAGCAGAAATAACATTTAGCCCCGTAGTAGAACAATGTGAAATAGCATCCAAAGGCAAATGGACTGTTTTGTCTAATGATCTTCTTGAATTAAACAGTGAAGATAAGTATCTGAAACAAAAGGGCTTTGAGTATGATTTAAAGAAAGAAAACAAATTTTCACAGGATAGTCTATATATTCAGGTAAACTTTCCTTCTGATTATCATCCTGTCAGGCTCAACTTTCATTTCAACAATAATAACAGTAAATCTGTCAAAACGGACAAAACATTTATGGCTATACCTAAATCAATGCATTTATGGGATAGAAAAATCACTACTAATCTGATCCGTTTTAGTATGGATGCCGATGTTTCAGGAACTACACTTTACAGAGGAAGAATATTGTTTTCAATTTTTGAAGAGTATATAGATACTGAAAAATATAACTGTTTGACGATTACATTACCATATTTTGACAGATGCTTTTTGGAATTTGAACCATATCAAGAATTAATTTAGACACCTATATACTTGAATGTACCAAGTAAAAATTAATACAATTATATTAAAATTAAAGCCTGTCAAAATTTGACAGGCTTTAATTTTTTGCAAAGATTTTATTACATTTGCAGTACACAAAAAAAAGAAGATATTACGAACGAAGATTTTTTCCAATTTTCTATCCTTAGCCTTCGTGCGGGACATTTTTCAAATTAGAGTCTTTGGATGTTGTATATGTACAACATTTTTAATTAATCTTCTTTTATTCCACCTGTTACCGCAGGTGGTTTTTATTTTTAAGATATATAATATAACAACTTCATTGTTTATCAAGATATAAAATACATCTACATGCTCAAAAATACTGGTTGATCAAATTCATACATATTACATTAACATTCAAAATATTAATATAATGAAAAAATTATCTGAATATGTATTAGAAAGATTAGCCGAACAACCAAATGCAAATATGGTAAATGAAACATCTGAAAATGGTCATCAGGTGGATGAGAATAAAGATACTGAGGAAGAGTAAGTATCATTTAGTTTAAAAATTAACAACCACTCAATCGTAAATGATTGAGTGGTTGTTGTTTTATTGGGAGGAATTACGTAAAGTTAGTTAAAAAATTTAGAATATATTTACTTTTCAATTTAAAATTTAAAAATATGAAGCCATTAGCAGATGTTTTCGCTGAAGTAATTGAAAGTGAAAATAGAAAAGAAAAAGCAAAAAAATTTGTAAAAAACAAAGTAAGAGGTAACAAAGAAAGAAAATATCATTTATCTTATGATGTAAAAGGATATAATGATGATATTTCTGATGCACCTGCTGCAAAATTACATATCTTAAGGATAATAAAAGGATTAGGCGCAATATCAGTGAAAAGCCCTTGCGAGTCAACAATCGTATTTACTTATCCTGATGATAGTTTTAATTTGTCATCATTCAAATCGAAAGCACAAAAACTGTTCTACTTCTATATAAGTCTTGTTGCTATAAAAGAAAATAAACGTGTTGAATCCTTAAATAAAAGCGCCAATATTGATGATAAAATACTACAAAACCAATGGCGTAGTATTTAGATTATTAAAGATTTGCCATTAATTCATACTGACCTAAACTTATTGCGTAAAATGCATATTTTCCTTTGAAACCGCAGTATAATGTTATTATGACATATCTACGATCATCAGTTAACTCAATTTTATTTGGTAATTCCTTCCATCTAATGATAAAATCTAACCAAACAAAAGCTTTAAAAAGACGTTTGCACATGAAAAGCCACTCCATTAATAAGTAAAACCAAAAATATTTTTTCAACATTTTTATAGAATTTAGATGTTTATGTTTTATATATGAACGTCTAAATTTCTTTTATTCTGTCAATCCTTTTATGTAAATTTGTATTGTAAAAATATTCGTGCTGAATTTCATTATTGCTAAATCCGAATTACCACCCTGAAGCTTAGGCTTCCTGATTAAAAAAGCAAATAGTGTTATAGGCGCGCCGATATGGCGTGGCTTGTATCATTGTGCTTTTTTTGGGGTGTGGTAACCCTGGGTTTAGCGGTGGTGCAATGCCCACGCCTACTTTTTTACAAGAAAGTAAATTAAACCTAAATTACCACACATTATGAAAATTATCAACTGCACTGTAAGAAATTGTATTATGCTGCTATTTCTTATTACTTCAAAAGTATCTGCACAAGAAGTAAAAATCACTCCAGAATTATCAAAGAAAATCATTGATGAACATGGTATTAATGATTTCGATGTATTTCCTGTTAAATACAAAGAAATTGAATATCGAAAGCTTCTAAATGGTGAGGTTATGTCAAATTACTACAAACAGTTACTTGATGAATTGGAAGAATATAAACCTGGTTATGATTATTATGTCCAACAACAAAATGATTTAAAGAAATGTATTGCTAACATCGACAAGTTTTTAGAATCAGATGAAAAATATGACGTAAAAGAGCAATATTTGAAAGAAGTTCAAAGTATTGCTGACAAATACAAAATTACTGTTATCGGAAAAGATGAAAGATTTATTTCAAAATTTCGAGCAAGATCATCCTACGGGCATGATCGTGAATTAAAAGACATACAAGTTTATGCATTTATGGATGGAAAGCGTACAAGTAAAAATGATGCTAAATCATTCAAAGATGGTTTAATTGAAGTAATGGAATTGCAATCAACCAATGAATATGCAATTTATAGCGCATACGTCAATTTGACTGAACGTTTAAAGAAGGTGCCTAAAACTCAACCCGGCAAAGTATTATCTGATGAGATTTCAAAAAGATTTGCCTATATCGTTGAAGGAAATTCAATAGGAATTGAAAATTTATCAGGCAATTTTACAATTTTAGCCGGAAACTTTACATTACAAAAAGAAGATTTTCAAGACAAAAGAGTAAAGAATGAATTATTTCAAGAAGGTGATTACAAAGCTTATCCGATTATTCAAAGAGTAGGAACAGATGAGTTTTATTATATCACATCAAATTACTTTTTACAGTATGTAAGCTCTGCGCAATTTTTAAATAAAGTTGTAGAGCTTGTAAATAAAGCTGGTTATAAAGAATATTATCGTTCTTCAGATGGAGCAGCTTTTATTAAAACTAAAACTGCTGAAATCAGTTTAGATGGCTGGATTTATAAGATGCTTAAATCTAATCCAAATTATATTACTGAATTTGATAATGACCAACTTAATATAGCTTCATTAGTCAAGCAAACAATATCACATTCAAAAACTTTGGATAAATACATTGGGCTATATAGGATTCAACGAAATAGGATATCTTCTGCTAATGTTGCAGCATGGAGAGTAGCTACAACTAATGCGCAAAAGTTACACGATCGAATATATAAGTTGAGTGAGAAGTATGAGGGCAATTATTCGTTTTCGCTTCTGAATAAGTCAGATACGCATCAAGAGTTTCTCGATAACTTGTTAGCATCGAAAGGGGTGCTTGGGATGTAAAATATTATGCTGCTTCTAATCTTGAGGCAGCATAATATTTTCTATGCATTAAGAATATGTTCATTCAATGATTTACCATTTGAATAGCAAGTAGAATACCCTAAAGGTATAGAGTTGTCAATAAATGCAACTCCAACATGTTCTGGCCTAAATCTGAAACAAGCTCTATTATTTTCGATTATATCTATTTGTTTCTTATTCGGAAAATCTCCTCCAGAGAAATGTTCTAATAATCTATCTATAAATTCTTCATCTTCTGTATTGACTTCCCATTTAGAAATATCAATTAAATCGATTGATCCTAAATCTTCCGATTTAAACAATGCCAAAATAAAAGTACTACATGTAAGACCAAATTCATCATCAATATTTGAGAATAAGTCGCCTCCAATATCAAAACATTGATTTTGATATTTTAAAGAGAATAATATATTACTTTTTAATGACAGTATACTTTCGCAAAAATTCTTAAATAATGAAATAGCATCTTCATCAGGAAAATAATCTTTAAGACTATTACTCATTTTTAAAGAAATATAGCCCCGATTAATTAAATCACCATAAGAAAAATCGTCAGTGATATAACCATCTTTGTAATGTAAAACTTTAGGATTATTATCAAATTTATACATCAAAACAATATGATTATCGTCATTCATATTGTTTTTTCCGATTGCTAAACAACAAAAATCTTCACTAGCAATAAAATTCTCAATTGAACCTATATAGTCTTTCATTATTTAAATCGAGCATAAATAGATTTTTGAAACTTTTCTTCACCTAAACTATTAATTTTAATTTCCCTTACACTATCATATAATTTTTCTCTAGATTTTATGTTTGGTTTAATAGCTTTTGAATTCGTGGCTGAAAGTAAAACTACTTTGAGTTTAATGTTAATTTTATCTTCACAGTAAAGATTGTGTATGTCATTCAAAGCCCGATAACTTTCATTTCTATAATTTTTAGTTTGATTGATTAAGCTTTTTAACTTATTATAAATCAGACTTAAATTATAATCATCAACTTGTTGTTCAGAAATAATAATAGAAATTTTAGAAATATTATTGACGGCACCCATGAGATGTCTTTCAACTTCGAAATGAGCACAACAAATAGAAGAATGCATTTGTAGATCGGAATTCTTTATAACATTACATTCCGAAACTTTTTCAATCTTTATTTCATTTAACTCTCTCATGCTTCTTAAATCATTTAACAATAATTGTTAAAATTTTTTCACATAGATATGCATTAACATGTTTTATAAAATCAATAGTTACTACATTATTAATTTCTACATTATTAATACCTATCATGTTCTTAAATAGTTTTACTTCAACATTATTATATTTTTTTCCATTGAAATCAAATTTATAAATGTCCGATATATCTCTATTTTCAGTTTTTATATTTATATCAAATGATTTATATTTACTTGTATAGTTAATTCCATAGCTGCCAATATTCTTGAATTCTTTATCAAAATTTGAATATAAATCATTTGAAAGCTTTTTATTAAATGAAAAATCTTTGTTATCATTAGTATTTCCTACTAATAAGAAGTCAAAGATCACCTCAATATTGTCAGAATATGTATCACTCTCAGATAATAATTTATTGTCAGTATTATTAAAGCTTAAACAATATTCAAAAAAATCTTTAATTAAAAATAAATCTTCAGTATCAGAAAATGTGATAACAATTTGAAAATTATGTATTACAATAAAAATCTTTTCACTAGAATAAATTGTGCAATAACTACAATCATCTTTGTTAATTTCGTATATATTCTTATCGAAATAAACATGAATTTGATCAAAAAAATCTCTAGGTAAATTATAATTACCATTTAATTTTATTTGGTGATTGTTGTAAAGTATTTTGAAAAATTTATCTAAATTTTCCATAGTTTTTTGTACAAATATAGTTTTTTAATTATTATAAAATCTGAAGTTTATTAATATATCTATTTTCAAGCAATTAACTCCCGATAAGTCAGCCTATCATCAACTGCTAATAACGAAAGATTGAACCTCTCACCATCAGTCATTTTACGTGTGTTATACCTATAAGCGAATTCGTCACAATATTTCGATAGATGTTTTGGGCTTGCTAAATGATAAACTCCAATAATTCCTCTTTTTAATTGGCTCCAAAAGCCTTCTATGCTATTCGTATGGTATTTACCTTTGGCATAGATTCCTTTATTATGTTCTATTATCTTATGTATGTAATTGTTCGATAGACCTTTATATCCTCTCCAACCATCAGTTACTATGATTGTCCCTTTTTCAACTAAATCATCAATTATTCCTTTTAAAGTCTTTCCTTTCGTATTTGGGATAACTTTAGTATAAACATATCCATTAGAAAGTAATCCAAATACTGGTACTTTGGCTTTTAAGCTTCTTCCTTGAGTATTTTTAAGCTTTTTACGTCTATTACGATTCTTGTTTTTACCACCAATGTATGTTTCATCAGCTTGTGTTACATCATTAAAAATAACTTCAGATTTGTCTCTGAAGTTGTGACGTATTCTACTCAACATAAACCATGCAGTTTTTTGAGTTACATCGATGTCTTTATGTAATTGCACACTACTGATACCTTTCTTGTGGGATGAGAAAATATAAATAGCCAAAAACCACTTTTTTAAAGATATTGGTGAGCTTTCGAACATTGTTCCAACTGTAACAGTAAATCTTTTTCTGCAATCTTTGCATTTATATAGACCTCTAAAATGACCTCTTGATCTTAATTTATAATGATATTCTGAAACGCTTCCACAATGTGGGCAAATAGGCTCATTATTCCATCGTATTTTTTCTAAAAATTCCCTACAATCATTTTCAGTTTGCAGTGTTTCAATCAAATGGACGAGGGATTTGAAGATTACGTTATTTAATTGTAAATCATCTGATTCCATCCTGTTTTATTAAATTTAATACTTTTTATCGACTCTGTAAAGGATTTTGATACTGATTTTCGATAAAGTTTGCATCGAAAACCTTAAGAAATGACAGCCTGAAATGCATTAGATTTCAGGCTGTCATTGCCTTGTAGTTGTTATATTTTATAACAATACTTTAATAAATAAATCATTACATCAACTGAATCATATATTGATTGTATCGTCTCTTTATTACAAATACTCCAACTTCCAATTGTATAGTAATAGTAATAAGCAGTTAAAATGATTTTTTGAATTGAATTAATACATTCTTGTTTCTTAATGATTGAATTGTCTATCATATTTGTGTTTTTTAATTTTGACAATTCAACTACTTTGAACAAAAATTTGATTCAGTTACAATTCAATTTGATTCAGTTTGAAACAAAACCCCCTTGAAACATCTGTTTCAAGGGGGTTTTTGAATTTTGAGAAGACATTATTTATTTGATGTTGTTATATATTATCACACAACATATTTAAAATTCATAATCATGTACAAGAAGATAACATCGTATTTGAAATTATATAAGTTTGCTATCTATAAGATTTTAGGTAAATTTATTCCATACTTTAAAAATAAGTGGATGAAAAAACATGAAATAGCAGACGTATTGAAAATTGAATTAGATAAAATTTTATCGCAAGTCGACAAATCGATTTCTTTAAAATTTGATGATTCATATAAATATTGTCATGAAATAAATGACAATTTAGAAGATAGAATTATCTCAATTGAAATTTCATATATATTTACATATAATATAAATAAGACATTTATCTTAGTAGTTAAATATGATAATGGTAATTTATCTTATGGATTAAATTATTTTGATAAAAATTCAGAAAGTATTGATATGAGTTATATAAATTCAATTTATAATACTATCATCAACAATGAAGATAGACTACTTAAATATTTCAAATAGCATATCTATTGAAAATGATTCAAAACAAAAAGTTCAGTGAGCATCACTGAACTTTTTCATTTTTGGAAGTAAGAGATATTGGTACAATCAAGTATATAGGTGTCTTAATTTATATTAAAGACAAGAATAAACTACAATGGAAGGGTCAAGTTTGGGAAAGAGAAATTAAATGATCTCCTAATGTTATATTCTGTATTTTACCTAAATAGCTATTAAGATGAAAAAAATAATATGTCTTTTTGTTTGTTGTCAATTTTTCTCATGTGAAAAAATAGACTGTGAAAAATTATCACATATAAAAAAAGATTATGAGTGTCTTTTAATCGTTAAAAATCTTGTTGATAGTACTTCTGTATATAATTTTGAAGTTGAAGGAAAAAGTTTAAAAACCAATAAAGATACGCTGTATAAGCAAGAAAACAGATGGTTTTGTACTTACTATAAATATCTTGATAAAGGAGACACAATTATAAAGAAAAAGGAAGAATTAGTATTTTATATTCATAAAAAAGATACAATACTATCTTTTAATTGGGAATGTGACGGTAAAATTTATAAATAAATTTATGAGAAAGCTATTCGTTATAACGATTTTATTGGTATCAGTGTTAACATCATGCAATTTTAGTGCTAATGTTAAAAATGATAATGAATTACAAGACAAGCAAGATGCTGAATCCGTTGCCGGATTATTGTATCTCTATACTTCCAGAAAAGAATATAAATCAGTTCTCAATCTTATGAGTACTGATTTTTATAAAGTTGCCTCAAAAGATCAATTTTTAGAATTCTTAAACGCCAAAGAGAAAAAATTAGGTGAATACAAAGATTTAACGCTTTTGGATTGGAAAACGACAAGCCTTAAAGGTACAGATTCCAAAACAGAATATTTGCTAACTTATAAGGTTGTTTATTCCAATTATACTGCTGAGGAAAAAATTTCTATGATAAAAGAAAACAACAAAGTAAAAATCTTAGGATATAATGTTAATTCAGAAGGCTTTATAAAATAATTGAATTTGAAAAATTTGTTCATAATTATACCGTATGATAAACAAGGAAAAAGAATTTTAAACTTTAAATAAAAAAACATGGAATTATCGTTAACACTTTTTAAGCATTTAAAAATGCTGATAATTTTGATTTTTACTTCGGTAGTCTTTTTGGGTTTAGCGCTTTACTTTTATGATGATTTTTCCAATAAAACTTTAGTTTACTTGCTTATCCTTTTTTTTGTGCTTTTTATGTTACCTGTATTGTATTTACATTACAATTATTATGAAAACAGTAAAGGCGTTACTTATGAAATAGAGAAATCAGGATTAATAATAAAGAAAAACAATATCAAAAGAGAGATCAATATTGATAGTATAAATGAAATTGTGTTTTTTATGACTGCAAATAGACTCCAAAAAAGTGGCTATAGTCAATTTGCATTTGAGAATTACCATTATGCAAAAATCATATTGAAAGACGATGAGCAAATCATAATAACTTGTTTGTTTTCTGATAAGATTGAAGCGATCCTTGAATCGAATTTTAAAACCATTAAAATCACAAAGATTAAAACGTTTTATCCAGTAATTTAACATCAGAAACAATAATAACGACACTATGTTTATAACATAACGCCGGCCATATTAACAGTAAAACTATGAGAACAGTTGTAAAACTTTTATTGAAAGTTTTTATGAAATACCCCTTAATGAAAAAGAATTGAAACAGAAAATAGAAGAATTAGTTACAAAAGGATTTTTAAAAAAATTAAAAATAGAAAATAGAATTTTTGATATTTATATAGTAGATCGAAATGTTAATAATCGTTGTTCATCTGATATTTATACCGAACAAGATAGATTGTAACAATAAAAGTTAATCATACGTTTTAATATGAAAAAAAGATCAATAAAATTTTCTTACTATGCGTTTATAGGCTTTACTATTTTAGTTTTAATTAATATAATTTCAATTTTAATGCCTGAAAATCAAAGTAAATTACTTAGGGGTGTATCAGGCTTTATCAATTGGATTCTGTTTATTCCTATTTTCTTATTAACATCATATTTTTCATTGTATGTTTTTATAGATTATATAAAGAATGGGGTTAAATTTCAAATAAGATATCTATTCCTAACAATCCCTTTTTTAATATATTTAATATATTACGCAGGTAGATTTATATATGTTATTTTCATAATATAAGTTTCGTTGACTATTGAAGGACTTTGTTCAAAAGTTATCAGATTGTACGAATATGTAATTTGTGTGAATAAACAACCAATCACAGCCCGTTTCAATTGTATTTAGTAATAATAAAGGATGGATTAAGGCTTATATGAAGTACGTAATTACGACCCTGTGATTGGCAGATAGATGAATATTGATCCGTTGGCAGAGAAATCCAGACGTTTTTCGCCTTATGTATATGCTTTCCTATTATTTTATCAATTCAGATAATATACAGGAATAACAGATTTTATTTATCATAACCATATTGATATGAAAAAAATTATTAGCGCTACATTAATTACCCTGATTTCAATATCATGTGCCAATGCTTACATGATAAAAGGAGAGAGAAAAGAGGATGCAATCAAAAACATTATCATCGATTTTACCAAAACAAAGAATAACAAGATAGAATCTATATATGAAATTACTGAATTAAAATCTTCAGATAAATTATACGCTTTTGTTTTTAATGAAAGAAAATGGTATACTCCAAAACAATCTGACACTATAAATGGTAAAACAAAATCATTCCCAACTAGTTATGTAGAGTATAAAAAAAGACTTTATTTATGGCACGATAACGATTCCATTATATCAAAAGGATTAATTGATGTATTAACAAAATACAAATTGATGGATTCAACTTTGATAAAAAAAGAAAGAGGATTGTTTGTTTCTGAAGACGAAATTCCAATCATAAAAACGGACGAAAGAGCCAGATACTATTATTATTTTGTATGCAAAAAGAATATCTCTGAGTATGTAAAAGTTAAAAGTAATAAACCATGAAAGAGATAATTTAGTAGCACTATATAAGCCATAACTATGAATAATAAAATTATTGTATTTACATTCTTGATAATATGTGTTTGCATATTATTATATATGATTAAGAAACGTATTGTTTGGGAAGATAAAAAGTCCGTTTATAGCAATACCTTTTCTTTAAGAGCATTTCTTATGTTGATTTTTATGATTATAATTTTAGTAGTATTACTTTTTAAATAAAATATTTAGACAACAATATTATGCGGTTTAGTATTGGAGCACAATTTTCAAGAGAATTTAATTTTGAAGAAACATTATTAATAACGAATACTTTAAATAATAATTTTAGTAATTTCTTTACGCAAAAGAAGTATAGTTTAGATGTAAATAAAATTTACATCAATATCATTTGTGTATCAAGGAATTTGAACCTTTTTTTAAAGTAAGACCTCTAAAAATTTTGAAAAAAGAAGCAGCAGTTGAGTATGAAATTAAACTTGAATTTGCGTTTTTTTTCAACTCAACATTCAAGAAAAATACTACGTATTATTTGATGAGCTATTAAACCAATCAAAAGAAATTCTTAAATGATAAGAAAATGAAAAATTTTAATGTTACAGCGTTTTTAACTGATCTGGAAAAATGTCTGTCATTAATTTGATAAACTTCAGTGTAAAGTTAATTGATGTTAAGCAATAACCTATAAGCTTTTCCCTTCATTCCAATAGTAACTGTCGGGATATAATCTTTGCCCGAAAATTGCCGTACCAACCCTCACGATGGTAGCCCCTTCTTCAATGGCGGTTTCCAGGTCGTTACTCATTCCCATAGATAATTCCGTCATTGCTACATCAGGAATAGCCAAAGCGCTAATTTGCTGCTGAATGCTTAAAAGCAGGCGGAAACAAGTACGGACCTTTTCGGTTTCGGCACTGAACAAGCCAATAGTCATTAAGCCTTTAATTTTCAGGGTTTCAAATTGGGCTACCTGCCGGATCAATCCGATCGCATCTGCCGGATGAACACCAAACTTACTCTCCTCGTTTGATGTATTGACCTGTATCAGTACTTCAATGCTTCTGTTTTCAAGCTGTAGTCTGTGATGCAGTTTTTCGGCTAAATCCAGACGATCAAGCGACTGGATACAGGAAACATTGTATTTCAGGATATCTTTGATTTTATTGGTTTGCAAATGCCCGATAAAATGTGAGGTATGCGGAACGTGTTTTAAGGCTTCATACTTTTCTTTGAGTTCCTGCACTTTGTTTTCAGCAATCAGTGTTTGTCCGTGCTGTAAAGCGATTTTAATACGATCGGCAGCCACGGTTTTGGTCGCTAATAACAACTTTACCTCCTCAGGATTTCTGCCGGTTCGGATACAGGCCTTGGCGATCCGTTCTAAAATTTCATCAATATTCGTTATGATTTGATTTTCCATTTTTTAAGATTTTATCATGGAGGCCGGAAATGGATTCGAACCACTGTAAAAGGTATTGCGTACCCTTGCCTGACCACTCGGCCATCCGACCTGTTAAAACGGTAAGCTGTTTGGACTTACCGTACAGCCTGTTATTTCCACCAATGGTAGTAGTTGTGCAAGCCGTCATACTCGAATCCGCAACGCGGATAAAGCTGATTACCGATAGCATTCGTTTTTTCGGTTTCCAGCATCAGTCCGCATGCGCCTGTTTCTTCACACCATTGCTTACTGCGGTCTATTAATGCCACCGATATGCCCTTTCCTCTATAGTCCGGATGGACAAACAAATCACTCAACAGCCACTGTTTTTGCAGTTTGGTATAATGAAACAATTTGTATAACTGCACAAAGCCCACTGCCCTGCCATCGGCAATTGCTAAGAAAATATCCGATTCGCTGTTTAAGAATCGTTCTTTCAGGAATGCTTTCCCTTTTTCGACATCTGATTCCTGGCGGTAAAAAATACGGTAAAGATTGAATAATCCGGCTGACGCTTCCAGGTCTTCCAGACTGGCTTTTTTGATGTTGTAATGCATTGCTTGTAACTATTTTTAAAATGATAGTGCAAACGTATAACGCTATTGGACTATATTTGCAATCCAGTTTCAACATAACAGGTAGTCCAGAATGTTTCCATTTGAACATATAATCATCCTTGACAAAAAAAGTAAAGTCTCTGTTTACAAGCAGGTTGCTTTTGCGATAATTGATGCCATCAGAAACGGTGTTTTAAAACCCGGAACACATTTGCCCGGCAGCCGTGAACTGGCGGCACTGCTGCATGTACACCGCAAAACGGTCATCGCGGCCTATGATGAACTGGAAGCCCAGGAATGGATCACGGTCTATCCGAGAAGATATGTAACGGTAGCCGAAAATCTTCCGTTGCTCCAGCCTAAAAAGTGGAATGAAAATAAAACCGGATTTTCCTATGACAATGAACTGAATGTCCCCTATCGGATAATTGATCCGCATGTCCCTTCGGAAAATGGTATTCCTGAAGTCATCATAGACGACGGGCATCCTGATGTCCGCCTTTCCCCTATTTCTGATTTATTGAAAACATACCGCCTGCTTACTTCCCGGACCTATGCCATCAAAAATGCGCATATCGGCACGGCACAAGGCACACTAAAACTCCGGGAAGAACTGGTTCATTACCTGTCGGTAACCAGAGGTTTGAATATTTCGGCCGATAATATCCTGATTACGCACGGAGCGCAAATGAGCATTTATCTTGCGGCACAATTGCTTCTAAACAGCCTGTCAGCAATTATCGTCGGGAAACCGAATTATGGTGTAGCCAACAAAACCTTTGCCGAAACCGGTGCAACCCTCATTGAGGTACCTGTGGACAAAGAGGGCATCGATACCGATAAGATTGAACAGCTCTGCAAAAAGGAAAAAATCAGTGCGGTATATGTGATTCCGCACCATCATTACCCGACAACGGTAACATTGAGTGTGGAACGGCGGATGAAACTGCTGGAGCTTTCCGCAAGGTTTTCATTTGTGATCATCGAAGACGATTACGATTACGACTACCATTATGCTTCGTCCCCTTACCTGCCGTTGGCAAGTGCACATCATCAGGGGAATGTGATTTATATCGGTTCATTTTCCAAGATCCTGGATCCTTCATTACGAATCGGATTTATGGTCGCTCCGAAAAATTTTGTAGCACAATGTACTGCCCTCCGGAAGATTATAGATGTGGGCGGTGACGGCTATATGCAAAATGCCCTGGCCATGCTGATTAAGGAAGGTGAACTCAAACGGCATCTGAATAAAGCAAAAAAAATCTACCACCAACGCAGGGATTTTTTAGATGAATTGCTGCGAAACAGATTATCCGGGCATGTTACCTACTCACTGCCGTCGGGAGGAATGGCGGTCTGGATTATGCTTCAAAAAGATTTCTCTGTGGATGATCTTCAACAGAGCGGGAAATTAAAAATAATCCGAACCGACAGCGAATTAAATGCCTTTCGTTTTGGCTTTGCCTCAATGGACGAACAGGAACTGGAAGCAGCAGTTAACCTGTTGGCCAGTCGGTTGGGAAAACGTGATTTATGATTTTTTAATAAAATCCTGAAAACAAATATTTTCAGGATTTCGTTTAAAAAGTAACCGCCAAGGCACCCCCCATTTGTTTACCATCATAATAGGGTGTAAACATCGCAGTCGTATTCTTTGAACCGGTTTTGAATATATGTTCGTTTAAAAAAGGGTTTACCCAATATGCGAGTTTGGTGCTTAAAATGCCTATGCCGGCACCTGCTGTAACATCTGTTAGCCAATGCTTGTTATTGTAAATCCGGAATGCTCCTGTTATTGATGCTACGCCATAGCCCGCTACGCCATACCAACAGGATTTGTCTTTGTATTCCTGAAATAAAAATTCTGCTCCTGCAAAAGCTATTGCTGTATGACCAGACGGGAATGCATATCGGGTATCGTCCGGTCTGTCTATGTTTGTACAGCGTTTTAATGCGGTTACAGAAGTAAAAATTATTAGCATTGATGTACCAAGGATTACACTTCTGTTCTGCAAGTTGTTTTTCCCTTTTATGTTCAGATTATTAAGCACATAAACAGACAATGCCGGAGTATATTGAGAAAAATCATCGACCGTTATTCTCTTATCGATGTCCTTCATAACTCTGCTTCTGATGTTTCGATTTAATTTTTGTAAACCATCATTCTGTAAACCAATGGCTCCATAGCCAATTAAAACCGCAGGAATTAATAATTGTTTGTAATTAAACGCTAAATTTTCAGGGGTCTTTTTACTTAGAGTGTCTGTTTCATTTAATGTTTGAGCTGTAGATGAGAAAGCTATTAAAGCCATTATTATACTCACGATTACCTTATTCATTTGGAAGATTTAAAATGTTACTGTTGCGCCTACTAAAGTGGTGTGATTAATCCGGTTTATCTGATAATCGATTTTATAAGGTTTTTTAACCATTGCTGTCACATTATCTTTTGCTATTTTAGTAATGCGTCTGTTTGCAATTTGTTTACCAATAACATAACCCATAAAAATACCAATGGGATAATCTGAAGTCCAATGTACTTTTCCACTCACCATATTAAAAGCCAGCACACCCATTAGGGAATAACCAACAGGTTTGATCCATTTTATTTCCGGATAGTTTGTTGAAATGATCGTTAAGGTTGACATAAAAGTGGCAATATGCCCGGATGGCATAGCATCATAATTAGGAGTATTGCTTTGAAATGCCGTAAAACTTGGAAATGGATTCCAGTCACCACCACTGTTATTATCGGCAATAGCGGCACTTGGACTCTGTCTTCCTGTAATTCTTTTTAATGTTTGTGTGGCAACGCCCACAGATAATAATCCCTCTACCAGTTCACTGGAGGTATTCAATGCTCTTAAATCGTTGTTTTTTAGTTTACCGATACTTAGAAAAATTGCACTTAGAATAAGTGTGGTTCCTCCATTTCCAGTATAATAAACTGCCGAACTAATGTTTTTGGGAACAATGGTGAAAATCCCGGCTACAGTACCATATTTACTATCTTTGTCCCAACCTCCCATCCGGGATCCGAGTTCTCCTGCTCCGTCCAGTATTTTTTGATCAAAAGGCAATATTGCTGCTGTACTTCCCAGTACTAAAGCATCCCATTTCAGATTTTCTTTTTGTATTGTAAATACTCCGAAATCATAGATATTATGAGGAATGTATCTAACCATATCAAAGAATTTTGGTTTGGAATACTCATAAATATAATGGTCGTCTATATTCGTAAATCGTTGGATTGACTTGTCTGCTGCTGAATTGGCTTCTGTCTCGAAGCCAGTCCGCAAATCAGGTTTTATATTTGATAAATTATTGTTTTTTAAAGAGTCTGTTTCTGGTGGCACTTGTGCCATTAACATAGAGGAAATAAAAACAGTGATTAAGCTTAGTATTGTTCTGCTCATTTTTTCGAAACTGTATCGTTTTGATTTTAAGGTTTATAAATCGTTTTGGTTTGTCATTATAGTTAATAGTGTGGCTACCATTATTATAGCTGTATTTAAGGTGTTATCACCTATTCATACCAGTTTGTCATTAAAAAGCTATGGCATAATCAGAAGGGGAATAGAAGTAGAAAGGATATAATCCAAATGGGGGCTTTGTATATCGTTTATAAATGAATTAATGTGTTTACAACTTTGGATAATTTATACGACCTCATAGCTTCTATAATTACCGAAGATTTTGAAGTTTTAAACATTGTGCGATAGCAGCAGATGCAAATAAGCTAAAAATTATAAATACTCCCGGAAGCATCTATATTGTTAATCTGGTAATAATAAAGTTAATTTAAGGTGAAATTTGAAGCAAAAATAGTAATTAATTTTTCCTACAATTTTTATTAATGTTAATAAATAGCAATTATTTAAATTTTAACAGTACTTCGTTATAGAAAAGCGGCAGACAACTGTTATATATTAACAAACAGTCTTTTATATATAACAAGTGGTGATAATTTGCCGGATTGATTGAGTTTTTTTTATTGAGCGCTATTCAATATGATACTTCCTGAATAATTCTATTTTATTAAAAGGCACAGCTAAACAATTGGTAATATGTGAACAAAAGTCGCGTTCAAAAATCTAATTTTATTTTTATAGCTAAAAGCCGGGGTTGCTTTTTATTTCGGCTATTTCCCGATTTTGTAGATTACAGCATCTTTTTCGTATTCAAGACCGCTTTTTCAAGAACTTTTATCGAAACGGCATTTTCTTTTATTGCCCATCCGATTATAGGTTTCAATTTTAGTTTTTCAAATACCTTTTTTAAATTCCACAAAACCGCTGTTGGCAGCTGACTTATACTTTGTTATATTTCCTGTTTAACTGTTTCTTTTCTATAAAGAAGTAAAGTCAACCCTAAAGAAAAAAGCATGCAGCTTAGTACCATACAAACTCCGTTTTTCAGTATAAAAAATGAAAAACCTACAGCAGGTGCACCCAGTATAACCAGTAAGGCTTTTAGAGTATGGGTTTTAATAAAGTTTGATGCATGAACTGCCAATCCTATAAAGAGCAGGGATGGTCCAATAATAATAAAAGGATACAGAATTGAGGGCGTATTGCTAATGTGTTCGCTTAATTTCATCCTGGCATTATCGTCATTTTCAAAACTCCACATTATAAAGTCAATGGTGCAAAGACCTATATGTGCAATAACGCCTAATGCTGTTAGAAAAGAAGCTAAAGTATTCCATTTGTTTTTGGGAAACACTTTATTAAACGACAGTAGTAATACCGCTCCAATCAGGTTAAACCAATGTGCAAAATCTATGGGTTTCTGAAAATAGGCTAGTTTAGAACCTTGCGAAAACATGATATAACTAACAACAAAAAACAATAACCCGATCAAACAAATACTTTTTGGTTTCATAATTTTTCTATAAGGACATTTTTTTGTTACATTAATTTGCCGTTGACTCTTTTACAAGCTTGCTGTTAATATTGTTTTTTACGAAACTTTCGACAGGCTTATTTCCTGAAAAACTTTACGCTAATATAATTCATTTGGACACTGATATTCTTTTGTGTGTCAGGTATAATTTTTCAGGTTAATTATAATCAATATGATTAAGTATGTTATATTTCATTTTTTTAGGATTGGTACATTCGAGTATATAATTATCTGAGTTTATTATAAGCTAGAGTCAGCGAACAGATTAATTTCTGTTAAAGATAGAGTTGTTTTTCGTGAAGAAAAAACGTCAAGTTTACTAAGCAACCAGCTATTGTACTAAACTGCTATTATAAGCAGTTTTAATAATGTACAATAAATCCATCTGTAACTTTTCTTAATTTTCTTAAATCTAAATATTCAACAATAGGGTCATTATTGATATCGTAAACTCTAGCAATTATATATTTTCCGTGATTTCTTTCATGTGTTTCATATTCATTAGAAGTTATGAAGAATTGTCTTGAATGACTATCCTCAAAGTTTCTAGTTGTTGTTTTTACTTCTATAAAAATATCTTCTCCATTATCATCTTTAGAAAGAATATCAAAACCGTAAATATTTGATTCTAAAGCAACATGTTTTGGGTAATCATTTGACAAAAAACCCAGTCTATTTAGTTTGATTCTTTCTTTTTGAAGAATAAAGATTTCTCCTTTTAGTCCTATTTCAGCTAATCGTTCTGCTCTTTTAAGATATTGGTCGGTACTAAAAGGGGGTAATTTCGTCTGGGATGTAGCTGTGATTGTGACATAACCCATTAAAAAAATTATCTGTGCGATTAAAAAATCAACTTCATCAAGATCAATTATACCGTTTTTTGGATAAACCTGAATTGTTATTTGTGAAGCTCTAGGATTTATACAAATCCCACTTCTCCACTCAAATGGCGTAGTAGGATTAGAATTTAAAAAACTCTTGAAACCAAAATCAAAAATCTCGTTAAACCTATTTTGTAAAGTTAAATTTTTTTCTAGTGAATTGGATAGATTTTGCCCTAAAACAGCAAATTGATTTTCTAAGTTTATTCGTTCTTGGTTTGACAAATTTCTTGAGGATGCACGACCAAAATAAAATCCTACATCTAAACAAGAATCAAATCTATTTATAACGAAACTGATTTGAGCTGCGTATTGTTTATTTGAATTTCCCTTAAACAATCCAGCCCAAACATTATTTAAATTTGTACTTTGTCCTACTGGATTACCTGTTGACATTTCGGTTTCAAAAGGACCATAATCATTTTCATATTTATGAGCAAAAAAATCTGCTAATGATTTTAGTTTACGTCTAATATCTAATAAACGTATTCGTTCTTCATGACTGGCATTCGTTAATAACGAATTATTAGAATATCTTCTTTGATATAAATTATTAATAAGGATTAAGTCATTTTCTAAGATTTCCATTAAGCATTTGATTTAAAATTACTTATAACGTTCCTGAACTTTGCTTTCGGGCTTTTTTGAAACACACATAGTTTCAATCTATCACTAAAGTATTAGTAGCACTTAATCCATGCTTGCACGTCAGCTCACCTGAAGCAAAAACTGTAATATGGTTCGTTTTGTCATTTTTCGAATAGTTTTGTAATTAGCCATGCAGCTAGCAATACTCCCCCAATAGTCAATGCAGCATTAATGATTTCATCTGTATTTTGATTCTTTAGATAAGCATCATATTGTTCTTTTGTAATGTTTCCATTTCTATAAAGTATGTTTAAATACTCTTTTTTTTGTTCTGAAGTTGCTTGCTTGTTGTCAATAAGTCGTTTTAATTCAAGCAAGCGAGAATAATCCATGTGATCCATTATTTTCTTACTTTTTTATCTTCTAATTGACTAATTAATTTCGGAATAAGCTCGTTCATTTGCTTGCCTATTTGTTCTATAACTTGTTGTTGTAAGTCATCTTTTGCTTTATGTTCCTGTAGTTTAATTTTAAGGTCATAAATTTGGTCTTTTAAATCATCGTGTTTATCTCTCACATATTCTTTTATTCCGTGTCTTGTTCCCAAAAAAGAGATAAGTGCAGATACAACTATACTTATTATGTATAATAAATCTTTTAGTCCAAATTCCATATTACTTTCTTTTCTGAATTGTTTCTATGTTATGTTTCATCTTGTAGCGCAATCAATCTCAACTATTTATAATCCAAATAGTTACAAACTTTATTATATCAAGCATAATTTTCCATTCTAATTATGATTAAGTAGGTTTATATATAGAAAATTTTGAATTGGTATATTAAAATATATAATTGCTTATATTTTCTACTAAAATAGTAATACTGCTAAACCCGAAAGAAAATGATTTATATACAATAAAGCAATACGTGTTTTTACGTAATTTATAAACTAATGAATTTAAAGTATTGAATTAGAATTCCGAAGGCAAGTAAGAGAATTACTTTATTTGCTAGAAGAAGAATAGCACAAATAAATATAATTAAAAAAGCCCTGATAAAGTTTATCAGGGCTTTTTTAAAGTGGCGGAGAAAGAGGGTCTTGAACCACTTCCTTTTATAGCCCTATTTATAGGCATTCAATATTTTTCAAAATAAATGGTAACGATTTGGTAACTAAATTACTGTCATCATTAGACTGTCATTGTCAGATATTTGACATAAACAACTCATTACAAAAATGCAGCTTAACTTTTTCTCCTGTTTTTGTTTGCAATTCAGGATTATTCTTCTGAATAATCAACAAGCTCTTCCAGGAATTCAGAAAAGGAAAGAGCGGCAAATTCCAGTTCTGCAGTAGAATAATAAACATATATTACCCCATAATTTTCTTCCCGTAAAGACATGCAGATATTTCCACCTCTGATACTACCTATATTAAAATAACCTTCATCCAGAATTCCTTCATTGAACTCATTGTTTTCAATAAAATTTGACTCTCCATATTTCAAAGAATAGATTTCAAACACATTAATATCATCATCATAATCTCCTAAAAAAACTTCAGTAGAATCAAAATAGGCGCCATTGCTTTTCAATAAAAAAGCTTTATAATCTTCCGGAAATATACTTCCTATTTGACTCTCGACTTCACTGATTTCACTTTCAGTGACAAGCTTATTATTAATCGTTATATCTATCATCTTAATTTAAATTTAATACATTTTCAATTTGAACAAAACTTCCCATATGCGGCAATGTTTTATTATGTGCTTCAGTTCGTATAATCTGCATCGTTCCTTTCAGATTTTCGTCTAAATCATCCAAATGGTGCCAGGTCAGCTGCAATTTTGATTCTAATTTAGCGCCCAATGTGGGATCGATTCCCATTGCTTTCCAGCAATTATCAAAATCTGACCTTCTTACTCCGGTCATATTTACTTTGACCTCTCCGTCAAATTTAATAATTTTATTCAAGGCATCATCAAATACTTGTTTAGAAACACCCGAAATCGTTTTACCGTTTCCTAATTTTCCTTGCGCATTGAAATACATTTTTAACCCCTTAAAATCAGGTGAAGTACCGTTAGCACTTACCGGAACATTATAACCTTTTGCTTTTGCTAATTCCGGATCATATACAACCCGGGTATTCTTTTTTAACTGAGTTTTTGCTGCTTTAATAATTGCAGCACGCTCAGAAGCACTTTTGCTCATGAACGCTATATATTTTTCAATATGTTCTTCAGTACCTTTAAAAAGTACTCTACCGGCATCATCTATTACATCTAAGTTTACCGTTGATTTTCCCCGCTTTACAATAGTAAAGTTTCTTTCTGATAAAAAATCTTTGTGTTTGAGAGAAAGGCTTTCTGCTATCTCATCTAAAAGACCCGGTCCTTTTTTCGCTTTCGTAAATGCTTCTTTCAGGATTTTTAATTCTTCTTTTGTAAGATTATCTACACCTTTAATTATATTTTGCATTTTTAATTCTAGCAAAAACTTTCTAAAAGAAAGTGCTCCCCGCTTGATACCAAGATCAGCCAGGCGGACTAATTTTGGTATAGCTGCCGGATTTATTCCGGAATTAAGTGTTGCTGCTGTTTCTAAAAATTCTTTAGCCGTATTACGGAACTCAACTGTCAGTTCGGCCTGTTTTACAATACTGAGCTGTACTTTATCTGCAAGTCCGTCGATTTTTGCGAGACTTTCTTTTAATATTTTAACATCATCGAAAGTTTTAGAACTTTTATTAAATACGCCTGCAACTTCTGTTATGGGTTCGGCTAATTTAAATACTGCGGCAAATGCCGCAACATCCAGTGCAGCTCCTGCTATCGCTACCACTACCCAAGCAAAACTAGGTTCGTCTTTTAACAATCCGATTTCATAACTATCATGAGCTTTGGAATATTGATCGAGGGCATCATATACATTATAGACACTCATTCCTAATGATACCGCTGTACCGGCAATAACATAAGGAGTTGCCGCTCCCCAGGTAGCCACAACTACTATGATAGAAGCAATAGCAAGACCGATATTAATAAAGATGTCTATCGTCCCGATATCATTGATTTTTTGCTTAATAGCTGAATCAATAATACTACCTTTTACAACACCTTGTTTCTGATAGGAATGTTCCAGTAATTCCTGACGTTTATATATCGCATCCGGATTTTCTTTTAAATCTTTACGAACATTTTTAGCACTTTCCCGTTTTGATTTTATAAATTCAAATAGAAAATTTTCAAACTCTTTTTGAGAGCTTACTTTAGCCAGTCTTTTATAGTCAAATGTTTTGTCTTTAAAAAGGAAGGAGTCCAGTGATTTCACTTCATCAATACCACTTTCCATTTCGGCTTTTCCTTCATCATACATTTTCAGTGCCTGAGTAGAACCATTACTCTGACCAGATATTAGCACAGCATTAAATTGCTTGGAATCTCCGTCTTTTATTTTTTTAGCTGCTCCGCTTTTGGTAAATGCAGTATAAAGCTTTGTCAGAACGCCGTCTTTCTTTAATCGTTCTTCTTCTTTGTATAATAAATGCTCATACTTATCGATATAATCTTCTGCCAAACGAACTGTTTCATCACGGAACGCATCAAGATATTTTTTAATCGTATTTTCAAAATCCTGAATATCTTCAAAGCCATTGTCTTTTGCTTTTTTATCCAGCTCCGGTTTATATGTCATTACTGCCCCTACAGCTGATTCACCACCCAATTTTAATAATTCAAAATACGCTCTATACTCCTTGTAAAGTTCTTCCAGACCAAATAATTTGGCTTCTAAAATATCGAGATCGTTTACGGCTTTTTCCCGCTCTTTTGCTTTCTCTAAATAGTTTCCAATGGACTTTCTTAAGTCGACGGCACTTGTTGTACTTGAAGTGGTTTTACTCTTCATATCATCCCACTGCTCATCGGTGATCCCTAAATATTTTTTCAGACTGGCAATTTCAACTTGACAAAATGTCTCTTCTCCGATGTAATTCTTATACGTATTTTTACCGATATCCCAGTTGATATCAGTAATCTTACCGAAGATTTTCATATCTAAAAAGTTAAAAAACTCCTTATCACTTTTTATATCCATTGGAACGATACCCACACTTAACCTCATTTTTTCATTCGGAGGTGGTGTTTGTATTTCTTCTTCTTTCTGTACAGAAGATGCTTGTTCATTTTTAGACGCACTTTGCTCCTGCTCTCTTTCCAATTCTCCCAATTCCTCATCCATTTTCAGTAAAGTAACAGCATCAAAAACAGGTATGCCGATAATACCCCGATCGTATTGAAAAGCGGCCAATGCCAACTGTGTTTCCACGGTGAATTCCATTTCTTGTTCCGGTGCATTATAGCCCAACTTACGTAAAGCCTTATTCACCTCTAAAACAGCCAATCCGGTATTTGAAACTGTCAGAATCGATTGTCCGTTCTCGATTTTTTTAAAAGCCCGGTTTTTAAAGGCGGTATATGTGATTTGTGTTACCTCATTTTTTGACAATAGGATCGTAGCATCCTGATTCGTAACCTCTATATAGTTGTTCTCTGTCTGGGAATGCTCATTTTTTTGATTCTGTTCCCCTCCCGTTCTCTGCGCAAATGTTTTTCTACCCATTTTTTATACGTTGCTATACAGCTTATTTTTTTGTTCTGTTGATTTGATTTTATTCCGGTCTCCTGATAAAAGTGTTGACACGGGCTTGATTTTTCCCGAAAGCTTTTTCGCTTTCAATCGCCAGAAAAGGACTTATCAACTCCTGTCCAATACTTTTTCCGCCTTCATTATGCAGTGCTATCGCTACATTTTTCATGATGTTACGGATATTGGAACCGGTATAGGAATAGTCTTTCGCCAGATGTTTTAGAAAAGCTTCGCTTTCGAACATTACATTTTTAGGCAGGTATTGCTTCCAGAGCGCTTCCCGGGTAGCTTCGGTCGGACGGATGATATTAATTGACAAATCAATACGACGTTTAAAGGCTTCATCCATATTGTTTTCAAAGTTGGAAGCCAAAACCGTAAGTCCGTCAAACTTTTCGATGCGTTGCAGTAAATACGACACTTCCTGATTGGCATACCGGTCGTGGGCATCTTTTACATCCGAGCGTTTTCCAAATAACGAGTCGGCTTCATCAAAGAAAAGCATACAGTTTTTGCCTTGCAGGCGGTTAAAAAGAATTTCAAGGTTTTTTTCGGTTTCACCAATGTATTTACTAACTACCTGCGAAAGGTCTACATGGTACATATCAATACCGTATGTATTGGCAAGTATTCCGGCCAGCATTGTTTTTCCGGTTCCGGGCGCACCGTAGAATAAGGCAATAAATCCGGATTTAAAATGGTGCTCGTTACTTTTAAAAAAACCACTTTCCAATGCTTTAATGTATTGCCCGATTGGTTTTATCTGTTCTCGTACCATCGGCTCCAAAACAATATCATCCAATGTTAGATCCGATTCGTATAAACTTCCGGGAAAATAGGTTCCGTGATCCAATCGTTGTTTTTTACCCGACAGGAAATAGTTTAAATACGCTTTATCCAACTCAATTTTTCCGTAAATAAAATCCGTTTCCGTACGATTGTAAATAATATCATTTTGCAATAAGACACTTCCCGCTATCAGTTTGGCATTATAAAGTGACCATAAGGACAAATCTTTTCCGGCCAGTAAAAAGAGTGCGGTTTGAAATGTTGGCTTAAACGATCGGTTTGTTTTATTGTATTCTCCGCCAACATCGATTGCTAATGCGCTACTGCTTTCTTCTATTTGTATAAACGATTTGAATAACGACGGATAATGGGCCGATGCAATACCTAAAGCCAATAAAACCCGATCCATTTCCTGAAGTTGATACGTATTGATAATAATTCCGTAAGGTGAATCCGAATCTGTTTTCGGCAATTCAGGGATTTCCTCAACCGGTTCAAAATCGAGTTTTCCTTGTAAAAACAGTTCTTTACAACGTATTGAGATCAAAGATTCCAACCATTCCATTTCTTTATTTAAGGAATCATGATTCACATTAATTGTTTTTGATAGATCAATGTGCAGCTCCACCTTTTCAGTGGTATGTACCTGTTTTTTTATAGGTTTTTCCGGAATGATTTCATTTGAAAGGACAGAATGGCTCATAATTATTTTTGATTTCTAAATATATTCTTTTGAGGTACTATTTATAGCCGTCAAAATTATCAGAAGCAATCTTATCTGGCTAGTTATAAAACCATTGTATTCTGTCTTTGCAGTGAAAAGTATCTTTAGGACACTAAAAAAGGACAATCTTTTGATTGTCCTTATATCGTTGGGATTTCAGAAAAATACCAAATTTGTTTTACTCTGAATTCGGCTCCGGTTGCCTGAAAACAGATTTTAAAGTTTGATAAGAATGGTATTTTAGCATAATGGATATAAAAAGCCCAGATAATATATTATCTGGGCTTTTGTAAAATCAAAAGTTCAGCATTTGAAATAGCCTAGGCGCACCGGAAATAAATGATGAATAGGATGCTAAAAAAGTATTCGGAAACCTGAAACAAAAAGTACTTTCCTTACCATCATCTGAATGATCGTAAGAACGAAAAAAACCTGTATTTATAAATGCTATTTCCTTACCGTTTTCACCTTCCCGAACGAAAATATCATTTTTATCTTGCAAGGAACTTCTATCACTTGAGCTAGCAATTATAACAAATTATCATACTCCATCAGATAAGGCAAAGCTTCTCTTACTTCTTGTTATCCATCTTTATTAAAGCCCGCTGCATTTCGTCACAAATTGCTCAAACTTCCGATTTTTATTTATCATGATCGGTCCGTGACCGAAACAGATAATGGCCGGATTCAGTTTTGCCAACTTCTGGAGCGATTTGATGTTGCGCTGCTGATCTGTGGTGAATAGACTTGGTGGAAGCCGTAGACCGGTCGCTGTTGTGAGCAGGTTCATATTTGTCGCCACATCTCCGATTATTAGTATCCCATCTCGCTCACGGAATAAAGAGATATGACCTGCCGAATGTCCGGGTGTCTCTATTACTTGAAAGTTTCCGATCTTATCGTTTTCAACAATTGTCCGTTGGACTTGATGTCCCTGACCCGCCCAATACTTTTGTTGAAACTTTGCTACCCAATGTTGTGGATCCGGATAGTCCTTGGTTACCATACCCGTTTCGGTCCTAAAAACTTCGCCAGGATGGCAGAGTAAGGGTATCGAGAATTCTTCGCATATCTGATCACTACAGCCCTGGTGGTCTGCATGTGCATGCGTCAGTACGTGTTGATAAACGGAGATTTTTTGGAGGGCATTCTTTACTGTGCTATATGAACTCCGTATTCCGGAGTCTACCAATACACCTTCGATAATATAGCAGTTGATACTGTTTCTTGGCATCAGGGAAATCTGAAACACCTCGGGAGCAATTTGACGTAACATAGTTTTTTGTGCAAATCTAGATCACTGATCAGGACTGCATAAGGACATTTGTCCTATAATACCTTGGGTCTGTGCAGTTGCCCCTTCGCCCGTGTAAGCGACCGTTGCGTGATTCCCAGGTATGATGCCAGATCTTGTGTAGCTATGCGCCGGACGAGCATCGGTTCGTTCGACAGGACATGACGGTATTTATCCACAGCTGATCTGTTATTGTAGTGCAGCAAGTAACTTTCCTTTTGCTTATACTCCTGTTCCATCACCGTTTTTATGACTCCGTTCCAGGCAGTCACCTGAGCAAGCAGATCCTGATAGTCCGGGTGGCTGATCCTATAGATTACGCTATCTTCTATAGCCCTGATACTCCTTCTGGATTTTTCCTGCGCCACAAATTCCGGAAACGAGGTTACAAATTCATTTTCAAACTTGAAACAGGTTATATTTTCCTTTCCTTCTTTGTCAAGAGCGTATGCTTTTACAGCGCCAATAACAATAAATCCAATATGATGGCAAGATTCATCCTCACGGATAAAAAAATCGCCCTTTTTTAAGCAAATCTGTTTGAAGAACTGCACAGAAAAATTAATCTCCTCGGTTGAGAGAGCTCCTGTTGAAGAAATATAGTTTATTAATAGATCTGTCATTTCGCAATCTTTTTGTTCTTTTATTTTAGCTGGACCAGCTGATTGTACATAATACTACAAAAATATAAACTTCAAAGTTAATATCTTCAAACTTCTAAAATTAGTAACACTTTCCATAAGATGCTAAAATCCAAAAAATTCAACATAGGGTTCCATTGCTACTCGTCTTATAAGTCTTAAAAGATTTGTATATTTAATTTACCCGGATACTAGAATTATGTACATTTGGAATTAATAAACTCACGGGTTTGATCATGCAGATACTTCCTCCGAAAATTTTGTCGCCATACATCAAGCACTATCTTTTTTTGGAAAGTGGCGTTGATCAACATAAAAAACTGCGTTTATTTTCTGATGGCAACACCGGAATGGTATTTCTGCTAAATCAAGACTGTCTATCCCTTAATGACAGCCAACATCTACCCTATTCATTTTTGTACGGCCAGATAAGCCGTTTTCGGGATTTGTCCCTAAACAAACAAACTTCCTTTATTATTATTGTATTCCAGCCAGATGGCCTTTACAAGCTACTTGGCATATCCGCCCATGAATTAAAGGACCAGATTCTTCCTACCCAAGATGTGTTTGGACAATCGTCAGTAACGCTCTATGACACTCTTACCTATTTAAAGCAGACAACAGAGAAAGTATATACATTAAATACCTTCTTTTATAATTTGGCGGTTCAACACAAAACTTCAAGTCAGAACTTACTTCCTACTGTTTTGAAATACATTACTCATAAGAAAGGGCTGGTAACTGTTGAGCAGATGGCCCACTATAGCGGTTATACGGAGCGGCACATGGAAAGAATATTTGCCCAACAGGTTGGAATGAGTCCAAAAAAATTTGTTAATATCATCCAGCTCCATTCCTTTTTGAAGTTGCTTTGCAATAAACCAGCGGAAATCAATTTGACTTCGATCTGCTATGAAGGCGGATATTTTGATCAGTCTCACCTTATTCGAGCTTTTAAAAGAGATACGGGTATCACACCTTCTGAGTATCTGAACAACACAAATAGACTGGCCATCAATTTTATGGAATTTAAAGACAGACCTGATCCTATGTCGGGTTTATACAATTTTACTTAACGACTGCGGAATAACTTTGTCTGTATATAAATCAAAGTACTATGGACAAATTAAAAATTGCAGCTGCACAATTTGAGCATAAAAGTGCAGACAAAGCCTATAATCTATCTGTTATTGAACAACTCGCAAAAGAGGCTGCAGCCCAAGGAACCGAAGTGATTGCCTTTCACGAATGCTCCATTACCGGTTATACCTTTGCAAGAAATTTAGATAAGCAGCAAATGCTGGCTATTGCCGAACTTGTTCCTGACGGCGAGAGTACGCAACAGCTGATCGCAATAGCAGCTAAATACAATATCATTATCCTTGCCGGACTATTTGAAAAGGATGAAAATGAAAACTTATATAAACCTTATATCTGTGTTGACAAAAATGGCTTTATAGCAAAACATCGCAAGCTACATCCCTTTATAAATCCGCATTTAACTCCAGGCCAAGAGTATACTATTTTTGAAATTAAGGGCTGGAAATGTGGTATTTTAATCTGCTATGACAACAATGTCATCGAAAATGTACGTGCTACAAAATTATTGGGAGCCGATATTATCTTTATGCCACACGTCACCATGTGTACACCTTCATCCAGACCCGGAGCAGGTTTTGTTGATCCCCGGCTCTGGCAAAAACGAGAAAACGATCCAACCTCTTTGCGCTTAGAGTTTGACGGAATGAAAGGAAGGAGCTGGTTGATGAAATGGCTGCCAGCCCGGGCCTATGACAATGCGGTCTATGCTGTTTTCTCAAACCCTATTGGTATGGATAATGACCAGTTAAAAAATGGTTGTTCCATGATTTTAGATCCGTTCGGGGATATTCTGGCCGAATGCCGTACATTTGAAAATAGTTTTGTCACGACAACAATTACACCCGAAAAATTGACACAGGCAGGTGGACAACGTTATATCGCTGCCAGACGCCCCGAACTCTACCGTGATATTATCGGCAGGCAACATGCATCAGACCAAAAAGTAGTCTGGCTACATCAAGAAAGCAATTAATCCCCTAAAAATAAAAAACGGCATTTATATACTTGAATGTACCAATCCAATTTTTAATCTATTTCATCTTTTTCCCATTTAATCTATAATTAAAATTCAGTCTAAACCTACTTAAGAATTAAATTTAGACTCAATTTTTCATTGGTACAGTGAAGTATATAATTATCAAGATTTATTATATCCTTTAAAACAAAATAATCTTTTACCATTAGATATTAATTATAAGGGACGTTTATATTCCAACTTTAAGTATATAAATCAAGAATTTATAAATGTAGTAACTTCAGAAAAAATATCTAAATTAGGTTCAGATGGTGTTCCTTGTATAATTAATATATTTGATAATATAATGACTTTTTATTTTTTTGAGTGGTATCCGGATAATGATCACTGTTTTGAAATAGAAGATTAAGCATAAAAAACGGAATTTCTGTTTGAAAATTCCCTCGCAAGTTCAAGCGTCACGCTTGTGACAAAAATTAAAAGGACACGAGCAAGATGCTCACACCAGCAGATGAATTTACAACAAAAAATAAACTAATGATACATACAACCAAAGGATTATTAGGCATTATAAATAATACTCCAATTACAATAACAAGTAATGCCGTAATTAAATGGAATTTGGAAGATGCTTTAATTATACAAACGATAAATTATACTTTTAAAGAGAGCCTTGCCGATTATGATGTTAAAGAAAAAGACGACCTTAACGAACCTTACAAGTATTATCATAAACTATAAAAAACGACACTAACAAGACTTTTGCGCTTCGATTGCCCGAACGAACAAAAGCCACAAATCATTACCCCCAATACAAAACAGACATAGCGTATGACAAAAAACAGTTTCATCTTGATTTTATTTATTTGCTTGACAACTTGTTCTTGCGCACACCGTTTAAAATCTACCCCAGACAAATTCTTAGATTTTCTAAACAATTACCAAACAGACAGTTTACGGGTATTAGTTGCTGACAGTTTTCAACTTCAACGGACATACATAACTTACAAAAATGACAAGACATCATTTATTGAAGAATACGTTCCAAACTCTAAAAACTTTAACGGAAAATACACCGTTCTAAAAGCAACCTACAACAAGCAGACAACAGAATTTTTAGTAAAAGACCAAAGCGACTATTTAAAATATTTAGACATCGATTATCCGAAATGGAAAATCATCCTAACGACAAATAGTAAAGGCAAAATTAGCAGTATGACTATTGACTCTACTGAAAGTTACCAAACTTATTTGTTGCAAGTGAAACAAAAAGATGAAAATTTTGAAAGTTGGCTAAAAGTAAATTATCCTAACGAGACAAAGGAAAATTTGTATTCAACCACAGGACTTTTGACAAAACGACTTAAAGAATATGCAGAAAAGCACGGCAGGTAATAAGCGGTTTTGTGCTTCGATTTCCCGCCCGAACGCAAAGTCCCGAAACGTTGGTGGCAATTATTCAGACAACACACTTACACGAACAAAAACAAATTTAAAATGATAAAAAATAAATATATTTTATCTATCCCATTTCTTCTAACAACAGTATTAAGTTTTGGACAAAAAATAAATGTTAAAAATAGATTGGATTCTTTATCCAATTCAACGGATAGCAACTATTTACCAAAGACAGAAATTGAACTTGAAAATTGGATGAGCGAAAATTGTTTCAATTTCAATAGTTATTCAATAAACGGAAACAGTATTTATGAAGGTTTTGGAATTGACAAATCAGGTGGACTTTTAATTTGGTATTACACCGAACGTGGAAAAAAAGACAATTTAAAACACTTCAAATCAGAAAATGAAATTGTAGAATACGCTTATAATCAAATTAAGTCTGACAAATGGGCAATGACGCATTGTATAGGTTTTTCAACAGATATAAATAAAATTACTGAACTGAAAAGCAAATTACAGAAAATGAATACAGAATTTTTTGAAGACAAAATACCTTATTACGGAATACACAAACCTGTATATAGAATATTTGTATTAGGATGTGACATTAAAAAAACTGAACATTTAAAAGAAAAATATTATACAGAAAAATAAAAACTTCCATTAACAAGGGTTTTGCAAAATGGCGGGGTAAAGTCTAAATTGAAACTTTCGGCTTCGTAATCCGCAAAAGACAATAACGAATAGGAATATTATCAGCTTGCATTTATCGTTAATGAAGAACGAGAGATTTCGGCATTTAGAAACATCAAAGACAGCCACCCTAAACACTTGTTGGACATCGATCCCCGATAGCGCGGATTTACAATCCGTGCTCACTAAATCACATATCCTTAAAAACAAAACTACAACTTTTTAGGGTTGTAGTTTTTAGTTTTAATGGCACGATGGATATGCTAACCCCACGCTAAGTTAGCCTATCCAAAAGTTATATCCCTGTATTTTGTTGTTCAGTAAGAAAGCAATTTATACATCACATAGCAAGACATAATTTCACCTAATTTATAAGCTATAAAAAGAAAAAGTTCTCAGTTGAACCGAATAAAAAGCTGACTAATCACAAAAATGGAGCTTATAGTAAAAAAAATGATTTTAATCTTAAGGATGTTGCGGCTTGGTGTTCCAAAGTTAGCGGAGACAGGATTATAACATATTGATAAATAAATACCATGGTACATGTTCCAACTTATATTTGTCATATCTCCATCTTGTAAGTCATCTGTATGACTTAATCTACGCAATTTATTTCTGTTTTTATGTAGCGGCTATGGCAGAATGATCAATTTCATTCTTGAAATGTGATTTTTTTATTTTACTTATTGTTTTATGTGCTTATAAAACAGGTGTTTATACTTAGCATTAGGTCGATTCGCTTGTGTAAATTTATTCCTATTAATTGAATTGATTGATTTTGAAGCTTATTTAATATGTACTGTCTTAGATCAGTTTTACTCGATTTTATATCAGCTTATTTGTGGTGGGGCTCTTAATAGCATTGGTTTCAATAGTATAATTTCTAAGAAAGCATTTTTAGTTTTATTACAATCATTTTTAGGAAAATATTAGTCGTTTCAAATTGCATTTATATTTAATAATTTAATCAATAAGTAATGGACTTAAAAGAAAAACTCAATCAGATTGGCCCAAAGCCGGACATGATTCTTATTATTACCGACGAACAGCGTGCAACGCAGCATTTCCCGCCGGGCTGGGAAGAAAAAAACCTTCCGACTCTCACATTTCTAAAACAGAACGGATTTAGTTTTGATAGAGCTTTTTGTAATACCTGCATGTGCTCTCCCAGCCGTGCGACGTTATTTACAGGAACCTATCCTGCTAAACACGGAGTCAGCCAGACATTAACCGAAGGAGGCCTTTTATCTCCGCAGGAACCGACACTCAGTAATTCCATCCCCAACATCATGAATATGCTTTGGGCAGATGGTTATGATGTGCAGTATAGAGGTAAATGGCATATGAGTAAAGGAATAGCTCCCAATGGCACTAAAACTAATTACGATGATTTAACGGCTGCAGATATTTCATTGTATGGTGCAATGGGCTGGATTGCTCCAGATGCCGGTGAAGATGTCAATCCGCTTAATTTTGGTGGCGGATATGCCAATCATGATGCAAAATATACGGCCCAAGCCATACAATACCTTAAAGAGGTAAAAGCGCAAAGAGCAACAGGAAATCATAAACCTTACTGTCTTATCCTATCACTTGTTAATCCGCATGATGTTTTAGCATACCCAAAATCGGCTGGTAAGTCGGGATATCTTACAGATACCTGGTCGGGCAGGGAAATTGGGCTTCCGGCGAGTGTAAATGAAAATTTACTTAAAAATAAAAAACCTATGGCTCAGGAACAAATTTTACTCAACATGGCATTAAGTCTGGGCGAAATAGCTACTGATGAGGATAAGCTGAACTACATTAATTTTTATGGTTATTTATTAAGTCATGTTGATAAGGAGATTGGGTACCTAATTAAAGAACTATATAAGGAGGATGAGAATGGAAATAAATTGGCAGATTCTTCAATTGTTACTCTTACTTCGGATCATGGAGAGATGGGTTTAGCGCACGGCGGTCTGCGTCAGAAAACTTTTGTGGCCTATGAAGAAGCCTTAAGGGTGCCGCTTGTGATTTCAAATCCAATACTTTTTAAAGATCACAGCATAAAGCAATCAATGGCATTAGCAACATTGGCAGATATTATGCCGACTTTTATCGATATAGCAAATGTATCAAACCCGCCTGCAGGACTTGCAGGTGCAAGTTTGTTTCCCATAATGGAGAATAATACTCCTGTTCAGCATAGCATATTATTTACTTATGACGATATCAAGGCTGGCTCTAATAGTAATTGGACAGTTGTGAAAGCTGCTAATCGTATTCGTTGCATCAGGACGGAAAAATGGAAATTCGATTATTATTTTGATGCGTCAACAGGTTATTTCAAGCAATATGAACTATATGATTTAGTTAATGATCCATTAGAAGTTACTAATCTTGCTTACGATCCGGCATACAGTGAAATCAGAAGAGATCTAGAAGAGCAATTGCATCAGCTTGAGATAGAAAAACTCTGGGTCAATATGCCAGAAGATATTTATAGTCTAACGACATTCAACTGACAAAACAGCATTAAAAATCTAAAAAGAAACAGTTATAATAATAACAAAAACACATATATCATGTCGCAAAATATAAATTCAGGAGTGAATACAGTAAGTTATACAGATTTTAATAATCCTGCCGGACAAACAACAATACAGGGAATAAGAGGAGTTTCGGAGTCTGAAAACGTGTATATTGCAGGTAGTTTATTAAGTGAAAACAATCTTGTTCAGGGATTAATTTACGAAGGAACGCTTAAAACAAAAGGGAATGAAGGCAAATGGCATGTCGTTAATTTCCCCAGTACGCCAACAGCAGAAGTTGTAAACACTTCTTGTTATGGACCTAATAACGGACCATATGGCACGGTACAAATTGTAGGATCTTATAAGATAACTGCCTCTGCTGATAAAGCCCCGAGCGGAAATCTCGGATTTTACTACGAAGGTCCTATTGATGGTTCCGGAACATGGATTCAGGTATCGCCAAACGGAGGAAATACCAACAATGTATTTGTTCACAGCGTAATGGGTGGACTTGCTGTTGGAAATTATGATATTGAAAATGATAAAAACGGATATGCGTTTTTATATAATACCATCAATAACGAATGCACCGATTTTAAAGTGCCGGATTCACTAACTACTACCTTATATGGTATTTGGCATAATGGCGGGGATAGTTACACTATGGCCGGAGGCTATACCAGTCTGAAACTAGGTAAAATAAGCCAGGCCTTTTTGGCGGATTATAATTCTAAAACAAAAGAAATCACTAATTTAAAATCATTTAGTTACAAGAACGAAACAGCCTTATCTATAATTACTCATTTTGAAGGTATTACCATTTCTGATGAGAATGGCTATAATATGCCGTCGGATTGGATTACTCTAAATAGAGAAAAAACCGGAGCATCATTTGTTTCTGTGAAAAGAAATTCTGATGGATCATTTGGAGAAGCACAATGGACTGATATTGATTTTCCAGATTCAAGTGCTACAAGTGCTAATACGGCATATAGGAATAATATATTAGGGATTTATGTGGTCGAAGATAATTCGGGAACCAAAGCAATATCTTCTTTTGTTGCAAAAGTAAGTATTTAAAAAAAGGTGATGATATAATTTGATTGAGTTTTTAAGGTTATACCGGTACTGTAAGAAGTTTAAGTATAATTAAATTGGATATGCTAACTTAGCATGTAGTTAGAGATAAGAACAAAATCTTAAATATAGCTGATGAAAGAATGTTGTAAAAAATAACTATGTATAAAATGTAGCTTAACTTTTACTCTATTTTTTGTTTACACATTCAATTGAACATCTGATGTCGTTTTTATTGTATTTTAATAAGGTTGGATGATTGGAAATAGATTAGTATTAATACAGGCTAATTATTTATAACGTTCCACAGATTTGCATCGTAGCGGCAAGTTAAGAATAAATGTAATAAGAAATTTTGACGTTCATTTTACTTTCCAAGAAAGATAAAACGAGCTATCGCATAAAACCGCTGTTACCAGAGGTTGATTTTTCTCGTTCTAATTTTTTCCGTTCGAGTGAAATTGCTGTTGATAAGTCTTTTTGGAACTGACTTTTATAATATTTGTAGTACTCCCTATCGCCAGTATTTTTATATCCTAACTTCATTTCAAAAATTATTTGATCTGATAGTTGCGAAATAAGAGCTTTCATTTCTGTAGGCTTAGGAATTATATTGTAAGCACTTTTAGTTCTCAAATTTCCGTCAAAATTTACATAAGTATACATTGCAAAATATACATCCGCAATCGTGAGCGCTTTGTTTTTTAAGTTTTTTTTGTTTGGTAAATATGCTTTCGCTAAGACATTCAGTCTTGAAATTTTATTTATCAAGGTTTCATAATCGAATAATTTTGTAAAGCTTTTTTTATAAGTTGATGAATCATTCAAATATTTAGGTGATTCTTTTCGATTTTCTAGAAGCTCGACTTTCTGTTCAATATCTTTAAAAAGTAAAAATAAACCTCGGTAATATGATTCTAAGAACAATAGTATTTCGAGAATTTCTTCGAGTTTGGCTAATCTTAATTGCCTTTTTAAATTTTGTCTTGTAATGAAAATTGTTGCAATTGAAATAAAAATTGCTATTAATGAAACTCCAATAGGTATTGCTTTATAAAGGTCTATTTCCATAACAACATTTGAAGATGAAAGTTTTATCAATCTATGGTAACGTGTCGTCGCTTGGTGTAGTAGCGGTAAATTAAAGAGAAATGTAATGAGAAATTCTGATGTTCAGCGTATTTTCCAAGAAAGATAAAACGAGCTATAGCGCAAAACCACAGTTAGCAGAAGTTATTTTTTTCTTTATTTGAAATCACTTTCTCAGTTCAAGAAATACACTTACATGAAAATTATATGGCATTGAATCACCATACAGTGCTAAGTCTATTCCATATTTTAAATGATCCTCTCTCGTTTCTTTCAATATTTTAAAACTTGTCGATAGAACTTTATATTTTACACCATCAACATCAACTTCCTTGATTTTGGTTTCGTAATCAGAATCATCAGTAATATATAACATTCCTTTTAGTTGCTCATATTCTTCTACGTTTGCAAAAGGTTTTGATTCGCCTTCAAAATAGAAACTAACTTTTGTTTTAATATTTGTATTTTCTTCCATAACGTGGGTTTAAAATAATTTTTGTTAACGTACTGTGGTTTTGTGTAAGTCGCGGAAATCTGGAACTGAGTACACTAGGCTGGACAAAACGAAAATATGAAAAAAGCACATTCCGCAACAACTAAAACAGCAATAGCGCAAAACCGCTGTTAGCGGTAGCCTATTGTTTTAATGCCTCACCAATATTTCTCAATTCTTCGAAACTTTCTTGAAATTTTGCCTCCATTACTTGAGTTTTGCATTGATTAAACTCATAATAAAGTTTTAAAAGATTAACATACAATTTTCTTTCTTCTTCATTTGTAGATTCTCCTTCTCCAAGACTCAAAGGTGAACAAAAAAGAGAAAAGTTAAAAAATAATCTACCATAATTAATTATTTTTTCTATATCTGGAGTGTAAATTTCAAGTTCAGATTTTCCGTCAAAATTTGCTTGAAGTTTTTCAAAAATCTTTTTTTGCTCAAAAACCAAATTTGGAATTGCGTAAGAAGCCTTTGTAATTTTTTCTTCATTTTCATAGTATTTTTCAAGAATTTCTTTAAAAATTAGTTTGTCATTTTCAAAATTATCTTTCGAAATATTACTAGGATTTACATTACTAATTTTATTGACTAGATAAACTATTTCTTTTAGTTTACTCGCACCTAGGAAAAATTCTCTTTTGAAATCATATCTAGTTATATGCAAAGTGTTTTTTGATATGTTATTTGATCGCCAAGCCAAAACAATTGCGCCAATTGAAATCAATAGCGCAAAATTTTCTTTTGTAAAATGTTGAATTATGTACATAATGTTTATTTAGATTGCTGCTAACATTGTTTTTACGAAACTTTCTCCTTATTTATTTCGTAAAAAAGCTATGTTGCTGTATTTCGTAGATCCCCAAGAAAGCAATTTATACATGATAAAACAATACGTATTTTTACTTAATTTATAGACAATTAGAATTTGCAATAAAAATGAAAATCGCTCTATTTGCTTAAGGAAGAATTAGAGAAATAAGCAAAATAAAAAAGCCCTGATTTAAAATCAGGGCTTTTGTAAAGTTGCGGAGAAAGAGGGATTCGAACCCCCGGACCTGTTACAGTCAACAGTTTTCAAGACTGCCGCAATCGACCACTCTGCCATTTCTCCAATACATCGCAACCATTTCCTGATTGCGGTTGCAAATATAGAAAGCTTTTTTATTTCTGCAAATTTTTTATGGCAAAAAAATACGCCAATTGCTCCCTTATAAAACTTCCCTTCTTTTACCGTTTTATAACCAGGTCTATAAAAACCGCTAAAAACGTTACAGTAATCGTAAAACAGAGCATCCCTAAGATATAAGAAGCCGCCGCTTTAAAATAATTTACCGGTCTGACCGGATCAAAAAACTGCCCGATTGCCCAGGAGCAATAAACTAAAAACAACATTCCTGAAATCTGCATTAAACTGATATTCGTTACACCTTCGGCAATGGCGAAAACAGCAAACAACAACATCCCCATACCCATCACAAAGCACAACAGGATTAATATCTCAAAGAAATTATAGCGGTATTTGCGGAAGAACAGCTTTACCCAGGTTGCAATAAACACGCCCATGATAATATTGGAATACCCGTAATGATTCTGAATCCAGTCAAAAATAGCAACCAATGCCGAATTCTTTACCTCCTTCAGCTGCACATACCCACCTTCGATATGGAAAAAATGACTGATGATCGAATAAATCAGCGAGCTGACAATAACAAAAAGTATCGGCTTAACAAGCCGGCTTCTGTTATCCGTGATAAACTCCCGGATGTTTTGTCCGGGTCTGATTATCAGCTCCTTTATCGTAAACAATATCCCCTTTTCAAAATGTAGCACGTGTTCGATCTCATGCAGGATATAATGAGCATCTATTCGTTTGAGATTTACCGGCTGTCCGCAATCGGAACAAAAATTCCCGGTCAGCTCACTTTTACAATTTTTACAATTACTCATTTCTTACTTCTTATATCTTACCTAAAACCTATAATTATCCATTAATAATCTTGTACAAAGTACAGAAAGATATTTAATTTGTACCTTACACCTCAGTGTAGTTTTAACGTCCATGGAAAGAAATAAAAAAATACTGTTTTCCGATAAAAATCACATCTCAAGTATTGCGAAAGAAGAATCGTTTCAACTTGAGAATTACCTTGAAGTTGTCAGGTCCTTTTCCCGTTTAACGTATGAAAGTATCTACGTGATCGACTATAAAGACATGGTATTTGAATTCGTTTCGGACAATCCTCTGTTTTTATGCGGCCATACTCCGGCCGAAGTTCAGGAATCCGGTTATGATTTTTACCTGAAAAATGTTCACCCGGACGATCTTGAATTACTCACAGTGATCAACACGGAAGGATTTAACTTTTTTGATAAATTACCCAATAATGAAGACCGGAAAAGCTATACCATTACCTACGACTTCCGCCTGATCAATGAAAAAGGAAAACCGATGCTCATCAGCCATAAGCTCACCCCGGTCTTTCTGACGAATGAAGGAAAAATATGGAAAGCGATCTGTGTGGTTTCCCTTTCAAACAATCAGAAATCCGGAAACATCATCATCTCCAAACAAGGCTCCGGCAGTATCTGGAAACTGGACACCGGCAGCCGCGAATGGCTGGTGGAACAAAAACAAAAACTATCACCAAAGGAAATCGAGATCCTGAGACTATACACCCAGGGATACAGCATCAACCAGATTGCCGAAATGACTTTTGTAACCTCCGATACCGTTAAATACCACAGGCGTAAAATCTTTGAGAACTTTGGGGTCAGCAACATTACCGAAGCCTTATTCTATGCCATCAACAACAAACTCATTTAAAAGTGTTTTTTGTATCTTTGGTCAGCACCCTGTTATGTAACCGCTATGAACCCTAAAGTTGATTTTTATTTTGATAAAGCCGACACATGGCAGAAAGAACTGGAACAATTGAGAACGATTGTACTGGAATGCGGACTTACCGAAGAATTAAAATGGGGTACTCCCTGCTATACCTTTCAGAAAAACAACATCGTTTTACTACATGTATTTAAAGAATACTGTGCCGTTTTGTTTTTCAAGGGCGCGCTGCTGCACAATACCGATGGCATCCTGATACAGCAAACAAAAAACACACAGGCTACCCGCCAGATCCGGTTTACCAGTGTACAGCAAATAACGGAGCAGAAAACCATCCTGAAAGCCTATATCTATGAAGCCATAGAAGTGGAAAACGCCGGATTGGAAGTCCGCTTTAAAAAAACGGATGAATTCACCGTTCCGGACGAATTTCAGCAGAAACTAAACGAAACGCCGGCTCTGAAAACGGCATTTGAAGCCTTAACACCCGGACGCCAAAGAGCCTATCTCCTTTATTTTGCCGCACCCAAACAATCCAAAACCCGGGAATCAAGAATTGAGAAATACACCCCACAAATTCTCGAAGGCAAAGGATTAAAAGATTAGTCACATCCAAAAACAAACACATACTTCACACTTCTAATCTCATACCTCATACCTCATACTTCTAACCTCATACCTCAAACCTCATACTTCTAACCTCTCACCTCATACCTCAAACCTAAACCATCACCTCCCGGAACAGACTCTTAATCAACTCAATCTCCTTCGCATAGGTCGTATTCTTCCGGTTGGCAAAATAAAGCGTATTTTTCAGCTGCTTATGCCCTTTCCAGACCAGCTTTACCAGTCCGTTTTCAATTTCTTTGCTGCACAGGAAATCCGGTATAACCGCCAGTCCTTTCCCGCTGCTCAGGCATCTGACGATCGAATTAAGGTTCGGTACTATATAATTGGGTCTGAAATCGGGATTACTGCCAAAATTAAGCTGCCAGAAACGAAACAGATGCTCCATATCCCCTGTTGTACCGTACCATTTCTGCGCTTTCAGCCATTGCTCTGCTTCGGCATATTTTTTCTGTTTGGTCAATTGCTGAAAAGGAACAGCATCAATATCTTTCCCCGCTACCAGTACAATGGTCTCCGATGAAAATGCCTGATGTTCAATATTACCCGAAGTCCCTTTTTGCGGCGTGATAATTAAATCCAGAATACCCTTATCCAGATTGTCGAGCATTTCGTGATAATCGCCAAAACGGATAATTACATTAAACGGAAGCGTAGAAATATACTGTTCCAGTGTGATCTGGAACGTCTCAAAGCACATTCCGATACTAATGGTGAGCGTATGTTTTTCCGTGCTACGCTGGAAATTCTTCTCCGCTTCTTCCAATGAAGCAAGACTTTCCGCAACAGCGTTATACAAAATCTTTCCCCTTTCGGTAGGAACCATTTTCCTGCCGGAACGTTCAAAAAGCTTATAGCCCACATAACTTTCCAGGGAACTCAAATGCAGGCTGACACCCGGCTGGGAAATAAACAAAGATTCCGCAGCACCGGTGAGCGTTCCGCTTTGATAGATTGCTTTAAACGTACGATACCATTCCAGATTTACCATAGCCAATTATAATTATTATAATACAAAGGTATAAATCATATTATTTTTATGATACTAATTTACCCTTTAATTTTGTCCTGTCATTTAATAACAAAATACAATGAAAAAAATATTGATCATAAATGCAGGGCAAAACTTCGGTCATTCCGGCGGAAGGTTCAACAATACTATAGCGGAAGAAACACTTGCTTTTTTCGGCAGTCAGCAAAACGTAGCGCTACAACAGACCACTATTGCAAACGGGTATAACCCAGACGAGGAAGTAGCCAAATTTGTATGGGCCGACACCATCATCTACCACACCCCGATATGGTGGTTTCAGGTACCGAACGGCTTTAAAAAATACATTGATGAGGTATTCACTGCCGGACATCAGAAAGGCATTTACCACAGCGACGGCCGTTCGGCTGCAAACCCGAAAATCAATTACGGAACCGGCGGTATGCTTCACGGCAGATCCTATATGCTTACCACAAGCTGGAACGCTCCGGAAACCGCATTTACCCTACCCGGAGAATTCTTTAACGAACATAGTGTCGATGAAGGTCCTCTATTCGGTTTTCACAGAATGAATGCCTTTATCGGACTGCAACCGCTAAAAAGCTTCCATTTCCATGATGTGGAAAAAAATGCCGACATAGACCGGGACATGGCTATTTACCGGGACCACCTCGCAACCGTATTCAACACCCAATTACACGAAAAAGCCGTACTATGAAAATACATTTAACAGCCATCATTAAAGCAAAAGCCGAATACCGGGACGACGTACTGGCGGTATTGCAGCACATGGTCACCCAAACCCGCAAAGAAGAAGCCTGCGAATTGTACAGCCTGCATCAGGGACTGGAAGACAAAAACATTTTTTCCTTTTACGAAATATGGAAAAATAAAGAAGGACTGGAAGCCCATAACCAGCAGCCTTACATTCAGGAATTTGGCGAACTGGTAGCCGAAAAACTACAGGAACAGCCAACCATTTTACGCACAACATTACTATATTACACCACAACATGGAATACAGAAAATTAGGAAATACAGCATTGGAATTATCAGCAATTACTCATGGCGCTTTTGCCATTGGCGGTAATATGTGGGGCGGCAACGAGAAAAAAGATTCCATCAACTCCATTCACGCCTCCTTAGATCACGGAGTAACCTCCATTGATACCGCTCCTTTTTACGGATTCGGTTTAAGCGAGCAAATGATAGGCGAAGCCATTAAAGGAAAAGACCGCTCCAAAATACAGCTTTTAACCAAATTCGGATTGGTCTGGGACGGCAGCAACCAGGGAAAAGGTGAATTTTTCTTTGACGCCGAAGAAAACGGAACCAAAATCCCGGTATACAAATTTGCTTCAAAAGCCAATATTATTAAGGAAGTAGAAGAAAGTCTGAAACGTTTAGGAACAGACTATATCGACCTGTTACAATTGCACTGGCCGGACAGCACAACCCCCATCAGCGAAACGATGGAAGCGTTGGATTTACTGATCCGGCAGGGAAAAATCCGTACAGCCGGTGTGAGCAATTATAGTGTAGACCAGTTAAAAGAAGCTTCCGGCACTCTGAAATTAGCCAGCAACCAGGTTTCCTACAGCATGCTCAACCGTGCTATCGAAAACGATTTAGTACCCTACTCTTTAGAAACCCAGACCGGGATTATCGTATACAGCCCGATGGAAAGAGGTCTGCTAACCGGTAAATACTTTAAAGAAAGTAAACTGAAAGACAATGACCACCGCAACGGATACTTCTCCCAGTTTGATCTGGATAAAGTAAAAAACTTTTTGGAAGCCATTGAACCGATTGCGCAAAGCAAAGGCGCCACACTTTCCCAGTTAGTGTTACGCTGGACAACCCTTCAGCCGGCCATCAGCGTAGTATTGGCCGGTGCCCGAAATGCTGCACAGGCAATTGCCAACGCACAGGCGATGAACATTACCATCACGCCCGGAGAGCTGCAGCTGATTAACGATGAACTTTCAAAACTGTAATCATGAAAGCTAAAAATCTTTTATCAATCATAAGCCTGGCAGCGATAGCATTATCCGGCGGATTTTCGCTGCAAGCCCAGAATCAGGCAAACAACAGCTGGTATCCGTCGGGATATGGCGCAGCCGATGAAATCGGTGCCGCCAATCTGATCACTCCCGAAGTAGTCATGCAGGCTGTTAAACTGGTAAAAACAGGTAAAACATACCCTTTGGCAGTTCCGGTAGACAAAAACTTACCCGCCTTCCGGCACCGGAGCTTTCACCTGTATAACATTCAGCCCGGAGAACAGGGCGGACAGACATTAGGCCCGAATAAATTCAGTTTTAACGACGAACTGGTAAATGCCTGGACCGGCGTAGGAACCCAGCTTAACGGTATCGGCCATATCGGGATAGACAACATATATTACAACGGCAATAAGGCTGCCGATTTCGTTACCGTTGAAGGAGTCAAAAAACTGGGTATCGAAAAAGTGCCGCCAATCGTAACCCGAGGGGTGGTTCTGGACATGACAGCTCATTACGGAAAAGCCATTGTACCCGGCGGTACCGAGTTTAGCGTAGCCGATATTCAGACCGTACTTAAAAAGCAGGGATTAACGATCCGTAAAGGCGATGTGGTGCTGTTCCACACCGGATGGCTGGAACTGATCGGAAAAGATAACAAACAATTCCTGGAAGTAGAACCGGGTATCGGTATGGAAGCTGCAAAATGGCTGGCCGATCAGGGCATCGTTGCTTTTGGCGGCGACACCTGGGCTTCGGAAGTATATCCCAATCAGAAAAGCAATGACGAATTTCCCGTTAATCAGTTTATGCTGGCAAAACGCGGCATCTACAATCTGGAATTAATAGACAGCCGGGCATTAGTGAAAGATAAAGTCTGGGAATTCCTGTTTGTTTTGGGGCAGCCGTTATATGTAGGCTCCACCCAGGTTAACATAAACCCCGTTGCGATACATTAATTTACCGGCTAACGTTACAATACAAAAGGCTGGTGTAGTCCTGTTTTAGCAGTGCTACACCAGCCTCTTTCTTTTTTAATCTCTTAATTACGAACAAACCAACGGGCAGCAACCATTTGGAGTTCGCCGTAATCCGGTGCTGCATCACAAACCCAGGCAACAATCCCGTCAGGACGTACCAGTATGGCACTCAAACCCAATTGCTCCTTTGCACTGCCCGAAACATACCGGATTTGCCGGCTATATTCATTTGCTAAACTCTTTAGGGAATCATTATTATTAAAATCAAGCAGTATTCCCAGCCCGTCATGCATCAAGTCGCCAATTGTTGTACCGTCTTCCAACTCAAAATTGGGAACACTGTAACCAATTAAAGGATGATTGCCTCCGAGATGGTAATGCGTCTGAACACCCCATACCCGTCCTGCAATATAGGTAGCCCCATCGCGGGTGTCGATAAGATCACGGACAATTGCATACAGCGCCCGGGCATCCGGATCCGGCTTCATGATCGCTGCCTGCGCACGCGACCAATCCAAAACACGGGCACCAATAGGGTGCCTTTCGGTAAAATAACTGTCCAGTAAACTTTCCGGTGCTGCCGTTTTGATAACCGCAGCAAGCTTCCAGCCCAGGTTCATCGCGTCGCCCAGTCCGAGGTTAAGTCCCTGACCGCCCAACGGTGCGTGAATATGCCCCGCATCACCGGCTAAAAATATCCGTCCGTTGCGATAAGCTGTCGCCTGCCGTGCCCGGTCGGTCCAGGTAGTGGCGATATGCAGGGCAGTGATCGTAACATCAGTGTCCGAAATACGGCGCAATACCTCCTGAACATGTTCGGCCGTGACCGGCTCTCCCGAATTATGAAATGCCCCGCCATCAAAATCCTGTATAACCAGAAAACCCGGCTGCGACTGCAGGTACATCCCGGTTGCGGTCACGTTTCGGCCCGGAAGAAGTTTTTCCGGATTGGCCAGGTCAACTTTAGCAGAATAGCCGGTAAACTTCGGTTCCGTACCGGCAAACTCAAAACCGCCCGCCTTACAGACAACACTACGGCTGCCATCACAACCCACAAGCCATTTGCCGGTAAAAGACTGTTCTCCGGACCGGACTGTCACGCCAGCTTCCGTTTGACAAAAATCCGTTACGGCAAAACCGCGTTTGACGGTTACTCCCAAAGTTACTGCCCGGCGGGTAAACACCGTTTCAAGCTCTTCCATTTCAGATAACAAATTCGTTTCCGTTGCGCCGGACAGCCGGTACGGCCACTGCGTGCTGTCAATATTGCCTTGATGGAATGGAATACCGGCAAAGTGTCCTACCTGGCGGCGCGGTCCTGCTACGGCATGGGAATGCGGATTTTTAACGCGTTTGTGTATTTCCAGTTCATGGAGCAGTCCGCGGCGGTAAAGTGCTTCAATAGTCGGTGCCGAAAGTCCGCGTATCCCGAAAGGAAGCTGTTTTAAAGGCGAATGCGGCTGCGCTGCCTTTTCCATTACCAGCACCGAGCATTTTGCCAGGGCCAGTTCACAGGCAAGGAATAGTCCTACCGGTCCGGCACCGGAAATGATAACATCATAAACCGTAGGCTGCTGTGCGAAATTGTTGCTTTCAATTGTTGTTTTCATAATGATATGATTGAAGCACAAAATTCCGGAATGTTACTGTGTCTGGCTTGTACAAACACGACAAAATTACGGCTTACAGGCGGTTTCCCATTTTTGCTTTGCGGGCAAATGCCGCCGGCGTCGTACCGCTGTAGCGCTTGAATTCCCGGCTGAGATGGGATTGATCCGTATAACCGAACTCGTGTGCCAAACCGGCAAGATTCGAATCCGGATAAAGCCATAAGTGGTTTCGCACCTGTTCAAAACGCATCAAACCGGACACGTCTTTAACCGTATAACCGGACGATTGTTTGAATTTCCTTTCCAGCGTACGAACCGTTGCATGAGCTGCTACTGCTACCTCGCTAACCGGCAGCATCCCATTGGCGCTTCTCATCGCCACTCCTGCTTTGGATAGTAGATTGTTGGCAGTAACCTGCGGCCGTGCCTCCAAAAAATACTGTTTTACCCGGGTCACGGCTTCATCAATCCTGCCGGCATCGATAAACGGATGTAATTCCGACTGAAGCCGGGCAACAGGATGTTCAAACAGGTACACTGCTGTGTTACCGGACGGCAGTCCGAGTAAGTCAAACACTGTCCAGGGAAAACAACGGATACCGATGATTTCCAGGCGGTCTTTTGTGTTTAGAATAACCGGCTGATTGAGCAGCCCCATAATAAACGGTGATGGCAACGGCTGCAGGTTTCCCTCAGAAGAAATGCTGCAGGGACTTCCGAAATGAAAAATTATTTCGGCATAGCCATCGGGCATTACCTCAAAATCTGATTGCTGTCCGCCAAAGTCTATTTGGGTATACCAAAAACATTTTATGATATCCCGCAGTTCCTCCGGTGGTTCAAATTCCTGGTGCAGCATGTTGAAAGATAGCCTGTTTGGGTTATGGAATATATAAACGAAAAACTACTGTATTTCAGCGTGTCTTCCGGAACAGGCCGGAATACGTTTACAGATTCATTAAAAAATTATTCTATCGTCTAAAAAGCCTTATACCAACTGATTAAACAAGGAAACAATCCTATTCAAAACTAAGCAATTATTTTAAAGAATGAACAAAAGGACTAACGGGAATTGTTCCCGCCAGTCCTTTTTATGGGCAATAACCCAGCTTTAGACTAACCAGTTATTTTCAACGACTGAATAAGCCCGGCAGCTTGTTCAAAATAATACTTTAAAATTATCGGGCTGCCGGCAAATGTGCCTGAAATTTCGGCTGTCAGCACACCAAAAGTACCGCTTTCGGTATATTTAAGCGGTGTCATTACGGTTTTATAATCTTCGTTTGCTTTCGCAATCCATTGGGCAATTTCACTTCGCCCATTGTAGGTATTGCCTTCATCAATAATGACGGCTGTTTCGGTAAAACAGGCGGCATAAGCAGCCGCATCATAATTGTCCTGTGCTGCTATTAATGCCGCTATACTATCGGGTAAATTCATCCGGTTCTCTTTTATGGTTATTAAATGGTAGGAATCGTTCCTCCGTCAATCACATACTCGGTTCCTGTTAAATAGTGTGCTCTCGGCGATACTAAAAAGCCTACTAACTCTGCAATTTCTTCCGGTTGTGCCGGTCTGCCAATCGGGATACCGCCCAAAGCATCCATAACGCTTTGCGTTGCCTGCCCGACAGTACTGTTCGAACTTTCGGCTATCCGTTCCATCATTCTTGTTGCCGCTGTGGTCATGATCCAGCCCGGGGAAACGGTCAGCACACGAACCCCTTTGGACGATACTTCATTAGACAGGCTTTTGCTGTAATTGATCAGTCCGGCTTTAGCTGCGGCATACGGTAAGGTAGCATCAAATAACGGCAGTCTTCCCTGTATCGAAGCAATATGAATGATTACGCCGCTTCCTCTGGCAATCATCTGCGGTAATATTCCCCTGTCTAAACGAACAGGTGCCAGTAAATTCGTCTGGATCGTTGCCTCCCAGTCACTATCGGTAAGTGCAGCAAAACCACCTCCGGGTGTTTCCGAACCGCCCAGATTGTTGATCAGAATATCAAGCCGCCCAAACTGCGACAGTACCCCAGTCACTACAGCCTGTGTTCCTTCGGGCTTGCTCAGGTCGGCAGCGATAAAGTGCAGCCGTCCGTCTTCCTTTTCAGGAGCATTACGCGCCGTGATGATAACGGTTGCCCCGGCTTTCAGTAATCGGTCGGCAATCGCTTTTCCGGCTCCTTTTGTTCCGCCGGTAACCAATGCGATCTTGCCCGACAATTCATTATTAAAATTAAATTCCTGTTCCATGGTGTTCTTTTTTATTGCAAATTTGGGGCGTATGATCAAGCTGTACAAGTACGGAAAAACGATTCCCATAGGGATAAATTGATCCCCTATTGTACATTTTGAAACATCGGGTTAAATTTGTATTATGTACGAAAGAAAAATTATTCCGAACCTGAACTGCGGCCTGGACCTGATTGGAGAAGTCCTGTACGGCCGGTGGAAAATCCGTTTGCTCTGGTTTATCAATGAAGGATACCTGCGGCCCAGCGAACTGCAACGCAAAATTCCCGATGCCTCCAGAAGGGTTTTGAATATGCAGCTTAAGGAACTGGAAGAACATGAATTGATTGTCAAGGAAATTTATCCCGTTGTACCACCCAAGGTCGAATACCGCTTAACCGCATTTGGTGAAACCTTAATCCCTGTTATTTCCGTTTTAGGGCAATGGGGCGATCAAAATGAGGAGCGTTTAAGAACCGTGATCCTGAAAAGACTTGAAGACATCCGAAATTTAAAATCCTAAAAAATGGCGCTTTCCAACTACTTTGAATCCAATTATAAAATGTTCGGCTATGTCAGAATAGATGACGCTGTGCTGCACAATATCAATACCGGTCTGTATAAAATGTACATACAGGTATTGTATCTTCCTAAAGGTTATAAACTGACCATCGATTTTAACGACTATACCACAGAAGAGCCGACTTTGTTTTTTGTGAGCAACAACCAATACATTCAAATACTGGAAACCGGCAGCGAGGAAGCACACTTTATTTACTATAACCGTGATTTTTACTGCATACAGATCCATGATGCCGAAGTGGCCTGCGACGGAATACTGTTCAACAACATCTATAACATGCCAATGACCCGCTTATCGGAAGGAGAAGCGGCTATTATTGATCATGTCTATACGCAACTGATAGACGAGCTTACCATAAAGGAATCGTCGCAGGAAGAAATGCTCAGAACCTATCTGAAACAGCTCATCATCAGAGCCACCAGGATATGGAAAAAACAGCAGCTTGGCAGACTAAATGAGGAACCCGCCAAAGAAATCGATTTTTTCAGGGACTTTAGCCGCTTGGTGGAAATACATTTTAAAGACAAACATACCGTGGCAGATTATGCCGATCTTTTAGGCCTGGCTCCCAAAACAATCTCCGCCCGTTTTAACCGCCTGGATCTGGCAGCCCCGAATGATATTATTAAGGACCGGATCATACTGGAAGCAAAACGGTTGTTGTGTTATTCTCCATATAGCGTAAAGGAAATCGCATACAAACTGGGTTATGAAGATCCGGCATATTTTAACCGCCTGTTTTTGAACAAAACGGGTGACACGCCTTCCAATTTTAAGAAAAAATACCTTTCAGGGAAAAATATACAATTATAATCAACTTTTACACATTTTTTAAGCCTGCCAACCGAAATATCTTTGCCCTGTTAATAATCTAAACATTAAAAGATATGAAAGTAGCATCCCTGTCAAAAATCAAAATCCTGACCTGCCTGTTAGTATTATCCGGTATTTTCGGAAATGTAACAACAGCCTTAGCACAATCATCAAAAACAATTAAAAATGTAGTCCTGGTACACGGGGCATTTGTAGACGGTTCCGGCTACAGAGGTTTATACGATATCCTGACCAAAAAAGGCTATAACGTTACTGTAGTGCAAAACCCTTTAAGTTCCCTGGCAGCCGATGCAGACGCGACCACAGCAGCTTTGGACAGACAGGACGGTCCGGCAATTTTAGTAGGCCACTCTTATGGCGGAAGCGTGATTACCGAAGCGGGCGATCATCCTAAAGTTGCGGCTTTGGTTTACCTTGCCGCTTTCCAGTTAGATAAAGGCGAATCAGCTTTGGATTGGGCCAAAACAGAACCCGGCTCTCCCAAAAACGGTATTTTACCAGCCGATGAAAAAGGAATACTGTATTATGACAAAGCCAAATTCCATGAAGGATTCTGTGCCGATGTTCCGAAAGAACTGGCAGACTTTATGTATGCTTCACAAGGCCGTTTTGCCGCCGCTGCATTAGCCGCAAAAGTGACCAGAGCACCCTGGAAAACAAAACCTTCCTATGGTATCGTGGCTACTCAGGACGAAGCAATCCTGCCTTCCATTCAACGTAAAATGTATCAAAAAGCCAAAGCTAAAATAACCGAGATCAAAGGCAGTCACGCTGTGTTTATCTCGCATCCGCAGGAAGTGGCCGACGTGATTATCAAAGCTTCAAAAGAAATAAAATAAGTCTTATCCTAATTATAAAAACACTCCGCAAATCCCGGAGTGTTTTTTTGTATACCCGGAATCTGATTTATACTATCCCTATTGTTTTTACAGGATCGTACTTTGTTCCTGATAGCTGTTTTTTGCGGCGGCTACCTCATCACACTAATTAGCAACACTTTAAAACCCGGTAATATTCTTTAGTAATACAGCGGGATTGCCATTCTGAACAACGTTTTATGTTTACATATTCGTTATATTGCGTATGCAATAACTACTAATAAATGATTGTTCAATTGTCCTCTGTTTCTAAAGAGGCGCTTAAAACGCTATTGATATGCCCTGGAATCCCGAATTATACGACCAGTTTAAAGACGTCCGTTACCGTCCTTTTTATGATTTAGCCGCCTTGATTACACCTGAAGAATCGTTTCAGGCAATCGATTTAGGCTGCGGTACAGGAGAGCAGACAGCCATATTGACCCAAAAATTTCCCGGAGCCCATTTTACCGGTGTGGATGCCTCACCGGAAATGTTAGCCAAATCCAAAGCTTTTGAAAACGAACGTTTGCAGTTCCAACTGGCAACAACCGAAGCCATTACCGGTTCCGGCCAGAAATGGGATCTGATTTTCAGCAATGCCGCTTTGCAATGGTCGCCCGATCATGAAACCTTATTCCCGAAAATGCTTTCCCTCTTACATCCCGGCGGACAATTTGCCGTGCAGATGCCGGTCCAGAAAGAGAACGTACTGAATAAAATTTTATTTGAACTCATCGAAGAGCAGCCTTTTGCAACTTACCTCAACGGTTATAAAAGAGATTCTCCGGTATTGTCCTTAGACAGCTATGCACAGCTTTTGTTTGATAACGGTATGAAAGACATCCAGCTGTTTCAGAAAGTATACCCCATCATTGCCGCTGATCACGACACGCTGTACAACTTTATCTCCGGAACATCGCTGGTTCCTTATATGGAACGTCTGGACAAGGAACAGCAGGAACATTTTATAAAAGCTTTTAAAGAAAGGATAGCCCGGAATTTCCCTAAACTGCCTGCAATATATGCGTTTAAACGAATCCTGATGTATGGCATCAAAGCGTAATCCCTGCAACCGGACTTCCATAAAACAGGCTATTTCAAAGCATTACCAATCCATTTTGATAGTTACAACAAAGTAAAATGATACGCTCAACAAAATACAAAAGAGAATCCCGTTCTAATTTTGCGATATCAAATCATACAAAATGGAACAAAACAATTATCAGGGAGCATTGCAGAAACCTATAGGTTCTGGATTTAATGCGACATCCACAGCACAGGATGTCATTAAAGGAATCGATCTTACCGGAAAAACAGCCATCATTACCGGCGGCCATACGGGTATCGGATTAGAAACAACCAAAACACTTGTAGCCGCTGGCGCTACGGTTATCGTACTGGTAAGAGATGTGGAAAAGGCTAAAAAGAACCTTCAGGGCATTACAAACATCGAACTGGAAACCATCGACCTGATGGAACCCGAATCCATTGAAGCTTTTGCCCAAAAATTCCTGGCAACCGGAAGACCAATTCATTTACTGATCAACAATGCCGGTATTATGTGGGTACCTTTACGCCGCAACAGCCTTGGCATCGAATCCCAGCTGGCTACAAATTATCTGGGTCAGTTCCACCTGACGGCCAGGTTATGGCCGCTGCTAAAAAAAGCCAACGGCGCAAGAGTACTGAATGTTTCGTCCTTTGGCCACCAAATGGCACCATTTGACTTTGAAGATCCTAATTTTGAACGTCGGGAATACCAGACCTTATCGGGCTACGGACAATCAAAAACAGCTTGTAACCTGTTTGCTTTAGAATTGGACAACAGAGGTAAAGCCTTTAATGTACGGGCTTATGCACTGCATCCGGGTTCGGTGTATGGTACCGATCTGGGCAGGGAAGAACCGATCGAACTATTCAAGCAACTGGGTACGCATGATGCTGAAGGCAACATCAAACCGGAAGTTGCTGCCCGGTTAAAAACCATTCCGCAAGGTGCCGCTACCACCGTTTGGTGCGCTACAAGTGCAGCCCTAAACCATATTGGCGGTGTTTACTGTGAAGATTCGGATATTGCCGAACTGGATACGGGACAAATCGAACACCGTTATGATGAGCCGTCCACCATATATGGTGTACAGCTGTATTCACTGGATGAAAACCATGCAAAACAGCTTTGGACATTAAGCGAAAAACTAACCGGTATATCGTTTAAGACCAATTAATCAGCAGTCTTTTTTTTCCTTTAACAAGGCTATAATCGAAACATTAATCCCACTGTCTTTGGCAGCTATCCGCATACCTTCCAAAGACAGTTTTTTTAGCAAACTTTTCCGTTCCAGTACAACTACGATCAAAAAATAACCTGATCCGGCGTAAAAGCACAGATATTGTTTATTTTTACAGGAATAGAACAGCTTGCTGCAGCAATACCCTATACCCGATGGAATACCAGGCAAAATACATCACTCCGGACATCAAACTGTCCTGTTATGAGGATAAGCTTTTTAAATCCGAACTGCTATTCGATTACCACATGCTCGTCTGGTTTATTTCCGGCGAAACAAGGATCATACAGGCCGACAAGACCTATTGTTTCGGCGCTGGTGATATTTTCCTGATTCCGCGAAACTGCCTGGCTACGGTGATCAATTACCCCAAGCACGGATTACCGCATAAAACAGTGGTGATGCACCTGGCTACAGAAAGGCTGCAAGAGTTCTACTCCGGTATTGCCGTTAAACAGCAGAGCAGTACATCCCAAAAGATCTTTCATTTCAAAGACCATCCTTTACTGGAAAGCTGTCTGGCTTCCTTAATTCCTTATTTTGACATGGAAGATGTTTTTCCCGAACATCTTGCCAGCCTGAAAATTACAGAGGCGCTGAGCATTTTGCGGGAAATCGATACGGATGTGGACCAGGTTCTGGCAAATTTCGGAGAACCCGGAAAAATGGATCTGATGACGTTTATGGAACGTAATTTTATGTTCAACATGTCTTTAGAAAAATTTGCCTACCTCACCGGAAGAAGCCTGGCAACCTTCAACAGGGATTTCCGGAAATTGTTTCACGCCACTCCGCAACGCTGGCTGCTACAAAAGCGGCTGGAACTGGCACATTATTACCTTGCCGAAAAGCACAAAAAAACCACCGAAATTTACCTGGAAGTGGGTTTTGAGGATATCTCCCATTTTTCCTATGCGTTTAAAAAACATTTCGGCTACACTCCCACCATGCTGCCGGCAAAAGGGTAATTTTATTTTTTAAATTAAAAAAATAACCCTAAATTTATATTCCGCTACCCGGTACCGTTTTGCCGGATGGTTCCCATCTCCCCTTAATGCATAAGAACTTTGGTACGATACAGAAATGTAATGTTGCAAACGAATGCTTATACCCGAAATGTTGTTCAAAGGTCAGAATAAGCCTGCCCTTATAATGCGCAGTAATGCCAATAAATATTACCGAATAAAAAGCCCCCGGAGTTACAAAAAAACAGTGTTAATCTAAATGTATTCCATGCTTAAATTCTTGCTTTTCTTTTTCCTGCTTCCGACGGCCACACCGGTAACTGATTATGAGTTGGCCGAAATAATGTCCGGATTATCCAACAACCAGAAAACCATCCTTTACCAATATGGTACGTTAAAAACCTACGGTAATACTGCAACTGCTGACGCTTTCTGGATAGCACACCAAACCGGACTGGCACCGTTAACCAAACAGCAGGCCGCCCTGATCGCTTCGGATTTATTAGAGAATGCGCAATTGGCCTATACCGTCAAAAAAACATCACGCCTGCAAGCCTTAACCGGATTGTTCACTGCGGCACGGCTTTTATCGGCAGCGGCGGCTTTAATAGCAACCTTTGCCCTGCTGATGCTGCTCAAACGTTTCTGGCATCACATCTATGAACGGATTCTCCAATATTTAACTCCGTTCTTCCGCTTGCTTTTTTCGCCAAAAATACTCCGGTTTGAACTGCTGCTGCTTGCTGTGGCAGCGCTATATTTCGGTCCGGAGCTAAAGGATGTTGTCCTTCGTACCATCACAATACACCTCGGCCTGGCTGTATTCTGGGTACTGCTGACCTCGTTTGCAACCGGGAAGCCTTTCTATAAAATCACTTCCTTTTCTTTTACCTATAAAGAGCTGACTCCAAAAGAAGTACTGGTACAAATAACGCTGCCCGCAGTGATAACAATATTGGCGATGATCCGGGTAATCTACCAGACCAAAGATCCCTGGTATCCGTTTGAAATAACCGTATCTGTCTTAATCACCTTATACCTGCTTCCTCCTGTACACAGGCTACTGCCTAAAGCCTGGCGGTTATTATTCCCTTTTCCGGATACTTTATCCCATTCAAAAAAGATCCCGGCTTCCTGTATTGTACTCCTAATGCCGTTATGGCTGGTACTGCTGTTTTTACCGGCAACATTCACAGTGCCATTGCTGGTACTTAGTCTGTTGCTGATCCTGCTTTTACTATATGTCTCCCTAAACGAATCCTTTTCGGGTAAAAGCTATAAGAATTATATCGGAATACAGCTGTTCACCGTCGTCTACCTGTGTGCCTGCGTGATTGCAGGCGAAAAATCACATGTTGCCACACTCACCTGGTCCGGACTTTGCGGTATCTTCTTTTATGTACTGATCAAATACTGGGAAGTTCCGGTACTGTTTGGCTGGAGCTGGAAAAACAAAAAAGCACTGGGCATTCTGGGTATGGCAATCTTAATATGGGGAATTGCCCGGCTGCTTGTGTATTTCCCAAAACTGTTTCCGGGCTTTTCAGGCAGCTTATAATATGTATTAAAATGATGTTTTTTATTAATAACATGGCACAATAATTATCAAACCAATGTTCACTTTAAATTTAGCAACCATGAAACACTTACTATACCTTTTTGTATGCCTCACTTGTATGACAGCAAAGGCGCAATTAATCGAAAATTCAGCCATCAGTGTCGGTTACCAATACCTGGGCCGCCACAGCCTTAGTCTGGGTACCGAAACCAAGATATTTGCCCAGGATGAACGCAATTCAACCGGTTTAACAGCAGGTTTGGGCATGCGGTATCTGTTTAACGGATCCGGTTATCCCGATGTAATTCCGGAGGGCAGCCTTGCGTACAGGCGTATGTTTTTCTACGGTAAACTACAGGTATCTCCCCAACACATCAATCCCAATATCGGACTACAAATGTTCAATATGATGTCACTGCACAGCGGTTATAGCTGGAATCTGGGCGACAATCACAGCGGCATAAAAGGATTTACCATCGGACTCAATATTTCATTAGGAGGCCGTAATTTTTATGACAAATTATACTATTGATAAAACAGATTCTCTATTTTTACATAGCTCCTTGCGGGTAAATAACGAAACATTATTTATAGTCAAAAAATACTTTAATGGAAAACTACAGTGTGGTTATATTCATAATGGCTATTATGATTGCGCTTACCGCTATAGCCGATAAAATTAAACTACCTTACCCGATACTGCTGATAACAGCCGGAATCGGTATTGGCTTTATTCCTTCCATGCCCAATATTGAGCTTAGCCCCAAAGTCGTATTTCTGCTTTTCTTACCGCCTTTATTGTATGATGCCGCTTTTAATATCTCCTTTAAAGACTTTAAAACCCATATCAATACCATTGGGACCTTGTCTATCGGTTTGGTTTTCCTGACCACTACCGGTATCGCGGTCACTGCACATTATTTAATAGATGGTATGAGCTGGCCGTTATCTTTTGTATTGGGTGCCATACTGTCTGCTACAGATGCCGTAGCGGCCATTGGCATTACCAAAGGACTCGGGTTGTCCCATAAATCAATTACCATATTGGAAGGAGAAAGCCTGGTAAACGATGCCTCCGCTCTGGTTGCTTACCGGTTTGCCGTGGCTGCCGTTACCGGATCGGCCTTTATCTGGTGGAAAGCGTCCCTGGAATTTTTAGTACTCATGGCCGGCGGCTTGCTGGTAGGTATCGTCCTGGGGAAAATACTCACCTACATACTCCGGCTGGTGCATCATGATATTTTAGTGACGATCAGCTTTATCATTTTAATGCCTTTTGTCACTTACCTTGTTGCCGAAGAAATTGGTGTTTCCGGTGTCATTGCCGTAGTTACCATTGGTTTGAGTATTTCCCGCATCAGCCGGAAAATATTCCCGGAAAACCTGAAACAGCAATCCCGGACCATCTGGGATATTATTGTTTTCCTGCTCAACGGACTGATCTTTATCCTGATTGGCCTGGAATTTCCGTATGTCCTGAAAAACATAGAAGAACACCAGATCCTTCCCTACATTGGTTATGCCTTCCTGATTACGGTTGTAGCCCTGGGACTGCGAATGGCAAGAGTGTTTTTACAGAAAATAAATCTACAGCGTGCATTTCAAAGTAAAAAGCGAAAAATACCCGAAGATGCTTTACTGGACTTTTCAAACAGTTTAATTATCAGCTGGTCCGGTATGCGGGGTATCGTATCGCTTGCCATAGCAATAGGTTTGCCGGCCACTCTAAAAGACGGTACGCCTTTTCCGTTACGCCACGATATTATATTTATTGCTGTGGTAGTGGTTCTTTTTACACTGCTCGGACAGGGGCTCACATTACCCTGGGTTGTAAAAAAATTAAAACAGTAAGCTTGCTTTTGTAAAATCGGTATCACAATTAAAGCCGGTTTTTAAACGAAACATCTTATGTTTGTAATAAATTAGAACTGTTATGAAACTGTATACCAAAATAGTCAACCAGATCAAGGAAGATATTGCCGGCGGAAAGTACAAACCCGGCGAAAAAATTCCTGCAGAACCGGAACTGATGCAGCAATACGGCGTTGGAAGATCAACCATACGGGAAGCTATCAAAACACTGGCGATTTCCGGTATACTGAAAGTTCAGCAGGGTTCCGGCACTACCGTTAACAGCGACTACAGGGAACTAAACATGGAGCAGCGCCTTCAGCATGCCGATTTTGATGAAATTAACGCCGTCCGGAGGCTGCTTGAAGAAGAGATCATAAAACTGGCAAGTGTTAACCATACTAAAGAACAGCTCGAAGCAATCGAAAAATGTTTAGAGCGGCGTAAAGCAGCCATACTTGCCGAAAATCCACAGGAATGTGCCGATGCCGATATTGATTTCCACATGGCCATTGCTTTTGCTTCCGGAAATAAGGTTTTGGCCGAACTATACTATGGTTTTACGGTAGTACTGCGCAATTTCTTTAATGCCCGTGAAACTAACGGCACCAGTAAATTTGCGATAAACCATTACCTGCACGAACAATTACTGGACGCGATAAAAAAGAAAAAAGCCAATACCGCCTTACAGGTATTAAAGAAAATACTGGAGCGCAATTACTAATATTCCCGTGTTAATTTTTTTCCAAAAAACATCAAAACATCTGATGTTTAAAAAAAAGAGCGTACGTTTGTATTGAAATTTAAAACGATGTAAAAAAAGCATACGGAATACGCGTATAAAACGATTGCATATTCCGTAGGATACCGTAACCCTCAATATTGAATTTTATGACCATACTTACCTTTACCCTTATCCTGTTAGTAGGTGCTTATCTGGCGGGTTTATTAGGTTCGCTGACCGGTTTGGGCGGCGGCGTTGTTGTCATTCCGCTGCTAACCCTTGGTTTTGGCGTTGACATCCGTTATGCCATCGGTGCTGCTTTACTGGCATCAATAGCAACCTCATCCGGTTCGGCCAGTGCCTATGTAAAAGAAGGAATCACCAATATCCGCCTGGGCATGTTCCTGGAAATAGCCACGACCATCGGAGCGGTGATTGGTGCCCTCATTGCGGTTTATACGCCAACCAATACCATTGCAATACTGTTTGGTATTGTCCTTATTTTTTCGGCAGTAATGACCTTACGCAAGAAAAACCAGGTGGCTTTAACCGAAGGCAGCAGGCTTTCCTATGTCTTAAAGCTAAACAGCACCTATCCTACCAGTCAGGGTGAAGTGGCCTATAAATTAAAAAATGTAGGTGCCGGTTTCTCTATTATGACAGTGGCCGGTGTGTTATCCGGTTTGTTGGGAATCGGTTCCGGAGCCTTAAAGGTGCTGGCAATGGATACCACCATGCGCATTCCTTTTAAGGTGAGTACCACCACCAGTAACTTTATGATCGGGGTTACCGCTGCCGCCAGTGCGGTGGTTTACCTGCAAAGAGGCTATATCGATCCGGGCATTGCTTTCCCGGTAATTATAGGTGTTTTAGGTGGTGCTTTTACCGGCTCAAAATTATTGACCCGAATGGATCCTAAAGTGCTGCGCATCATTTTCTGTATCGCCATTACTTTTGTGGCCATTGAAATGATTTACAACGGTTACCAGCATCAATTCTAACGAATCGCTATTTACAACTTATGAAAAAGCTACTTTCAAAAAATTTGTGGAACGACACCGATGTAGAACAATTGGTTGGTCAGTTATTGCGCTATGGCGTGATCACCGCCTGTATTTTAGCGCTTATCGGCGGTATTGCCTATTTAACGGAACACGGCAGCAACCCGGTTCCGCAGTATGGTATTTTCACCGGTGAAGGTGCAGAATACACCACTTTTAAAGGTATTTTAAACGGTGTTTTAACCTTAAATCCAAACGAGATCATACAGTTTGGCGTACTCGCATTGATTGCCACGCCTATTTTGCGGGTGTTGTTTTCCCTGTTCGCCTTTATACTGGAAAAAGACAAACTGTACATCGGCATCACCCTTATTGTTCTGTGCATCCTGATGACCAGTATTTTTGGCGGTCTGAAAGTTTAACCGAAAATCATTCCGGAAAAACCGGAAATACAACAAAAATTTAACGTACATCCCTTCAAAAATGGATAACTTTGGTTATATACTTTATGGCGTAACTCTTACACTATAAACCATTACCAACATTCATTTTTTTAATAAAACCATATACACTATGTCCCATTCCATTAAAAATTATACCTTAAATAACGGCGTTGAAATTCCGGAAATCGGATTTGGAACCTGGCAAACGCCCGACGGAGCAACAGCTATTCTGGCCGTTAAATCGGCATTGGAAAACGGGTATCGCCATATTGATACCGCAGCGATTTACGGAAATGAAAAAAGTATCGGACAGGCGATTGCCGAATCCGGTATTTCCCGAAAGGAATTATTCATTACCAGCAAATTATGGAATTCCGAAAGAGGTTATGACAGTACACTAAAAGCCTTTGACAAAACCCTGAAAGACCTGCAAACCGATTACCTGGATCTATACCTGATCCACTGGCCGGCTACCGAAAAACAATTTGCAGACTGGCAGCAGCAAAATGCCGATACCTGGCGTGCTTTTGAAAAATTATACGAAGACGGAAAAATTAAGGCTATCGGTGTCAGTAACTTTTTAGTGCACCATCTGGAAGCCTTACTGGTAAATGCCAAAGTGAAACCGGTTATCAACCAGATCGAATACCATCCGGGTTACCTTCAGCCAGAAATCGTTGCCCTGTGCCAAAAAGAAAACATACTGATTGAAGCCTGGTCGCCGCTAGGAACCGGAAAAATGCTGACCAATGCTGTTTTAATGGAAATTGCTGCCCGTTATCAGGTAACTGTTGCTCAATTGTGCATCAGATGGTGCCTGCAAAACGGAACTTTACCGCTACCAAAATCCATCACTCCGGAAAGAATCCAGCAAAATCTGGATGTTTACGGATTTACGATTACCGATGCAGATATGGAAGCCATCAATGCTTTACCCTACATTGGCGGATCCGGCTTGTATCCGGACGATGTGGACTTCTAAAATAAATAACGGCATCATGTCCGTCAGAAAAGGATAATGAAGATTATCCTTTTTGTTTTTTGATCATTATTCAAAAGTCATAAGATTGATAATTATAATGGTTTTACAGGATTTCCATTCCGATTTTTGGTAACTTTAGCCTTAGCCGGAATACCTGTTTCGGCTTAACCGTTTTAGGATTGCCCGCTAACAGGACAAATCATACTTATAGCAACAACCGATTAATTCAAAATATAAAAGAAATGAATATTAAAATTGTAACAGTAGCCGGAAGCGGTGTTTTGGGAGCGCAAATTGCTTTTCAAACGGCTTTTCACGGATATACCGTAAAGGTTTATGATATTAATGACGCTATATTAGAAAAAGCAAAAGCTGCTTTTCAAAAGCTGGGAACAGCCTATCAGGCTGATCTGAACGCCACTCCGGAACAGGTTGAAAAAGCAATACAAAATTTAAGTTATTATACCGATCTGGCAGCAGCGGTAAAAGATGCCGATCTATTGATCGAAGCCGTTCCTGAAAATCCGGCCATCAAAACGGATTTCTACAAAAAACTGGCTGCCGTGGCTCCGGAAAAGACCATTTTTGCGTCCAATTCTTCCACGCTCCTACCGAGTCATTTTGCCGGCGCTACCGGAAGGCCTGAAAAATTCCTGGCATTGCATTTTGCCAATGAAATATGGAAACACAACACAGCCGAAATTATGGGACATCCGGGTACCGACGCTGCCATTTTTGACACGGTGGTTGCTTTTACCAAAACCATCGGAATGGTTGCTTTACCGCTCCACAAAGAACAGCCGGGCTATATCGTAAATTCCCTGCTGGTTCCTTTATTGGGTGCCGGTCTTGATCTACTGGTACGAGGTGTTGCCGATGTGGAAACGGTCGACAAAACCTGGATGGTTGCCACCGGAGCTCCGGTAGGTCCTTTTGGTATACTGGATGTCGTGGGTATCACCACCGCATACAACATTAATAAAATTGCGGCTACCGCTTCCAAAGATCCCGGCCAGATAAAGGTAACCGAGTACCTGAAAAAACATTTTATAGATACCGGAAAACTGGGTGTTGTTTCCGGAGAAGGGTTTTATAAATATCCGAATCCGGCCTATGAGGATCCTGATTTTTTAAAATAAAAGCAAAGCCGGTTTCATTCTAAAACGAAACCGGCTTTTTTATACCAATCCTATATTTAGCTTAAAACCTGTATCATCGTTTCAACCAGGCCTTTGGTTGCCTGATTGATCTGCTGAACATATTGTGCCATCGTTGCACCGCCAACAACGGTCCACAATGGTCGCTCCCCTGCCGGAAGCTCCAGTAAACCGGCTACAGCATCGGCCACTTCCTGCGGATCGGAACTGTCGGTTGTAGGGGTAAAAAAGTGATCGAGTCCCGCTTTTAACCGGTGAACATCCTGTCCGTATGCAGACGCTGCTCCCGGATTTCCCGGTTGTAATGCCTTAGCTGTAATATCTGTGGTCTGATAAGCTCCCGGCTGAATAACCGCAACATCAATACCCGCCGATTTAAGTTCGTAGTGATACCCTACCGATAAGGCATCCAAAGCCGCTTTTGTACTGTTGTAAGTCGCTAACAGCGGCCCTACATTTCTCGCCTGTACACTGGTCAGGTTAATGATCAATCCTGACTTTTGCTGGTGCATCAGCGGCAATACCGCCTTGATCATTCTGTCCGGTCCAATAACATTTACCTGGAACAGCTGTTCCGTTTGCTGTATGGTTAAGGTTTCGGCAATACCAATATAAGAAATACCGGCATTATTGATCAGTACGTCAATGTGACCTCCTGATTTTTCCGTTATTTCCGAGATAGCTTTCGCTACCGATGCATCACTGGTAACATCCAGCTCCACAATTTCAATAATACCGTTATGCGCTTTCGCCCATTCTTTTAGCGCTTTTGCCGGTTCTGCATTCGCTCCGTTAATGTTACGCATTGTTGCATACACCGTATGCCCTTGTTTTACCAATGTTTTTGCCGTTAATAGTCCGAAACCGCTGGCACTTCCTGTTAAAATAATCTTTTTCATTGCTTTTTTATATAATAGTTTAATTTTTCTGATGATCGGTACTCACGGATAAGGTTTCCCATTCCGCTACTTCTTTTGCTATAGTGCTCATTTTGGCTTGCAGGGCACTTACCGCATCTTTACCAACCGGTAAGTGTAACGGCGGATGTTCCGCATTGGCCAGCTCCAGAATTACCTGAGCCAGTTTTGCAGGATCGCCGGGCTGATTGCCGTGAAGCCCCGCAACAGCCTGCCGCACCTGACCGACCGTTCCCTGGTATTCCTCCAGTAGTAGCTGCGAGCTTTTATAGGAATCACCGGAAGCAAAATCAGTACGGAACAATCCCGGGGCAACGGCTGTTACGTGAATACCAAACGGTTTTACTTCCAGCTGCAATCCTTCCGTGATGCCTTCTACTGCAAATTTTGTAGCCCCGTAAAGCCCGAAACCGGGAACCGTAGCCGCATATCCGAAAAGAGAAGAGATATTGATGATATGCCCTTTTTGACGGCTGCGCATATACGGTAAAACCGCTCTTGTTACATTCAGCAATCCGAAGACATTGGTATCAAACTGGCTTCTCACCTCCTGATCCGTTATTTCTTCCGTAGCTCCCAATAATCCGTAACCGGCATTGTTAACCAGTACATCTATTCCGTCAAATGCGGCAACTGCTTTTTCTACTCCGGCTATAACCTGTTTTTCCTGTGTGACGTCCAGAACCACCACGCTTAGATTTTGCTGTTCCGGAAACTGCTGTTCAAACTGTTCCGGTTTGCTTCTCACGGTAGCCACTACCTTATCGCCGGCTTTCAGCGCGGCTTTGGCAATTTCCAATCCGAATCCTCTGGATGCTCCGGTGATCAGCCATACTTTTTGTTTTTTCATGTTTTTATAGTTTTGATAAGTATTCATATATTTCAAAAATGACCTATCGGTCATTTTTAAGGCAAAAAAATTTAACCTAACAGTTCAATTTCTTTTTTTAAGATCGCAACGATTAATGGCATCGTTTTGCTGTTTTCTTCCATTCTGGACATCATAATGCCGCCTTCCAACAGGGCAAACATTTTGGTTGCAAATTCTTCGGCATTAAAAGGCTGCCGGAATTCGCCGGAAGCGATTCCTTCTTTTAAAATACTGGTTAAGGTAGCCACAGCTAGTGTTATGTTTTTATTCACTTTCTTTTTGATAACCGGGTTGGTATCGTCTGCCTCCATACCAAAATTCAGCATCGGGCATCCGCCGGGAATGGGCGGCTGTTTGGTATTGCTCAGAAAGTCAACATAGACAAATAATTTCCCTTTGGCAGTTTTTTCACGGCCCAGCTGCTGTTTTACTTTTTCAGATAAACAATGCATCGTATAATCTACCACAGCATTGCAAAGTTCTTCTTTGTTTTCAAAATGTACATACAGACTGCCTTTGGCTAAACCGGTGGCTTCCATAATGTCACTCATTGCTGTTGCCGCAATTCCTTTTGTATTGAAAATGGGTGCTGCCTGTTCAATGATGAGCTGTTTGGTACGTGCTGCTTTTGTCATTTCGTTCTGAATTAGAGTACAAATTTAAATGACCTTTCGGTCACTTTTTACATTTGCTGCAAATTTTAACAGAAATTTATTGTTTGTGCCGTATCCTGTGCATTTGTCCATACTAATCTTAATTTTCCGCTGCTAAAACACGGTAAATGCAAAAATGATGCGAACAATGCATAATCTCTTCGTAAAAACATTGCTGTTTTATCAGAAAAATAGACTATTTTTATAGTACCAATCCGGAAACCAAATAATACTAAAACTGCTATAAATGATTTGATTACAAAAATATTCAGTAACTATTAAACACAATAATCATGAATAACAAATTAATTTACTTTTTACTTGGTCTTCTTTTTATTGCCGTAGGAATATGGGTTTTTAAAACTCCGGTGGAATCCTATATTGCGCTTTCTACATTATTCAGCCTGACTTTTTTGATTAACGGTATATTGGAAGTTATTTTCTATGGCTATCAGCGTAAAAGAATGAATGGCTATGGCTGGGGAATAGCTGCCGGTATTTTAGATATTATCTTAGGTTCTTGGCTGTTATCCAGTCCGTTATTATCCATGGAAATAATGCCGTTCTTTATCGGCTTCATGCTTTTATTCCGATCTTCAACCATTATTGCCCTGGCCATTGATGTGGCTGCGCTGAAACGAAAAAACTGGGGCTGGTATCTGGTATTTGGAATTTTGGGACTTATTTTTTCTTTCTTATTGATCTGGAATCCGTTATTCGCACAGATGACCATAATTGTATGGACTGCCCTGGCATTTATCACCATCGGACTTTCCAAAATATTCTATGTTTTTCAGTCACCGGACAATATCCAGCAGATTCTGTAAGATTCATCCAACGATAACAATATAAAAGCAGGAAACGCGTGCGACAAACGGGTTTCCTGCTTTTGCAATTATAGTCTTAGCCTATTTATTAATGTGCCGGTGTACAGATTTCAACCAGGAAACCGTCTGTATCCCGTATATAAGCGACAATCTGTCCCCATGGTTTTTGTTTGGGCTCCATGACAACAACCGCTCCGGCCTTTTTAGCCTGCTCGGTTACTTCCGCTACCTGATCTGTAACAAAACCCAATTCTATCGCAAAAGGTTTGTTCTCCGGGCTGCTTTCAATAAAACCGTCCGGCAGGTTCGTAGCCGCCAATCCTTTTGAAGCAAAAGAAATTGTGGTGGCACCGGTATTTAATTCGCCATAATCGTTTTCCGGTGTTATAAATTTTCGTTCAAAACCAAAAGCGTTTTCATAAAAGCTGATGGCTTTGGTGACATCAGCGACGTATAGAATTGTATATCCGAATTTTACCATTGTTTTCTTTTTTTGAATGTATGATTGCTTACTGTTGTGTTTTATGTTCCAGTGCGCCGAACATTTTGTTGAATACCGGCGTTTTCAGTCCGTATTTTTCTCCTTCCCGAACAACATAACCGGTGAGTGACTGTAGTTCGTTATGTGCCTTTTTATTCAGAAAATCAGAATGCATGGACGATGTTGCTTCCGCTGGCATGGCATGCAATATTTTTAATGTTCTGTCGGTTATATCCTGAACAATGGCAATTTGTTTTGCCAGAGCAATCTGTTTTACTTCATTGACTAAATCGGTAAAAGCCTGTACCTTTTCAGGATCGGACACTATAGCTCCGATATTGCAGTCAAAATAGGTTGTGGCCGTGGCAATAGCGGCAATAAAAATAAATTTCTCCCAGATAACCGTAGCAATATTAACCGATAATTTGGCTTCTATACCCGCCTGTATAAAAAGGCTTTCCAATTGCCGTAATTGTTCGTTTTCGAAATGATCCAATCCGAAAAACAGTTTTTCAATATTCCCCAGGTTCTCTACTTTTCCGGCTTCTGTTAAGCGGGAAACAATATAGGCACAGCCATCCAAAACCATATTTTCCGGAAAAACACTTTTAATACGCTCCCGGCTGTCTACACCGTTAAGAAAAGGTACGATAACGGTTTTACTGTCAATACAGGGTTTTAACTGAACAACAGCCTGCTCCAAATCATAGCTTTTAGTGGTAACGATAACAAAATCTGCGATACCGATCTCGGAAGCATCATCTGTTGCCAATGCCGGCATTGCTACAAACTGATCCGCTCCTTTTACGACTTTCAGGCCATCCTTCTTTATCGCTTTTAAATGTTCGCCACGGGCTAAAAAACAAACCGATACGGCATCATCCTTATCAAAATGTTTTGCTAAAAGTCCACCGAAATATCCGCCAACGCCTCCGATTCCGGCAACTACTATTCTGGTTTTATTCATATTTAGTATTTATAAAAAATTGTAAATCAATATCATAAACCCTCTCATACCGGGATATACAACACATCATTGTGAATTCCGAAGTTATGAAAATTATTTATTCCGTACAGTCAATTCCTTTTCTTAAACCGCATTTCGTTTTAAAATACAGGCTATATTTACACTATTAGAATCTGTTTATAAAATAGTACCCCTGATTTTGCAAAACATGTGTTTTGCAGAAATTACTGTTCTTCACGAAGAGGAGCATAATTTTTCCATGTCTAATTTTATAAACAATGATTATGAAACCAATCAAAATAGCCGTACTTGGCGGAACCGGTAAAGCCGGAAAATTTCTTGTAACCACCTTACTAAACAGCGGTTTTGAGATCAGACTGCTGATCCGGAATCCGGAACACCTGCCTTTCGAAAATCCATTAATGGACGTGATTACCGGCAATGCCAATTCCTATCAGGATATCAAATCGCTATTGACGGGCTGTGATGCCATCATCAGTACGCTCGGTTTAGGAATACCCAACAGTGAAACGTCCATATTCAGTACCGCCACAACAAATATATTAGCGGCCATGCAAGAGTTAGAAATCAACCGGTATATCGTTATTACCGGTTTAAATGTAGCTACACCCCGGGACAGCAAAAATCCGGCGGTGCAGGCAGCTACCAACTGGATGAAAACGCATTACCCGGAAACGACTGCCGATAAACAGCAAGAGTATGCCATATTATCGCAAAGCGAGGCCGACTGGACTTTGGTCAGGCTTCCGTTAATTGAACTGACCGATGCGATTACCAAAACCAGGGTCAGTACACAGGATTGTTCCGGGAATATGATCGGTGCAAAAAACCTGGCCCTTTTTCTTATTGCCCAATTAACCGATACCCAATATCATAGGAAAGCTCCTTTTATTGCAAACGTCTGATCGAAGCAGCGGGTTTTTAAGCCCGCTGTTTTTTTATCTTAACGGACAAATTGCCGTAAAGCGATCCGGTTTCCTTCACTGTCTTCAAATTCGGCTACAAAGCCCCATTCTCCGTTGGAGGTTTTCGGAAAAAGGATTTTCCCGCCGTTTTGCACTGCAAGTGCCAATGTTTCGGCTATGTCTGCTGTTCGGAAATACAGCAAGCAACCGTCTGTCGTGGGTTTATAGATTTCTCCTTTTGCCAGTCCGCCCGAAATGCCGGAACCGTTTTCTTTTATCGGGAAAAAAGCCATTTCATTGCCGTCAATTATATCCTTTTCAAATTCAAAAGCAAAGACGGCCTGATAAAATGTTATGGCCCGGTCTACATCCGTTACCGGAATTTCAAAATAGACCACCGGGTTGTGGGGGGTGTTCATGAGGTTAGATATTAGAAGTTTGATATAGGATATTAGATATATGAGGTTTGAAGTTTGAGGTTAGATTTTTGATTGTGTGAATGCGTCCGTAACTCAATTTGTCCTATTCAAATATACTAAAAACAATGCTGTTGTTCCGGTTATTGGTATGAGGTATCCCACAAAAAAATAGCGAACCCTTTATAATGGTTCGCTATTGAAATAGTTTGTATTCAAATTCCGGTTGGTTACTATTTCATTCTTTTTTTCGTATCGTCCTCTTCCTTGTTTATTTTTCGGGCGGCATTGCTCTGATCTCCGAAATTATACGTAAATGAAACGTTTAGAATACGGCTGTCGAGATTGATATTCTCTTTCATGTCGATATTGTTAAACTGCATGGTTCTGTAGAAACGTCGGCTTTTAAAGATATCGTTTACCGCTACTTTCACTGTTGCCTTGTTGTCCAGTATCTTTTTTTGCAATCCTGTGGATACCACAAAAAAGTCTTTTCGTTCGAAAGTGCTGTAAATGGATCTGGAGTTGTACTGGAAACTGAATTCGGCCGATAATCCCTGTTTAAATTTCATACTGTGCTGGGAATTGACGGTATAGCTCCAGATGCCCGTGGCTACAGCCGTTTCGTTTTGCTCACCGCTGAATTCATTTTTATAGACATTCACAAAGGTGTTCGCATCCCACCAACGGCTTATTTTTACAGCAGACGTAAGGCTGAATCCGTAATTCTTTCTTTTGCTCAGGTTTTCCGAACGCAGTATGGTGGTATTGCTATTGTCTATCTGCGTAATCGCATCAACAATCACATCATCGGTACTGCTGTAGAAAAAGTTAATCATGTGCTTGCTCAAAAAGGAATAACCACCTTCCACAGAATGGGTCAGCTCCGGCTGCAGGTATGGATTTCCTTCATAGAAAATAAATGCATCCCTGAAAAAACGGAACGGGTTCAGGTCGTAATAATCCGGACGGTCAATCCTTCTGCTGTATGACAGTTGTACGGCATGACGCTCGCCGATGTTTTTCTTTAGGAACAGGCTCGGGAACAGCTGTACATAATCTCTTTTAACAACGGAGTTCAGCGTTACCTGGTTTCCTTCCGCATGTGTATATTCCGCTCTCAGCCCTGCCTGAACTTCCATAAAGCGGAAACTTTGCTTGTAATTGACATAACCGGCATGGATCTGCTCTTTATAAATAAAATGGTTGGTCGTTCCTTTGTCAATCGTCCAGTTACCGGCCGCAATTGTATCGTATTGCACATCGTTGTCCGATTTTACAAAACTGCTCTTCCATCCGCCTTCAAAGCTTAATTTTTCTTTGACGCGATAAATATAATCGGCTTTGGCTACAAAAATAGTAGTCGACGAAGGGGTCATTCCCCTGCGGGTCGACAGATAAGCATTCTGGCTGGCTGTAGGATTGAATTGGGTTTCCAGAAGCGCATTGTCCCGGAAACGGGAATGGGTGTAATCCAGATCGGCACTGATTTCCTGCTTGCCCTGGTTGAATTTATGTAAAAAACTTCCGTTATAACTCAGGCTGTTCCATTTGGAATGGTTGTGATTGTTTGTCAGCGCATCGGAAAGCAACTCGCTGGCTGCTGATCGTACTTTATTTTCGGACATACTGTTGCTGGTATAGCTTCCCACATCGCCCGTAAGGCTAAAACCGATAAAGGTATTTTCGGAAAGATCATACTCTACCCCGGCTTTAAAGTTGTTGGTTTTTAAAGGTTCGTCGGTCACACTGTACTGATTCGAGATTTTGTCGAGCTGCTGACGGTTCCCGTCGGTATAAAATTTTCGTTCGAAAGTGAATGTTTCGCTTTCCCCGCGGTAATACTGGTCGTAGCTACCATAAAAATTGTATTTACTGGCTTTATAATTCAGGTTTAATCCGCTGCCAAACCGGTTTTTACGTCCCCTGCCGTAATTGCCGTTTACCGATCCGTTAAATCCGGATTTGTTGTTTTTCTTTAGTTTGATATTAATGACTCCGGCATTTCCGGCTGCATCATATTTGGCAGAAGGATTGGTAATCACCTCAATCGTTCCTACCGAAGAAGAAGCCGTTCCTTTTAGCAGATTGGTCAGCTGCTGCTGGGATAAATATGTTTTCTTATCATTAATCATGATCGTCACTCCCTGCTTTCCTCTCAGGCTGATGTTTCCGTCATTATCCACTATAACTCCCGGTGCTTTTTCGAGTAGTTCCAAAGCCGTATTCCCTTCTGATAAGGCACTGTTTTCAATGTTCATCACAATCTTATCCGATTGCAGCTGTATCAAAGGTTTCTTTACCGTGGCTTCTACCACGACTTCATTGAGCAGTGTTTTATCTTCCTTTAATACTATGGCGGCTATTGTTTTATTCCGGTCACCGGAATGGATCGTGATGCGTTCCGATCCGGAAGTGCTGTAACCGATAAAGCTTGCCGTTACGATATAATCGCCGGGTGCCACTGCCGCAAAAGTATAGTTACCGTTTGTATCGGTAATCGTACTGCTAATTATTTTCCGGGTATCACTATCCAGTAGTGCTACCGTGACAAATTCAAGGGGAAGGTTATTGTTAAGGACATTTCCGTTTAGTTCGGTATTGGAAGTATTCTGGGCGGTAACCTGATACTGGATGAGCAATATCAGCAGAAGGGTAAAAATTTGTTTCACGATATAGGCTTTATATAATCGGGAGCAAAAATACACCTATTTAGACTAAATAAAAATAATATCAGCGTTAAAGTTTCGGTTAAACCTTTTAAAGCATTGGCAGTCTAATGTACTATAAAGCGATAGTTTTAGATTTCTTAACAGCCACTATTTTCTATAAGCTATATAAGGATCTGATTTTTAATCCCAAATCAACGCTCGTTATGACAAAAAAAATTATTTCTCTATTTTTTCTTGTCATTTTAATCCTGATATCCGGATTTCACAATGACAAAGGTATCTGAAATTATTCCGGAAATGCTATAGCTGCTAATTGCAGTCATGTACCGTTTAATTTCAACAGGAAGTATTGTTTTACAACACTTTAATTACTAATTGATCCATAAAAAAACACGTTACCGGATTTTATCCGGTAACGTGTTTTTTTAATTCAAAATGTCTTTTTAATTCATATTCTGGCGGATTGCCAAGGTATTGTTATCAGGATCCGAAAAGAAAGCGAAGCGGTCAATATAACCTTTGTCGGAAGTATTTTCAACAATATCACTAACGTCAACACCTTCCGAAAGCAAATATTGGCGAACCGAATCAATGTCTTTTACGATAAAAGTAGGTGCGGTTCCGGTATCTTCCGGCTGCAGCGGTTCGTCAATATCCTTATACAATCCCAAAGCAACTTTGTGTTCCATTCCTTCGTTTGTGAGCTGTATATAGGAATCTTTTTCATAGGTACCGCCTTTGTTAATGGTGTAGTCCGGTACCACTTTAAAACCTAATTTTTCGGTATAAAACTTTTGCGCTACCGGTACGTTGCTTACCGATAATTTAATGACCACCTGGTTGGTCTGAATCATGTCTGTGAAGTCCATAATGGTAAATTTAACTGGTTATTGGTATTTGTTCCATAATTGCCGGTTCCGTTTTACCGGATGCCTGTTCTCCGAAAATTGCGTTCAGAATAATCGGGCACACTTCTGTTGCGTTTATTTTTTGGGCAGTATCCAGCGGACTTATCAGCAATGGTTTATCGGTATCTTCAACGGCTATTCTTCCGTGTGATCCTTTTACAAGACCGGCATCCAGTGCAATAACATCCATCAGGGTGCGGAAACCTAATTTTTTACGCAGCAGTTTCAGGGCAATTCTGGGCAGCATCATTTTTTTATGCGGATCCAGAAACATTTCCACGGGATCATAGCCCGGTTTTTTATGAATATCGACCGTCCGGGCAAAATCCGGAGCCCTGTTATCATCTTTCCAGTAATAATAGGTAAACCAGCTGTTTTTATCGGCTATACAGATCAATTCTCCGGCGCGTTCGTGGTTAATGTTATACTCTTTTTTGCCGGCTTCGTCCAGAACAAGTTCGATACCGGGAACCTGTTCCAGTATGGTTTTGACTACATTAATCTTTTCGGGATTGCGCACATACACATGGGCGATCTGGTGATCGGCAAGGGCAAATGCCAATGACTGACCGGCATCCAGCAGCTCCAGTCCTCTTTCTTCCCGTATGGTAATATAGCCGCTGTCGCGTAATATCCTGTTAATATGGATCGGGTGGTTTACCGGTGTGATCCCGTATTCCGAAACCACTATAGGGGTTACTCCCCTGGCTTCAAAGAAACCGATCAGGTCTTCACAAACGGCATCAATTTCTTTTAAATCCTTTTGTATTTCCGGTGAACCGGGCGCAAACTTCTGACAGCAGTAATCCAGATGCGGCAGGTAAACAAGCATAAGGGTCGGATTTTGCCATTGGTGTACCAGTTTAGAAGCATCGGCGATCCACTTACTGGATTTTATGGTTGTTTTTGGTCCCCAGAAATCAAATAAGGGAAATGTTCCCAGTTCCTGCTGTAACTGATCCCTGAGATAGGCCGGCTGACTGTAGCAATCGGGTTTCTTCTGCCCGTCGGCCCAATACTGCGGTCGCGGTGTAACCGAAAAGTCCGCTCCGGAATACATATTGTACCACCAGAACATGTTCGCACAGGTAAATTCCGGATTCAGGGCTTTTGCCATGTCCCAGATTTTAGGAGCCTGTACCAGTTTGTTGGACTGTTTCCATAATTTCACTTCGGCTTCATCCCTAAAGTACCAGCCGTTCCCCACGATACCGTGTCCGGCAGGGTGCTTACCGGTCAGATACGTTGCCTGAACCGTACAGGTGAGCGCCGGAAAAACGGGCTCAATCGTGCTGAGCTGTCCTTTTTTGCTTAGCCATTTACTCAGAAAAAGGTCCTTATCCTTTAATAACCCGGAAGTGAGTCCTACTATGTTTATGACTGCTGTTTGCTGCATATTTAATTCCTTTAACGGGTGGTTTTTGGTTTTCTTTTTTGTGTTCAATACAGTGCAGAACCCACGCTAATTCACGTTGAATAGCGTCTGTTAGATCCATCTGAAGCTGTGAGGGCAAAACATCCCAGGTATAGGTTTCCACTTCCAGATGTGCGGTATACGGCTGTTTCGTCCATATTTCCAGAGCGGTAACAATATCTTCCTGGGTGGAATACAGTCCCTGATAATCCGGCAGGAATATGGGTACGTGAAAATGGGTACGCAATTCTTCCGGATCATGCTGCTGCATCGCCTCGATTCCCTGTTGTAAATCGGGGTATTTTAACAACGCGCCCGATTTTGTTCTGAGTACCGCCTGATGCAGGTAAACCGGCTCGTTGAACTGGTTTAAACGCCGGCACAATTCTGCTGTTGTCACCTCATCCGTAACCGGACAGCGCAAGGCAGCACTGATTTGCAGCTTGCCGATTTTTATCCGGCTGTCCGCCATTTTCTGAATCACCGTTTCCGGTTTTTCAAAAGCTACCGCAAAATGGCAGACATCATAACAAAGCTGCAGGTGTTCCCGGATGTAATGCCGGGCTTCCGCTCCGGTACATTTCAGTTGTCTGATCAGGGCAATCACACCGTCTTTTAAAAGATAATTCTGGAAAAAATCAATAAAATCATCGGTATTTTCCAGCAATCCATCCGGTTCCGGTTCTATATCGAGGTGCATTTTCTTTCCGGTCCACTTGTTTAGCTGCACCAGGTGAAGTACTACCGCAACCAGATGCTCACAGCTTTTCTTTTTGGCAAGGTCACGATCCTCCTCAATGGCATACCAGTATTTATAAGATAGCGGCGAGGTGGAAATACCGCCTTCCATGCCTTTGGGCAGCAATTGTGCCAGCAAGTCAAACAGCATGCAGGTATAGTTCACTCTTTCATGGCTTAGCCAGTCCGGAGCATGAACCTGATCTTTTACCTGCTGTCCGTGGAAATTACCATACGGAAAGCCGTTAATGGTAAAAACATAGGTTTTATTTTCGTCCAGCCAGTTTTTAAAGGCGCTGCAATTTTCTGCCTGCGACAAAGTCACCGCACTTTCGTAGGAAAGTCGTAATCCGATACCAAAATCGGTTTCGGGAGCCATTTTTTCCTTTACTGCCAGCGTGTATTGTTTTAAGCTGGCAAACACTTCTTCCCAGGATTCTCCCGGGTGAATGTTAGTGCAATAGCTCAAATGAGCTTCATTCCTGATTTTCATTCCTATTCCTGAATTAAAACATTCGATTTTGCTAAATACTGAACAGCCTCCGAAAGAATATTTTTGTTCAGGTGGTGTACTTCCTCCCCTGTCCCGATATTTCTTAACAGCATGACTGTGAGTTCTCCTCCCAGATGTTCTCTGAATTCTTCCAATCCTTTTACTAATGCCGGATTGATCTCCATAGTGGTTTCCTGCAATAGCAGCGGATGAAAAATCTCAAATCCCAATGTGGTTAAAACGTTTAAAATGCGCTGTAAATCGGTACCATCCAGACGTCCTGACAGTCGGGAATATACCGCGTCCATTGCTACTCCTACCGCTACCGCTTCTCCGTGCAGTACCTGGTAACCGGAAAGGTATTCCAGTTTGTGAGCCGCCCAGTGCCCGAAATCAAGCGGACGTGAGGATCCTTTTTCGAAAGGGTCACCGGCCGTTCCGATATGTTCCAGGTGCAATTGGGCACAACGGAAAATCAGCTGCTCCATTATTTCCATATTGCGGTCATTCAGTGCCCTACTGTTTTCGGTTATCCAGTTAAAAAAAACAGCGTCTTTTATCAGGGCAACTTTTATGGCTTCGGCTATACCGGAACGCCAGTTTCTTTCATCGAGCGTTTCCAGAAAAACGGAATCATTGATCACCGCATAGGGCGGAGAAAAAGTACCTAAAAAGTTTTTCTTTCCAAAGTAGTTCACGCTGGTTTTTACTCCAACGCCCGAATCGTTCTGTGACAGAACCGTTGTAGGAATACGGATTAAACGGATACCGCGATGGGCAATTGCAGCAGCATAGCCGGCAGCGTCAAGTACTGCACCGCCGCCAACAACAATTAAATAGGAATGGCGATCCACCTGGTTGTTGTGGATCAGCTGTAATATTTCTTCGGTGGCACGGGTATCGTTTTTAATACTTTCGCCGCCTTTCACGATCAAAATACTGCTTTCCACAGTATCCATCTGAAAGTATCCGGCAATATCGTTAATGATTCCCGGATGGTAAACGGCGATATCTCTTTCGATAACCACCACTATTTTGGCGTTATCGTTGTTGATGATATTTTTTAGTGCTGTGTTCGTTTCGTTAAAAACATTTCGGGTAAAAACAACCTTATAGCTATAATCAACCTGAAAGTGCTGTTGAATGGTTTGGGCTTTATACATGGGTTATAATATTTGGGTTAAAAATCAGGTTACGGCAAATTTCTTCGCTAAAACAACCGAAAAAGGCAATAAAATCAATACCGGAACGGCGTAGTTCCAATTGGCAAAGCCGGCGATATAACACGCATTTAAAAGTATGAGCGAAAGCACTCCCGTTTTTACGGCTCTTTTAATCCAATTCGACTCGTTATAGCGGTAAGCTTTGTATTTTGCTAAAAAGTTCACCCCATACCAAAGGATTAAAAACGGTGCGGTTACCGCCAGGTTAAGGTCGCTGTAACGGCTGATCCCTATAAACAGCAGGACCACAACAGCATCCAGCAGCATGGCCATCAGTATCGCTGTTTTGTTGTTTCCGCTAACTTCTTTCCGGGCTGTCAGGGTTATGGCTGCAATGAATATAATCGGTATGATAATGATATACCAATCCCGGAACATCGTCCCGGGAAGTATGCTCATTCCCAGCAGCAGGTTAGCCCCGCGGCAAAGCCCCATATTCAGGGGACCGAAAAACTGGTAGTGTTTGGCTATTTTATTATAGGTGAGTGCCAATAGTGTTATGATCAGGGCCAGCAGTCCGCTTAAAAGGGAAACCATTATAGCCGCAGCGATACCGATTGTGAAAAGCAGCACGCCAAATTGTATGGCTTCTTCATAGGCTACTTTTCCGCTGGGCAAGATGCGTTCCGGGCGTTTTTTGCAGTCCTCTTTCAAATCAAAAATATCATTAAAAACGATTCCGCCTCCGTAGAGTCCTATAGTGGACAACGTCAGCAGACCAATATTTCCCAGTGCTGCCGCGTTCCAATCGGTACTTACAAAAAAACCGGAAATCGCCACACCACCCAGTATATCCGAAATGGCAGTAACAATATTAGCCGGACGCATCAGTGTTAAATAGTACTGTATTTTCATCTTGTATCGGGTATTGGCACAGGTGATTAATTGTCAATAATATTGGAATAGGAGATCACTTTGGCTTCCTGTCCGCGCAATATTCCGCTTCCGTCAAAAAGGGCTGCCTGTTCCACAGTCATTTCTTTTTTCCAGTCTTCTTCTTTCATCTGCCCGCTTTGCGAATAGGCCGTTAAAGCATTTTTATAGCAGGTAAGGTGTACATCTTCTTTGGCAATCCCGCGTTCAAGCATTAAAGCGGCCGTTTTCGGAACCGATAGCGGATCACTCACGCCCCAGTCTGCCGAGCTGTCCACAATGATTCTTTCCGAGCCATATTGTTTTACGATTTCCACCATTCGTTCATTTCCCATTTTTGTGTTGGGATAAATGGTAAAAGCGGTCCAGTATCCTCTGTCCAGTACATGTTTTACCGTTTCTTCGTTGTTGTGGTCAATAACGACCATGTGTGGTGGTATTCCGTGTTCTTCCAGTACATCCATACTGCGGATGGTTCCGTTTATTTTATCCCGGTGCGGCGTGTGTACCATGACCGGTAAATTGAATTGTAAGGCAATTTCAATCTGCTGTCTGAAATATTTATCTTCTGCCGGAGTCTGATCGTCATAACCAATTTCGCCTATGGCTACTACGCCTTCTTTTCCGGCAAACAGCGGCAGCAATTCCATAACCTGCTCTGCCAGCGCTTCATTATTGGCTTCTTTGGAGTTCAGTCCCATCGTGCAATAATGTTTGATGCCAAACTGGGAAGCACGGAATCGTTCCCATCCGATAAGGGTACTGAAATAATCTTTAAAAGAGCCTGCTTCAGTTCTGGGTTGTCCCAGCCAGAAAGCCGGTTCAATAACAGCTACTATACCAGCTGCGCGCATGGCCTGGTAATCGTCCGTTGTGCGGGATACCATGTGAATATGTGGGTCTATAAAATACATCGTTGTTTGTTTTAGTTATTAATAATTGTGTTTAGGTCTGTGTTGTCTGAATCAGGTAGGCCGCTCCGATCTCGTTCCAGGATTTGCAGGATCCTTTTAAGGCTTTTATAGCTGCTTCCTGTTCTAAAAATGTTCCGGTTTCGATCATTTTGTTCAGATCGGCAGCTATTTCGTCATTGACAAAGCCGGTGATTCCTCTCCATATTTCCGGTGAAACGGTTCTTCCTGCCGACCAGCGTTCCTGGATATAACCGTGCAATATCAGTGCTAATCTTTCATTGGCACGCTGATCCAGTCCGTATATTTTGAACAGTGGTCTTCCGGTAAAAACAGCCTTTAGTACCAGCTGGTTCCAGGCATCTTCCGACAAATACAGATAGGCATACGGATTGTGCAGGGCAATGGCTTCAAAGACATCCGTCATATTGGTCCGGATTCCTTCCTGCATGCGCAAAACAAAATCGTCTGCGTTTTCCAGGAAGTACAAACCTTTATACAGGATGACCAGTTCTTTGATGTCTGCGGTTTCAAATAGTTTTTTTAAGATTGCTTCATTCTGATCTGGCGGAAGTTTCAGCATCAACACGATTCGGCATAGCTGCTGTATGTTCCATCCGGATTGTGAAAATCCGGGATATAATTTTTCCAGTCCGCTCACTGTTTCCGGGCTGAATTGGGGTGTTCCTGCTGTAATGAATCTGGGAATCAAACTAAATAAAGGAATGAACTGGTGTGCCAGTTCATTCCCGTTCTTTGCAATTATATTTGTAGTAAACCAGTTCCATTCGGCTTCAGGCAGGTTAGCCATTAAGGTTTCCTGCAACAGTTGCTGCGCGGTAATTTCTGCTGTTTTATACATTTTATGTATGGGTCATTTGGTTAAACATTTACACGGTTTCCATCAGCTTGGCCTTTTCGGTAAGGCTCAGGCTGTCGTCGGTAACATATTCATAGCTTGGTCCGGCTACAAATCCCGGGTTATTCGGATCCGGTGTCTGTAACAGTTTTAATGCATACAGTCGTAAGGAATACATTAATCCCATAGCAGCATCAATCTTGTCCGGTTCTCCGTTAAAAGTGATGTGCAGGCTGTTCAGCAGGTTTGTATAGGTATAGTTAAAGAACTTACTGTTTGTATAGGCCACGGTATTTACCGGATAATCGTTCATTTTCGGATTCATGGTCATGTTCGGGATTAATGCGGTATTGTAAGGTATCGGTGCCCCGGAATACGAATATTTTGGCTCGCCCGCCGGGTCCGGATTCTGAACCAGTCTTTTACCTTTATAAATCTCTTCAAAACGATAGTAGTGTGCCGGTTCTTCCGGTTCGCCGGTACCAAGATCACTTTCTTTAACAAAAGGATCGGTACTGGTTCCTTCTCCCTGATCGACTATCAGGTCAATGCCTCTGAATGCCGATTCTTTGTTGGTAATCGGGAATAATTCCTGGGCCGGGAACCATTTTTCATTGGTCATCTGATAGGACGGATCACCGGTGAAGATGGTCTTCCCTACAGCATTAGCCGCTGTTTCCAGGATATCAATCTGACCTTTTATTTTTTCATAGAACTTCCCGATCGTAATTTTCTCGGCATCGGCTCTCATTAATTCGATAGGGATAATCGTTTCCGGTTCCTCGATCATCATAAAAACCTTTTTAATAAGTTTTTTGGAAAATTTAGCGATCGGAACTATCAGCCCGGTTTCCACACCTCCCGGAAGCGGTCCCGGATAGGTCGGGATAAAACCCGGTTTGTTGATAACCGGGTTTCCGCCTATAGCATTCAATACATTACAGGCGATAGACATGTGCAGCATTTCTTCTTTGACCACAGATCCGATCAGGTTACTGATCTCATCATTACCGGTATTATACAGCGTAAACATTGCTGTTAAATACGGTGGAATGGTCGCGTGTTCCAGTTCGATTGCCGTTTGCAGTGCCCCTCTAAGGTCCTGTATGGTTTCCAGTTTTATATTTTTAAGATAAATCATTTGTTTTTGTTTTTGTAGGTTGGTATGGTTTAGTTGTTTTCCGCAATAGTTGCCATGGCTTCCGGCGCTCCTGCTTTGTTTTTCGATAGTATTCCGTCCAGGTAGTTCAATATCATTTTTTGTTTGTCTCTGGAAAGGTCACGGGTAACCGGCATGTGGTTCGGATCTTCTTTCGGTAAGGCAAACACAAAACGTAATATCTGAGCATTGTTGTCGACCACTTCTTTGTTCGCCAGGTTAAAGACTCCTTTTGACATTAGCGGATATAAGTTGGCATACTGCTGCATAACCGGCTGTACGTCTTTATCCCAATCCGGATTTTTAATTACTTCCGGAGGCAGGCTGTCAAAAACCAGGATACTGATAAAATTAGTCGGATCAATTCCGGATAAGGTTAACGGCAGTACAACAGGATTTCCGCTGGCATCCACTGTAAAACTGAAATCGGCTGTTGGCTGTCTGTTCAGATAATACCATAAGGCATATACCTGTCCGTCAATAAATCCTCTCGGGTTTTTAGGATCTGAAGCTTTTACATTCAGAACGGCTTTACCTGAGTAATCGGTTACAACATTGGATTCAAATTGCAGGATATTAGGTGTTGCCGTTGCCGGTGTTCCGTCTCCCTGTCCCATGATATTGATCAGGCTTTCCTGGAACTGGCAAATCACGGCCTGATCGGCTAAAGGTTTCCCCAGATAGGTTGCATAGAAATCGATGTCTCTATCCTCATCGGCATTCATACGGAAAACAAACTGGTCGGCACGGACATAATGAGTGGTTTCATTGATTAACGGCTGCAGGCTTCCGTCCGGTAGCAGGTTTGCTATTGTTAACGGGAATTCCTGGGCTAAATGTATCAGTTCTTCGTTCAGTCTTAACGTTACCAGTCCTCCTCTTTTCTCATACCAGTTTTTTGCTTTATATTTAAGGGGACCCAGCAGTACATAATCCTGATCGCCTCTGTTTACTGCCAACACCAGGTTACGGTCTTCGGAAATCATCCCGTTTGCTCCGGATGTTTTTAAACAGTTTCCTAAATCCAGTATGATCTGTTGTGTCGCTTCCTGAACCAAAGCAGTAGCCACATATAGTCCTACTGTATTTGACGGCAGGTAGCTTCCTCCCATACAAACCATGTCCGGAATGAACTGACGACCCATGACAAAATGTTTCGGTTCTGATACTTTAGACGGCCCGATACTTCCGACAATTCTTCCGATAGTAAATTGCGCAGAACATTTTTGCTGGTCAAACATGTCTACGGTAAATTTCATGGACAACTGCTCCGGACTTACCGCTCTTAATTCGTTCAGATAACGGGATTTGATCGTATTATCCGACCAGTTCAGATTATTGATAACCGACTGGTATGCTGCCGATGCCCCGCCGGAACCTTTTTGAGTAGTCGATCTGATCCACCAGATGTCGTTAAATCCAACCGGTTCAAAATCGCCTTTAACAAAGTTGGTTTCCCCCTGTCCGATTCTGACAATCATTCCCCAGATCTGGGAAACGGACTGCTGCTGCGGATCCAGATCCACAATCTTACCGGCCACACGGCTGTTTGCATCAATAATGCTCATTCCTATAACAGGATCGATATTCGGATCATGCGTAGTGGTTCCGTCCTGATAGGTCACACTGGTAATAATGCAGTCTATTAAACGCCAGTTACCGGTTCCATCCGGGTTCCACCAGCCATTTGTCCCGCTGGGTCCATACTGCTGGTAACTCGGTTGAAAAGTTTCGTTGTTGTAATGATTTACATCATTGTTAACGGTGGAAGGATCTGCCTGAAACTTCCCCGCAAAAGTTAATCTTGGTGAATTTAAATAAGCCATTTTATGATAGGTTAAGTTATTGCTATTCCAAAATATCGAGCCCAAAAAACAAATCGCCCTAACCTTAAAATTGACTATTCTTCAATATTAGAATACATTATTTATAATTATTCTAAATAAAATCAATAAATCCGTTAAAAATCTGCTTTATTACAATATTTCAATCGTTTAAAGTTCAGCAATTGAATCGCGTATTATCCAAGTATAAATACCCCTTTTACAAACACCGTAATTCTACCTGACCGGTATTTCAAACCAAAAAAGCTCAGTATCAAAAAGTTACAGATCATAATGCCGTAAACCTTCAAAACAGTAGTAATAACAGACAGTCAAGTGTGAGGCTCTATTTTTTTTTTCACGTTATCCTCCCCAATCGTTTCCGTTTCGAATACAGGTTTACAGCCTTTTTTTATTGAAAGTCAATCTATTAACACTAAAAAATAATCGCAAAATGAACCATTTTAATTTTACAATTGTTTATTTTTATCTAAAGAAATATCACATTTTGTATATTTTACTACTATTCACCCAAATCTTAACATCATGATAAAAAAATTACTTCCTGCATTAGTCGTGGTCGCCACAGCCTTTTTATCCGGCTGCCAGCATGATGACGGTAACGAAATTTATTCTCACGATTCCATGTTTTTTATTGATTACCGGCACTTAGGCGGCGGAAAAGACGGAATGGCTGTAATTGAGCTTGATCCGGAATCGGCTGACTTCGGGCATATCAGCAGTAAACTGGAATTGGGCGAAGGCGTATTACCGCATCATATCTATTATGATTATTTTGAGCAACGGCTTTATACAACGGCTTTGGGCGGCAGTTATCTTTACCAGATCAAAACCGTTGAAGATGCCAACGGGCTTCCGACGCTGGTGAGTGCCAATCCTATAGATACCAAAGGAAATACAGTGGGTGAAGATATTTTCTTTACCAGTGACGGGCGGTATTTTGTGACCTTTATGGGTGGCGACGGAACGCCCAAAGGCGGCAGCGTTGGTGTTTTTAATGCCTATACCAATAAACATATCCGGACTATCTCCGGTTCTATAAATGACAATCCCAACAAGTTTATTATGTATCCGCACGGTATTTCCGTTAGTGAGGAAAAAGGGTTGATGATGGTTACCTCAACAATCCATCCGGATTTAACAACCGGCGTGGGGAATACCTGTACGCTGATCGATCTGAATACCTACCAGATGATCGAAACCTATACGGTAGCCGACAGTCCTTCCGATTTATCAAGTCCGGTAGAAGTGCTGCTGCTGCGTGGCCAGTTCCCGAAATTTGCTTTGGCAACAACCATGCTGGGCGGTGATATCTGGATGGCACCTTATAATCCCGTTACCCGAAAATATGATGCGTTTACGAAGGCTTTCGACGGTTCTTCGCAGGGTTTGGGATGGGCTTTGGAAATGTATATGGATAATAACAAACACTTGTATGTGAGTTTCGGACTGCCCGGAAAAGTACTGGTATTCGATATCAGTAATTTACCACAGTTAACGCTTTTAAAAACGCTTAATGCCGATAAAGGTGCGCATCACATGGCTTTCTTTAAAACGAAATCGGGAAAAGAGGTTGTGGCCATACAAAACAATTTACTGAATCTTCCGAACCTGAATTCCGGTACGATCACTGTTGTTGACATTCAAACCGGACAGACTTTAGGAACAGTCGATTTACCTGCACGTTACGGCATACTGCCGGAATCTATTGAAGGTACCGGCGGACCGAGTAATTATTTACATCATTAAAAGAAAACCTGTCATGATTAATGACAGGTTTTTCTCTTTTGCACTTGTGGTATTTATTCTCCCAATTCCAATTGGTTCTTCACTAAATTAAAATATCCTGCCCTGTTGCTCACCAGGTCCTGATGGATTCCCTGTTCTACGATCTGGCCTTCTTTAAGGACGATAATATTATCGGCATTCTTTACCGTACTTAAACGGTGTGCAATGATCACGACTGTTTTTCCTTTAAAGAATTCCTGCAGGTTGTCGTGGATCTTTTTTTCGTTATCGGCATCCAAAGCACTGGTTGCTTCATCAAAGAAAATATAATGAGGGTTCTTGTACACCGCTCTGGCGATCAGGATTCGCTGTTTTTGCCCGCCGCTTAATTCTATTCCGGCATTTCCTATTTTGGTATTAAAACCCATTGGCAGCTCTTCAATAAATTCCAAAATACAGGCAATTCCGGCTGCATTGATAAGCTTTTCTTCAACTATCGTTTCTTCTGCCAGGGCAATATTTTCAGCAATAGTTCCGCTAAAAATAGTTCCGTCCTGTAAAACAATCCCGCATTTTTTACGCCATTCATTCGAATAAACATTATTAATGTTCAGTTCATCCAGCGTTATCATTCCGTCTGAAACCGGGTAATAGGACAGTAATAGTTTCAGCAATGTGGTCTTACCGCTGCCGCTTGCCCCAACAATAGCCGTTACCGAGTTGTTGGGAATTTGCAAAGAGATATTGTCCAAGACAAACCTGTTAAAATTACCGGGATATTTAAACGATACATTTTCTAAGCTTATTTCCTGAAATATCCGGTGTTCGATATGTTCCTTATTCTGGTTATCCTCATCACTGTTATTGTAGATCTCTCCTATTCGTTTATTGGCAATATTGGCATCCTGGGCATCCCGTACAAAACTGACCAAACTCTGGACCGGATTGATCAACTGCCCGATAACATAGGTTATACTAAGCAGTGTTCCGAGTGTCATCTGGTTGTTAATAATAAAGATAGCACAGATGGCTATGGCTATTATTTCTTTCAGTTTGGACAGGAAGTTAACGCCTACTAACTGGTAGGTATTCAGAAACAGGGACCGCAATTCCAATCGGTTTATTTTTTGCTGTATGGTCAGTATTTTGGTGATAATCTTATTTTGGGCATCATTAATTTTTATTTCCGGCATATTCATGATGAATTCATAAATATTGTTGCTGTTTTCGGACTGTCCTAAAAACAGTGCATATTCCAGTACGGCTCTTTTCTTTAAAAAGAACAGTACCCAGATTACCGACAAAATGGAAAGTGAAAAATACATGCTGAAAATCCAAAAATTGAAATAGCATAATATGGCGCCAAACACAAGAATGTTCATGACGTTTAAAGCCAGCTCAATTCCTTTCCAGGTAATAAAATTCTGAATTTTATTCTGGTCATTGAGTCGTTGCAAGGTTTCCGTATTTAAACGGGTATCAAAAAAATGTATCGGTAACCGCATTAATTTACTAAGCAGGTCTTTTTTCAGACTGATACTCAGCTGGAAGTTGATTTTAGTCAGTATTAAATGACTTATAAAATCAGCTATAAAGCCCGAAACAAACAGTACCAGTTGTGCCAACAGTAAATAGTATACAACCGCTATTACCTTTGGGGTAATACCAGTGTCTATTATCCGCTGGAATATAAAGGGAATACAAAAGTTCGTTGCGAGACTGATCAGGATAAACAGTATTGATCCGATATACTTCGCTTTATTTTTAGCCAAAAAGGCCAATGCCGTTTTAAAAAACGGGGAAGCGGTAATGGATTTTTTTGTTTCTTTGGGAAAGCTGAAGGCTAAGAAATCATCTGAAGGTTCCAAAACGATACCGACTCCTTTTTCGTTATTGCCGCACCATTCCTTGATAAATGATTCGCTATCCAGTATGATCCTTCCATAAGCAGGGTCAGCCAGATGGTAATAGCGTTCCCCCTTGCGGATCTCAATTTTTTCCAAAACAATAAAGTGTTCCTGCCGCCAGTACAGAATAGAAGGCAATGGAATTTGTTCCAGTTCTGCCTGGGTTAGCTTTAAAGGTACCGATATCAGTCCGATTTTTTCAGAAGTTCTTATAATATCCTGAATGGAAACGCCAACCCGTGTAAATTCAAAGAGTCCTTTTATCTGTGATAATGTAACTTTCTTATCATAATAGCTCATAATCATGCACAGGCAGGCAGCACCGCAATCGGTACTTTCCAGCTGGTGGCTGAACTCTACTTTAGGCTTCCTGAAGATTTTCCCTAACAATGTCTTGTATTTTGGTGTTTACTACTTTGTTTTTCTCATTTTCATCGCCATAATATATACAGTAATCGTTTCCTTCTTCTCCGTGCTCCATAGCATGCTGCGAGCATCCTCCGTTACATAGCGGCATAATTTTACAGCTCAGACAAGGTTTATTCCTGAATTTGGCACTCATTCGCCTTTCAAGATAGTCATTTTCCCAGACCAATCCTCCTTCTTCATCAATATAACCGGCTCTGTTTACTGTTTCGAAGTCCCTGGCAGTACATTTAAAAATATCACCGTTATAATTAATGACCACGCTATTCCGCTTGTCTGCATAACAGGAATCGTACACATTGTTCGGAGAATATGTCCCTTTGGCATTAAAACCGTCATCCCGGATAGCTGCAAGATTCTTATCCAGCATCAGGTTCAGGTCATCCAGCTGGTCATTTTGCCACACCCTGTGAAAATCAAATATTAAATATTTTTCTTTAATATCATCTGCCACATCAGCGAAGTCCAGTGGTATTTTATTTGTATCTTCAAGATTATCATCGGTATAATTGATCCGGAGTGTCACAAAAAAGTGATTCTGAATAAGCAGTTTCACATTTTTAATGATTTCGAAATACGAGCCTTTTGTTTTACTGACATACCGTACTTTGTCATGTTCTTCCCGATAACCGTCCAATGTTATCTGTAAGCTGCATTTGATATCTTTAGAGTCAAAATAATCGATAAATTCCTGATTGATCAGATACCCGTTAGTTGTAAAGGCTATATTGCCTGCTTTATTGTTTATTTTACAGCTGATTAAAAAATGATCAATAACCGGGATTACATTTCTATTGAAGTACAGCAACGGTTCTCCACCAAAAAAAGAAAGCGTAAATTCTTCCAGTTCTTTTTTTGAAGCAGTATTGTCGATAAACTTCTGTATGCGCTGGATTTCTCCAACCTCCATTCTTGATTTTTTTATATGCGTTTCATAGCAATAATAGCATTTGAAATTACAGTTCATCGTTGGGTTTATTGTCAACGTATAAAACCGTAAGCTTTCATCAACTCCAGTCGATATCTTTTTGACCGCTTCAACCTCATTAAGGCTTTCTTCGACTAAAAATTTATTGTCAATTAAATGTTCATAAAAAGCCGGGTATATTTCCTGCAGATTATCTATTCCTTCTGAAATTCCGGCTTCCAGCAGTTCTTTTAATACCGGATCCAAAAAGATCACATTATTATTAAAGGAGTTATAAAGACTATACTTATCGCCTTCATAAGGAAGCAAGCTGTTAAATTGACTGTATTTCATGATCTTGACTTTTTACGAACAGTTTGTATTGTTTTGAAAAGGTTCCTGACTGTTGCATGCTGCCTTTATGGCAATAAGCAAAGAACAACTAAGGCACCATACAGTACCTTAGTTGTCTATAGCTAAAGGATTACCCCATGCTGATACCGGAAGCAACAGTAGTCGTTGTTGTAGGTGTAGTAGGTGTTGTAGTTCCTCCACATCCTTTCACGCAGTTACCGCTGTTTGTAACAGTACATTTGTAACCATTAAATGAATTAGCACTGATACCACCGGCATTAGAAGTACTTAATGCATTTGAGAATCCTCCTTTTAGAACTTCTCCTTTTGTTTGAAGCACCTCGAATTGAGTAGCATCAAATTTTTTAAGTTGGTTTGATTTCATGTTAAAAAATTTAGTTGTTATAATTTATAGTTTCCTGTCTATTATTTCTCCGAACAGTCGGATAACTTGCAAGTAATTATTATGATTGTTTTTGTTTCCGTATAATCGTTATCAGTTTGTTCTGTTTTTTTCTTCTTCATTACTAACCTGGCGTTCCGCAACATTTACTTTCGAGCTTCCCCATTTGTATAGTAAACTGACTCTGCAGTACCGGGTATCGTAATATCCTTTATAATAAGCTTCTATATCGTTGCGGTTACTCTTATTATTAAAATCATAGGCTTTCAGCAGATTGTTCCCCACTATTGTCAGTTGCAGTTTTTTATCTAAAAAGGAGAAACGTGCCGATACATTAAGCTGCGTAATCCCGTAATTATAGACCAAGTCGCCGGATCTGTTCGGAAACTGGTACTGCAAATCGAATCCGGCCCGGATTGTTTTATCTTTATTTAAGATGAAATTATTGGAAGTCCCGATACTTCCTCCCAAACCTTCATTACTTCTTGGAGTAACCGGATAAATTTTTGAATCGGAATGCTGAAAATATCCGACCACCATATTCTGACTTTCCAGCCAATGGAATTTTTTAAAGATGTAAACCTGCTGAAATCCGAAGCTGTAGCTGTCGAAATAATTCAGTCTGGTTACCCTTTGTGTATAATCACTTTCGTTTAATAAAACCACCTGTCCCGAATTATCGGTATCCCTGGAAAAAAACAGGGTTGTTTGCAGCAGATCCCTGTAGCCGTAATTTGCCTCAATATTGTGGGAGAAAGAAGGCTGTAAATACGGATTTCCTTCCGAATAAGCATACGGACTGGAGTACCATTTAAACGGGTTCAGGGCATTAAATCCGGGTCTGTTTATCCTTTTGCTGTAGTTCAATGAGAAAGAATGCTGCTCATTCGGGGTATAGGTTATATAAGCCGTTGGAAAAAACTGTGTATATTCTTTTTTAACTTTCTCATTGAGTACGATCGAATAGCCTTCTGTCCGGGTGTTTTCCATTCGTAATCCCAACTGGGTTTCCCATTTATTATTGCCAAATTTTTTATTCCCGGAAGCATACAGTGCCTGAGTATTTTCTTTGTATTCGAACTGGTCACTTTGTGAGGTATCAAAAAGAGGGATGCTACCAGTTATATCAAAATAGGCGACATCGTTCCTTGTTTTGGAAAAAGACAGTTTTGTTCCGTAGCTCAGGTTCATCCATTGCAAAGGATGTTCTACATTAACCTGCCCGGAATAGTTATTGATCTTCTGATGAATCAGGTTATTGGCGGCTACCCTCCCGTTTGGAACTTCGGCCTGTGCCGAATTATAAGTATCGGAATGAAATACGGCATCGTTATCGGCAATATAATTCAGATAGTCAAAATCGGCACTGATTTTTCTGCCCAAAGTATCCAGGTCAACATTGGTATGCCAATTCAGTGTATTCAGGTTCCGCTTTCTTAAATTCTTTCCTTTTGTTGTTATAACGCCATTTGGAATTCCGGGATTAGCATCGATGATATTTGTTTCGTTATCATCTTCAATATCCGGTTTGTTAAAGCTTCCGATATACTGTACCCCCATATTCCATTTTTTGGTAAACTGGTAGTCTACTCCTGCCCTGCCGTTCCACAAGTCACTTTCATATTTTGCTATGCCTTTGCTTTCCCATAATTTTGCCGGATAATATATGCTGCTTTCTTCTTTTCCGCGGTAACTGCCCTTTGTGTAATTCGTGCTTAAAACGAATGCCATTTTATCCTTGTTATAGTTAAAATTTCCGCCGGTACTTCCGGTACCGTAAGCCGCTTGTTTATAGGCACCAAAAACAGTGGCATTCCAGCTGTTATCCGGTGTTTTTTTTAGCTTGATATTAATCAGTCCGCTGTTGCCTTCTGCATCATATTTTGCCGGCGGAGTCGTTATCACCTCTACATTTTTGATGTTATCGGCCGGAATGGTTTTCAGAAAGTTTATCAGGTCGTCGCCCGACAACTGCATTATCCGGTCATTGATCATTACCGCCAAAGTACTTTTGCCAATTATACTGATCTGATCGTTCTGGACATTAATATTTGGGGTGACCTTCAAAACATCGATGGCATCCCCGCCGGCAGCCGACTGGGAATTTTCGACATTAAAGACCAGCCTGTCCACTTTTCTTTCGATCAGTTTGGTCTTACCCTGTACGATTATTTCCTGTAATTGCTGCATGCTTTCAATGTTTATAACTCCTAAATCGGTATCCTTATTTAAAACCAATTCCCTACTGTATACTATTTTTCCGAATTGTCTTATAGCCAATGCATAATCCCCTTCCTGTACTTTAATATTGAATTTCCCGTTTGCATCTGAAAATTCCACCGCGACTGCAACGGAATCATTTTTATACAATACGATTTCTGCCAATTCATACGGCTTACCGGTTTTATCAGCAAGCATCCCTGATACATTTAGTATCTGGGCAGATAAGATCGTGGGTAGTAATAAGGCGATTATCAATATTATTTTATGGCACTTCATCTGTAACGTTCTATTTTACCTCCGTTGAAAACTTCACCGGAAACCGTCAATAAAAAACAATAAATACAAGAAAACAATTCAAACAAAAGACATAAAAACAGATTTTAAATCTGATTTTTAACAAATAAATTGTCAATTATTTAAATCTAAAATAATAAGTCCGCAGCAATAACGAAACATTCGTCTGCTACCTTTAACAAAGGAGGAAGTTTTTAAACCGGAAATGTTAAAATTGAGCCGGTTAAATGAATTTCTGGGAGTAGGCTTCTTTAATCAAACTGCCGTCTTCGGCAACATCAAAGGCCTTTTTCATCTGGATAATACGCTTCTGAATGGCACTGGTAGACAGGCAGATTACATTTTCCAGTTCTTTTATTTTAAAGCCTCTGGATAAGTACAGCAGGATCTGCCGGTTATAATCGTCTGCCAACAGGTCTTTTTTCCATAGTTCGCCGATACATTTCTTTACGGTCGGGCTCTGGTAATGGTTGTCATGGATTACTTCGTTAAGAATAACCGGAAGATTTTCCGGTGTGATATCATTTTTGATAACCAGGCCTTCCGGTCTGACCTTTTTGACAATATCATAGACAACAATAACCTCTGTATGAGCGGTGATCATGATAATCTTACAGTGTGGCAAATGGGTACGGATATACAATGCCAGTTCACTTCCGGAATAAATTGACTGTTCTTCATAAGCCGGTAAACTTTTATCAATAATGGCAATATCTACAGGATTATGCTTCGCGTTCTTTATAAGGTGGAACGCTTCCTCGCAGGTATAGGCTTTACTGATATTGAGCGTAAGGGACTGCGACAAACAAAAATTTTGAAGGGAGTAGATATAGCCATTTACGGTCATCGGGTGATCGTCCACAATAAGAATATTCATCACTTAATTATATTTAACATTTATGGTAGTTTTTAAACAACAATAAGAGCGATCTCTTTTTTAGCTTGCTTATATTCATTCAAGCCGCTTATTATGTGTTTTTCCTATATCATTATCGACGACGACAACCGCTATACTGCCGAAATACAGGAAAATTTCAACTATTTTCCGAATTATATCTGTGCCGGTATATTCAATGACAGCCAAACAACATTACAGCATATTATTACGATTAAACCCCATTTGGTTTTTATTGAAATTCCAGAAAATCCTGACCAAAACAAAGCCCTGTTCGCTACCATATCCGAATCTTTCCAATTCCTGGCAACGATGCCCTACTTTGTTGCCCTTTCCGGTACTTCTGCACATACATTAGCCGCTATTCAGTCCGGATTTTCCGATTATCTGTTACAGCCATTCCCCCTACAGGAGTTTGGCAAAATGCTCTTTAAGTTCGAAAAAAGAACTCCGGATCAGCTTTTCTCCAACATCTGTATAAAATCATACAGCGATTACCAGTTTGTTGATCTGAAAGATATTGTCTACTTAAAAGCCGATAACAATACCACAGACATCCAGATGTGCAATGGTAAAATTGTCAATGCCTATAAAACATTAAAGCATTTTGAAAGCAGTTTGCCTTTTTTCTTCCTGAGGATTCATAAAAGTTATATCGTCAATATTTTTCATGTTTCCAGAATCAATTTCGGCAAATCCAAATGCTTTTTAAACTATAACGAAACAATACCTTTTTCACTACATTACAAATACAACGTTGAAATTATTGTAAATAAAATGAATTTATAATAAACATACTGTTAATAAATAAAAAATTACACCACGCAAATCAAATGCTTTCCTCACAAAATACCCTGTTTCACTATATAGCGTCAAAACTCCGAGGATAACTCCTTGTTAACGCTTTAATTTGTTTTAGTGAAATCGATTAATCACACCTGCTATAGTAAATGGGGAAACCTTACCGTATACCGGTAACAGCATTCACTATAGCCCGGAACAGCACTTTCCCTGCTTTTTCTACCCAACGGCTCATGGCTGCTCAACAGTATTAATGAGTATAAAACAATTGCATCCGGCTGGTTACTCAAAAACATGCCTGCCGGTTAACCTTTAAAACAAAACAAACATGAAAAAGCTATTACTACTCACCGGTTGTGTTATTACCGTTATCTGTTTTTCTTCCTGCTCAGACGATGGTCTGGAAGCTTTTGAAAAAAACACCGGTACCGATTCGAAAACGAATACTTCCCTTTTTTCTAAGGATGAAGGCAATACCACCCAGGCAAATTCATCGGCTACCGATAACGGAAATAAGGACAAAGACAAAGCACAAGGCTGACTTTTTTAAGTTATAAAACCTACAGATTATTACAATTTGTAGGTTTTATAGCTTATTTTTGAGTTACTAAAGCAGGCGTTTTGAGAAAAAAAATACACTTTATTCTATTTTTATCGTCATTATTGGTAATCGGCTGTACCCGTAAAAAAGAGGCTATTTCCAATAGTGCCAAAGTGATTGCCTTATTGAATACGGACGGCAGCGACTCTTTAAAGAACAAACAATATAATGCCCTGCTGACCTATCTGTCAAACCATGAAAACGACTCAGTGAACCGCAACCTGCAGTTTAATCTGGCTTCCAGATTTTACGCTATAGACGAACTGGAGTCTTTTTTAAAACTGTCCTTCCAGCTAAAAAAACTTGCAGCACAGCAATACGATTCCACACACCTCGCAAAATCACTTTATTATATAGGCGACTATTATGACGAAAAGTCCCAGCTGGACAGTGCCTATTACTATTATTCCAAATCGGAAAAAATATATGCCCGGATCAGGGATACTTTAAACTCCGGCAGAACGTCCCTTTATAAAGCAGGAATTCTCTATGATGCCGGAAATTTTACGGAAAGTGAAATTGAGATCGTCAATGCCCTGCGGTTGCTCTCCAAAACCAATAATATCCGGCTGAAATATGAAAGTTACAACCTGATGGCCCTGTCGCTAGAAGGATTAACCGACTATACAAAGGCTCTGGATTACTTTGGCCTGGCCATGGAAACGCTCAATAAACTGGAGCTAAAAGGTTACCCGAAAAACAGGCTTATTAAATCCCGGATAGCCCTTTATAACAATATGGCCGGTGTTTATGAAAAAACCGGCGAAACGGAAAAAGCAATTGACCTGTATGATATCGGTTTAAAAACCAAAGCCTTAAAAGAAGAATACCCTAAACTATATGCTATGCTGCTCAATAATTCCGCACATGCCAAAATGAAAAGCAACGGGTATAAAAACGTGAAGGAAGAACTGTTTGAATCGCTGAAAATAAGAGAAGATCTGGATATTAAACCCGGAATAGTGGCTTCAAAGATTACAATAGGAGAATATTTTTTAGCGCAGGAAGACACCCTGAAAGCCTTGCAGTACTTAAAAGAAAGTTATAAGCTCGCCACCGCCATACAAAGCAATTATGACGTGTTGACCACTTTAAAATTACTGATCAAAAACGACACTAAAAACAATGCTTACTATTCCAATAGATTTATAAAGTTCAATGACAGTATTAAAAAATCGGAAAGGGAGATCAAAAACACCTTTGCCCGGATTGCTTATGAAACCAAACAGGTGGAAGAGGAAAACAGGATACTGTCCGACAAGAACACCAAGATTATCATTGGATCATGTGTGCTTTTTTTCTTCCTGGGTTCCTTATTGGTGATATACCGTTTAAAAATGAAAAATAAGGAATTGAATTATTTTCAGGAACAGCAAACGGCCAATGAAAAAATCTACCGGTTGTTCTTTGCGCAGCAGGCCGAAACGGAAAAAGCCCGTAAAGAAGAGCGGAACCGTATCGCTATGGAACTGCATGACGGGATCATTAACAGCGTATTCACAACACGTTTTAACCTGATACAGTTACAAGCCGAGCCGGAAAGTAAAAAAACGGAGCTCATCCGGGAGCTGGAAAAAACGGAAACCGAAATCCGGAAAATATCCCACAATTTAATGGACGACCCGCTTATTGACGACCGGAATCTTCCCGAAATCCTTACCCGCCTGGTTAACGGGCAACAGAATAATTTCAATACAAAATTTGACACTATTATAGATAAATACATTGACTGGTCTTCCATTACCATCGAATGCAAGATCAATATTTACAGGATTGTACAGGAGGCGATACAAAATGTCAATAAATATGCCCGGGCAGAAAAATGCTTTGTCTCTGTACTGAAAACCGGCGACTATACCACTATACGAATATGGGACAACGGACAGGGATTTAACCCGCTGAAAATAAAGCAGGGACTGGGCTTAAAAAATATAACCGAAAGAGTGAAAGCCATAAACGGAACCATCAATATTGTTTCAAAAATAAAAGAAGGAACAACTATTGAAATCCGGTTTTAACAACCGTTTTATTTCTGATACAGCAGGTAATTGGCATAAAACTCCGGAATATCACTCGCCATAATGCCTTCGGCGGTTTCTTCTACCGGATAGGCTAATTTGACCAGTTCTGCCGTTGTGGTCTGCTCGTCAATGTGCAGCAGCAAATAAGTTGCCTGTGATTCGCCTTCTTTGGAACGTCCCACAGAACCGCAATTCAGCGCCAGCTTTTCCGGTTGTCCGTTTTCCGGCTGTATCTTGCGGATATAGGATAAATGGGTATGTCCCATGATCAGCACTGCTGCTTTTTCCTGCTGCATCATTTCATACAGGTCCGCTTCGCTGTGGTTTTCATAAATGTATTCTTCGTTGCTTCTGGTACTGCCATGTACCAGCAGTATGTCTTTTTCGATCCCCTGCTGGGTGTAGGTGAGTCTTATTTTACGGGGTAGTTTCCCTAAAAACAGTTTGTTTTCCGGTGTAATCGTTTTGCGGGTATAATCAATAGCCTGAATTCTTGCCATGGTTTCCGCTTCACTGTGTTTGCTGAGCGGGATAACATCATAATTAAAGGCAATGCGCTCGTCGTGATTCCCCATAATACAGGGAATGTGCGAATTTCTCAACAGCGCAATCACTTCATTTGTCCATGGTGCAAAATCAACCAGATCACCCAGGCAATATACCTGGTCCGGTTTCCGGCTTTCAATATCATTCATTACCGTTCGAAGTGCCGGCAGATTGCCGTGAACATCGCTAAAAACAGCTATCAGACTCATAGGATTCGGGGTATAATTCTATATAAACAAATTTAAGCAATTACTATTGTTTGTCATGCGCCTTATCTTTTATTAATAGTAACACTGTTAATCTTCCTTTTTTTTAACAGCTAAAAAACGATACCGCATTTTTTTACATTAAAGGTGCTGCCAATCGTACCAACCGCTCTTTAAACTTTTCCATTTTGGAGCGCCTGCGCCATTGGTAAGGATCGATTTTCTCGGCATCTTCCAGATCCTTTAAAAACTGTTCCCGCAGTACTCCAGAGAGTTCCGGATCGTAAATAATGGCATTGGCTTCAAAATTCAGATCAAAGCTTCTGAAATCCATATTGGCAGAGCCCACCATACTCAGCTGACTGTCGCAAACCATTGTTTTGGCATGTACAAATCCTTTTTGATAGCGGTACACTTCCACACCCGATTCCAGCAGCTCTTTATAGTAGGAACTGGAAGCCGCATTGACAATACGGGAGTCGGAAATTCCGGGAACCAGTACTTTGACATCCACACCGCTAAGGCTGGCAACTTTTATCGCATTCAGTATCGTTTCATCCGGAATAAAATAGGGCGAGGTTAAAAACACTTCTTTCCTGGAAATGGCGATACACTGCGCCATCGACAACATGATGGATGGTATTTTAGAATCGGCTCCGCTCACAACGGTCTGAACAATCTTATCCCCGAAATTTTCCCGGTTTAAACCCGCCGGAAAAAAGGCTTCTTCCGGTTGTAAGGATTGTCCCGAAGCAAAATTCCAGTCGCTCAGGAAAGTATATTGCAGGTTGTAAACACCCGTTCCTTCAATCCGGATGCTCATATCCCGCCAGTAAAGGTCATTTTCAAGACGTCTTTCGTTGCTGTATTTATCACTGATATTGATACCACCCACATAACCGATCCGGCCGTCAATAACCACAATTTTCCGGTGGTTCCGGTTATTGACCCGATTGGCCAGCAGTGAAAAAATGATCTTATAAAACGGATATACCTCTACACCGTTTGCCCGCAGGCGCCCGGCCAATTTTTTAATTCCGGAACTTCCGAAAGCATCATATACAAAACGGACATTTACACCTTCGGCCGCCTTTTGGATTAAAATGGCCGCAATCTCATTTCCGATAATATCATCTTCATAAATGTAATATTCCAGGTGGATGTTGTGTTTTGCCTGCTGCAAATCTTCTTTCAGCCGTGGAAATTTCTGTTCTCCGTTAATCAGCAGATCAATCTTATTATTGTCGGATACCAGGCTGTTTTCATTTTTCAGGATCATCCTGGCAACCCTGTCGAAATTGCCGAAAACCGCACTATTCTCATTCAGAATCTTTATGGAATTATCATTAATCGCCCGGATAACCTGATGAAGCAGGTTGTCATCCCTGATTATTTTTTTGGAATAGATCTCGCGTTTGCGGTAGTTAAATCCGAAAGAGAAATACACAAAAATTCCGGCTACCGGTAAAAAGGTCACCAGTAACAGGTAGGCCGATGCTTTTGCCGGCGACTTGGTATTATAGATCACGATACAGCAAACAGCAAATACTATTAAATAGTAAATTGCCAGCAGCAGGCTACTCCAATGTGTCGTCCAGAAATCGATACTCATTTGAGATTCTCTAAAATTCACTATTAAATGTAGTTCCTTTTATTTAGAGCCACAAATTTTAACAGGAAAAACAGAATTGTTTATATTTGACAGGAGCTTTTCTTTCCTGATTAAAAAGAAGCCCTAAGCCGCTAGAATCCAATATAATGTCGTCCGTAAAAGTGTTTTGGAAGATCAATTAATTGAAAACGGCTACCGGATAATAACATTCGCCAGACTTTAAATTCCTGCTGTTATGAAAAAGGGATTCCATCTTAAAAAATTGCTGTTCCGCTTACTCAGTACGCTGCTGCTGCTCGGAATCATAGGCTATACCGCTTATAAAGTCAGTCCCTGGCCGACAGCTTTGGTACTCCGTTATGCTTTTGATGCCGGAGCCGAAAAAAAGTCCGGAAACCTCGAAAAATATGTCCCTGCCGGTATTACCGCCTTGTACAACCGGCAATATGATGCTGCGGACAGTGATGCCCGGCTGGATGTTTACTATCCGGCGGCAGCTTCGTCATCGGCCACCATTGTCTGGACACATGGCGGCGGATGGTTATCCGGGAATAAGGAACAGCTTGCCAATTACTGTAAGATTCTGGCTTCAAAAGGGTTTACGGTCGTTGCGATCGATTATGCCTTAGCTCCGGCTGCTCATTATCCCACACCGGTAAAACAGCTCAATACTGCTTTAGGCTACCTGCTTCAAAACAGCCGGCAGCTGCACATTACTCCCAACCGAATGGTACTGGCCGGTGATTCTGCCGGTGCGCATATCACTGCCCAGCTGGCGGCAATCTGTACCTCACCGGCATATGCTGCGGGTATGGGGATAAAACCGGCTATCGCCCAAAAAGCCTTAACCGGCGTATTGTTGTATTGTGGTCCTTATGATCTTGGTAAAATTGATATAGAAACCGGGTTTAACGGACTGGCAAAATCAATTTTATGGGCCTACTGCGGTACTAAAGATTTTACTACCCATCCCGATTTTGCACTGGCCTCCGTGAACCGTTATGTAACCAAAGATTTCCCGGCGACATTTATTTCTGCCGGAAACGGCGACAGTCTGCTATTGCAATCGCAGGTACTCGCCCAGCATCTTGGCCGGCTTGGCGTAACGGTAGACAGCCTGTTTTTTCCGAAAACTTACACACCGAAGCTGCCGCACGAATACCAGTTTGATCTGGACACGGAAGCCGGTAAGCTGGCATTGGAACGTACGGCGGCGTTTATTAACGAACAGCCCTGATCAGGCTTCCATCAGCCAGAAAGGGTTTTCTTTAAAAGCTTCGTAATCCTGCAGCAAAGTGCGCTCCAGCTGTAATACAGCATCCGTTTTTAAAGTTATATCCATCTCTTTTATATAATGCAGCAGGTTATAGCAGGTGGTGAACTGCCCGGTAGCAATAATACATTCTTTTCGTTTTTCTGCCTGATGTTTTTTATCAAACCATAAAGTAGTGCTCATGGTACGGGCTTTTTCGGCTACCGCTATCATTTTTGGAGAGGGATGCAGCGAATCACTGGATTTGGCTTCCGGTGGAAATTTGGCACTGCTCAGATCATAAATTGTATTCTGAATTACTTTACTTCTGTATTTTTTATTGGAAAAAAGTCCTTCATAGTACATTCTCCGGATCTGTTTCAGGTAAACATCATTCGCCAGGATGAATACTGATTTTGCCCGCGACAATACCATTTGTTTCAGGATATCAAACCGCAGCCGGAAAAAGACACTTTTATATTTTCTAAAAACGGTGTTCCAGGAACCGGAGCTTTCTTTTTCATCGGAAACGGCTTTTACCAGAAAGGAGAAGCCATATCCCAATACCACCGCACTAAAAATTCCGGTTAAGGTTCCCACCACATAGTGCCAGGGTTTCCAGTCATCCAGAAACAGCAGCATGAGCGGTAAAACGGAACCAATCCCTAAAACCCAATACCCCAGTTTTTGCAGCGTGAAATCGTTATACCATCGGCGGGTATACACCGGTAAGGTATAGGCATCCATTAAATAGCTGCTGACGTCGCAACTGATAAACAGGTCAAATTTTTTCTCTTTACTTCTCCGCTGGTCGGCTTTTAAAAAGGATCCGATTCCCTGGTTATCGGTAATACCGCCATCCATAATGCCAAACTGCTTTTTTTCAAAATTTTTATTCTTAAAAAAGTCGGCACTATTATAGTCGTCAAGGGTATATTCGTTTTCTTTATAGGTGATGGCATCTTCCAGACTTGCCGTATCAATGCCGGCATAGGTAAAATCGTTCGGAAAAATCATCGGTTCAAATCCGGAAGGGAAACAGGACGAACAGGCTAATATATCGGCGAGCTTCATTTTATAAGCCATTTCCCTGCTCTTCGGTTTAAAATAAATATAGCGGTTCCCGATCTTCCCGTTCGAAAAACCTTCGGTCCGGTTTTGCGACTGAAAGCGAAACGGCAAACCGTTCGAAAATTCCGTCGCATTGATACAGATCTCTTCCAGATGTGTGGCCGGATCGGGATGCGAAAACAAGCCAAAAGTTCTTCCTTCCAGCAATTGATCATATACGAGGCTGAAAGCATTGATCAGGTTAACGCTTTTTTGCGGCCGGTCTTTCCATTGCGACCGGTCGCCCAAGGTTTTAACAGCTTCCCCCAAAAGGGTATCCCCATCCAATTTTTCGGACAGGAATTTATAAAAGGCCTCAAACGGTTTTTTCTCAAACAGAAAAGCGCTGTACAGTAAATTTGTAATACTGCCGCCGGAAGTCGAAGAAATATAAGTCACATTGTGCAATAAGGGTTTTCCGTCAAACGGTACACGGTTCAGGTACGACAGACACCCTAAACTATAGGCTGCCGCTCTAAAGCCGCCACCTGAAAAAGCAAGCGCAATGTTTTTCATATTTTTATTTTAGCCTGCTAAAGTTACTCTTTAGCATAAAACGAACAAACTTTTTTTAGGGTTCCGAAAGAATAATAACTAAAAGGGTTCGCTTTTAAAATAAAAACACAAATTCTGATATCTGACAAACTATTTTAGCGTATTAAAACGTAATGCTGATTCTGTTATTATGCTTTTTTAATTGCTGCCCAACGTCCATTTTATCGCTTTTTCTTTTGTTGCCCTGAAAATTGTTTTGTGTGTTTCTGTTGGTTCGTCGGCATAGTTCCATTTTATACCGGCAGGATTTTCCCTTTTTAAAATATCCGACAATTCCTTTGTATAAGGGGCAATATCCGCGGCATCCGAACCGGCAAACCAAAATCTTTTTGCCGTTGGCGGGAACTTAGCCAAATGTTCTTTTGAAGTCCTTACCAAAGCATGATTGTTCCACCACAATGACGGGTCAAAGGCGATATAATAGTCGAACATTTCGGGTTTCAGGAAAAATGTCTCCACTACAAAAAGTCCTGATGCCGACTCGCCAAGTATTCCTTTTTTACCGGAAGTCCGATAGCGTTTGTCTATTTCCGGAAACAATTCATCATTTATAAAGGCTCTGAATTTTTCTGAACCGCCTACAACCGGGGCTATTTCTTTATCTTTTGCTACTTCGGTTGGCCCGGTCAGATCTCTTGCCCGCTGCGTGTTTTCAATCCCTACCAGAATTACCGGCGGAATAGCCTTAGCTGCTACAAGTGCCGCAATGGTATTGGCTATATGCGGAAAATCTTCCTTTAAACCACCATCTGCCATATACATAACCGGCAATGAAATCGTATCGGTCTTATAGGTTGCCGGCGTCCAGACATTAATCGTTCTTGTTTCGCCAACTTGTTTAGAAGGCATCGTAAAACTATCGTGAGCCGGAACAGGATCCTGTTGTGAAACATTGCCACAACCTGTCAGTACAGTGCATATCAGCAAAATACCATATAAAATTTTCATATTCATATTTTTATTGTTTATCGCGGTTTTTAATTTTACTATGCCTAAAAAAACTAATTGCCAGTGGTTTTTTCTTTCTCAGGTATTTTTTCCTTTCATAACAGAAAAAAAATATATCGCTATTATTCCTGCAATACTAAGAAAAATCGCATAATATTCTTTTTTTTACACTCCTTTTTTGAGAGCAGTACTTGTTTATTTTTTAGGATGCTGCCTTTAAACCGGCTATAAAACAAATCTAAAGAAAAGCACTGAATATATCCTTTTGATTCCTGACTTGTTTTTACAAAATACAGCTCAAACCGTTATTCCACTTTAAATTTTTTGTTTTTACAGTCTAAAATCAGTTTGTGGTTTATAAAAAGTTTATTCCCGGTCATTCCCTGCATTCCGGATCTTTTCATTAAAAAGTTCTGCATTGCCGATGTTCCTTCTATATAGGTCACTTCGGAAAGCTTCAGCTCCCGGTTCCCTATTTTTATTTTGAGAGCTGCAGGAGCGGATCTAACGGTTAGTATATTCCCCCAGGAATTGCCTTTTTCTGTCTTTATTTTTCCATTCGGTGTTTTATAGCTTTCCCATTCCTTTTTATTCGTAATCAGCTCATAGCCGCTGGTTCCCGAATCGTAAAGCAATTTCAGGCTTTCATTTCCGATTGTCGCCGGAAATATAATCCTGCGTTTTTTAAATTCCAATCCGGTAAATTCACCATCCCGGATGTCTGCGGTGAAGGAACATAAACTGTTTTTAAAATCCAGTACAATTGTCCGTTTTTCCAACAAATCGGTTCCGATGGTTCCGATGATATTATCGGTATCCGGATGCTCAATATCAATCTTATTACCATAATCCAATACTGTAAAACGATCCGAAGCCACCTGCATGTTCCCAATGTTAAAACCTGTTGAAATTTCGTTCGGGTTCTTATGTCCCTGAAGCTGATTCCGGAATTTTGCCGGTAAAGATGCCAATGTTTTTTTATAAAACACCGTCGTTGGGGAACCCGAATCCAATTGCATATAAAATGTCTGGTCCATCCCGGCGAGCTGAACGGGTAGCAGCATGGCGGCATAAGGATTCCCGTCGGCAGCAACCCACCGTATTACCACGTTTTTTGTAAACCCGGAAACACTTAGGTAATTTTCAGGCGGTGCAAACTTTTTTTCAAAATAAAGATACCCTCCTGATAGGGATAATACGATAATGATAACGATAGCCAATGCTATTTTTCTGAATGTTTTCATGCTGCTATTTTTTTGCAAGATTCAGCATTACCATTCAGTTTTACGGTAAAAACATTACGCCATTTTTACGACATCTTTATGACATCATTTATAAAAAACTGTTTTTCAACCGGATACACAAATCATTTTTTTGATTCAGACTGATGCCGTTTTTGATGACTACCCATAGTTTCAGACAAAGAAATGCAATTAAAAAGAGGATAAACAGCGGGAATTTTAGTCCTAATGCTTTTTGAACAAACGGACTGACGATCATCAGGACAGAAGTAATCAGGCTCAGCAGGATCTGAATACTGACGATGTTTTTTCCCAGTTCTTTATTTTTTGCGTCCTTTGTTTTGTAGGTTAAAATCAAAGGCAATATCACCCCGCCAAATGGCAGTACAAGACCCGATAAAGCCGAAAGGTTAATTAATTTTGCCCTGTCAATTCCGGTATTTTCATCGCTACCGGCAAGCAGCTTTTCGGGTTCGGTTTCCAATGATCGGGCTATTGCTTTTAAGGTAAACCCTTTGAGAGCATTCCCGGCTTCAATCCGCTGGATGGTTCGCAGGGAAAGCCCTGACTTTTCGGCAAGTTCATTTTGAGTCATATTTCTCTCTTCTCTCAAAATTTTAATCCTATTCTTCATTTTTTATAGAGATCGGTTTTTATAAACTTTCCGCTACTTGTAGTGTTGCTTAGCAAAACTAAATAAAATATTGAAAATCCACAGGTTTGTTAGTATGATTGAATTATGGTTTCCCGTAATTACACAGCGATTTATTTGCTTTTATTTGGCATTGCGTAATAATATTAATAGTACATAAAAACAAGTATCATGGAAACAATCCAAGCAATTAAACCCGGACCAAAAAGAAAAACAGAAGAAGGAAAGGATGATAAAAGACAGCGTGTTACACCGGACAACAAGCCAAAGCATCCTACTTTAAAACCTCATAAACATAAACCTAAAGATTAAAAGGTTTAAGTAATCTGCTACGCAAAGTTGTGAAAACTTTGCGTAATTGCAATTAATTTTCTGATACTGCAGCAGTAACCCCACCGGTTTTATCCATTTCAAAACCCAATATACCGGCCGATCTTAGAAATTCTTTATGCGGACGGGCGGTAAGCACCACTTCTTTAGTTGTAACAGGATGTGTAAAAACCAGTTTTTGAGCATGCAACAGCATCGTATTCATTTCAAATTTTTCAAGCCATATCTTGTTTTGCTTGTTACAGCCGTGAGGACGGTCGCCGATAATCGGGTGTAAAACATGCGCCAGGTGTTTGCGGATCTGGTGCATTCTACCGGTTAACGGGGAAGCCTCTATAAAGGAATACCGGGAAGTATCGTGTTTTCCGGACGGAATGGGCAATACTGTTTGTGCCAGCGTTTTGATGGTAGTCTGTGCTTCCTGTAGCACACCGTTGTCTTTATATAACGGATAGTCGATGTGCAATTCCTCCGGAGTAAACCCTCTCACGATGGCCCAGTACTTTTTTTCAACGGTTTTTAAGGTGAGCTGTTCCGTCAGACTTTTATTTACTTCCTTATCCAGTGCAAAAAGCAATATGCCGGACGTTTTACGGTCAATCCTATGAACAGGATATACTTTTTTGCCGATCTGATCCCGCAGCAGCTGAATCGCAAATTCGGAAGCATCCCTTGCAATAGGAGACTGGTGCACCAAAAGCCCGTGCGGTTTGTTGATTGCCACTAAATAATCGTCCTGGTAAATAATCTCTAACATAATCGTATAAAAAACCGTTCAAAAGTAAGCGTTTTTTTCAGAATGCCTCCCAAAAGCCATGATGAATTAAAATACAGCTAACCGTTCCGTAATAGCTGTCCCACCCAATTATATGCCCGAATAGCTCTAAAAAAATAAATTCTGATTTTTGTCGAATTCCGTAATTATACGTAACAATTTGTTAATTTTTATATTTAGATTTACCATTATAATTTTTAAAAAACAGCACAATGATTACAGGTACAGTAAAATTTTTCAATGAAGAAAAAGGGTATGGATTCATCAAACACGATGATGAGAATAAAGAATGCTTTGTACACTCTACAGGGTTAATTGACCGTATTAAAGAAGATGACAAAGTATCCTTCACAGTCGAAACCGGTAAAAAAGGACCAACGGCAACTAATGTAAAACTAATTAACTAGATTTATAAAGGACACCAGTACAAAAAAACCTCATACAAGCGATGAGGTTTTTTTATTAGTATATAGCTCCGGCTTGCCCCTTGCTTTTTGCCTTTTACCTTTTGCTTTTTGCCCTTTGCCCTTTGCTTATATTACCGGTCATCCGGAAGCCTGCATCGCTTTGCAGCATTATTTCCGCAATGAAAAAAACTGGGATACCAAACACCTGAAGACAAAACCTTTCTGGAAATAATCCGCCGGACAGCGTTTATGAATACTGCCGGTTTTTTTGAGTCCCCGGTAATTTTATACTACCTTCGTCAAATCATACCAATCAGTATCTTATGTCGAAAGCTGCGAATACCCGAATGACCATTCTTCAGAAATCGTTTGATCTGATTTACCGGCAAGGTTATCAGGCAACCAGTATTGATGAGATACTGGCTACAACACAGGTTACCAAAGGGGCTTTTTATTATCATTTTAAAAGCAAAGAAGAAATGGCACTGGCACTGATCCGGGAACACATGCGTCCGGAAATGCATACCATTATGATCAGGCCGCTCATTGAAGCAGAACATCCAATGGACGAGATCTATTTGATGATGACGAATCTGCTGCAGGATACTACTTTTTTTGATGTGAAATACGGCTGTCCTGCCATTAACCTGATTGAAGAAATTGCCCCGTTAAGCGAGACATTCAACAAAGCGCTTTCCCTTTTAATGTCCGACTGGAAAGCGGCTATCGTAACCAGCATTGATAAAGCAAAAAGCAGGCAGCTTATTAAACCGGAAACCAATGCCGAACAGGTTGCCGTTTTTATCATTTCGGGCTATGGCGGTATCCGCAACCTGGGAAAAATAGGCGGAAGAAGTTATTACAACAGCTACCTCGACCAGTTAAAAGCTTATTTAGACAGTCTGAAACCAGCCATTCAAAACTAATTATCGTCCTTTGAGCGGATAGTCTTTTAGCTGTGCAAAAGAATAGCCTTGTTTTTTGAGTTCCGGCACGATTACTTTCAGCGCTTCATACGTATTCCATTTCGGACGGTTAAAATGCATGATGATAATGGCACCCGGTTTTACGGTAGTCAGGACATTATTGACAATTGTTTTTACCGGCGAAAAAGGGATCGCATCACCGGAAAGTACATCAAAACTGATGATGGTCGTATGAAGGCAACGGGCAATTTTCGCACAGGATTCATCGGTATAGGCTGTAGCCGAACGGTAAAAAACAGGACGTCTTCCGGTAATTGCTTTTATTTTTCGGGCATTTGCTTCTATTTCATCAAAAGCATCCGGAACATCGGGTGTGCCCTTTATTCCATATTCACTTTCCCCGTCAACCGAACAGGGACGGTGATTCAGTCCGTGGTTTTCAATTTCAAAAAGCGGATTTTTGCTTAGCTGTTTCAGGGTTTCCAGATTGGCATCGGTCCATTTTCCGGAAACAAATAGGGTTGCCGGAATTTTTTCCCGTTCTAAAAAGGCAATGAGTTCTTTATCAAAATCATCGCCATGCGGTCCGCCGCAGGCATCAAAGGTTAAAGCCAGTATTTTTTGCCGGGTAACCAGGTCTTCGTCTACGCCTTTTACAAATTCTCCCCAATGACCGGGTAAAGCATTACGGAAAACAGTACTGATACAGTCTTTTTCCCTCAGGTAAGACTTGTCCTGATACAGTTGACGGAGAAAAACGGTATTGGTATAAATGCCGGATTGTGCCAGGCAGGCGGCTACCGGAATGAATAACAGAAAGGCAATGACTATATTTTTCTTCATATCTCAAATTTATTCAGCGGTCTGTATGTCTATCAGATACGGTTTTAAGCGAATACCGTCAACTGTTCTGAAACGGCTGGTTGCATAGGATTGATAGTGTTTCCCGGGTTTTAGATCGGCTTCAAAGGTAAATGACTTTCCATCCTCCGAAAATCCGATAACATTGGCCACCCGCAAAACATGTTCTTCTCCCAACGGGCCGAAATCGAATCCCCTGAAATTTTTATGCATGACCTCCGAAAAGTGAAGGGTAATGCGAACCGGTCCGGGGCTTACATTTTTACTTCCGTCTGAAAACGGGGTGACGCTGACAACCTGCGGCCGTGCGTTGTCATAATCCGTTTCCATCTGCGCTAAAGTGCGGGAAAAGAATTTTGTTTTATCCACAAAAGCAGCTACTTCTTTCTCATGGGTATAATCCAGTTCTATCATTTCTTTAAGCGCCTGTTTTTTGTCTGCCGCCATTTCATAATAGCGCTCGCATATCGCGTAGCCGATATAATAACCCAGATCCCTTTCTTTTAAGTCGTTTTGGTTTATGCCCCAAATCCAGTTATAGGTGTTGTCCATTACCTGCATCTCCTTTTCAAACTGTTCCCGGACCGCTTTTTCATGCTTTTTTCCAAAAGCGATGGCTGGTGTGGCAGCAGGTTTTCCGGTTACTTTTGTCGAAACAAATTCCGCTACACCTTCATACAGGCAATAGTATAATAAGCTGCCCGTTAGTGTTTTTTGCTGGGTATGCACATACTCATGCGTACACAACAGACCTATTTCTTTAATCGGCGTAAACGTTTTATAAAAATAATGCAGGTTTTCCGGCAGCTCACTAATCACGGTAGCCTTATCTGCCAGGGCCATTTCACTGCCAATCAATACCGTATTGTCCAAAATTGTACCATTGGTGCGGAAAGCTCCTATTGTAAAATAGACCGGAACCGGGCGCAAAGCCGGATAAGCTGCTTTTAGCCTGGCGATGTCATGCTCAATCTCCGAAGCCAGCTTTTTTGTTTGAAGGGTGTTTTTCCGGATCGATTTCCAGAACTCAGGATAATTGTTTATTGCCTTTATATAGTCTTTAGCAGTATAACGCCTTGCCTGCATTATGTTTTTCAGGCCTTCGGTTCCTTTATCAAAATACATTTTTTGCAGTATATCATACTGCTTAACGCTGTCTGTTGTTGCCGTTATTTTATCGTAGGCATTCCAGAAGTTGGTAACATCAGTGGCGATAATTGTTGTTTTATTATCCTGTGCTGCCATTACTGCCCATAAAAAGAAAAAAAATACTGCTAATTTCCGTTTTGCCATACTGTTGCTGATTGCTGTTTAAAAGGTTCCTAAATATAACAGGAATTATGCTAAGCACAAACAAATTGCGCTGAATTCCATTATTTGAAAATGAATCTTTTTTAAAAACATACCAATTAGTATGTTTTTTTATTTACATTTGTCACCATATAAAAACAACGGTGATGTATACTTTATTACTACAATTTCATTCCCTGTTCCGATGGCTGGTTTTGTTCGCCTTATTACTCGCCCTTTTCAGATCGTTTACAGGTTATTACAAACAAACGGTGTTCACCAAAACCGACAATGCGATCCGGCACTGGACCGCAACGCTTTCCCATATCCAGTTGGCAATCGGGATGCTGCTGTATACCCAAAGTCCGTTTGTGACCTATTTTTATGATACCTACAAAACGGATAAGCTGACCATCGAAGCACTGTTTTTTGGTGCTATTCATATTGTCCTGATGTTTTTTGCCATCGTTTTTATCTCCATCGGTTCTGCCAAAGCAAAAAGAGTAACAGCAGACCGGGACAAATTCAAAACGATGCTCGTTTGGTTTTTCATAGCCCTTGTGATTATCTTCATTGCTATTCCATGGCCTTTTTCGCCTTTAGCCAACCGACCACTTTTAAGACCTTTTTAAATCATGCTGCACTATTTCAAATCCGCTATCGGCCGTTTACGGATCATTGCTTTCCTGGAAGGCATTAGTCTTTTGGCATTAGTTTTTATCGCCGTTCCTTTTAAATATTTTCTAAACCATCCGGAACTGTCAAAAACCTTAGGTCCGATTCACGGGGCTTTATTTCTTCTTTTTGTGTTCAATGTCTTAAGCGTTGGCGTCCAGCAAAAATGGACCTTCCGGGAAACCACCTGGAAAGTTTTACTCGCCTGTGTTATTCCGTTTGGCACATTTTATATTGACCACACCCTGCTTCGCAAAATAAAAGATACCGATTAAGCCATGAAAAATGCCAAATGGGTTGTCGTGTTATTGCTGCTTTTTAGTGTTACCGTTACCTACTTTAGTGTACGGGGCTCCCGCCCCATTCAAAACAGCTATGCCTTCCCGAAAAAACTGTCGGCTTTACAGCTGTTTGCCGGTCCGATGTCGCTTTTAACCCCGGCTGAAGGTTTGGAAGTACTGGAACTTTCGGCTACCTTGTTTACCGATCATGCCGAAAAACAACGGCTTATACGGCTCCCAAAAGGAACAAAACTAGTTGTTAAAGACGACGGACTTCCTCTATTTCCGGAAGGGACATTGCTTGCCAAAACATTTTATTACCCGTTGGCCAACAGCAAAAGACAACTGATCGAAACCCGTATTTTACTGCTTAAAAATTCCAAATGGAATGCGGTTACCTACCAATGGAACCGCGAACAAACGGAAGCATTCCTGATTACACAAGGTGCTACCGTAACCGTAAACCTGGCTGACGACACAGTGATTAACTACCAGATTCCGTCGGCCACAGCCTGTACTTCCTGCCATCGTGCTGGCGATGTTTTACTGCCAATCGGTCCGAAAATACGCAACCTCAACCGGCTGGTAATGCTGGATGGAAAACAGCACAACCAACTGGATGTACTGCAGGCCAAAGGTTTGCTAAACAATACCACTGCTTCCCCAAAAATTACCGCATTACCCAATTATAACGATACCGGCATTCCGTTGGAACAACGTGCCCGGGCGTATATGGACCTCAATTGTGCCCACTGCCACAATCCGGGTGGAATGGCCGGTAATCAGACACTAAAACTGGACTATGCCGTTCCTTTCGGGAAAAGCGGTATTGCCATAAACAAACTCAATATTATTTACCGTATGGAAACCAAAGGGGATTTCCACATGCCTAAATTAGGAACCACCGTTACCGATACCGCAGGGCTGACACTCGTGAAAAACTACATTAAAAGCCTAAATAATTAAAAACAGGTTTTGATTTGATTTGATTGATGATTGAAAACTCTTATTGTTAATTTGCCCTGTTTTTTTCGTCAAACTTAATGTTGCTTGTAGCGCCTTTTACTTTGTTGTTACCAAAGTTGTAGGTAGCACTCAGCGTTAGTGTCCGCCCGTCATAATAGTTATCGTATGTTGTGCTGATGGTTGTATAGGTGGTATTTCCTCTGCCTCTGTCGGAACGGAATACATCGTTTATAACGGCATTAACCTGTAACTTTTTATCCAATAGCGCCATTTTTAAACCGGGAGAAAACTCATAGGAACCTTTTATATAGGAATTTCCATAGGTGTACGGTAATGCCTGCCAGAAATTAAGCAACAGGAACATGGTTTTGTCCTTATTCAGCGTTATCGTATTATTGGTCGTATAGTAAAAGGAAAACGACTGCTGCCCCACAATGTCAGCATATAGCCCTTTCGTTTGGGTGTGATAGGTATTCAGATTTACGGAACTTTCCCAGAGGCTGAAAAACGTATCAACATAATTCACCGTTAACCCGGTTTTGCTTTCGCGGAAATAATTCTGGTAGCCTACAATTTTATAGCCGTCATTAAAGTTTACTACCTGTCCGTAATTATCGTCACTGAATTGCTGGTAAAGCGTAAACGATAGTTTATTTTTAAACGAATAGCCCAATTCTATATTGTCGTTATAGGACGGCTGCAACAACGGATTTCCTTCTGCATAAGTATAGGTATTGGAATACCAGCGGTATGGGTTCAATGCTCTGAAAAACGGCCTGTTAATCCGTCTGGAATAATTAACCGAAAGTGCGTGATTATTAGTGGGTTTGTAAACCACATATAGCGACGGAAACCATTTCCCGTAATGCTTTGTTGTTTTCTCTCCTGTTGCCGGCGTCAAGCCTTCAATAATGGAATATTCATAACGCAGCCCCGCTTTTGCCGACCACTGCTCACTGAAGTTTTTATGCATACTGAGATAGCCTGCCAGATTTTGCTCGTTGTAACGAAACAGGTTGCTGTTGTTCGGATCCAGTACATATTCATGCTGTAAAAAGTTGAAATACTGAATATCGGAAGCATTCCGGAATAGTGTATATTTTGTTCCGGTTTCCAGATTGACCCAGTCGTATGGCAATACCAGATCGGCCTGACCGGACCAGATGGCATAATCAATGACGCTGTAATTGCGAACGGTTGTGCTTTGCTCCGTTTGTGTATTCAGTGTCCGGAAGTTTATTTTGTTATCCGGAATATTGGAAAAATAATTCCCGGTAATGTTTAGCTTTTTGCCTAAAGTATCCAGTTTTTGTTCATAAAATACACTCAGCGTATGCGACGGAACATTATAGCGGTGTTGCGAATTGGTTGTCAGCAGTGAATCTGTCTCGCTTCCGGTTTTATAAATGGACGCATTATGAATATCCATATTGAGTTTCCCCATATTAAAATCATAAATAGCGCCTATTTTAGATTTTTCAGACAGCGTATAATCCAGGCTCAGATTTCCCCCTATTCCCTTATTCATATCTTCCCGGACATCCGTACTGTAAACGGAATTATCGCCCTGAACACTGGTTCGTTCTACCGATTTCTTTTTACGGTCGTAATGCCGCAGCTTTAACGAAGTACTGAACCGCTCCGACTGGTAATTCAAGGCTGCAATGTTTATATAACCGTTGAACGTTTTGCGCACATAGGTGGACGATACATTCCCGCTCCATCCCAAAACCGGATTCTTTTTAAGGATAATATTAATGATTCCGCTATTTCCCTGGGCTTCATATTTTGCCGGAGGCGTTGTGATCACTTCTATTTTGGCAATATTCTCTGAACGGAGTGATTGCAGGTAATTGACCAGTTCACTTCCCGAAAGGTTAAGCATCCGGTCGTTGACCATAACCGAAACACCGCTTTTCCCGACAATCGAAATCCCGTTATTCGCATCTACTTTTACCATCGGGGTATTGCTCAAAGCCTGTGTGGCATCCATTCCCAGGGAAGCAACGCTGTTTTCGACATTAAAAACCAGCCGGTCCACTTTCCGTTCGATGAGTTTTTTCTTCTTTTCGATCACTACCTCCTGTAATACTTCTGTATTTCCAATTTTCAGGTCGCCTAAATCGATATTCTTGTCCAGCTGCAGTGGGCTGTGGTAAACCGTTTTGCCAAGCCGGTTAATTTTAAGCGTATAATTGCCTTCAGCTGCTATTATTTTAAAATTGCCTTTTTCATCGGAGAATTCTTTTTTTACGATCAGGCTGTCGTTTGTTTGGAGCAGAATTTCCGCCAGATCGACTGAACCGGCAATTCTTCCGGAAACCGTATATTGGGCTTGTGCCCTACTCCAAACAGTAACAAGGGCTATTACAATAAAAAGTAGACGCATATTTTGTTTTGATTTTTTGAGGTTACGGCTGTTCCGCTTCGAAACAGCTTTTTAGTTGTTTTACGGCAATAGTCTTCCTGTCCTGTTCTTTATCAAAAGAGGGTACATGGTGTAGTCCTGTTGTTTCGGCACCGGCAATAGTTTCCCGCATCCGGAACGGATGTTCTTAAAAAACAGGAAACTATCAGGGTTAACAACGAAGGGTTGGCCTGTTTAAGGCTGTCGTAATTTACGCTTACATTTTCATGATTTTTACGTTGCCGTAAGTAGATTTAATCGTCATCGTGTTGGCACCGCTTTTCTTGTAAAATCCGGTATAGGTAGTCGTATTTTTAACCGTTGTTTTGTTGGCATCCAGATCGGAATTGTCCGTTAAATCGGCATACGTGAGCTCAAAATTATAATTAAAAGGATAGTTATCGGCATGACCGATTGTAATTCCGGTATATCTGGAAATTATGCTCACATTATTCGCTTTTGCTTCTATCCCATTAATCGTTATCTGCCCGTAATCGGACGTAAGCGCGATATCTTTTGAAAGCTGTCCGAAAACCATTGTTGTGTAATCACCATCCCCTTTAACCAGGTCGGCACTGCCAATAGTAAGCCCGCCGTACTTTGATTTAAAATCCAGTACATTGACCTCTTTGATTTTTGCCTGCGTATAGTTATTCACCAGGTTTAATTTATCGGATTTATTCAGTGTAAAATCCGAATAATTGGCTGTCAGCACACCTTCTTTCAGGTAACCGATAGTTGAAGCACTGGAATAGCTTATCTCGATAGTGTTGCGGCTGCCAAGCAGTTCATTAGCCGTAAGCTTACCGTAACGACAGTTGATATTTGCTTCTGCCAGCAGTTTATCGACCGTTATATTGCCAAATTTGTTTGCCAGTTTTACGCTTCCGTTTTTGGGAATTTTAATCGTATAATTGATTTCGATACTCAAATTGGATTTGCTTTCACCCATTTTATCCAGAACCGTTGTGGCCGTTATCCTGTTTTTCAAAGCTTCCAGATCAATACGGATTGCCTCTATTCTTTTGTTAACGGCCGCTTCGTTGTTGCCGCTAACCTTAATGAATACTTCAATGGCCGTTTTAGCCTCATTCCAGGTCGTCACATAAATGTTTCCAAAACTGTTGCTGACTTCCAGATGGGCATCCGGGTTTACTAAATATGTTTTTTCAATCTTTTTTTCTTTGCTGTATTTACCCGGATTGCCATTACCTGCAATAAGGAAAGACGGTACTATTAAAAGAAACAGCATTATTTTAGAGCATATTGTTTTCATGTGTTTTCTTATTTAGTTTATTATTATTGTCTATTTGATGCAATACATCTTCCAAAAAGGATATTCTTGTTTTCAGATTGGTGAGCATTGCAAAAATCAGCTGCTTGTTTTCACCATTATGAAGAAGCTCGAGCTTAATTTTTTCATAATCGCTATCCAGTTTTTGCATCTGTATAATCGCATCAGCTATGATTTTTTTGTTTTCGGGCGTATCGCGTTCCGTTACTTTTTCCAATTCATTGTCAATGATCGCTGTAAAATAGAAATGTATTTCCTGTACTTTCGGAGAAGTATCTGCCCATTCTTTTGCTGCCGGAGTCTGGTGCTGATAATACATAAAATATGACCCTATACACAGGATAACGGAAGCCGCTACAGTTACCGGCATCCAATATCTGGTTTTCTTTTTCTGTTGTATCTTATCAAAAAAACGCTCCTGGTGTCCTGATTCCGGTTCTTCAAAATCCCAGTCTTTTTCCAACTGTTTAAACAGCGTTGTTAAGTTGTCTTTTTCCTCTTTCATCTTACGGCTTCATTTAGTTTTATTCGTAATTTATCTTTTGCCCTGCTAATCATTGTCCGGCAGTTCATTTCTGTTATTCCCATGATCTGGCTGATTTCTTCCTGATCATATCCTTCTATCAGAAACAGCGTTAAAGCGATCCTGTAATTGTCCTGCAGTGACTGAATTGTTTTCATAACCTGTTGTGCTTTCAGGCTGCTGTAATCCATTTGCGTGTTATCGTCCGGAATGTCTTCTACTTTATTCAACACCGGATGCAATGCTTCCGTTGCCATTTTATGCCTCTTTTTGTAATTGTCGATACTCTTGTTCACGACAATCTTTTTAAGCCAGGCTCCAAAAGAAACTTCCTTTTTATATGCGTCCATATTCAGGAAGGCACTCAGAAACGATTCCTGCATAATGTCTTCCGCCCAATGCTCATCCTTCACAATACGATAGGCCGTATTGTACATCGCTTTATAAAACCGATTGTAAATTTCAAATTGGGCACCCCGGCTTCCGTTCTGGCAGCGTATAATTAAATTGTCGATATCGTTTGGTTTCGTTTCCAATGAAAGCATCAGGTTTTTATATAAAGACAGTACTTTTTTTGAAATGTTACACTTTTCAGAAAATAATATGCAAAATAGTATCAATATTAAAAAGATACCACTATCTCCTCAAATTATAGCGCATAAAAAAAGCCGGCACTAAGCCGGCTTTCATCGTATCGTGATAACAATACTTATTTTTTAGACCATTCCAGGATAGAATCCTTGTTCATCTTAACATAGTCACCATTGTTTTCTTTTTCAGCACCTGCCAACGATAATTTTGCTGTATCAATAGCGCCTTTTTTATCGCCCAGTTTCGCCTGAACCAATGATTTCAAACGCAAATACCAGAAAGGTGGTTCTTTTTTCATTTCAATAGCTTTGTTAACCCATCCTAAAGCTTTGTTCATATCACCATTGGATTGGTAATAGTACTGAGCTGCTGAGAAATAATCATTCTCTGTTGGACCTGCTAAAACATTTTCGATGCTCTTAGCGGCTATTTTTTGTGTAGGTACTTCAAACTTAACGGCTACCAATGTTTTTTCCCATGAAATTTCAAGGTTAGCATAGTCGTTATCCAGGTTGTTTACCGCAATAGTAAAAGTTTCTACTTTTCGGCCTAACGTTTCCGGTTTTACCGTTGTACGCAACGCTACTTTAGACTCATCCCATTTTTCAGGATTCCCCCAGTTATCTGTTGAAGTGTAAAAAATCACATCCCATGAATCCGCTTTTGGCAGTGTATAAAGGGCATATTTTCCTTTTTTCAACGTTTTACCGTCAATTACAACATCATCACTAAAAGAGATCGTCGTATTCGCGTTTGCTCCGGTTCTCCATATCTTTCCGTAAGGAACCAATTCTCCGAATACTGCTCTCCCTTTTGAACTTGGACGGGAATAATCCAACTCCACCTGGGTCAAACCAACTACTTGTTCCAATTCTGCTTTTGGACTCGCTTGTGGTGCTTTTACCTGCGCTTCAATGGCTAAAGTTGCCATAAAAAATGCTGCAGTTATAAAAATTTTTCTCATAACTATTGTCTGTTTATTAGCGAACGAATTTACTAAAAATTAACACTTAAAATGTTAATTTTAATTTAAAAGAAAAAAATGCTGTTTAACGATTTCCTAAAAAAATTAAACAGTTGTACTTTTACCAAAAAAGTATGAGACTTTATACCTTACATACCAAACAAAAGCTTCCCATTACAGTGGATGAAGCCTGGGATTTCTTTTCAGATCCGGGCAATCTGAATGTGATTACACCGGATAACATGAAATTCCGGACCCTATCCGGAGATAAGCAAAAAATGTTTGCCGGACAGATCATCCATTACCGGATTTCTCCTTTTCCCTTAATAACGATGCAATGGGTTACCGAAATCACACATGTTCAGGAAAAAAGCTTCTTTGTGGACGAACAGCGGTTTGGTCCTTATAAGTTTTGGCACCACAAACATTTTTTCAAAGCCATTGAAGGCGGCGTTGAAATGGAAGACGTAGTACATTATCAGGTTCCTTTTGGTGTTTTAGGCGAATCGTTTCATCCGCTTATCGTAAAACCCAGACTGAAAGCTATTTTCGATTACCGGAAAGCTGCATTAATCAAGCGCTTCGGGGAATACGATCCGAATATTAAAACATCAAGGTTATAACAAATTATATATGACTATTTTTTGGTTCAGAAGAGATTTACGACTGGAAGACAATATCGGTTTGTTCCACGCACTCAACAGCGGGGAACAGGTACTCCCTGTTTTTATTTTTGATCCTGATATCCTTACCCAGCTGCCGGAAGACGATGCCCGCGTAACTTTTATACACGCCCTTTTGTCTAAAATCCAGGAACAGCTCCTAAAGAAAGGAAAATCCCTGGCAGTATTTCACGGAAAGCCGCAGGCGGTTTTTCAAACACTTATTGCCAGTCATAACATCAGCAGCGTCTATACCAATCATGATTATGAGCCGCTGGCACGAAAAAGGGATATGGAAATCTATAGCCTGCTAAAAGAACACCATATTGCTTTTAAAACCAGTAAAGACCAGGTTATTTTTGAAAAAAATGAGGTGGTTAAAGACGACGGAACGCCTTATGTGGTGTACACTCCCTATTCCAAAAAATGGAAAGAAAAATTCCGCGGCATTCAATTGTCCCGGTATCCTTCTGAAGACTATCTGGACAACATTAGCATCCACGCCTATCCGTTTTTAAGTCTGGAGGACATTGGATTTAAAAAATCGGCTATTACGGTAAGCCCTTTTGATATTTCCGAAAAATTAATTGACCATTACGAAGCTACCCGCAACTTTCCTGCTGTTTCAGGAACGTCAATGCTGGGAACCTATCTGCGTTTTGGAGCGGTAAGCATCCGGAAAATGGTTCAAAAAGCGTCCGAAAGCCGTTATGAAACTTTTTTAAACGAGCTGATCTGGCGTGAATTTTTCATGCAGATCCTGTGGCATTTTCCACATACGGTAAACCGCAGTTTCCGGGAAAAATACGATGCTGTTGTTTGGGAAAACAATGAAGTTCTGTTTCAAAAATGGTGTGAGGGAAAAACCGGTTATCCTTTTGTTGATGCCGGAATGCGGGAACTGAATGCCACCGGCCACATGCACAACCGCGTACGCATGATTGTTGCCAGCTTTTTATGCAAACACCTGCTGATAGACTGGAAATGGGGCGAAACCTATTTTGCACAGCATTTACTGGACTACGAACAATCCAGCAATGTCGGCAACTGGCAATGGGCAGCGGGCTCCGGTGTTGATGCCGCTCCGTATTTCAGGATCTTCAATCCCACCGAACAGATCAAAAAATTTGATCCGGATTTGAAATACATAAAAAAATGGATCCCGGAGCTGGAAACCTCTCTTTATCCCAAACCGATAGTCGACCATAAAGAGGCACGGGAAAAATGCCTTAGCGTCTATAAAAAAGCCGTGGGATAATTTTACATTAGTCCACGGCTCAATACCTGTTATTCTATAAAACGATCCTGTTTTTTATCCCTTTCACCGTTTCAAAATTGATCTCATCAAAATGGTTGATTTCAAAATCGGCTTCTGTTAAATCCTGAAGTTTGGAATTGGCACTGTTATAGGCCAGACAGAAAATATCTGCCGCTTTGGAAGCTCTTACCCCATTGGTACTGTCTTCAATAACGATACAGTTTTCTTTTGGCGCCACCGATAACGAAGCGGCATGCAGAAAAATGGCCGGATGCGGTTTCGATTTCGGAAAATCCTCTCCGCTCACCGTATGTGTAAAATACGGATGCAGTTCAAAACGGTTAAAAACCCTTTCAATAGTACCTTTGGAAGCTGAAGATGCCAAAATAAGCTGCATCCCGTTTCCATGAAGATCCACGATTAATTTACGCACTCCTTCAATCAGTTCTAAATCTTCCTTAGTATCGAAAGCATCGTTGAATAAAAAACGTTTCCGAAGGATCAGTTCTTCCACATCGTGCGGCAAACCGAAAGCATCTTTTAATTTCTGGAAAACATTACGGGTGGAATTCCCGGTAAAAGTGGCATACATTTCTTCTGAGACTGCGATTCCCAATTCTGAAAAATGTTTGTAGTAAGCATATTTATGAACCGGTTCCGTATCTACGATTACGCCGTCCATATCAAAAATCACTGTTTTAATCATTGTGTTGTCGTTGTTTGTGCAAAAGTACGGCTTATTGTTTTATTTTTCCAAAGCGGAAGCGAACAATCCGTTTTTATAACGGTTCTATCCGGCTGAATAATAACACTTCCAAACGATTTTCGGCTGAAAATGAATTTTTAATTAAACTTTTTCCTTTACCTTTAGTCTAATTCACAAACAGCATGGCTTTTGCAGGACGAAAAAACATTTATCAGCGAATTATTGAATCCGAAAACGCAGAATGAAGCGTTTCGAAAGCTGCTATCCGAATACCAGCGTCCGCTATACAATCATATCCGGAACATCGTTATCAATCACGACGATACCGACGATGTTTTACAAAACACTTTTATCAAAGTATTTAATAATCTGAATGGTTTTAAAGGCGAAAGCAAATTGTTTTCCTGGATTTACCGTATTGCTACGAATGAAGCCATTACATTTATCCATCAGAGAGCCCGGAAAGCCGGTGTTTCCAGCGAAGAGCTGCAATCGAAAGCCGTGAATAACCTGGAAGCCGATGTGGATTATGACGGTGATGTCATCCAGCTGAAATTACAGAAAGCTGTGGCTACCTTACCGGAAAAACAACAGCTGGTTTTTAAAATGAAATATTTTGAAGAACTGAAATATGAAGATATGTCGGAAATTTTAGGAACCTCCGTAGGCGCCTTAAAAGCGTCGTATCATCATGCTGTTAAAAAAATTGAAGAATATTTAAATTCCGATTAAACCTTTTTTTCGGAACCTTGTCAAATAGATAACATGAATATGAAATAGCGGTGTTTTACTATATAAATACCGTTTATGAAGCACGAAAACTGAGAATAATGAAAAAGTTTGATTTACATAACGATCCGAAAATAACCTCCGGTTTTAAAACTCCGGATGCTTATTTTGAAAAATCCGCTGCGGAGATAATGGCGAAACTACCGGTACCAGAAAGTGGTAAGGTCATCGCATTGCCCCAGCGAAAAGTAGTCTGGATGTCGGGCATAGCCGCTTCCCTGCTATTGGTATCCGGATTGTCTGTTTATTATTTTGCCGGCACACCGTCTACCGGAAATTTAGACGATGCCGTGGTGGAATCCTACCTGCAGGCCAATGTGAATTCTTTCGACATTATCCAGCATCTTGATGAAAAAGATATTAAAGAACTTGAAAAATCCATCGTTTTAAGCGACGATGCCGTAGAGTCCTATCTATCCGATAACAACAATTTAGACCTTTATTTAAACGAATAATACCATGATTGCAAAACGAATCTTACCGTTTATACTTTTACTGATTTCCATCACCGGTTTCGGACAGGATTTCAAAGAAAAAAGAGAGCAGATAAAACAGCTTAAAGTTGCTTTTATTACGACAGAAGTAGGACTAACAACCGAAGAAGCCACTAAATTCTGGCCTATTTACAATACTTTTGACGAAAGGCAGTTTGAACTGAGACATAAAAAAATGCGCGGTTTCCAGAACAATATGAAGGATGATGCCATTGATAAAATGACCGAAAAAGAAGCACTTGCTTTTCTAAACCAGATTGAAAATACGGAAGAGGAACTGTTTAACCTGAGGCTGAAACTGATAGCCGATTTAAAAACGGTTTTAAGTCCTACCAAGATCTTAAAATTCAAAAAAGCAGAAGACGATTTTAACCGAAAGCTGTTGCGACAGATGAGGGACCGAAAATAAAAAAAGGAGCATTCAGCTCCTTTTTTTATTGAAATCGAAATCGTATTATCTTATTATTTCCGGCAGCAACTGCCGTTTTGGAGTCCATAAAACGCAGGGTAAACAAATCTTTGTAGTCTGCAATTTTACGCCAGCTCGTTCCCTGGTCAGCTGAGTAAAAAACTCCCGAAACTCCCACTGTCAGTAATTCCTGTCCTTTACTGTCCGGAAAAAACTGTACACAGGAACCATACCCGAATCCTTCATGTTCCGCGATGCGTTTCCATGTTTTACCGCCATCGGCAGTACTGATTTTGTTACCAAAATTCTGTTCCGGTTTTTCATAGTTCCCGCCCACTGCAAATCCGGTCATTTCATCATAAAAAGCAGCCGAAAATATTCCGGTCATCGCTTCGCCCTGAACTATTGGCGTTGCATACGTTTTCCAGGTCATTCCTTTGTCTGGTGAATAAAAAACGTTTGATTTTTTCCCACCGGAAACAATCCAGGTATGCGTGCCTTTTATAATAATATTGGTATTACTGGCTGCAAAAAAAGCTTCTCCGGCAGCGATTTCCGGTAAAGCACCGCAGTTTATTTTGGTCCAGCTTTCTCCGCCATCCCGGGTTATGATCAGGGAAAAACAATTTTCGACCGGATCGCCCACAGCAATTCCTTCCTTATCATTCCAAAACTGCATGCTGTCGTAAAACACTTTTTCTCCTTTTTCGGCATACACTAAAGCCGTATGTTTCCCGTCTTTTGAAATCCGGTACAGCAAACCGGGGTTACCGATACTCAGTATAAAAACATGCTCTTTTGTCTGGGCAATACTTCTGAATTCTAACTTTAAATCGTCTTTGGCCACATGACCGGTAAACGTTTTGCTTTTATCCAGCGTAACATAACCATACTTCCCGTTGTTTCCGGCATACCAGATCCGGTTGCTGTCTGCAGCAATTGCCCGGATACTGATTTTCTCCGTCAGTAAAGTGTCCGCAATAACTTTTGTAAAGCCGGACCTGGGTGTGGTGGTGATCGTTTCCGGATTATCGGATTTTGTTTTCAGTTTACACGAAAAGCAAATACAGATAATGGCAAGCAAAAAGCCTTTTTTCATTTATAAAATTTTAAAAGGCTAATTTACAAAAACAATGCTGCGATTACAGTCTTTTATTTTTACCGTCCAAAAGGTGCATCCACAACATTCGGGACAACCTGAAATTGAACGTGCTCAGCAATACGGACATGATGGCAATTAAAACCACGATTGTGACAAAACTGTGTACGAAAAACTGAATGATCAGGAAGAAAACAACCATTTCCGCTACGGCTACTGCATAGCTCACAAACATGGAACCAAAGAAGTAACCCGGTTCTTTTTCAAACTGATGGTCGCAATGCGAACAGCGTTTGTTCATCTTCGGCATTTGAAAAAGCAGTATGTTTCCCTTTTTCTCAAAAACTTTTCCCTCTCCGCATTTAGGACATTTCTCGGTAATAATATTCTTTAAAACTGACATATTCTTTTTTTATACAAATTTCACAAGAATTCCCGTTTTAGCTATAGACTAATTACACTATATTTTGTACTTTTCGGACACAAAAGCAACCCTCCCTTACCCCATGCAAACGGCTATTCTCGATATCAGGCAATTCGACGCCACCGGAAACCGGAAAGAGTTTTACGTGAATACTATTGAAAATCATATCATTACCAACCACCGGAACATTCACAAACCCCATAAACACAATTTCTATCTTGCTGTACTATTCACGCAGGGAACAGGAATTCACGAGATCGATTTCACGACTTATGCAGTAAAGAGAGGCAGTTTGTTTTTTCTGAATCCCGGACAAACCCATCACTGGGAACTTTCCGAAGACATTAGCGGTTATATCTTCTTTCACACCCAGGCTTTTTACGATTTGCACTTTACCCGCAACAGGGTCACGCATTTTCCTTTTTTCTATAGTGTTCAAAACTCGCCTTATCTGGAATTGGATGAAAAAAACTGTTCCGGTTTTACATCGATGTTCCGGGATATTTATACCGAAAACCACGCAGATCACTTTTTAAAAAACCAAATAATCCTTAACAGCATCGACCGGCTTTATATTGAAAGTACGCGGCTTTATATTGAAAAAAACACTCCTAAAATAATAACCCAGAATGCGTATGCCATCCGTTTCCAGGAACTGGAACAATTAATTGAAAAGCATTATAAAACCGAAAAATCGCCTTCGCAATATGCCGACTGGCTAAACGTGAGTCCCAAGCACCTTAACCGTATTACCCAGTCCATGGTTGGCAAAACCACTTCCGATGTGATACTGGACCGTGTTTTTCTGGAAGCCAAAAGGGAACTGATCCGTTTCAAGAATAATTTTGCCGAAGTTGCCCTCCAATTGGGCTATGACGACTATGCCTATTTCTCTAAACTTTTCAAGAAAAAATGCGGGGAAACACCTTCGGCGTTTATTAACAAATACAGATAGGCAATCAAGACAATAATTTGCTTATCTTTGCAAGCTGATTTTTACACAGATGAGATTACACAGAAACTTAGTTTTTACCGTTATAGATTCCATTATGGCAATCTTCAACGAGGGAGAATATGCCGATAAGGTTGTTGCGAGAGCATTAAAAAAAGATAAAAGATGGGGAAGCAGCGATAGAAAATTCGTCGCGGAAACCATTTATGAAATAGTACGCTGGAAACGTTTATACTGCGAAATTGCAGAGGTAAAAGAACCTTATGACAGGGATAATGTCTGGAGGATTTTTGCAGTTTGGGCAGTTTTGCGCGGTTATACGCTTCCGGACTGGAAGTATTTTGAAAGTACACCGGTTCGAAAAATCAAAGGCCGTTTCGACGAGTTGTCAAAAATCAGAAAATACAAAGAATCCATTCCGGACTGGATGGATGAATTGGGTGTTCAGGAATTAGGAGAGGCACTTTGGTCAAAGGAGCTGGCTTCACAAAATGAGCAGGCCAAAGTTATTTTGCGTGTGAACACTTTAAAAACAACGAAAGAAAAACTTCGTGCCATTTTAATGGACCTGAACATCGAAACGGAATTCGTAGAAGGATATCCGGATGCTTTGGTACTTAAAGAGCGTGCTAATGTTTTCCTGACACAGGCTTTTAAAGACGGCTTTTTCGAAGTTCAGGACGCTTCGTCACAATTAGTGGCCCGTTTTCTGGATGTAAAACCGGGTATGCGCGTTGTGGATACCTGTGCCGGAGCCGGCGGAAAAACACTTCACATGGCATCGCTGATGGAAAATAAAGGGCAGCTTATCGCGATGGACCTATATGAAAGCAAACTAAAACAATTAAAACTTCGCGCCAAAAGAAACGGGGCATTCAACATTGAATACCGTATTATTGATACAACCAAAGTTATTAAAAAGCTTCATGAAAAAGCCGACAGGGTTTTAATTGACGCACCTTGCAGTGGTTTAGGAGTACTGAAAAGAAATCCTGACAGTAAATGGAAACTACAGCCGGAATTTATCGATAACATCCGAAAAGTTCAGGCTGAAGTATTGGAAAGCTATTCAAAAATTGTAAAACCCGGAGGAAAACTGGTATATGCTACCTGTTCTATTCTTCCATCGGAAAATCAGGAACAAGTCAAAAAATTCCTTGCTACAGAATCGGGTAAAAACTTCGAATTTGTAAAAGATGTAAAAGTATTGGCATCCGAATCAGGGTTTGACGGATTTTACATGGCTTTATTTGATCGGAAGATATAATAAACAAAACTTACATGAAAAAACTCTACTCTTTAGCGTTATCAATCACTTCACTGATTGGTTACGCTCAAGCTGGCGCGCCGGCGTCTCCTTATTACAACGGGTTTAACTGGACTGTAACCGGGAGTACGTTAAAAAGTGCGTTGGCTACCAAAATTACGAATACGCATACCAAAACGCTGAGCTATGACAACGTTTGGGATGCCGACAAGATCATTGACCTGGACCCGAATGATGCTTCCAATGCCAATGTTTTATTGCTTTACGGATTTAGCAGCACGATGTGTCCGGCTTCCACTTCTGATGACAACAATCACAGAAGAAGAAATAAAAACAGTAACGGCGGCGGTACCACCTGCGAATGGAACAGGGAACATACTTTTGCAAAATCACTGGGAACTCCGGATTTAGGAACTTCGGGCCCTGGTGCAGATGCACACCATTTAAGAGCTTCAGACGTACAGCGTAACGGTGCCAGAGGAAGTTTAAAATTTGCTCCGGGTTCCGGTAATTCAGGACCTGTTTCCGGCGGATGGTATCCGGGTGACGAATGGAAAGGCGATGTAGCCCGTATGATCATGTATATGTACCTGCGCTATCCAACCCGATGCCTGCCTAAAAATGTAGGTACCGGTTCGACCGTTTCTTCCGATGCCAATATGATTGCGCTATTCCTGCAATGGAATGCCGAAGACCCGGTTTCGGAATTTGAAGACAGAAGAAATACCTATTTGGGAAATGCCGGTAATACTTACGGTCAGGGGAACAGAAATCCATTTATTGACAATCCGTATTTAGCAACTGTTATCTGGGGCGGTCCGGTAGCCGAAAATCGCTGGCCATCCATCCTGGCTACAGACAGCTTCGATGCTCTGGCAAGTGTTCTGGTCTATCCAAACCCGTCTAACGACCAGAGAATCAATATTTATTCTGAAAAAGAACTGGATGAAATCCAGTTAATCAATATTAACGGTCAGATTATTCAACAAATCAAAAAACCGGCACACTATCAGCAGACTTACACGATAGAAAACCTGCCGCAAGGTTTTTACCTGGTTCGAATTTCGTCTGAAAACCTGACCACTACCAAAAAAATTATTGTCAATTAAAGGAGTTCCTTTAACTATAAAAAGCCTGTCTTCAATAACAGGCTTTTTTTATGCCTTTTTATAATTATTTCAAAAAGTTACAAATAAAACATTTTTAACCTCATTTACCCTGTAACATCGCAAAAAGTCATAATTCACTAACATCTAAATAGTTAAAATTCTTTTTTTATAACAGCAAACGCTATAATTTTACATCCTAATTATTCATCCACTATGAAAAAACTTTACACTACCGTCTTGTTGATGTCGGTTTTTATGGGTTTTGCCCAAATTCCTGTGGGCTATTATAACAGTGCTACCGGCACCGGTTATACATTAAAAACCCAATTGTATAATATTATCAAAGGTCACTCGGATCTGGGGTATAATGGTCTTTGGACCACTTACAGTACAGCCGACAGGGATCACTACTATGAGAATGACAATACTATTTTAGACATCTATTCGGAAAAACCGGCAGGACCGGACGCTTACAGCTATACTTACAGCACGGACCAATGTGGAAATTACACCGGCGAAGGCAGCTGTTACAACAGAGAACATACCATTCCTCAATCGGTATTTGGTTCTCAGGTTCCGATGTATTCTGATGCGCATCATATTCCACCTACAGATGGTTATGTAAACAACAGAAGAGACAATTATCCGCATGGTATGGTAGGAACGGCAACGTGGACCTCAACAAACGGATCCAAACTGGGAGCGGCTTCAAACTCCGGTTATGCAGCCGGATATACCGGAACTGTTTTTGAACCAATTGACGAGTTTAAAGGCGATATTGCCAGAATGTACCTTTATTTTGCGACACGCTACGAAAATGTTGTAAGCGGTTATACATACCCTATGTTTAACGGAACCAGCAATCAGGTTTTCACCAATACTTTCCTTAAAATATTAGTAAACTGGCACAATTTAGACCCGGTTAGCCAACGTGAAATCGATCGTAATAATGCTATCTACAACCGTCAGCACAACCGTAACCCGTATATTGACCACCCGGAATATGTGCAGTCCGTATGGGGAGCAGCTTTGGCAACCGAATCTTTCGATGCTTTAGCCAATGTATCCGTATATCCGAATCCGTCTAACGACCAGAGAATCAATATTTATTCTGAAAAAGAGCTGGATGAAATTCAGTTAATCAACATTAGCGGTCAGATCGTACAACAAATCAAAAAACCGGTTCACAATCAGGAAACCTATACTATAGATAACCTGCCTCACGGTTTCTATTTATTGAAATTGTCTGCAGAAAACCAAACGACAACTAAAAAGATAATCGTTAACTAATACGATAATACTATACTAAAAAAGGAGTGCTGAATCAGCACTCCTTTTTTTATGGTTATCTCACAAATGAATTACATATTTCTTCGGTACTGACCGCCTACTTCAAACAAAGCAGCCGTGATTTGACCTAAAGAGCAATATTTAGCAGCATCCATTAATTTCTCAAAGATATTCTGGTTCTGAATCGCAGCTTCCTGGATAATATCCAGTTGTTGCGCCACTTCATCCGCATTTGCTTTGTGAAGGTTTTCCAAGGTCAGGATCTGGAATTGTTTTTCCTCTTCCGTAGCACGGATAACCTCAGCCGGAACTACCGTAGGCGAACCTTTTGAGCTCAGGAAGGTATTTACACCGATGATCGGGAATTCTCCGGTATGTTTCAATGTTTCATAATACAAACTTTCTTCCTGGATTTTCGAACGCTGGTACATGGTTTCCATAGCCCCCAATACACCACCTCTTTCCGTAATTCTGTCAAATTCGGTTAAAACGGCTTCTTCCACTAAATCCGTAAGTTCTTCAATAATGAATGATCCCTGGATCGGGTTTTCGTTTTTAGCCAATCCTAATTCTTTATTGATGATTAACTGGATAGCCATTGCTCTACGTACCGATTCTTCTGTAGGTGTTGTGATCGCCTCATCATAAGCATTGGTGTGCAATGAATTACAGTTATCATAAATCGCATACAATGCCTGTAATGTAGTACGGATGTCGTTAAAGTCGATTTCCTGTGCGTGAAGCGAACGTCCGGATGTTTGAATATGGTATTTCAACATCTGTGCTCTTTCGTTGGCACCGTATTTATTTTTTAAGGCTTTTGCCCAGATCTTACGGGCCACACGTCCGATTACCGCATATTCCGGATCGATTCCGTTTGAGAAGAAAAACGACAGGTTCGGACCGAAATCGTTAATGTTCATTCCTCTGCTCAGATAATACTCTACATAAGTAAATCCGTTTGCAAGCGTGAAAGCCAGCTGTGTAATCGGGTTCGCTCCTGCTTCTGCAATATGGTATCCGGAAATGGAAACCGAATAGAAGTTACGTACATTTTGTTTAATGAAGTATTCCTGAACGTCACCCATTAAACGCAGTGCAAATTCTGTAGAGAAAATACAGGTATTCTGCGCCTGGTCTTCTTTTAAGATATCTGCCTGAACAGTACCCCTCACCTGTGCCAGGGTTTTTATTTTAATATCGCTATATACGTCGGCAGGTAAAACCTGATCTCCGGTTACTCCTAACAACATTAGTCCAAGTCCGTCATTACCCTGTGGCAATTCGCCATTGTAACGAGGACGTTCCACTCCTTTTTTCTTATAGATAGCGTTGATCTTAGCATCAACTTCTTTTTCTAAACCGTTTTCTTTAATGTATAGCTCACATTGCTGATCGATTGCTGCATTCATAAAGAATCCTAACAACATTGGCGCCGGACCGTTAATTGTCATACTCACCGAAGTCATCGGGTGTGCTAAATTGAATCCGGAATATAGTTTTTTAGCATCGTCCAGACAGCAGATCGATACCCCGGCATTTCCAATTTTACCGTAAATATCGGGACGGTGTCCGGGATCATTACCATATAAGGTCACACTATCGAAAGCTGTTGAAAGACGTTTTGCCGGCATTCCCAAGCTCACATAGTGGAAACGGCGGTTTGTACGCTCCGGTCCGCCTTCTCCGGCAAACATACGCGTAGGGTCCTCACCTTCTCTTTTAAACGGATATAATCCGGATGCAAAAGGGAATTCTCCCGGTACGTTTTCCTGCAGCGACCAACGTAATATGTCACCCCAGGCTTTGTATTTCGGCAAGGCAACTTTTGGTATCTGAGAATGCGATAAACTTTCCGTATGTGTCGCAATTTTAATTTCTTTATCACGAACCTTAAACGAGTAAACCGGATTTTTGTATTTGTTTACTTTTTCATCCCACGTTAAAATGATTTCCCAGTTGTACGGGTCTAAATTCATTTTTACCCTGTCGAATTCTTTGGTCAGCAACGACAGGAACGGTTCTTTCTCTTTATCGGTTACCGCGATGGAATATTCATCAATTCCGGCTTTATTGATTACCGGTACTTTACCGGAAACCGTTTCGATGGTTTTGAATATTCCGTATAATTTCTGTGCTACTTCCTGCTGGCTTAAGGCCTGCTCATCGTATTTTCTGTTGTTTTCTGAAATTTCCGACAAGTAACGGGTTCTGTGTGGCGGAATTACAAATATTTTCTCACTCATTTCGCGAGTGATCTCAAAAGTAGATTGTAAATCGGCTCCGGTTCTTTCTGCTACTTTATCCATAATGGATTTGTAAAGCGTGTTCATTCCCGGATCGTTAAACTGTGAGGCTATTGTTCCGAAAACCGGCATTTGATCCGGATTTACGTCCCAAAGATTATGATTTCGCTGGTATTGTTTTTTTACATCGCGAATGGCATCCAAAGCCCCTCTTTTGTCAAATTTGTTAATCGCTACCAGGTCGGCAAAATCCAACATGTCGATTTTTTCCAACTGAGTCGCCGCACCAAATTCCGGTGTCATCACATATAATGACACATCTGAGTGTTCTAAGATTTCCGTATCCGATTGTCCGATACCGGAAGTTTCCAATACGATCAAATCATATTTAGCGGCTTTCAATACTTCGATGGCTTCCGCTACATATTTTGACAATGCCAAATTGGACTGACGCGTAGCCAGGGAACGCATGTATACTCTCGGGTTATTAATGGCGTTCATTCGGATTCTGTCGCCTAATAAAGCACCGCCCGTTTTTCTTTTGGAAGGGTCAACCGAAATTAATCCGATTGTTTTTTCCGGGAAATCAATCAGGAAACGACGTACTAATTCGTCTACTAAAGAGGATTTTCCGGCACCACCCGTTCCGGTAATACCCAAAACAGGAATGTTTGATTCTTTATTTTTCTGATGGATGGCATCCAGCGTTGCTTTCGCTACTTCCGGATAGTTTTCTGCCGATGAAATAACACGGGCAATTGCCGTTGGGTTCTTTTCTTCCAGATGGTTGATTTCTCCGTTTAAGGTATCGCCAACCGGATAATCCGAGCGCTGTACCAAATCGTTAATCATCCCCTGTAACCCTAGTTCACGTCCGTCATCCGGAGAATAAATTCTTGTGATTCCGTATTCGTGTAATTCTTTTATCTCTTCCGGAAGGATTACTCCTCCACCGCCTCCAAAAATCTTAATATGTCCGGCGCCTTTTTCTTTTAAAAGGTCGTACATATATTTAAAATATTCATTGTGTCCTCCCTGATAGGAAGTCATCGCAATTGCATTGGCATCTTCCTGAATAGCGGTGTTTACCACTTCTTCCACACTTCTATCATGTCCTAAGTGAATTACCTCAACACCGGTTGCCTGAATAATTCTTCGCATGATGTTGATGGCCGCATCGTGACCGTCAAATAAAGACGCTGCTGTTACAATCCGGACTTTATTGATAGGTTGGTAAGGTTGTGCTTGTTCCATTTTTGTTACTGAATTTGAGGTCGCAATGTAGTGAATAATTAAAAATTAAAAAAGCGATATACTGTTAATAGAATGCTTTTCAGGAAGTATTTCAGGCATTTTTATAACAAAAAAGGCCCACCAAAGTGAGCCGATCTTTATTTAAAAACGATATTCGCGATATCGTGTGTCCTGAAGCTATTTGTCCGGCAGCCTTATGCTTTGTGAATACTATCCATATCCACTTCAACACCCAGTCCCTGTGCAATTCCCATTCCGAGTTTTGCATCGGCCCGGAACCAGTGGCAAAGCTGGCGGTTAATGATTTCCAGTCTTTTTGGTCCGCCTATTCCTTTCATCGCGCCTACAATATTGTTGATCGTATTGTGTTGTGCCTCCGGTGTCATCAATCGGAACAGGTTTCCGGGCTGCGTAAAATGATCGTTTTCTCCTTCGGCGTTTCTGTCATACCAATCGGCCAGACCGGTTCCTAAATCCCATGCCGGTTCTTTATAAGCCTGATCGACTTCTATAGCATCGAAACTGTTTGGAAAATAGTTCGGATTGCTTCCTCCGTTACCGTCCACACGCATTTTACCGTCTCTTTGGTAATTGTTTACCGCAAACGGGCATCTGTTTACCGGAATCTGCTCGAAGTTGCTTCCCAAACGGTAGCGGTGTGCATCCGGATAGGACAACAAACGTCCCTGTAACATTTTATCGGGCGAATAACCGATTCCGTCAATAACGTGTGCCGGTGCAAAAGCCGCCTGTTCCACATCCTGGAAGTAGTTATCCGGATTCTGGTTCAGTTCCAGCACACCCACATCAATTAACGGGTAATCGCCATGCGGCCATACTTTTGTCAGGTCGAAAGGGTTGATATGATAGGTTTTGGATTCTGCTTCGGTCATTACCTGGATTTTCAGGTTCCATTTCGGATAGTGTCCGTCTTCAATGGCATTAAAAAGATCACGTTGTGCATAATCCATATCCTGTGCCCGCATCTGATCGGCTTCCGGCCCGGTAAAGTTTTTTATTCCCTGCGCCGATTTGAAGTGGAATTTCACATAAAAACGCTCATTACCGGCATTAATCATCGAAAAGGTATGGCTTCCGAATCCGTGCATAAACCGGTAACCGTTTGGCGTCCCTCTATCGGACATTAAGATCAGTACCTGGTGCAGACTTTCCGGGTTTAACGACCAGAAATCCCACATCATCGTTGGTGATTTCAAATTGGTTTGCGGATCTCTTTTCTGAGTGTGGATAAAATCCCCGAATTTTTTGGGGTCTTTAATAAAGAAGATGGGTGTATTGTTTCCAACCAGGTCCCAGTTTCCGTCTTCCGTGTAGAATTTTACCGCAAAACCTCTCGGGTCACGTTCCGAATCGGCCGATCCTTTTTCGCCGCCAACGGTTGAGAAACGCAGGAATACTTTTGTTTCTTTCCCTATAGTATTAAATACTTTTGCTTTTGTATATTTTGTAATATCATGGGTTACCGTAAATGTTCCGTATGCTCCGGAGCCTTTGGCGTGTACCACTCTTTCCGGAATACGTTCCCTGTTAAAGCTGGCCATTTTTTCGTGCAGAATAAAATCCTGAAGTAAAATGGGGCCGCGCGCTCCGACTGTTTGTGAGTTTTCATTCTCAACATAAGGCTTTCCTGAGGCAGTAGTAAGTTTGTTGTGAGTTTTCATTTGTATTGCTGTTTTTAGTTAATAAATACTGGAATCACATTTAAAGTCCTGAACATCAATTTCTATTGCACTTTAAATTTACTCAAATTTATCCAATGTAACCGCATCAAAACTATAAATCAAATCGATTGTTTTTATTTTTTAATAGCAAAAAACTATACTTAAAATTGGTATGAACTTTGATTACCTTTGCCTATCAAATTCTCCCTATATGAAAAAAATTATTTTCTTATTTGCTTTTTTACCGTTTTTCGGATGTGCAGAAGCACAGCAAATTTTCAATCAGTTACCGAATAAGGCTAAAACCTCCGGTATTTTAAATCAGACGGATATTGCTGCCGGACTAAAAGAGGCCTTAAACAATGGTGTGGAAAAACAGGTTGTAAAGCTAACGCAGGTTGATGGTTTTTATAAAAATGAAATGGTCAAGATCCTGATGCCGGAAGAATTGCAGAAAGTAGACAAAACATTGCGCAGTATCGGGATGGGAAGTCTTGCCGATGAAGGTATAAAAATGATGAACCGAGCTGCTGAGGACGCTGTAAAAGAAGCGACACCGATATTTGTGAATGCGGTAAAGAGTATGACCATTACCGATGCCAAGAACATCCTGATGGGAAGTGACAATTCGGCAACGACCTATTTACAGACTTCTACAACAACAGCTTTGTATGGCAAATTTAACCCGGTAATTAAAAGTTCTTTTGATAAAGTAGGGGCAGATAAGGTATGGAGTACGATCATTACAAAATACAACAGTATCCCACTTGTTAAAAAAGTAAACCCGGATTTAACGGATTATGTAACCAATGAAGCGATGGAAGGTGTTTTTAAAATGATCTCTGTAGAAGAGAAAAACATCCGAACCAATCTGAATTCGAGAACCTCCGGACTGCTTAAAAAAGTATTCGCTTTACAGGATAAAAAATAGTCCTGAAATTGCTAAAAATGGAAAAATATACAGATCGGAAAGAAAAATCTTTAAATATTCTTAGAAATCTAAATTTTTAATTATCAATAACATACAAATAACATTCTGTTAACACTTGGGCTAAAAAAAATGTCGGACATTTGCAGAGTAATAAATGATTTCTCATTTGGTTAGGGTTAGTTAAAAAAAGAAATGCCGGTGCTTCTCATCACCGGCTTTTTTATTTTATCTATATCTTATAATGAATTCAAAAAGGCTAAAAGAGAAGCTCTTTCTGATGTGGTGAGCTGTTTGAACCTTTCTTTAGGCTGCTGGGCTTCACCACCGTGCCACAATATGGCTTCCGTTATATTTCGCGCTCTTCCGTCATGAAGGAAATTGGTATGCCCGTTTACCAGCTCCGTTAATCCGATTCCCCATAAAGGACGTGTTTTCCATTCTTTTCCATTTGCCAGGAAATCCGGTCGGTTATCTGCTAAATCATCGCCCATATCGTGCAGTAATAAATCGGAATACGGGAAAATTGTCTGGTTGGACAAGGCCGCAATGGCATGATATCCGGTAACCTGTTTCGGCGTGTGGCATTTTGCACAGCCAATGCGGTCAAAAATCTTAGCCCCTTCTCTTACCGGTTTGTTGTTTATATTACGCGGTGCCGGAACAGCTAAAGTTCTGCAGTAAAGCGCCACCTGGTTTAAAACATCATTGTTGATTTCCGGATCGTCGTTCAGACCGTCCTGCCCGTTGGACTGATTGTAACCGGTTTCGTTAGGAAAGACCGGATTCGTGATCCCCATATCTTCCACATAAGCCGCCGCACATTGTACCAGTATGGTTCCGGTATTGGCTTTCCAGCCAAATCTTCCCAATACGGTTTGCTGCAGTTTCGGATCCCAGACAAAGTTTGCTTTCCCGGAAATCCCGTCACCATCGGCATCATTAACATCCTGTAAAGCGAGGATATTGGCTTCCGGTATGGCTTCCAGTAATCCCAATCCGAAAACCGGAGTTCCGATTCTTGGGGACAGCATCATGTTTGCCGGTAAAGGAATATAAGGATTCACCAGGGTTATTGTCGGTTTTCGTAAGGTTATAACGGTACCGTCTGCCAGTGTTTCCGTTTTTTCCGTAAACACAACCTGATAGGCTGCTTCCGGTGTGTAACCAAACAAAGCCTGGTTTTGAATCTGTAAGCCGAAGCCCGGTGCCGAAAGCGGTCCGCCGTGACTGTCCATTCCTGGAATACTGGCTCTGACCAGCAATCCGCTTCGGTTGTTAATCATCACCGGAAAGGCCGAACGCCCGTCTCTGGGATGACAGGCAATACAGGAAGAGTTATTAAAAATAGGTCCTAAACCGGGATTCACATTTGCCGGAGCTGTTACAAAAACAGCTTCAAACTGTACATCACCAGCCAAATGTATTCCTAAACTTTCGGCATCAAGATTGGGCGCCGGAGTACTAAACGCATTACTTGTCGCTAAAAATACGGTCGTACCACCACCTGCCAGTAACCGATCGTTTAAATCAGGAATATCTTCATAAACATCATTGTCACTATTATCGCAGGAAAGGAAAGCGACACTCAAAAAACTTAATACTAGGTATTTTTTTATCATTATTGGTATAAATTAGAAAATACCCCACTTAATAAATAAGTGAGGTATTAAAAAGACATCATAATAATAGTCGCTGGTATTCCTCAATCCCTGAGCCTATATTATAACAGTCTTATTTATAGTTACTATGGCAATACTATTCGTTAATTATTAATTAGCGGTAATAACTGAGTCTGTAATAAATTGAATAATTCATTTACTTTTTCCTGAGCATTTTCCACTGCCGGTCTGTTGTTATAGATCGCATCTGTAAACGATACCGGGATGGCTTCAATTGCTGTAATTGCTTCACTGATCTTCGCTTTGATAGTAGCATCCAATTGTGGGTTTCTAGCCGCAACCACATCGGTAAGTCCTTTACCGTCTATAGCATTATAATCTCCTAAATAAACATTCTGAACGCTACGGATGTTGTCTGCAAAATCCAATAATGAATTTTTACTGAAACGTGATTCTTCAGCCTGTGGCGAAACTCCTTCTCCGTTAGGACCGTTTAAAGGCTCCTGGATTTTAGTATTGGCAACCTCATCGGCAATTGTGATGATTCCATGTACGAATTCTTCTAACGCCGCTTTCTGTGACGGGTATTTCACATTATTAGCATTTCCGGCTGTTAAGAAGTAAGCTACATAATTTCCGGCAGAACTGCTCCATCCGTTAATTAATGTTTGTGTATTGTTCTGTAAATCTTCAGCAGCAGCTTTAAGGTATTCAAATTCTCTTGCTGTAATCTGAGCAACGGTTTTAGTTCCGTTTTCTCCCCATAATAAAAACTCTATAAGGTGAAATCCTCTTGCTTCCGGGTTAGATGCAATAACGTTAGCAGTGATTGGCTGGCCACTGGACAGGATGTTGTTCATCGCTTCCACATCTACCGGCCAGGTATCCATGGCAGGATCCAAACCTCCGTTACCAAGTGCATCATCTGCTACCGGTCCGTATAAAAATCCTTCCGATTGTTCCCATGGTTTTCTGGTTGCGCTCCATGCTAATCTTGCAGCAGCAAGATTATCCTGAGTTGGTGCAGCTGCTAAAGTGTTAATAGCTGTTCTTAACGCCGTTGCTCTTTGGTTTAGTGTTTTATATGTTTCCACTACAACGTTAGAGGCAACATTACTAATTACATTTGAATATAATGACGCATTCGGGTCTACATAATTTGTGTCGTCGTTATTACTGCAATTTACTAATGCTAATGCCATTGCAATAAATCCTAAACTTAAAACTCTTCTTTTCATTTATAAAATATTTGTGTTAGTAATCTGTTTTTAGAAGGAGAAACCAATACCGGCAGAAAATGTATTTTCCTGTTGTTTCTCTCCTGTATTCAATGCGGTTACCGGATCAAACTGATACGAACCTAAATTTCTGTTCTGATAATGTGCTTTTAACACGATCTGCGGGTGTACAAACCAGTTGAATCCTCCGGTTATAGCACTTCTTTCCCATCTTGGTTTTTTAACAACGTTTCCTTCCACTCCATGCATCGTATCGTAGTAATCGTATCGCATAAACGGATAGAATTTTTGTTTGGTCGTTTTGTTGAAGAAATGCAGGATCTCGTATCCGGCTTCTGCCGAAAATCCTAAAACACTTTTTCCAACCGGTGTTCTTTTCACCCCTAAGTTGTTTGATAAACTGGCGTTCTTTCTGGAAACGATATTCGAGTTTTCAAGATTTCCGTATAAGATAATGGAATTGAAACGCAGGTAATCTTCGTCATAAGTGATATGTCCTTCAAAAATGGTTACATAAGCACTTTCTTTCATGTCGTTTTTCGGTCTGTTTGCAGCCGCATCGTTAATATAGGCTGACGCTCCGAAATAGGTATTTTTATGGGTTCCGAATTTGTAGTCCAATCGGGCTGTAAATGCCCAGCTTTCGCCCACAGACATTTCAAAACGCTGCTGGTATCCTTCTTTGATCCAGCCTCTTGAGCTAAATCCTGAAGCGTCTAAACCATTGGTAACGGACACTTCATATTTGAATCTTTTTTTCCAGAAGGTTCCGTGGAACTGTACGCCGTTTTCATACCATCCCAAAGGAAGGATTTCGTTTTCCATTTCCTGACGGTGTGTGGTAAAATAAGAGATCGGACGGTCTAAATCCTGAGCAAGTCCAAAGTGGATCTTCATTCTTCCCACCCGCACATTGAAGTAAGGACGAACGGCCAGGTTGATGTGGATCTGCTCGATCTTCACTTCTCCTCCGGCTTCCACTTCTTTTTCATATTCTCCGGCTTCTTCCTGGGTATCCAGCTCTACTGTGGAACCGGTTCCGCCGTGTTCAAATTCTATTTCCGATTTAAAACTGATCCAATCATTGAAATTGTATCCCAGGTATAAATTAAGGCGTTCCGCATCAAATTTATCTTTCATTCCCAAATCGGTATCGTAACGTCTGTAGTTGTAATAGTTAACAACTCCGTATCCGCTTAAAGTAAACTTACTCCAGTCAAAAAGGGTTTTATTTTCTTTAATAAAATCGGCTTTAACCTGTTGTTTCAGTTCTTCTCTCAACTCTTTTTTTATCTCCTCCTTAAGCTTCTTAACGCTTACAGAGTCAACGCTTTGCGCGTATCCGTTAAAAGTAAAAATGGCTAGTAATAAAAGTAATATTCGGTTCATGTAATTTTGAAATTTTCGGCAAAGCTATATATTTATTTTTAATAAGTCTAAATAAGTTCATTATTTTTTTAACTTTGCCCTAACTTTTATTTAAGCTTTTTTTATGTTAAAAGAGTCCGAATCCGCTAACGATACGCTTCTCAGCATTTTCATTTCTTTAAAAAAATACCTGGAAAACCGTTTTCAAAAATGCCGTTCTGCCTTATTCACCCCGATTGATAATTCGCAGTTAATTCTATTCCGGATAGTTTTCGGAATACTGATTTCATGGCATTGCATCCAGTGCATTATGAACGAATGGGTAAGACGCAATTTTATACTGCCCACCTATACTTTTTCCCATATCGGGATGGAATGGCTGCAACCGCTGCCGGGAGAAGGCATGCATTACTATTTCTATTTTATGGCACTTTTGGGTGTTTTTATTTCCATTGGTTTATTTTACCGCTGGAGCCTCGGTCTGTTTACCCTTTTATGGGCAGGTGCTTATTTTATGCAGAAAACAGCCTATAACAATCATCACTATTTGTTATTGCTGGTTTGCATTATCATGCTGTTTCTCCCTGCCAATGCTTCCCATTCTGTAGATGCCAGACGAAATCCGGACATCCGCAGCAATACGGTTCCTTCCTGGTGCATCTGGGTTATGATCCTGCAAATCGCCATTGTCTATTTTTTTGCTACAGTTGCTAAACTCTATTCCGGTTGGCTGGATGGCAGTTTTACCAAAGGGATGCTGCACAAAAATGCCATTCCGCTTTTAGAAAATTTATACAACCAGCAGTGGTTTTATCTGTTTATTGCCTATGCCGGAATTTTATTCGACTTATTGATTGTGCCGGCATTGCTATGGCACAAAACCCGGAAATATGCTTTTATGGCTTCGCTGTTTTTCCATTTGTTCAACAAATTGCACCTGGGCATTGGTATCTTCCCGTTTATGGCATTGTCCTTTTCGATCTTTTTCTTTCCGCCGGAAACCATCCGAAAGCTGTTTTTCCGGAATAGAACTGCTGTTGAAAAGACACCGCTGAAACCCGATTACGGAAGAAAAATGGTGCTGTATTTCTTTATTCCGTTTTTTATATTCCAGGTTTTATGCCCTTTGCGGCACTGGGTAATTAAAGGCGACGTGCTCTGGACCGAAGAAGGACACCGCCTGAGCTGGCGGATGATGCTGCGCAACCGCAGCGGCTATACCAAATTTTTAGTGGTCAATAACGAAACCGGAAGGCAGCATTATTTCAAGCTGAAAAAACTGCTTACCAAAAAACAGATCCGCGGGATGCAGACCAAACCGGATATGATCTGGCAGACAGCCCAAAAAATCAAGGAACACTATCAGCTAAAAGGAAAAAAAGTGAGTATTTATATCGATTCAAAAGTGGCTATTAATAAAAAGCAGCTCCGAAGGCTTATTGATCCCAATGTCGATTTTGCCAAGGCAGAATGGAATTACTTTTCTCATAATGAATGGATTCTATTATACGATTAATAGCAACAAAACACTCTAAAATCCGAAAAACCTTGAACTATTCTTAAAAAAAGTAAAAAAACTTGGAACAAATACTAAATAAAATTAGTAGTATTGCACTCTCTATTTAGATTTAGTATAAATAAAAATAACTTACTCATGAATACAACTTTACGCGCCATTTTCTTTTTAACATTCTCCCTGTTGGGTCAAAATAGTATCCTGCAGGCGCAGACAATTACCATTGGAAATGAAACGAGCAATAATATTACCAACGACGCTCCACTAAACGCCGTTTATGAAAAATCTGCCAGCGAAAGTGTTTACCTTTCCAGTGAAATCAATACTTCCGGGACTATAACCGCACTATCGTGGCAGCACAGTTCGACTTTTAATGCCGCTGCGACGAACAATCTGAAAGTTTATTTAAAGTTATCCAGCCTCAACAGTTTACCTACCGGTGCTGTGGGAACTACCGATTTTGCAGGCTATACCGAAGTCTATTCCGGCAGCCTTCCGGCAATCGCTACAGCGGGCTGGAATACAATAACGCTTAACACACCGTTTGCTTATAATAAAAGTGCCGGTAACCTGTCGGTATTGGTTGTCAGAGATGCCGCTACCAAAGACGATAACAACTATCCGCGTTTCAGAGCAACAACAACCAACCCGAATTATTTGTCCCGTAAATACAGCAATGGAGTCAACTTTTTTAACCCTACTGCCCAGCCGTGGACCAGTACGACGAGCATGGATCGTTTTTTCTACCGTCCGAATCTTCGTGTAACGATGGCCACAACGGTAAGCTACTGCCCTATCGGGAACAACAACAGCTGCCTGTATGGCGGAACGGTAACGAACGTTACCTTTGCCGGAATTAACAATACCACCGAATGCAGCCAGGACAACTATTCGTATATCGACTATACGCAGGCGGTTAATGGCGCACAGGTTACCAAAGGGGCTGCCTATACTTTAAGCGTAACCGTTGACAATCCGGGAAATAGCGGCGGTGTGGGTGCCTGGATCGATTTTAATAAAAATGGTATTTTTGAAAGCTCGGAGTTTTTTAGTTTAGGAACGCAAAACAGCAGCAACAGTACTGTTTTCAGCAGTGCAGCGATACAGATTCCGGCAACGGCACAAACCGGAACCACCCGGATGCGAATCCGTTCGAAAAGATTAACCGGTGTTACTGCTGCAGAATCCTGTGAATTCATTGGCAGTGCCCGCGGAGAAGTAGAAGATTATACAGTAAACATCGCCGAACAGCCTATGGGAGTATCGGATTTTGATAAAACTGCCGTAAAAATTTACCCGAATCCCACTGCAAATGTTGTGACCATTGCATCTTCAGAAACAATAAAAACCATTTCCGTATACACACCACTGGGTCAGCAGATCATATCGGGCAAAGAAAATCAAATCGATTTATCGGCTTACACCCAGGGAATCTATCCGGTTAAAATTGAATTTGAAAACGGACAGATCCAGTTTAAAAAGATTATTAAAAAATAGTTTATTACCATGAAAATTACCTGCCTGCTATTGCTGTTGAGTACGTTTAGTTATGCACAGCACTGGGAAACAAATTTTGAAGAAAGTAAAAAAAGTGCTGCGGCAGAAAACAAGAATATTATCCTGGTTTTCTCCGGTTCCGACTGGTGTGCACCCTGCATCAAATTAGACAAGGCCATCTGGAGTTCGGAAGCTTTTCAAACAGAAGCAAAAACCAACTGGGTACTGGTAAAAGCCGATTTTCCGAAGAAGAAAACCGCGGCACTGTCCGAAACCCTGAAATCCCAGAATGCCTCTCTGGCAGAACAATATAATAAAGAAGGCCATTTTCCGCTGGTTGTGGTTTTGGATAAAAACGGAAAAGTACTGGGAAAAACCGGTTACAAAAACGTTAATCCGGAAGAATACATCAAATTATTACACACTTTAGAAAAGAAAATATGAAACGGTTAATTCTTCTTTTTTGTCTTTTTAGCCTCACCACCCTTTCTGCCCAGATTGCCCAGAAAAGAGTTGTAAAACTAATGGGAAGCCGGTTTGACATTACCATAGTCGCCAAAGATGCTCCAACGGCAGATGCCTACATCGATACCGCTGTTGCTGAAATTACGCGAATTGAAAATCTTATTTCCGAGTGGATGCCGCATACGCAGGTTTCCCAAATCAACCAGAATGCCGGAATCAAACCCGTAGTGGTAGACAAAGAGCTGTTTGACCTGACCGAAAGGGCCATTGGTTTTTCAAAACTAACGGACGGTGCTTTCGACATCAGCTTTGCCGCTGCCGATAAGATCTGGAAATACGACGGCAGCATGACCGAATTGCCTTCGCCGGAAGCCGTTAAAGAATCGGTAAAAAAGATCGGCTATCAAAACATTATCCTGGACAGGGAAAAGAGTACCATATTCTTAAAACTTCCGGGTATGAAAATCGGTTTCGGTTCTATCGGAAAAGGCTATGCAGCCGATAAAACCAAGGATTTCATGATGGCTAAAGGTGTTGTCGCCGGTATTATTAACGCTTCGGGCGATATGAATACCTGGGGAAAACAGCCGGATGGCAAAGAATGGACCGTTGGCATTACCAATCCGATGAATAAAGACCGTGTTTTTGCTGTTTTTCCTTTAACAAACAGTGCCGTGGTAACTTCCGGCAATTATGAAAAATATGTCATGCTCAACAACAAACGCTATTCCCACATTATCGATCCCAGAACCGGTTACCCGGCTACCGGAATTGCCAGTGTGACGGTATTTGCCAAAAGTGCCGAAATGGCTAACGGTCTTTCAACTTCCGTAGTGGTACTGGGCCGCGAAACCGGAATGAACCTGATCGACCAGATTCCGCAGGTAAGTGCCGTAATTGTTGACGATGCCGGAAAGGTTTATTATTCCAGGAATGCCCATATTAAGAAATTAAAAAAATTACGTAAATGAAATTAACAATACTCTGCTTATTGTGTCTTGTTTGTTATTCCTGCAATACCGTTAAGGAATATGAAAAGCAAAACATCAATGATCCCGATATGAAACTTTCTGCCCGTTCGTCCGAACGATATGAAACTAATTTTCAAATTTATCGCGAAGGCGCTTCCGGTGCCAATGGCGGAAAAACAGGAGGAGGCTGTGGCTGCAATTAAATCATGAAAAAAATTCTATTTATTACAAGCCTTTTTTATCTTACCTCAGCAAATTCACAGGAAAAAGACAGCACCGCTGTTTATAAAAAAAGAGTTTTAGAAACAGCCGAAATCGAGTTTTTAGGAAGTTATTACCAGCAGGACGGGAAACATTCCCCTGTGGGTGGCGGTATTGGTAGTGAAGAACTAAAAGATTACACTTCTAATATTGTATTGTCCATTCCGGTGAGTGATGATGGTGTTTTAACCATCGATGCCGGTTTTTCGGCCTATACTTCTGCTTCTTCCAGTAACATCAATCCTTTTGTTAGTGACGGTTCTTTTACGACCACGACCAATAACAACAATACGGGCGCTTCAAGAAGTATGAATTCCAACACGCCGTATACGAATAAAGACGATGATTACTACAATACAACAACAACTGTTCCGGCACCATACGGAAGTCCGTGGATAGAATCGACCGGTGCTTCGCGCAAGGATGTTTTAAAAACACTTTCGGCGAGCTACAGTCACAGTTCCGACAACCGTAATACGATCTGGAATGCGAATGCCAGTGTTTCTAAAGAATATGACTACCAGTCCTTTGGCGTTGGCGCAGGCCTTGCGAAGCTTTTTAACGATAAAAACTCGGAGATCAGTCTGAAAGCCAGTGCCTATTTTGACAAATGGTATGCTATTTATCCAACAGAGCTGCACGAGTATTCTTTATACGGGATGCATTTCCAGAATAGCGGCTACTTTAAAGGAGTAAACATCCTGGACGAATACGGTATGGCCACAACGAATTACCTGCCGAAATCCTTCCATCCTTTTTCAAACGAGAAAAGAAATTCCTATTCGATGTCTTTAGGGTTCTCGCAAGTACTGACCAAGAACCTGCAGGCGTCCGTATTCATGGATCTTCTTTATCAGGATGGTTTACTTTCTACACCTTACCACCGTATTTATTTTGCCGATAAGGCGAATTACTATATCGGACAACCGCGCTATATCCCTATTTATGATAGTCCGGGGAATGTTGGTGTTTTCAGATTGGCGGATGATGTGGAGCGACTGCCGAAAACCCGTTTTAAGGTTCCTGTGGGCGCCCGTTTGAATTATTATATCAACGAGCAGTTTGTCGTTAGAAGTTACTATCGTTACTATGCTGACGATTGGGGACTTGAGGCTCATACTGCCAGTATTGAAATTCCGTACCGCATTTCTGAATATTTCACCATACTGCCGATGTACCGTTTTTATACGCAAAAAGGGGTTCGCTATTTCGCTCCGTTTGAAAAGCATTATTCGTTTCAGAAGTATTATACATCCGATTATGACCTGTCGTCATTTGACAGTCATCAGTACGGAATCGGGTTAAGCTATTCGGATATCCTGACCCACGCCCGGGTCCTGAAATTCGGATTAAAGAATATTGATTTCCGCTACAACCGGTATGAAAGAAGCGATGCTTTAAAAGCCGACATCTTTTCACTGGGGATCAAATTTGTACAATAAATACTAACCAAATAATTTATCAATTAATTTAAATGTTATCTCTTATGAAGAAAAAACTATTTTTAATGTTAACCATTATTACGGCTATTACTTTTTTTAGCTGTAACAAAGATGAAGATACTGTTGCGTTGCAAAGCAATCCGATTATCGGGACCTGGAAGCTTGTTGAGGAATACAGCAACAATCAGCTAGTTGTTTTAAACAACTGTAACCTGCAGGAAACCTATATTTTCGGGGAACAACAATTCACACACGAAGCATATTCCAATACCGGAAAAATGAAATTTGACGATTCTTTGGCTCAAAAAGGCGGAGACGACGATGATGACGATGATCACGGCGGAAGCGGTGGAGACGACGACGATGACGATGACGATCACGGACCGGTTAATCCAAATCCAGGTAACGGAGGCGGTGACGACGACGACGATGACGATCACGGCGGTAACGGAAGCGGAACTTGTGTACTGGCTGAAACAGTTATCGGTTACTGGGCAAATGCAGAAAACGCTTACCACCTGACCAGTACCAACATCACAGATACTAAAAATATTATCTTTACCGATAACGGGAATAAGTTCTACTATGAAAAAACTACTACTGTTAACGGTGTGACCGTAACTAAAAAATATGTTTTCAAAAGACAATAATCATAATTGCCTGTAAACAAAAAAGCTGTTTGAAATTCAAACAGCTTTTTTTTATGCTATCCTGCCGTGCAGTTGTTTAAAATATTCGAAGGCTTTAACGAGGCGGCTTCCATACCACGAAAACATTTCACCGTCTACAAAAACGGTTTTGGCATGATGGGTAAACCTGCCGATCTCAAAGGTGTGCTCGTCCTTAAACGGATACGGCTCCGACGAAAGAAAAACCAGGTCCGGATCGCCTTCCAGACGAATCTTTTTTAGTTCGACTTCCGGATAACGTCCTTTACTTTCATAAATATTATGGAAGTTATTCAGCTTTAATAATTCATTGATAAAATTATCGGAACCGGCCGCCATATACGGATCTCTCCAAATAAAATAGGCCGCTTTTTTGACGGGTTTGTCTGCTATGAACCGTTTGAAATCTTCGTAGGCATAATTGGTTTTATCGATCCATTTCCGGGCATCGGTGCGTTTATTGAACAATTGTCCGAAGTCGGAAATCATTTTTAAATTGTCTTCAATCGTAATAATATTGGTCACCCAAACCGGGCAGATTTTAGACAGCTCCTCCACTATTTCCTGGGTATTTTCTTCTTTATTGGCAATAATGATATCCGGTTCGAGTAACCGGATCTTTTCGGCATGTACTTTTTTAGTACCGCCAATGATCTTTTTGGTTGCTTTTAAATGATACGGATGTATGCAGAATTTTGTTATCCCGACAATATTTTCCTCTAATCCTAATTCGAAAAGTAATTCTGTTTGCGAAGGCACCAGAGAGATTATTCTTTTGGGAGTGGTTTCAAAAGAATGCAGTGTTCCTAATTGATCTGTGAACATTTTCATAGTGCAAAAATACAAAAAGCGCTATCGTTGTAATGAAAAATCAGCCTGAATGGAAAACTTTTATTTTGGTTTTCGGGACTGTTTGTGTTTATGGGTATTGGCCGCTAAAAACAAAAAATGGTTGTCTTAAATCAGGAACCGGGAATGGTTGCGGTTTTCCCCATTTGCTTCAACCCTGTTTTATCCGGCGGATGAAATACAGGGTTGAAACCTTATAAGGTAATTTTATTTTGCAGCCAGGATGGCTTGCATTTCCTGTTGCATTTTTAGTGCTTCGGCTCTGGCTTTTTCGGCAAAATCGGTCCCGTCTGAAGCATAAATAATACCGCGTGACGAATTGATCAGTAAGCCTACATTGTCGTTCATACCGTATTTACATACTTCCGAAAGGCTGCCGCCCTGTGCGCCAACTCCGGGAACTAATAAAAAACTATCCGGGATGATCTTTCTGATCTCCGTAAAATATTCTGCTTTGGTTGCCCCAACCACATACATCAGGTTACTGCTGTTCTTCCATTCTTTGGAAGTTGCAATTACTTTTTTATACAGCTCTGCGCCATCCACCATTTGGGTCTGGAAATCAAAGGCTCCTTCATTGGACGTTAAGGCCAGCATTATCGTGTGTTTGTTCTCAAAAGCTAAAAACGGTTCCACACTGTCTTTCCCCATATATGGCGCCACGGTTACACTGTCGAAATTCAGATCTTCAAAAAAAGCTTTTGCATACATAGACGACGTGTTTCCGATATCTCCTCTTTTAGCATCGGCTATTGTAAAGATGTCCGGATACTTTTCATTAATATAACGGATTGTTTTTTCCAGTGACTGCCAGCCTTTAATTCCGTAAGCTTCATAAAAAGCTGTATTCGGTTTGTAGGAAACGGTAAGATCGTGTGTGGCATCGATGATTGCTTTATTGAATTCGAAAATAGGATCTTCCAGTGCTAAAAGGTGCTTTGGAATTTTATTCAAATCGACATCCAGGCCCACGCACAGGAATGATTTTTTTTGTTGAATCTGCTGAATTAGTTGTTGTGTTGTCAAAGTAGTGTGTTGTTTATGATTACTGGCAAATTTCGGAAAGTTTCAGAAAGCTGCCAAAAGGTTAAAAAAAATGCCACACTTAGATTGTTCTTCCGTGTGACATTTTTTGATAGTATTGCATTTAAAAAAAATTAAAATACTTCGCTTTCTTTTAATTTCTCGGTGTTGCTTACCAATTGTAATTCGTCGATTACTTTCTGGATGCTTCCGTTCATTACCCCGTCCAGATCGTATAATGTCAATCCGATTCTGTGATCGGTAACACGTCCCTGCGGATAGTTATAGGTACGGATTTTAGCAGAACGGTCACCGCTGCTCACCTGTGAGTTACGTTTTTTAGCATCTTCTTCCTGTTTCTTTGCCAATTCCATTTCGTATAAACGGGAACGCAATACCGTTAGTGCTTTATCTTTATTTTTATGTTGCGATTTCTCATCCTGACACTGTGCCACCAAACCGGTTGGAATGTGTGTCATACGTACAGCCGATTTTGTTGTATTTACCGACTGACCACCAGGACCTGACGAACAGAAAAAGTCAATACGCACATCATTCATATCAATCTGTACATCAAATTCTTCTGCTTCCGGAAGTACCATAACGGTCGCTGCCGAAGTGTGAACACGTCCCTGAGTTTCCGTTTGCGGAACACGCTGTACACGGTGAACACCTGCTTCAAATTTTAAAGTACCATACACATCTTCTCCGGTTACTTCAAAAATAACCTCTTTGAATCCTCCCGAAGTTCCTTCGTTCATATCCACTACAGATGTTCTCCATCCTTTACCTTCACAGTATTTGGTATACATACGGAATAAATCGCCGGCAAAAATACTGGCTTCATCTCCTCCGGTACCGGCACGGATCTCCACCATTACGTTTTTAGCATCTTCCGGATCTTTCGGGATCAACAAGAACTTGATTTCTTCTTCAAGTTCCGGTAAGCGTTCTTTTGCTTCATCCAATTGCAATTTGGCCATTTCTACCATTTCCGCATCAGAACCGTCGGCAATTATTTCGTTCGCTTCCTTAATATTCCCGTCAAGATTTACATACTCATCGCGTTTTTCAACCAATGCTTTTAAATCCTTGTATTCTTTATTTAACTGTACATAACGCTTCTGGTCGGCAATAACATCCGGCTGGATAATTAAGTCCGAAATCTCATCAAAACGTTGTTTTACTATTTGAAGTCTGTCTAACATCTTTTGTTTCTCCTTTATTGGAGTGCAAAATTACAAAAAAATCCGTTTAGTTTCTAACAGTAGCCCTGTAGATTTTTTTTATACATTTGAAATTAAAATCAAGCGGTTATGGAAAATTTCGATTGGACTACATTCACGATAAGGATTGCCATAAACACTACTATTTCAAAACTTTATGCTGCCTGGACACAGGCTTCCGAAATAGAAAAATGGTTCCTGAGCAATGCCAATAATTTCGATCCCGACGGAAATATCATCGCTAAAAACACCCCGGTTCAAAAAGGGTTTCGCTATGAATGGAACTGGTATTTGTATGATGTCATGGAGATGGGAACATTTACCGAAGCTAACGGCAGGGATGCCCTTCAGTTTACCTTTGCCGGATCGTGCCTGGTTGCAATCAAACTTACCGACCACAAAGAATATGTACTGGTCGAACTGACTCAAAAAGACATTCCGACAGATGATCATTCCAAAAAAGAAATCCGTCTGGGCTGTCACAGCGGCTGGTCCTTTTATCTGGTGAATCTGAAATCCGTTTATGAAGGCGGACTGGATTTAAGAAACAGGAATCCTAATTTAAAACCAATGCTCAACAACTAAAAACCCTGATAATTATGGCTAAAAAAAGTATCACACTGGCGGCAATCGCAATGACGGCTCTGGTGGTTTCCTGCCAGAAAAAAGAAAAAACGGAAACCACAGCCCCGGAACCCGCAGCAAAAACCTATGCCCTGATTGACAAGGCTTCCTGGCTGGTTGGCGAATGGGGCAATACCTCCAAAGAAGGTGTTTTAACCGAAACCTGGACCAGACTAAACGACAGTACGCTAACCGCACAGACCTACTTTGTGACGGGTAAAGACACCGTTCATACCGAAAGTGTTGTACTGGAACAAAAAATGGACAGTTTGTTTTATATCCCTACCGTTAAAAATCAAAACGACGGCAAGCCGGTTACTTTTAAATTGACCAGCAGCACAGATCAGCTTCTGGTTTTTGAAAACCCGAAACATGATTTCCCGCAGAAGATCACGTATAACAAGATTACAAACGATAGCCTGGTCGCAGCAATTTCCGGAATGAAAAACGGAAAAGAAAGCAAGGAAAGTTATCCGATGAAGAAAAAATCATAACCACAAAAAACGCGTCATAAATGACGCGTTTTTTGTTAGCGGCGTGCTTTGAAATAATCTTCAAAGAAAGAACAGTCGCTGGTTAACGATGTATAATCGTCACTGTAATTATTCTTTAAATCGGAATAATAGCGGTTCTTACCCAGAAGATAGCTGTCATAATCCTTTATGTCCGAGCCATAACGATCCGGATAACGATAGGCCAATCTATTCTTTTCACATCTCCCGATCATTCGCAGACACAACGCTTTAAACTTCCGGGTTTTAGCATTTTCCAGTGCCAGCCTGTAATATTTTTTAGCCAGATTGCATTCGTAATATTCCGATTCATCTTCCAGTACGCTGTGATTGCCGCTGCTTGACCAGGAATAACGCCGCATCATCCAGGCATTCCCATATTGCGTCATGTTGTAATAGCAATTGGCGGCCAGAAAATAATAATAGTCCCGGTTTTGCTCTGCCGGATTATCTGCTTTATTGAGATACCTGATCAGCTGGCGGGTTATACTGGTCTTGGTGAGTCGCATCGAATCTTTTACCGCAATAAATTTCGGGGTATAATTCAATTCATAAAATGGATTTTTGTCAAACACATTGCTGTAATCCCAATAACTAGCTGTTTTTTCCCAGGCTGTATATTTTTTATCCCAAAAATCCTGCGTTACTTTTTTAAAACCCGCCAGGGCAGCAGGCAACTCATTCCGGCGGATGTATTTTGTACCGAGCAAATCATACAAGCGGGGTATTTCCTTTTGCAATCCGTTATATTTCCAGGCAGAGAAAACGTCCTTTTTATTTCGGTTAGCCAGTATATCGCCTATCAGCCGTTCCAGTTGTTTCGGAGTATACATGACATTCACATAATCAAAATAATTGTCATAAAAATCGAAATAGGTATCCCCTTTGTTCTTTTGTGTTTTCCAAACCACCTCCGAACTGTAACGATCACCATTTCCTAATCGGGTATATAGCAAAGCGGCATCTGTTGTATTTCCTTTATACTCTAACTCCCTGCCCAAAGCAAAAATAAATTTCTGGTTGTCTTTATTCTTAAGAATGATTGTTTGTACTTCTTCCGGAATAACAGCCTTCCCGTTTGCCTGATTAGCGGTGAGATTTAATGCCTTTAGCAGCGCTAACTGTTTTAACAGGGCTGTATTCGATTTATTTTCCTGAGCCAATTGCCCGATCAGTACCAAACTTTCCGAATAGTCTTTCGTGATAAAAAGCAAATGTGCCTTAGTAGTTTTCCAGAATACGGCATCTTCAACCTTGTTTATATTCACGGTATTGACAAAACGCAAAACTTTCCGGGCATAGTCCCTGTCGTTTTCAACCCTTTTTAAAACAATTTTCACGGAATTATCTTCCCAAAATGACGTTACGGACGGACTGAACAAGGAATAATAAGGCGTAAAAATCCAGTCTTCAATTTTATTGACTTCCCGCAACAAAAGAAAATTTACCGCTTCCGATCTGGGATTGTACCGGTATGTTTTTTCCAGATTTTCCAAAGCTCTGTCGTGTTTTAAAATACCGGCTAAAAAATAAACACTTGCTTTTTCCTGGTTTGTTGCAGCATATTTCAAAACCTGATCAATAGGAACAGCTGTATTATATTGCTGGGCAATCATAAAACGTTTGTCCGGGGCATTTTCAAAAACCCTGGCGGCATAAAAATTAGCCAGTGCCTTGTCTGTTTCAGCCAAAGTTCTGAAATACAAACTCCAGTAGTTCAGAATATCCTGATTGCCCTGATTCTTAAACACGGTATCATACAACTTCCGGATGGTTGCAAAATCCTTATTGTAAAAGGCCAGCCGAATGGCTAAAAAAGTATAGCGGCGTTTTATTTCATTATTCGCAACCTGCTTAGACAGCCGGATGGCTTTGTCGATCTGTTTGGTCCGTTCCGGCAATATTGCTCCCGAGCGGCGTTCCCAGGGATCATCCAGCCAGGTGTTAAAAAACTCACAGCTCTTGGCAAATTTCAGGTAATTGATTGCTTCCCAATCCTGCTGCCGGTGCAAATACTGCAGCATTTTATTATCATTCCCGATCGTTTTATCTCCATACAAAACCTCCCAGACAGCCGAAGCAGGAACTTTATGGTTACAATACCGCAGCCACAACACCTCATTAGGCGATAATTCTGCTTCTTCCTCTTCATATAGCGCTTTTGGCTTAAACGAATCCGAAGAATAATTAAATTCCGAATAGCCGTAATAACGGAAAACATTCGGATTAAAGAATGAAAAGCGCAGTTCTTCTCCGTAAGGATAAAACCCGCAGGCAAAAAGCGGTTTACTGACTAAAATCAGAATAAAAAGCAGAAAGTTCTTCATCGCTGCAATTGCTTAATTGTTGTTCGTCTAAATGAAAAAGGGTCACTGTGGTTGTCTTATCAAAGGCCACATTCTTTTTGATAATCCGGATAGCCTGCCGGATCGTTCCGGCAGTAAGCTCTTCCAGTTTAACCCGGTCGCCAATCCGCAGATACACATCTTCCACAACCGTATCTTTCGTAATTTCATACCATAACGGTTTTACAGGTTTCAGGATTTTCTTTACCGCTTTAATATCGGTATAAACCACTTTTGAAAACTGATTGTTCTGGTATACCTGCAGCCAGGAATAAACCGGTAACGCAACATCCAGATGCAGCGGATATTTCTTTTTAGCAGGCAAATAGCTTTTTAATTCCTCAAGGTCCAGTATCGAATTTTTACGGGAACTTTCCAGCGGATTAATCAGGTTATAACACATTAACGTCACTTTATCCACCGGAGGCACACCCATTTTATCAGGGTATTTATACGGATACAGGCGCAGCGTACAGCTGATCTGTTTCCCGGAAAGGGATTTGAGTTTCTTTAAAAAATAGAAATAATTGTCCTTCGTTTTTAAAGTCCAGTCACAGTCCATCTGGTATTCCTTAACTTCCGGCTGCTTCCCGAATCGTTCCTTACAATATTTCTCAATCAGGAAATGAACATTGTCTGCCAGTGTATCCAGACTTCCCTTACTGCTTTGACTGAAAACTTTGTTTTTCAGGTAAACCGTCGGAATAATATGCAGATTGCCTTTGGGCATTGAAAAATTCAGATTGGTCTTTGAAACCGGATAATTTCCCATTTCATTGCTATTGTCAACTTCAAAAAATTTGACATATAATTTTTGTACCTGCAGCTTTTTAACAATCGAATCCTCCCTGTTTGAAAAATACCCATCATAACTTTTCCAGTAATAGAACGCTTTTTCCACATTTTCAATCTTGTGCTGACATGACAAAAACAGCAAGGCAGCCATTCCTGAGAATATAACATTTTTCATTTTAGCCTGTATTTCTTTTTAAGATAAATCCGTATTAAAGTTATGTTATTTTCTGAATGTATTAACAACAAAAAAAGCCTGTTTTAATATTTAAAACGAGCTTTTTTTATTGTTATTTTAATTCACTTTTGTTAGTGTTATGTTAGTGGGTATTGTAAAAGTGCTTGGCTGGCCTAAGCCACGCATTCCCATAGGTAAAGTTACCTCCCATTGCGCCGTATCAGGATTAACCGGATTGATTGTCATTTCTAAATTTCCCCTTACTCCTGTTGGGTATGAAGGATTTAAGACACCGGCAACATCAAATACTTGTCCTGTCATCTTATAATTCTCTAACGCTTTACCCGCAATAATAATTGTCGACCATGGGGTGACTGAATTACCTATATTTTTTTCAGATGTATAAATAACCTGTTCATTTGGCTGCCCGTAATTCTGAACTAATTTATAGTGTCCGCATAATTCATCTATATAAAACTTCGGATTTTCATTGATGTAGCTGGCTTTCGTTTCTTTCCAAAATCTTATAACAAAAGTTTGGTTTCCGTTTTGATAAATCCAGGTTCCGATAAATGGAGTAAAATAATTGTTTACATCCTTATAGTAGTAATAAGCGATTAGAGGACTCTTTTTAAAATTAGAGTTGTAAAATTGTCTTATGTCCACTGTTTTCTCTGTCTGTGCATAAGAAAAAAAGACTGTAAATATTAATAAAAACAGGTATACTATTTTTTTCATAATATATGAGTTTAACAGGATTAACTTATCTCAGACTAAACGGATATATAATCACTAATTAAAAAATATGTCTATATGATATAACACAAAAACCTGATAGCAATTAGGTCAGTTGTAACAAACAAATTGCTGCAATATCGTCATTGAATAGTAGTCCCAAAAAGTATATAAAACCCGATAAAACTTCCCGGCTTTTTTATGTTACTGATTAACTTTTGTTAGTGTTATGTTAGTGGGTATCGTAAAAGTACTTGGTTCGTCTGAGCCACGCATTCCCATAGGTAATATTACTTTCCATTGCGCTGTGTTCAGGTTAACTGGGTTTATTTCCATACTCAACTGCCCTTTTACACCTAAAGGATAAGCAGGATTCACTACTCCAGTAATATCATAAACGAAACCACTCATCTTATATGGCTCAATTGGCTGATTTCCCATTACAATAGTTTCCAAAGGCGTTGTTGAATTTCCTATATTGATTTGAGAAGTATAAATTACCTGTTCGTTGGACAGTCCGTAATTTTGAACTAATTTATAATGTCCTCTCAATTTGTCAATATAATATTTAGGTGGATTATTAGGATATCCCGGGACTTTTTCAACTTTCCATAAAGTTAAAATAAAGGTTTGATTCCCGTTTTGATAAATCCAATTTCCAATAAATGGGATGAAATTGTTGTCAATATCTTTATAGTAGTATGTAAAAAAGGGACTTGGCTTAAAGTTTGAATCAAAATATTGTCCGATATTTTCTATTTTTTCCTGTTGTGCATAAGAAAAAAAGACTGTAAACATTAATAAAAACAGGTATACTATTTTTTTCATAATATATGTGTTTAACGGGATTAACTTATCTCATACTAAACGGATATATAATCACTAATTAAAAAATATGTCTATGTGATATAACACAAAAACCTGATAGCAATTAGGTCAGATGTAACAAACAAATTGCAGCAATATCTTCATTGAATAGTAGTATCAAAAAGTATATAAAACCCGATAAAACTTCCCGACTTTTTTATGTTACTGATTAACTTTTGTCAGTGTTATATTAGTGGGTATTGTAAAAGTGCTTGGCTGGTCTAAGCCACGCATTCCCATAGGTAAAGTTACCTCCCATTGCGCCGTATTAGGATTAGCCGGATTGATTATCATTTCTAATTCTCCTCTAACTCCTGTCGGGTATGATGGGTTTAAGACACCAGCCACGTCAAAAATAGTACCAGTCATTTTGTATGGTTCCGTTGGTTGGTTGGACATAACAATTGTTGGCCACGACGTTATTGAATTTCCTACATTTTTTTGAGAGGTATAAATTAGCTGTTCGTTTGGCTGCCCGTAATTTTGAACTAATTTATAATGTCCGCGTAACTCATCAACATAGTACTTTGGATTTGTATCTGGGTAGCCAATTTTTGTTTCCTTCCAAAAAAGCATAACAAAAGTTTGGTTCCCGTTTTGGTAAATCCAGGTTCCGATAAATGGGGTAAAATAGTTATTTATATCCTTATAGTAATAAATATAAAAAGGACTTGTGTTAAAATTGGGGTTGTAATATTGTCTTATTTCCTCAATTTTTTCCTGTTGCGAATAAGAAAACGTGGTAATAAACATTAATAAAAAAAGGTATAATATTTTTTTCATAATATGAATGTTTTTAGTTTGAACAAGGTGTTTTAATAACTTTTGACCTTTTAGAGTCATACTCTAACTTTTCAAAGTTTGTAAAAGTCGCATCAACTTCAAATAAAGATATCCCTAAATTTGCTTTCTCAATAAATTTTAGGAATGTTTTTATATCATCTTCGGGATTGGATTGAGTATGTATACCATCTGTTTTATTATAGATTTTTTCAATCAAATCACTAATTTGTAACATTCTCGACATATCTAAAACTGTACCAATCGCCAAATTTTCACCACAAGGATAGCAGAAAGCTTCTAAACAAGAGGCGCAGTTTATCGTCATCGCATATCGTGTACCATCAGCCGTAAAAACATAAAAAACAAAGTTATCAGTATCAATTTTTCCTTTTTGGATTAAATTACTTATTGTTGCCATATCATCCGAAGAGAAAATAGAAAAAGTACCTTCTCCTTTTGGTCCGGATGCATCATGTGTATGCGCTAACATTACATATTTTTGAGGCGGGTTTAAATTAATTTTAATGGTTCCGCCACTTCCTACCGGTACTGTCTGAACTGGATCGGGCGTTTCCGCTGTAGCTGATTTGTCAATAAATATCCCGTTTTCATGACTATCTGAGGTGGTGGCCGCTAAATCGATTAAAGATTGTTTTAAACCCGGAAATTTGGCCATTTGCTTGCTGATTGTTTTACACTTAGTGATCTGGTCTAAATCAAAAACCGGAGCGGTAAGCACCGGAGGATTCGTATTGGAACCCGGAGCAGTTCCGCTGCCATTTCCGGCTCCTGCATGTCCGCCGCCGGGGTCACTGCCCTGACTACCCTGATTAGCACCAAACCATCCGCCGGCTCCGGCGCCCATACTTCCACCACCGGCAGTCATATCGCAGGTGGTGGTGGTTACCTCCGTTAAGTGATTGGGGTTGTTGCAATATTGGGTGGCCACATGCGGTGTTGTAGAACCGCTTCCCGACCAGGACTGGTCACACATCATCACGGTAGCCGTAACACAGTGTAATTCTTTCTCCGCTATGGCAATATTATAGGTAATGGGCGTGATATGAACAGCTCCTTTAAAATGGAATGAATCGTGTTCTTCACTGGGCGCTAATGGCTCTGTTGGCAAATATTTAAAGAGATAGGCATCCGTTTGCCCGATACTGTCCGTGTCTATGACAAGGTTTTCAAAATAGTCCGGATTTTGGACTTCTCTTTTTATCTGAAAAGTATAAAAGGTTTTGCCTTTATGCTCCAATACTTTTACCTGGTCCGGCAGGATGGTAAAACCATATTCCGCCTCCATAACGGTTTTGGATTGTGCCGGTTTACTTTTGCTTAGTTTCGAAATTGCGTTAACAAAATGTTGTTCGTTCAGCAGCGCGTCAAAAGTGCTGTTTCTGATTTTTATATTTTCCCGGTAGTTGTTCTTTTGCAATACCTCTTCTTCAAGTTCACAACTAAAAAGAGCCAACAGCATAAAAGTTAGGACCGGAAAGCAGGCGTGTAATTTGCTAATTTTCATAGTGATACGTTTTGGAACTGCGAATCTTGTAATTTTTATTGAAATAACAATTATGGATTGGCATAAAAATCAGGAGTTGAGTATATTTGCGTATATAAGTACCTCTTTTTGGATAAAAAAGGGTGTAATCGGGAGGGAATTTATAACGATACAGCGAAATGATTCCGGAAAAATAACAGTATCATAAAGCTGTTTTTAAAAAGAAAAAGCCCCGAAACGGAGCTTTTAATATTGTTTGAAGACATTTCGTTTTAAAAAATATAACGGTACTGCCGGTTGAAATTAACTTAAAGATTGGTTAAGGCAATAAATAGCACAATAGCCCATTGGATAGTCAAAAGGATCCAAATGGTATTCCGACTTGGTTTTGTGATGCTTTCCAAAGTTTGAATGGTTTTTACCTTGATTATTTCATAGAAGTTCAAATTTTCCTGATTAAAATCGATATCATCCATATTAACTTTTTTCATCGCAAAAACTAAGATTTTCCGAAGCCATTTATTCTCGCTCTGGTCATTTTTAATTTCGTGGATAATCCGCATTTTAGTCATTGAATAATCACCGGCACTTCGAACGATTTGCGGTTGGTTTTTATGAAATTTTTGCAGCACTTTGTCCAGAAGCGGATGTATTAAACTTTCGGATTTGTCTGTTATCAGCTTATTGGCTACTTTCTTAATTGTATATTTATTTCCAAAGAAAATGAAAAGCCAGGGACTTCCGAAAGTACTGATTAACCACAGGATAGAGCCAACAGGTCTTGCTGCAAAAAGTAAGGCCAGAAACGGAATCGGGCTAACGTGTGCGGAATGTCCGGGATCTATATTTTTGAACAAAAACACAGCTCCAATTATAGCAACAATTACCGTTGAAAATATTCCCAGTAAATTTATCTTGATTAAACTTGCCGCGCCGATGGACGAAAGTTTCACGAAATATTTAAAATTCTCTTTCATAACCTTGTTTTTCCGTGGTTTACATTTTTTTCTGGTTAAAAGTAACGATTTTTTTCAGATAAAAAACAGTGTAACCGGGAAGGTATTTTTAAATGATTTCAGAAGACCGGCAATACCCTAAAACTGTTTTAAAATGAAAAAGCCGGGAAAATTTTCCCGGCTTTTTATTAGTAATGCTCCTCTTTTAGTTTTTCGATGGGATATTTTGTAAAATCTCCAATACGAATTTCCAGTACTTCTGTGCAGAAGCGATAGATGCTCTTTCATCCGGGCTATGCGCTCCTTTGATGGTCGGTCCGAAAGAAATCATATCCATATCCGGGTAATTTGTTCCCAGAATACCACATTCCAATCCGGCATGGCATGCTACCACATGTGGTTTGGAACCGTTTTGTTTTTCGTAAATGGCTGTTAATACATCCAGAATAGGAGAATTCACGTTTGGTGTCCATCCCGGGTAAGAACCTGCAAAATTAACTTCACAGCCAATCAATTCAAAAGCCGAACGCAATGCATTTGCTAAATCGAATTTTGACGTTTCCACAGAAGAACGGGTTAAACACTGGATGGTGATTTTTCCTTCCTTAACAATTACACGAGCGATATTGTTTGACGTTTCCACTAAATTGGCCATATCGGCACTCATACGGTACACACCGTTATGAGCGGTATATAAAGCACGTACCAGACCTTCCTGAACACCTAAGTCCATCACTTTAGCCGGTAGATCCGATTTTACGATTTCGATCGTTAAATTCGGTTCTGTCGTTTTGAATTCCGCTTTGATATCCCCGATCACTTCCTGCATATCAAACACAAAAGCTTCATCATAAATCTGGGAAATAATCACTTTTGCAACACTTTCTCTCGGGATAGCATTACGCAAACTACCACCGTTGATCTCCGCAACCTGTAAACCGAAGTTTTCAAATCCGTCAAATAACAAACGGTTCATGATTTTGTTCGCGTTTCCTAATCCTTTGTCGATATCCATACCGGAATGTCCTCCGTTAAGTCCTTTTACCGTAATGGTATAACCTACAGAATCTGCAGGAGTTTCTTCCTCTTCATACTCACGAACAGCAGTAACATCTACACCACCGGCACATCCGATATCGATTTCATCATCTTCTTCCGTATCCAGGTTTAAAAGGATCTCACCGTCAAGCAAACCACCTTTTAATCCCATAGCACCGGTCATACCCGTTTCTTCATCAATCGTGAATAAGGCTTCAATTGCCGGATGCGGAATATCGTTACTTTCCAGAATGGCCATGATTGTAGCCACACCAAGTCCGTTATCGGCACCAAGAGTAGTTCCTTTTGCGCGAACCCAGTCTCCGTCAACATACATTTCAATTCCCTGTGTATCGAAATCAAAATTTGTGTCGTTATTTTTTTGGTGAACCATATCCAGATGCGATTGCATTACAATGGTCTTTTTGTTTTCCATACCAGCAGTTGCCGGTTTTTTGATGATTACGTTACCAACTTCGTCGTTGATCGTTTCAAGTCCTAGTTTTTTACCGAAATCCATCATAAATGCAATCACACGCTCTTCTTTTTTTGAAGGACGGGGTACAGCATTCAAATCGGCAAACTTATTCCAAAGCTGTTTAGGCTCAAGGTTTCTTACTTCCTGGCTCATTATTTTTCTGTTTGTAGTTTATAGTTTGTTCTTTCGAATTCGAAAGTCCCAAAGTTACAAAGATTTTCAGCCAAGGAAAACGATAATCAACTTATTTTGAAGATTTAATTTGGAGGAGTAAAACAGCGGGAAAGGCTGTTATTTTGCAATTTTTAAAACTGGTAAGGCAATGTGTTCTTCAAAAATCTGAACTGCTTTTTTTTCCGATACTTCACCAAACCAAAGGTTTTCCGGCTGAACGGAAATTACCGGGGCACATTTACAGTTATCCGTGCAATAGGTTTTAACCAAAGCCACTTCATCTTTTAAGCCAGCTTCCTTTACTAAGGAACGAATGGCTTTGCGATTGTGCTTATTCTCTTTGCTGCATTTGCTGCCATCACAGAAAAAAATTGTTTTTTGAGGCGCTTCTAACTTTTTCATTACCAGAACAATTGCTTTGTTATTTTTATCTATTCTAATTAAATGCAAATATACTATAAGAAAATTAACGGCATCTTAAATTAACATTTTTTATATTTATAAAAATTTTGCTGATGAATAAAAAGCTGTTACTCCCCCTGTTTTTAGTGGTACAAATCCTGTTTTTAAAAGTACTTTCTTTTTTTTCTGAATTCGTAGAACGTTTTTACAGCAATGGCTTTTACCCTTTCCTGTCCCGGATATTGCGCATCAGTTTTGGCAAAATTCCTTTTTCTATTGGTGACCTGTTGTATTTTATCGTAATACTGCTGTTGCTAAAATGGCTTTGGAAACAGCGCAAGTCCTGGAAAACCGCCTGGAAAGACAACCTGCTCAGTCTGGTTGGATTTGTATCTGTATTTTATTTTCTGTTCAACCTGCTTTGGGGCGTGAACTACCATCGTGTTCCGCTGTATAAAAAACTGGCCATAGAAAAGGACTATTCGCTGGAAGAGTTGATGGATTTTACCAAACGAGTGATTGTCAAAGTGAATGCCGTTCACGCGCAGATCGAAAAAAATGACAGCCTGAAAGTTTCCGTTCCGTATACTCAAAAACAACTCTTTGAAAAAACACTGAACGGCTATCATCACCTTGGCGAAGCATTTCCATTTTTCGCATACGATCATAAATCCGTTAAAGCGTCATTGATCAGCACACCGCTCACCTATATGGGTTTTAGCGGTTACCTGAATCCGTTTACCAATGAAGCACAGGTGAACGACCTGATCCCGAAAACTAATTTTGCCACAACTACCTGTCATGAAATGGCACATCAGATTGGCTATGCTTCCGAAAGTGAAGCCAATTTTATCGGTTATATGGCTTCCATCTATAATGATGATATTTATTTCAACTACTCCGGTTATACGTATGCGCTTCGCTACTGCCTGCACAATATTGAAATGAAAGAAGAAGGAAAGACCAAAGAACTTCTGCCATTGATTCGTCCCGGTGTTCTGGAAAACTTTAAAGATTCCGATGCTTTCTGGGACAGCCACCAGAACATTATGGAACCGCTTTTTAAAGTCTTCTACGACAACTTCCTGAAACTGAATCAGCAAAAAGACGGCATGGAAAGCTACAGTAAATTTGTGGACCTGCTGGTTAATTATTACGAAAAGAGAGCATTATAACGATAAAGAGCCGTTTTAAAACGGCTCTTTTTTATTTTACATTTCATCCGGAATAAAACTCTGGGAGCTTTTCTTTTTATAAGGCCGGATAATCAAACGTCCTTCCCTGTCGAAACGGATATAATTGTATACCCAGTTCATAAAAACAACCGCTTTGTTCTTAAATCCGATTAAAGAGAACAAATGAACAAACATCCATACAAACCAGGCAAAAACCCCGTTAAAATGCCATTTCGGCAAATCGACAACCGCTTTATTCCTGCCGATGGTCGCCATCGCACCTTTATCGTGGTACAAAAATGGTTTCCGCTTCTGGTTCTGTATCTTTTTGACAAGGTTATCTGCCAAAAGCGCTCCCTGCTGCAAAGCCGGCTGAGCCATCATCGGGTGTCCCATCGGGTATTTTTCGGTTTCCATCATCGCAATATCCCCTATTGCAAAAATATCTTCATATCCGTGAACCTGGTTGAATTCATCCACTTTGATCCTTTCTATCCTGTCCACCAGCGATTCGGCATGTAAACCTTTTATCGCCGCGCCTTTAACACCGGCTGTCCAGATCACTGTAGCCGATTCAAAAATCAAATCGGAACTGGTTGTCACAGTTTTACCGTCATAATTGGTCACCTTTACATTTTTCCAGATACTCACGCCCAGTCCTCTTAAAAAGTCTTCTGCTTTCTGAGAAGCTTTGGCAGACATCGCATCCAGAATCTTGTTCGATCCCTGGATCAGGTTGATTTCCATTTTCCGCACATCCAGATCCGGGTAATCTTTTGGCAAAATGGCTTTCTTCATCTCAGCTAAGGCACCGGCAAGTTCTACTCCGGTTGGTCCGCCGCCAACAATTACAAAGTTCATCAGGCTCAAACGCTCGTTAATATCATTGGTCAGTAACGCCTGTTCGAAATTTTCCAGTATCAGACTGCGGATATTCAGAGACTGCGGAATGGTTTTCATTGCCATGCTGTTTTTCTCAATCTCCTTATTCCCGAAATAATTGGTTTTGGACCCGGTGGCAATCACCAGGTAATCGTAGTATAAATCGCCTATATCGGCAATAACCTTTTTATGTTCCGTATCGATCTCTTTTACCTGCGCCAGCCTGAAATAGAAATTCTCATATTCCTGAACCACTTTCCGGATAGGATAGGCTATCGAACCGGCTTCAAGACCACCGGTAGCGACCTGGTACAGCAACGGTTGAAAAGTATGATAGTTGTGTTTGTCCAAAAGGACAACCTGAACATTTTTGTTTCTGAGTTTTTTTGCCAATGCAATTCCTGCAAATCCACCTCCTATAATAACGATTCTGGGAAAACTTGAACGGGGAATATTCATTTTCTTTTTTTCATATTTAACACGTAAAGTTACAAACTTTAATTATCACTCCTGCGGTTTTTATTCGCTTTAAGCACTTTCCTTTTCTCCTCAAAAACATCCCGAAATGTTCCTGCAACAGCATTTATTTCCTGCCGATAACGAAACTCTTTTTCACAACCGGACGGAACGTTACAACGGTTTTATGAAAATCAAATGATCATAAGCACATCAAAACCATAACAGTAATACCGGTATTTTTTTCACAGCACAGCATTCCTGAAAAATTTGATTCGTATCTTTAAAAATAAAAAAGAGGCAGACCTGTAACAATTCGTTTAAAAACCACACTAATTCCAATATGAATTCGAGTTTAGAGCAATCTTTTGTTTCCCAATTGGAAGAACATCAGAATATTATACACAAGATTTGTCGGCTGTATACTTCTGATGAGGATTCGCACAAAGATTTGTTTCAGGAAATCACGATTCAGTTATGGAAAGCTTTCCCGCAATTTCGCGGAGAAGCAAAATTTACTACATGGGCCTACCGGGTCGCTTTGAATACAGCGATTACATTATACCGCAAAAAGACAAAAACGGTTAATACTATCGAATTTGACAATAAAATACACCGATTTAATCACGAGGATTACAATTTTGAGGAAGAAGAGCAGATTAAATTATTGTATAAAGCGGTACATCAATTAAATGATATTGAAAAAGCCTTAGTCTTTATGTATCTGGAAGACAAGGATTATACGGAGATTGCCGAAACCCTGGGAATCAGCGAAGTAAATGCCCGGGTAAAGATGAACCGTATTAAAGGAAAATTAAAAAAAATTGTAAATCCATAAGGAGAGGATGACTATATGGAAGAGTTAGATTTATTAAAAAAAGACTGGAAAAAGAATGAAAATGCTTTTCCGAAAATTACGGAGAAGGAGATCTATGCCATGCTGCATAAGAAGTCTTCTTCCATCGTGAAATGGATTTTTATTATCAGCATATTGGAGATATTGTTCTGGAGTGTAATCAGTTTCTTTACCGCAGACGAAAATTATCTGAAGACTTTAGAGTCGTATCATATCGCTACGTTAATCAGCATTTTTACCGTTATCAATAATGTGGTGATTCTTTCGTTTATCTTTTTATTCTATATAAATTTTAAACGCATCAATACAACAGACAATGTAAAATCGTTAATGAAAAGCATTCTGAAAACCCGCAAAACCGTACAGTATTATATCTGGTACAACCTGGCGATGATCGGCACTATCTTTATCACGATAATGATTGCGTCTTTTATGTATGATGAGAAGTTTACCCGGATATATAAGGTTTCCGGAAGCGATCAGAGTTTTATGTTCTGGGTTTTAATCATCGGATCTACCATTATATTCTTTGCCATTCTCTTTGGATTATTCTGGTTGTTCTACCGCTTACTTTACGGATTTTTACTCCGAAGACTGTATAAAAATTATGAAGAACTAAAAAAAATAGACCTATAAAAAAAGTGGCTTACCATCGTAAGCCGCTTTTTATATCTTAATAATCCCACTGTCTTTGTTTATTCAGTTCTTCCTGGGCTTCAATTTCTTCCACCGGAATAACTTTTAAAAAGGAAGGATGCTGTTCAATAGCATATTCCACTTTTGCGACAATTTCGTCTATAGTATCGTTTTCATAATCAATATCCAACGGTTCCTTGATGATAAACGATTGCAGAATGCCTTTCTTTTTTAACCGCAGTCCTTTTTTATCAAAAGAACGTCTGAAACCGTCAATAACGATAGGTACCACTACCGGTTTATGCTGTTTGATAATGTGTGCTGTTCCTTTTCTAACCGGTTTAAACGACTTTGTTGTTCCCTGCGGAAAGGTAATTACCCATCCATCGGCCAAAGCGATCTTAATATTTTCGGTATCGTTCGGGTTGACATCTTTTTTTTCCGATTCGGCTACATCTTTACCTTTAGAACGCCAGGTTCTTTCTACAGTAATTGCTCCCACATAGGATAAAATCCTTGGCAGTAATCCGGCCTGCATGGTCTCTTTTGCCGCTACATAATAAATATTTAGTTTGGGTTCCCACAGGTATCCGATATTTTTAATACTGTCTTCCCTGCCTTTTAAACTGGCATTGAAAACATGAAACATCGCTACCACATCCGCAAAATACGTCTGATGATTGGAGATAAAAAGTACATTCTTATCCGGTAATGCCCTGATAATTTCCGATCCGTCAATCTGAAGTTCATTAAACCCGCGATAACGCCTATGGGTTAAAGCCCCAAAAACACGAATCAGCCATTTTTTAATAAAAAGTATATGACCGAAAGGATTTCTTTTAAACAATCCCATTTTTTTACTGTTTAGTTTTCAAAAAAGAGCTGCAAATTTACAGAAAACAAATCGATTAGATTACATTCTTAACAGTTTCTTTGAGCTCACTCATCATCATTGCTGTGGCACCCCAGACGATATGATCTTCGATTTGAAAAGCGGGTACTTTTATGTTTTGGGCATAGGAAGTGGTCATCATTACCTCGATGATAATGTTATCATCAAGGAACATGGCCAAAGGCAGTTCGATAATCTGGGCGACTTCTTCCAGCTGTGGCACAAAAGACAATTCTTCCTGTGAAATCCCCATAAACGGCGATACCAGAAAATTACTGGGTGGGATATAAATTTCGCTAAAAGGCTTTATTACTTTGATTTTCTGCGGCGCAATACCGACTTCTTCGTGGGTTTCCCGTAGTGCCGTCTGGATTAAATTTTTATCCTCCGGTTCCACTTTTCCGCCCGGAAATGCTATTTGTGAAGAATGAACTCCGGGATAAGTGTTTCTAACGATCAAAACCAGGTGTGTTTTGTTGTTTTTAGGATAAAACAACATCATCACGGCGGCCCTTCTCGGATTTTTATCAACGTAATTTGCCTCTTTCAGAGTAGAAATACGTTCCAGGGGTGCCATTTTTATATGTGCATCCGACGCCAGAAGTTTTTCTTTTTCTATTTTTGGAATATATTTTAAAAAATCTTGAAAGTCCATCTTTTTTTTGAGTTTTCTTTAAAAACACAATCATAAAGTTACCTCAAAAAAATATCTTGGCAAACTTTTATTAATACAAATATTCAAATAAAAAAATGTTCAGTAAGGAAGAAGCACAGAAAATTAAGAAGGAATTTTGGACGGAATTCGCGAGTGTTTATCCTCGAAAATGGTTGTTGTATGACACTAAAATCAAAGACTTTTCTTTTAAATTTTATGTGGACAACAAAAAGATTCAGGTACTATTAGACATAGAACCCAAAGATGAAGAGAAAAGAAAAATTTATTTTGAAAAGATAGAATCCCTGAAAACCATTTTATTAGAAGACTTTCTGCCGGAAGCCATATTGGAACGCAATTTCCATCTGGATACCGGAAAAGTAATCAGTAAAATATGGGTGGAAAAAACGGGAATCAGCCTGTTTAACAAAACAACATGGCCGGAAATCTTTGACTTCTTTTATGAGAATATGGACGCCTTTGAGCGCTTTTTCTATGAATATGAAGACTATATCAAAGATTTGGAAACCAATACCTAACAGAAAGAGCTATTCGGAAGAATGGCTCTTGTCTTTATTTTTTTCCACTATCCATTTCGACATATAATGCGTACTCTGCAAAGAATGATGCTGTAACATGGCACCGATAAAGTTTCCAAGACGGTGTTCGTTTACATGCTGCAACAAATCCGTTATCCTGTTTTTTAAGCTCTCCCAGTACAAAACATCCCGGTATCTTTCCTGCAACAGTAGCAGTCCGTTATTTTGCTTTTCCTGCCATAACTGCTCATTGGCATACAAGGCAGCTGCCTGTGCAATAAAACGGCTGTTATCGTCTTCTATAAAACCGTTCCACTCTAAATCTCCGGACATCGATTCGGCTCCTGTAGTTGTTGTAACAGATGGTGTTCCGCACACCATAGCATCCAGCAATTTCCCTTTGATTCCGGCGCCAAAGCGGATCGGTGCCAGTAAAACCCTTGCCTTTTCAATTACTTCAAAAGAATTCTCTGCTCTGCCTTTTACAAAAAAACGTTCTTTGGGATTATTAAAATCCAGTACTTTCTGTGACGGATAAGCTCCGTAAATATATAATGCGGCTTCCGGTAGTTGTTTTCGCAGTTCGGGCCAGATTTCTTTCTTTAAAACCTGTACGCAGTTCCAGTTTGGTTCGTGCAGAAAGTTGCCGATAAAAACAAAGTCTTTCCGGGACGCAAAAGACTCCCGCTTTGGAAAGGCTGTAAGTTCCGTTTGAGTGACTAATAAGGGTAAATAGAACAATAATGCCTGATCGACTTTAAAAGTCCCTGTTAGCAATTCCATCTCATATTCCGAGATCATAAAGGTCAGATCGCAGCGAAAAATACTGGCGACTTCCCGTTTTGCAAGATCCGACTGCAATAATCCGGCGTCAACGGTAGTCTGATGCTTATAGGCAATTCTTCTGGCTTCCCGCAAACAGTGTAAATCTTCCGTATCCAGCAATCGCAAGGCATCGGGGCAATATTTCGCCACACGCCACCCAAACTGTTCTTCCATCATAAAACGGTCAAACAAAACAATGGCAGGGTTCAATTCCCGGATATAATCATCAAAACTGGAACAATTTAACGTTATAGCCGTCTGCTTAACTCCTATTGCTTTTAAATCAACAGCAAAAGGGCTATAGGCTGCCGGGCTGGCAAATTCAACGGTATACTTTTCGGCTTTAAAAAATTCAATCAGCTGCAACATTCTGCTGCCGGCTGCAGAAGAATTCGGTTCCGGCCATACATAGCCTATAATCAGCACTAAAGATTTTTCCATTTGCATTCAATAAGATGCAAATATAAGCAACTTGAAAGGAAACATCATTTTAGACTCTCGCAGTAAAATTGTATTTTTACATCTAAAATTCAGTACAATGTTAGGTTTAAAATTAAAAACAGACCCACGATGGGTAAATATAGTGGAATCCAATATTCAGGAGATCCTGACCGACCATGCCTGGTGTGAGCAGAAAGCTGCCTCCAATGCGATTTCTATCATTACCAACAATTCTGAAAAAGAAGAATTGGTAACCGAAATGCTTAAAATTGCAAAGGAAGAAATCGAACATTTCGAATTGGTACACGAACTGATTAAGGAAAAAGGCCTGACTTTAGGAAGAGAGCGCAAAGACGATTATGTAAATGAATTATACAAGTTCTTAAAGAAAGACGGCAGCCGTAACGATTCATTAATTGACCGTTTATTGTTCTCCGCTATGATTGAAGCGAGAAGCTGCGAACGTTTTAAAGTGCTGTCGCAGAACATTAAAGACCAGAAATTAGCAACATTTTACAGGGATCTGATGATTAGTGAAGCCGGACATTACACTACATTTTTAGGTTTTGCCAGAAAGTATACGGAAAAAGTGGATGTAGACAAAAGATGGCAGGAATGGATTGAATTTGAGACTTCTATCATCACCAAATACGGCAAACAGGAAACCATTCACGGGTAATTATAGGTATTAAAAATTGTAAAGCTCTTCAATAGAAGGGCTTTTTTTGTGGAGTATCAGTATCCTTTTTGCCCTATAATAGCGTAATATCTTTTATTAAAGGAGGATTTATAGGTTATATAACCGGTTCATCTCACCTCTCACCTCTCACTTCTCACCTCTTGCTTCTTTTCTCTTACTTCTTCAAAACAAAAAACCCTATCCGTTATGGATAGGGTTTTCAAAAGAAAGGCGGCGACATACTCTCCCACAGGATTGCAGTACCATCTGCGCAGGCGGGCTTAACTTCTCTGTTCGGAATGGGA